>Ga0194112_10008345_pt1 | contig 13337 bp, 9 predicted proteins | sample TA2MahC400mmetaG_FD_146191 | JGI IMG/M metagenome (GOLD analysis project Ga0194112, IMG submission 146191) | Freshwater microbial communities from Lake Tanganyika, Tanzania - TA2015016 Mahale Deep Cast 400m | ecosystem: Environmental > Aquatic > Freshwater > Lake | place: Tanzania: Lake...
CGACCTTTCCGAGAGCCTCCAGAATCCTCACCAGAACATCTGGATTCGTCTCGATTTTGAGCTGGGTGAGCAGCGAGTCCTGGGCTGCGTTTGATCCTATCTGGCCAAGCGCAAATGCCGCTGATTCTCTGACGATCGCTTCCGGATCCTTCAGCAGTGGAAGCACGGCCTGAACGGTCGAGGTGTCCTGCAGGTTGGCCAATGCCATCGCTGCGCGAGATCGAAGCCTGGGATCAGCATTGGAAAGGTGCGACACCAGCTTGCCATCGCCGAGTGAGCGCTGGTCCTGCAACATCAAGATCTCCCGCTCCGCCGGCGAGAGTTGCTGAGCTACCGCGAGGTTGGCGGCAACAAGAAGAAAGGCTAGAAGAGCGAGAGCTTGCATAGCAGGCTATTGAGGGGCTGAGAGATTTTTGAAAGAGTCTGAAAGTCGGTGCTCTTGAAGTCATCCCGAAGTCGCCTCAAAAACTCCTCGGGACTAAACGAGAGAAGAAACGGCAGGTTAACGCGCAGTAGCGGTCGGTGTGCCGCACTCGCAACGTTGACCCGGCACCGCGTCCGCCGGGGCAAAGCAATCGCCATGGGCCATATGAGCCGCTACTGCATTTGCAGAGACGCTAATGACGTGGGCGTTAGCCGGGTTGCCGGGAGGCACGTGGCAGATGAGTACCTTCTGCGGACCGGCCAAGAGGGCAGGCGATTCGGAGAGCGCCATGCACACGATGAGCACGAAGAGAACCAAAAGGATTCTTTTCATACTTTCCTCCTTACTTGAAGTGGTGGAAATATCGGATTGCCGAAGAACCTCCAGCGCCAATGTACTCCCTAACGCACAGATTGTCAAGCGCTTCTTCTGCAAATCCTCTCAGAAGTACGGCCTCACCCGGAGCTCGACTCCGATTTCCCTCTCCACAAATTCCCGCGCTGCCTCGGTGTCAATCTCATTCATTCCGACCACGGTCATAACGACCTCGGGGAAATACTTCTTGCACTCGCGAGCGAAGTCGATCATCGCGCGATGGAAACGCTCGCCGTCGATCGCCATCATCTCTCCATACTGCTTCGGATCGACAGAGTTCAGGCTCACCGACACGCTGTCCACCAGCCCGACGAGCTCCGGCACGATATTGCGGTGGTTGATAACGCTGCCGTGTCCGTCGGTATTAAGTCTCACCTTCCCTCCCTTCGACTTCACCCAGGCGGCAACCTCTTTGAGGACATCGAGACGGATAGTCGGTTCCCCGTAGCCACAGAAGACGATCTCGTCGTATCGCGTGGGATCTCCGATCGCTTGGATGACCTCCTGAGTTGTCGGCTCCCGCTCAATCTTGAGGTTGTGCCCTTTGACGATCGCCTCCCCCTTCCGGTCGCAAAAGTAGCAGTCGGCATTGCAGCGGATCGTGATATTCAGGTACAGCGAGTTCCGCAGCTTGTACACGATCTGCGGTGGATCAGGCGGACCGATCGCAAACAGCTTCTTTGCGTTGAAGCGGGCTGCCCGCGCGACATCCTCCTCGGTCATCCCAAAGATCTCCGCGATCTTCCTGCCGATCAGCCTGATGTTTGCCGGTTCATTCCTTTTGCCGCGCAGCGGCACAGGTGCCATATAGGGCGAATCCGTTTCCAGCAAGATGTGGTCAAAACCGGTCTGCTCCAGTGTCGCGGCGGCGGGGGAGTTCTTGAATGTCACGATCCCGGGATACGAGACGAAGAATCCCAGATCCAGAAGACTCCACGCCTCCTCAGCGGTTCCGCTGAAGCAGTGAAAGACCCCCTTCGGAGAAGGACGGCGGCTGTGGACGTTCAGGCGCCGCGACATCCATCCCGGCGAATTTGCGACCGCCGCTCGAACGATCTCCATCGCATCAGGCAGAGATTCCCGGGTGTGGATCACAATCGGCAGGTCACGGCGAATGGCCATCTGAATCTGCGATTCGAAAACTCCAACTTGTTGATCGCGGGGCGAAAAATCGTAGTGGTAATCGAGTCCGATTTCTCCGATCGCGACGACCCTGCGATGCGCGCTGAGCTCTTCGATCTCCCTCAGATGTTCTGTCGTCGCTTTCGAAGCATCGTGTGGATGGAAGCCAACACAGGCGTAGATGAAATCGTACTTCTCCGCCAGCGCAACTGCTTCCCTGCTCGTTGCGAGATTCGTGCCCGGCACGACAATGCTCTCGACGCCGGCGTCACGGGCACGCCGGAGCACTTCGTCGCGATCGTTCTGGTAATCCTCAGAAAATATGTGCGCGTGTGAGTCTATGTACATTTTCGCTTATGGTCTGTTTCACCCGATATCGGAAACGGGCCGAAAAATACTCACATCTTCACTCTGTTGCAAGAAAGAGATGATCGTCGTTGAGTCCTAGCTTGTGCTGTCGGGATTTCGTCCCGACAGAAACACTGATTATGTCGGGAGGCCCGCCTGATCGCAAGACGCGCTGTGCAGTCGGGCAGGTAACTCCCGATACCACAACGCGCCCCATGTAGCTAGGACCCTAGAATGACGCTGAAAATGTGGAGGGGTGTCTACAAGATGCCATCGAGTGAGAGGATGAAGGTTCTCACAGGCGCCAGGTTGCCGATGAGCTCGACGTAATGGTAATTGAAGACGTTGTTCACATTGAATCCGACCCGGAGTGGAAAACCGAGCGCCAGGAGGTCGTACGACAGACGTAGATCGAGGACCTTAATGGGCACGCGCTGCTCGCCGTGGACAATCGGCGCAAGCCTCACGAGGTTGTCGTCGATTCGCTCGATGCGAGAGACATATCGAAAATCGGTTGACGCCCGAAAATACTCATAGCCGATCAACGTCGAGGCGTAGAAAATGTGGCGCGGGCGAAACTTCAGAATAGTGTTTTCGTTCACATCCCTCGGCCAGGTATAGGTATAGCCAAGATCCGTCGAAAGATATTTCTTCCACCATTCTACTTTGACCGTCGCCTCCAGACCTTGGATCCTCGCCTTGGTGACATTTTCGAATTGGATCACCGGGCCCTCAACCTCATTGGGACTGGTCGGATACGGGCGATATCGCTTGATCAGGACGCTTGGCTCAATCAGGTTTCTGAAGTCGTTGTTGAAAATGGCGACGTCAGCGAACACGCTCTTGCCGAACTGCCGGCTTACACCAAGCTCATAGGAGAGGCTTCTTTCAACACTTAGATCGACGTTCGGGAGAACGACTACTTGTGAAACGTTTGTCGAGCTTTCAATATACAGCTCTCCTATCGCCGGGTAACGGAAACCCGACCCGAACGACGCGCGAACGCTCGTCGCGTCGTCGGGCAAGTAAACGAGCCCGAGCTTCGGATCGAGCTGCGCGGTTGCCCGGAGAGCGGACACCTTCTGCCAGTCAAATCGCACACCTGCCGTGAGCTTCAGTTGCGACGTCAGCCCAATCTCGTCCTGAACGTACGCTGCTGCGCCCACACCTGGATGAGAACCGAACAGATTCGCGCTCACCCTGTCGAAGTTGCCCCCAACGCCACCGGTCAGGATGTGTCCCGCGGCCGCAGTGTATGTGGCCTGGATATCAAGATTGAAAAGATGTGATTCGGATGTATTATTCACCCTCCCTGAGCTATCATCGCGCCAATAGTTCCCAAAATAGATGCCCTTGACGGTGAAGAAGAATCTGTCGGAGAGGAGCTCTTTGTAGGAAAGGCTGATGTTGCCGCGTCGGGAGGTGACTTTGCCGTTCAACTGAGGATCGGCCGGCCGCGTTGCTTCGCGCAAACTCCTCCACCAGAAGAAGTTGCCGTGGGTGCGACGAAGGTAATTCGCCGAAACTGTGAGATTCTTGAAGGAGGAAACATCGTACTTCGCTTTCGCATAGAAGCTCCACCGGTGATAGGCATCGTTCTGACGGTAGCTTTCGTCGACCGTGCGGCTCAGGCTGAGCAGGTAGGTAAGTGGACCGACCCTATTCGAGTACGATACGATGGCTCCGCTATTGAACCGGGCATGCGGAGACCAGTCCCATTCCTCGTAGCGGGGTTTGTCGTACAACCCTGAAAAGAATCTCAATCGGAGCTCCGGGCTGTCTGCAGCGTCTCTTGTAATGACGTTGATGACGCCGCCGAGCGCGCTTGAGCCGTAGAGCGCAGAACCGGCACCCTTCACCACTTCAATTCGATCGACCTGGTGCGTTGGAATCGTCTCCCAGTTGATCTCTCCCGTATCTCCCGTCAGATACGGCACGCCGTCAAGAAGGAGAAGCACCCGGCTTCCAACGCCTCGACTGTATCCTGTCGAGCCGCGGATGTTGACCTGGTCCTGCATCAAATTAACACCGGGGACATACCGGAGAGCGTCGTCCAACGTGACATTGTTCCGATCGACGATCATTTTCGCCGTGACCATCGCGACGCTGACCGGTGCCTCCTGCAGGCTTTGTTCCCGGCGGCTTGCCGTGACGATCACCTGCTCGGCCTGAATGGGGGCCGACCGTAACTTGACCTCCAACCTCACCGGTTGCGCCGATCTCACAGTGACGCCCTCGACTGTCGTACGCTCGTATCCCATCATCGAGACCACGACGCCATGCGTCCCCAGGGAGACTCTGGTCAAACGAAATTCGCCGCGAACGTTAGTCGCAGAGCCGATGAATGTCCCACGAAGCACGACATTGGCACCAACGATGGCTCGTCCTGTCTCAGCGTCCGTGACCTTGCCGACGATCGTGCCGGTGGTCACCTGCCCAACACATGTTGTGAACCAGAGAAGAACTGGAACGAGAATGAAGGATGATCTCTTCAAAACGGTTGCGGCGGAGGCTTGTGGAAGTTCACGCGGATATCGATGCCGTCGATGAACTGAGATCCGCTCACAACGACCGGGATCGGGAGCGGTGGATTATCCGGGGTTCCGTAGAGTCCTACGACGCGGAGACTCCGGACGGTGATTTCACTGGCAAACCGTTGGAGCACACCGACATACAGATAGTTTGCCGGAGGCAAAGCGAATGCGTACGAGGTCGAATCCACAAAGAGCGGGAGGTTTCTGTCAATGGCCGGATAGAGGTAGATCCTCGGCGGGTCCGCGAAGAGTCCTTCGAAAACCTTCAGCGAATCCAGAGGGTAGATCTGGGAGGCAAACACCCACAGATTGAACAGGCTGTCCTGCGGAGGCCATGTTCCTTTCTCAAAGAAAACGATTCCTCCGAAACCAGGCTCAACCTCCGGCGGGACAGTTAGACCCGGCTCGCATGAGAGAAACAGGAAGACCAGGAAGACAACGCCAACGATTCTCATACTCAAGAGCAAAAGTAGCAATCGAGCCAGTCAAATGCAAACATCGCACGACGCGGTTTCCGTGACCGTCGTGTAGTCTATCAATTTTCCCCGGGAGCACGGACGATTGAGCTCATTGCTGCAGTGAATGCCACCGGTGGCGTCAGGAGGTACCTCCCCACGCTGATGAGGAAGAAGCCGTTCACTGAAGTGTCAAGACGCAAGCTCTGAGGTCACGGGGAACAACTGATAGGTAGGCTCGTGAGCTTTTGAGATTGGAAATCTTCGCACTGTTGCGTATATTTATTGTCCGAGATCCAGTCGCCCGCGGTATTTGTCGAGTGCAGACCCCAGAAACAGAGTCTCAGCCAGGCAACGCAACAGGCCGAACGACGTATGAACACGCGTACGTCCGACGGCTCTTCGACATCATTGCTCCCCGGTACGATTTCCTGAACCATCTGCTGAGCCTCTCGCTTGATGTTCAGTGGCGGAAAAGAGCAATCGACTTACTTGCGCCGTACAAGCCTCGAAAGATCCTCGATGTCGCGACCGGGACTGCTGATCTGGCAATTGAAGCGGCACGACTCCGCCCTGCTGAAATCCGAGGCGTCGATCTCTCGCGCAAGATGCTGCGTCTCGGCAGTGAGAAGATCGCACGGCGGGGTTTGCAGCGCCTCATCACGCTCGAGGAAGGCTCTGCGGAAAAGCTTCGGTACGCCGATGGCTCATACGACGCTGTGACCGTTGCATTCGGCCTACGGAATTTCACCAGCCTGGATTCCGGTCTGGCTGAAATATTTCGTGTGCTGCGGCCGGGCGGCGTGGTGGTGATCCTCGAATTCTCGCGTCCCCGTGGAGTGCCGTTCACGCACGTGTACGGATTCTATTGCAAGAGAATACTCCCTGTCGTGGGAGGACTGCTCTCCGGGAGCCGAACCGGATATGATTATCTGCCGAGCACAGTCGACCAGTTTCCGGACGGCAAGGAATTGGTCGGCCATCTTGAGGCGGTGGGGTTCAGCAATCCCCGGTATTGTCCTGTCACACGTGGAATCGCAACAATTTATGTGGCCGACAAGCCAAGCTGATTAACGACGCATCATGATCGGTCTGTTTAAAATATTCGACGCGCACGTCCACTTCTATTCCAATACGTATTTTCGGCTCCTGATACGGCAGAAGACGAATCGTCTTGATATCAATGCGGAATTGAAGAATTTGGCCGCACGCGGGCACATCGAGATTCCGGGTGAAGATCCTGTCATGCTTGCCAAGCGCTGGATCGAAATCATCGACAAGTGGAAGATCGAGCGGCTCGTTCTGCACGCTAGCATGCCCGGTGATGAAGATTCCGTCGTCAAAGCAGTGCAGGCGTTCCCGAACCGGTTTACAGGATTCTTCACCGTCGACCCAAACTCCAATCTCTTGATGGAGAACGCCAAGAAGCGGCTGACGCAGGACAAGCTGCGCGGAATCTTCCTCTACCCGTCACTCTACCACATCAGCGTGAATGACCCATGGCTGGATCCTCTCTACCAGCTCTGCGTTGAGACGAAATCCATCGTCTTCGTGCAATTTGGCAAGCTGGTCATCAAGCCGAGGGATTTCGCCGGGATTCCCACGGTCCTAAATGAGGAATTCTCCAATCCCAAAGATCTCATTCCCGTGGCGAAGAAGTTCCCCGGACTCCGGTTCGTCATTCCGAATTTCGGCGGCGGTCGCTTCGAAGAGACTATGGAGCTCGGAAAGCAATGCCCGAACACGTACGTTGACACCGCGGGATCCAACTCGTGGATGGCCGACCATCCATCAACACCCGATCTTCGCACGGTTCTGCAGAAGGCACTCGCGACACTCGGCCCCGCGAGGATCTTGTTTGGCTCAGACTCGGGGATGTTCCCGCGCGGTTATCGCTACGACATCGTGGACAACCAGACCAAGCTCGCACAGGAAATGCGACTGCCGATCGCCGACGGGAAGAAGATTTTTTACGAGAACATGGCAGCTTTGGTCGACTCTCAGTAATCCCGGCTTACCGGAAATATCCCCCGAGATTCCCCTCATTATCCCTTCAGTGCCCGCCGCAGTCTGGATAGGCTCTCATCAGCCAGAAGACGTCACATGGTTCGGCTCGGGCGGGCGTAACAAGAATCGTCTGAGCTGCGGGGAGAGAACCGCAAGTTACTCTGCTCGTGTATTGGTCGGGAGCAGTCGAATCGAAAGTAGCGTTGGCCGAGCGCGAGGGCGACGTCCTTTTGGCCTCGACACCGCTGGCCGGATCGCCACCAGGATCCTAGAGCGAGATAACGTACCCTGCCCCCTTCAGTTCCTTCAGAATGCTCAGGCTCGCTTCTTCAAGCTTGACGACGATCGGCTTGATGACCACTCCCGGGATGTTCTTGGGAACCTCGACGTCGGTCATGTGGAGCACGCAGACGTGATTCTTTCCAAGCTTGCCGACGAAATGGCCGAGCTCGAACATGGCGTAGGTCAGATCATCCGAGTTGAAAATGAAAAAGGCGTACTTGGCGTCCGGGGTCGCCTCAACCTTGTCGAGCGCGATCATCTCGCCGTGCTTCCGATCGATCGCAATCTCCTGCAGGCCGACCTCATCGAGAAAGATGGCAAGCTGCTGGCGCAGGGGATCGTCCACTTCCCCGACCACGTAGACTCGTTTCGGAGCACCGGCCGGCTCCTTTTGTACAGCGGTTGCGGTAGGAGGCTGGGTCGATGGCACAGCGCCGGACTTGGGTGGGGGCTTGAGCACACGAGGTCCACCGGCGGTCGTCGCCTGTGCTGGTGCCGCCTGCGGCGTTGCCTCAGGTTTGGGGGCAGGCGCCGCGGCAGGAGCTGCGGCAAGTTCCGGAGATGCCTTGACCTTCTCGAAGAGCTCCTTGATGCTCGCGAGAATGAGCTGGGCGGAAGCCTGATAGAAGAATCCCCCGCTGGCGTCGCCGACGATCTTGTTTTTGTATGGAAATCCTATCGGTCCGACTTGCTCGAGAGATTCCAGGCATTCCTTGCGCCAAGCAATATACTTGGTCTGAAGTCGGGCGTTGTATCCCGAGAAATCAAATCCCCCCAAAGGAGCGAGCTTCGTTCCCTCCGTGACAAGTCTCTCAAACCGTTCGAGAAGTGTTTCCGACATATGGAAGTGTGAACCTGCAGGGGCTTGTGACAACCGGCCTTGTTCCACCAGATCCCGCGGCACGCGCGGGACCGGCAGGTCTCCGGTAAATTGCTCTAGCTTATTGCGCTGCCGCTCTCGAGGTCACGTGCAACCGTCAACACAGCAAGTTTACCGCTAGAGTCGGTCGCGGCGAGCAGCATACCCTGGGACTCCTGCCCCATAAGTCTGGCAGGTTGAAGATTGGTGAGAACGACGATATCTTTCCCAACGAGCTCATCAGGATTGTAGTGTTGGGCGATGCCGGCGACCACCTGCCGTCGCTCGGATCCGATTTCAACCTGAATCTTCAGGAGCTTGTCCGACTTAGGGACTTTCTCCGCGCCGACCACGCGTGCGACACGAAGATCCAGCTTCTTGAAATCATCGATCGTAATCACCGGCTTGGCCGGTGCGTTCGCGGGAGCTTCTCCCGACGGACCAGAACTCAGAGAGTGAACCATATGTTCGATCTGTTGATCCTCAATTTTGGTTACTAGGATTTCCGGCTTCTTGATCGTGAGACCTGCTGTCAACGCCGTCTCTCCCGCCCCGTCCCATCCTGCTTCGCTTGGTGATCCCGGCAAATTGAGCGCGCTCCAAATCCTCTGTCCCAAACCTGGAACAACCGGCTCAAATAAGATTGCGAGCGATCGAATAACCTGCAGGCAGATATTCAACGTCGTGCCGCACTGCTCCCGGTTCGATTTGAGAGTCTTCCAGGGCTCGCTATCATTGAAGTATTTGTTGGCAGCACGAGCGAGGTTCATCGTTTCGATGACACCGTCCCGGAAGCGGTACCGTTCGTAGTGCTGGCTGATTCTGTCGGGAAATTCTTTGAGCTGAGAGAGCATTTCTTTATCAAGCTTTCCGAGGTGCCGTGCGGCAGGCACGGTCCCGTCAAAGCTCTTTTCCGTAAACGCCAGCGTCCGATTGACAAAGTTGCCGAGAATATCGGCCAGCTCGTTGTTTGTGCGTGCCTGGAAGTCCTTGAGGTAGAAGTCGCTATCTCGCGATTCCGGCAGGTTGATGGCCAGCGTATATCTCAGCGTATCGGCAGGGAAGAACCGAAGGAAGTCCTGGAGATCGATCCCCCAGCCGCGGCTCTTGGAGAACTTCTGGCCTTCAAAATTCAGGAACTCATTCGCCGGCACATTTTCCGGCAACACGTACTGCTCCTTTCCACCGTCGTTCCACGCCATGAGCATGGCTGGGAACACAATGCAGTGGAACACAACGTTGTCCTTGCCGATGAAAGCAACATATTTCGTTGTCTTGTTCTGCCAATAGTCCCTCCATCGCTCGGGATCGCCTGCCCGGCTTGCCCATTCCTTCGTCGAAGAGACGTAGCCAAGGACGGCGTCGAACCAAACGTAGAGAACTTTGGATTCGTAGCCGGGAACGGGCACCGGCACGCCCCACGTGAGATCCCTCGTCACAGCCCGATCCTGAAGCCCATCCTTGAACCAGCTCTCGCAATAGCGAAGGACGTTCTCCTTCCACCCGTCACGATCTGAACGCTCTTTGATGTACTCCTGCAGCCGGGGCTGAAAGTCGCCGAGCGGGAAGTACCAGTGAGAAGTTGTGCGCACGACCGGTGATTGTCCACACACCTTGCACTTGGGATCGATCAGATCGACCTGATTGAGCCATGTCCCACAATTCTCGCACTGATCACCGCGTGCCTGCGTGTAGCCGCAGTTCGGACATGTACCTTCGACATACCGATCGGCTAGGAACATCCTGTCCCTCTCGCAGTACAGCTGCTTCTCTTGCTTCTCGCGCAAGATGCCGCGCCGATGGAATTCGGTGAAGAATTCCTGAGCAGTCTTGTAATGCATGGGGAGCGACGTCCGCGAGTAGCTGTCGAAGCTCATGCCGAACTTGTCGAAGGCTGTCTTGTTCAGGGCGTGATACCGATCGACAACTGCCTGGGGCGTCGTCTGCTCCTTCTCTGCCGTCACTGTGATCGGCACGCCGTGTTCATCGGAGCCACAGATGAAGAGGACATCCCTCTTTCTAGCCCGCTGATACCGGACATAGATGTCCGCCGGGAGATAGGCACCGGCAAGGTGACCAAGGTGAAGAGGCCCGTTCGCATACGGTAGCGCTGCGGTCACCAGAATCCTCTGAGATCTCTTTTTCACGAGGGCGGATTACGGTGGAAGAGACAATGATCGTTTGAGCTCGACAGCGAGTGTAGTGAGAACAAGAGGAAGGTAGATATTTTTGCCCACAAGAGCAACGCTTCGCTCCACGCTTTCAAGCGCTGCCGCAAGATCCGCGCGCGGAAATCCCTGATTGAAGCTCCTCAGCTCCTTGAGGTGGTCGATATTCAGGAGACCCTTCTCTCCATGCTCTCGCAGCAGCAGCGCATCCCGCAGCCACATCTCAAGAAGTTTGAGCCAGCGCTCAACCGAGGACCGGTCACCTGAGGATGCGATCCGTTCGACATCTTCGGCGAGTGGAATCTTCTGTGGGCCGAGCACGAGCCGAAGAAACTGCACAACCTCCTGCCGCTGTGCGACCATGTCGACCGCAAGCAGCTCCAGCGCATTACGGTAGCTGCCGCGCGCAAGTCGAGCGGTCAGTGCCGCCTGTTCAGTTTCAACGTGTTGACGATCAACCAGCGCCTGGCGTATCTCCACCTCACTCAGTGGATCACACCGGATGAGCTGGCACCTCGATACAATCGTCTCCAGCAGGAGCTCCTTCTGGGATGCGGTGAGGATGAAGAGAGAATCGGAGAAGGGTTCTTCAAGCGTCTTCAGCAGCGAATTGCTCGCCTCCGCATTCATCGCGTCCGCGTTCGAGATGAGAAAGACCTTCCTCCCCCCTTCGAAAGCGGACATCGCGGCGTCACGCCGGAGATCACGCACGCTGTTGATCTTGATGAAATTCGCCTTTGGCACAGCAATCCGATGGTAGGGGTTCGCTGCCTTGAGACGCAGCTGTTCGTGGATGGCAGCAATCTGGTCTTGGGAGAGAACCTCAACCGGATCGTCCCCGGATTTCTCGCTCTTGCCTACCGGCAGCGGGAAAATGAGTTTAAGGTTGGGATGCTGAAGAAGATCGAACTTGCGGCAACTTGAGCATTCGTCGCACGGATCAACAGTGCTCTTCAGGCAATTCAGCGCTCGCGCAAATTCGATCGCGATGGCATCCTTCCCGATGCCCTCCCCACCGTACAGCAAGTGGGCGTGGGCTATCTTCCCGCTCATCAGGGTTCGCCGAAGAAGGTCTTTCACGCGCTGCTGCCCGATAACTCTATTCCATCCCATACGCGTCCTAGAAGGCGTGTCCGATGCCGAAATGTAGAACGAAATCCGAGAGCGTTTCCCGGTAGAACTTCTTCCTGGTAATCCACTGCCGTCCCTCGGGCCCGGCAGGATCGTAGAGACGGAATCCGAAGTCGATCCGGATCGGGCCCGCCACCGTGGCGTAACGAAGTCCCAATCCTGACGCCATCGCCAACTCACGGAGCCGGAAGTTCCTTGCCCGCGTCCAGACATTGCCCACGTCGTAGAACATGACAAGAGAGAACTTGCTGAAGTCGAGAAACCAAAAACGTCCCGCCTCCTTGAGGAGATTCCAGCGAGCTTCCAGACTGGCCTCCAGGAGGGCATTGCCCCCCTCGTCGGGTAGTGCGAACGCGCCGAGGTCACGCGCTTTCCAGCCACGAACACTTCCGCTTCCGCCGCCGAAGAACCTCCTGTTGATCGGCACAGGAGCGGGGGAATGACCGTAGAGCTCCGCGAATCCCGCGGAGAGGCGCAGAGCCCAGATCAGCCGCCTGCTATCCGATGGATCCCAGTACCAGAACCCCCGTCCCGAGACCTTGACATATTTCGAGTACGGGAGATCGAATCCGAGCAGGCTGCCGAACGCGGACGGAATCAGTCCCGCCTCTTCCACCGTACCGGAATGAAAGAATCCTGCCGAGGGATTGAAGAGATCGTTCCGCTTGTCCCGTTGGAGCGTGAACGATATGATCGAGTTGAACTGCGGGCGCCGGTCGATGCTCAGCGAGTCAAAGTAGACTCTCCCGATCCTCGGGTTAATCGCCTCATAGCCGATGCGCTCGAGACTCCACTCGAGAAATGCCGTTGTATACCGTGCCGTTTGCGAGGTCACGCTGAACCGCCCGCGGATGATAGGATTGAAATAGTACCGATGCCGCTTCTCAACACGAAAGGAGAGCGAAGGAGTGAAGCTCGTCTTGTTATTGAAGAAGTAGGGCTGGGTGAGCTGAAGGGAAAGCTCGGCGTTCCCGATCACGCTGCTGTCCCGAAGCCCCGTCTGGCTGAACACTCTCGAGAATTCGATATCCTGGATTGACTGAAGTTGGAATTGAAAACGTGTCAGAAAGTTACGCGCGCCGCCGAAGAAATTCCGGTTGTTGTAGCCCATTGCGAACAAGACGTTGAAGGCATTGTTTTCGTCGTTCACCCCGACTTCCGGAACAAGCTCCTGAAACGGACGGGGGCGCACAGAAACGTGCGTCGGGATCTCGAGCGAGGTGTCCGACTTGAGGCTCACGAGCGGCTCAACCCTCGAAGCCTCGAAAACACCCAGCCTGTTCAAATTCCGTTCACTCTCGATACGCCGTGCTTCGCTGTAGAAATCGCCCCGCCTGAAATCCAAATGCCGGCGCACCACGTCGTCGGCAACACGCCTGTGAACCGTGGAGTCTTGTTCCACGGTGATCTCCCCGAACGAGTACCGTTTCCCCCTGCTGAACGCAAAGATCAGTTTGACGTTGTTGGTCGACGCATACCGATGAGCGACGACACTGTCCACGCGCACGTCCGCGAAACCGTTGTTGAAGAATGCGTTCAGGATGCGTGCACGCTCGCTTACACCATGTTCAGCGATGTACGGATCGCCGACCATGACAAGCGGATTGATTTCGATCTCCTCAAGAAGGGCCG
>Ga0194112_10008355_pt1 | contig 13326 bp, 9 predicted proteins | sample TA2MahC400mmetaG_FD_146191 | JGI IMG/M metagenome (GOLD analysis project Ga0194112, IMG submission 146191) | Freshwater microbial communities from Lake Tanganyika, Tanzania - TA2015016 Mahale Deep Cast 400m | ecosystem: Environmental > Aquatic > Freshwater > Lake | place: Tanzania: Lake...
AAAATCCTTCGTTAAGTAATACATGTTCGTTAAATAATAAATTGACTGAAAGAACTTGCTGTGGTATAAAAAAATTAGTAAAAATTTTAAAAAACCATTGAATTATGCATAAATTAAAAGAAATTGATAATAAAATATTAAATTTTCTTTTCAGTATACCAAAATTTCTGTTCATAAACTTTTTCAGGCTTTTTATTGTAAGAATAAAAGTTTTTGAGCCTAAAAAAATACCCCGTGACAGATCAGCAATATTTGCATTCAATCACACAACAGGAGCAGATCCAATAATTGTGCTTGGAGCAATCAGAAGAAAAATATATTTCATGGCAGACAGCGAAAGATTCAGCAATAAGTTCACCACCTTTTTTATGCGAAAATTTACAAACAGCATACCGGTATTTAAAAATGAATTTCTAAAAAATACCAAAAGCTTTAAAGAATTATTTGACATCTCAAAAGGCAAAAAAATATTTTTTGGAATTTTTCCTGAAGGTGATTTGTTTAAAAAGGATATATTTGGAAAATTTAAAGGTGGAGCTGCTTACCTGAGTTATAAAACAAGAATTCCAATAATACCTGTTTATATTCACAATATCCATAAAGGTCCTGGTGAAGACACGTGGTGTGGCAGGCATCCTGTATTTGAAGGTATATCTTCTCTTTTTATGAACACATTCAGGAGAATACATATTTTTATAGGTGAACCAATAGATCCTATGGCTGAAAATATTTTAAATGATTTTAAGGAACTCACAGATAAAAACGAATATAAAAAAATAATTAATAAAATAACCAAAGAACTTGAAGAAGAGTTTACAGACTTAAAAAAAGAAGCCAATGTATTATTTGCAAAAAATAAAATAAATAAACCAAAAACCTTAAATTCCCTGGAGAATAAAACTGAAACCCCTGACAGTTATGATCTTGAGGAAGATAATAACCTGATCGGTGAAATTAATGACCCAATAATTGCCTCCCTTGACGATGATGGCTTTGTAGAAAATACAGGTAACCTAAAATAACTATATCATTACTGATATTGAGTGCTCAAACGGTGTGATTCATGTAATCGATACGGTTATGATTCCATAATAAATATGTTTTTATTTTAAATAAATGGGGCCGTGAATCTGCTATCCGGTCCCATTTCTTGATTTCTCATTACCCTGATAAGCCTTACCCTGTTATATCTTTGAAGTAGTATGCATGGAATATTTGCCAGCAGCCTATAGACTATCATTATTATTCCAGCCCACCATACATTCCAGAGAAAGAAAATACCTGAAGGCAGGATCTGAAGCCAGTGTGTCAGTTCTGCCCTGCAGGTTTCTTTAGTAAAAGTCTTCAGATAATCAATGCTGCAGTTTTCAAGATTTTTTTTGGGAAATCCCCTCTTAAACAGTTTGGCGCCATCGGGCAATAAGTGCTTCCATTTTTTTATTTTAAAAAACCCTGTATATAATTTTCCGTTTTTTTCTATTTTTTTTATTCTGTAAAAAGCACTATACGGATTAAACTGTGAAAGCGGTATTCTTGAACAAGCCCATGAAACACCAATGTGTATCATGATCCATAAGATAATATTAAGAAAAATTAACCAGAAATGAGAAAGCTTAAAAACCATTATTTTATCTTTCTATTATTTATGCTTCTACCCTTCCATTTTATATTTATCCTGAATATATTAATTATTACTGACCAGAAAAAAACCAGAATAAAAAAAATCATATAAACAGGAAAAAAAATTGCTACTGCAGGGTTAAAATTTCCAATTCTTTTTATCATCCATAAAATCTGTATTGAATAAGCAATGTAAAAGACAATTCCTGCTGTAAGTTCAACTATATTAAGATTCATGCTGTTCTGGATAATTAATGTAACAGGATAAAATGCACCTGCAATCCAAAAAATAACAAGAAATAGATTTAGGATGGAAGTTGATCTTGCACCTATTGTAAAACCTCTGGCAAATCCGTTTATCAGACTTTTCAATCCATGAGGATACATCCTGAAGTTGATCGTACCTTTGCCCCCAAAACAGTAAACAGGTATACCATTTTTAAGAAATTTCTTACCTATTTCAAGGTCTTCCAGTATTTCTCCTTTTGCACTGCCATGACCGTCAATTTTAAAATATGAGTCCCTGCCGCAGAGAAGGCACGGACCGAAAGCACCTATGGGTTTTAATTTGAGCTGCATTGGTGTAAAGGTATTCATAGAACCCATAAGAATAAGGTTGAAGTATGCAGAAAAGTTTTCATAGAGTTTTTTAATTTTATGATATGGCTGTACCGAAACAACGCCTTTATAAAATATATAGCATTCTAATATTTTTTCAAGACCATCTTCCTCAAGGAAAGTATCAGCATCAAGAAATAGGAAAACGTCTCCGGTCGAATTTCTGGCTCCACTGTAGCATGCCCAGGGTTTGCCGAGCCAGCCGCCTGGAAGCTCTTCTAAGTTTATGACCCTTGCACCGTATTTTAGTGCAATCTGTTCGGTCCCATCTTTGGACTGATCATTTGCAACAATGACTTCATGGGGTTTTAAAGTCTGTCTTGATAGGGAATTAAGAAGTCGGGGGAGTGTATTTTCTTCATTTCTTGCAGGTATGATTATGGAGATTTTTAGTGCATTTATCTGATTTCGAGTGTCATTCTTTATTATTGCATGTTTAACATTACTACCGGATTTTCCACAAAAACGAATTTTCCACAGGAACCAGAAACCTGTCAGCCAGAATAAAAATCTTATAATCAATTCTATGTAAAATTTTAAAGGAATATCAAACTCCCAAAATTTAAAATTCTCTTACAAGTTTTATAGAACTATTATACAAAAATTAATAAAAATAGTAATTAATAATGCATAAAGTGAAAATTCTGGATGCTGATTTAATTTCCTTTTTGTGTAGCAATTGCAAACTGTCAAAGTCAGGCAAATTATAGTGAAGTGCTTACCATAAAATCAAGTTTTCTTCCTTCAGGTCCTGTTACATCAATCTTTACCCGGTCGCCTTCTTTTATTTCACCGTTTAAAATCTTCATTGCAAGAGCATTCTGGACTTCATTCTGTATTACCCTTTTTAATGGCCTTGCTCCAAATGCAGCATCAAACCCTTCTTTTGCAAGAAGCTCTTTTGCTTTATCAGTTATTTCAAGCTTTAACTTCTTGCTGCTCATTACTGCCTTAAGTTTCTGAATCTGAATATCCACAATCTGTTTAATCTGTTCAATTCCAAGCCTGTGAAATATTATTATATCATCAACCCTGTTTAAAAATTCAGGTTTAAAATTTGCCTTAATTGATTCATTTATTCTTCTTTTCATCTCCTCTTCATCTCCGGCACCAAGTTCAACTATCCACTGGCTTCCTATATTTGAAGTCATTATTATAACTGTATTTTTAAAGTCAACAGTTCTTCCATGACCATCCGTCAATCTTCCATCATCCATTATCTGAAGTAAAATATTAAATATATCCAAGTGAGCTTTTTCAATCTCATCCAATAGAATTACACTGTATGGTCTTCTCCTTACAGCTTCCGTAAGATAACCTCCCTCTTCATAACCAACATAACCAGGTGGTGCACCAATGAGCCTTGAAACTGTATGCTTTTCCATATACTCTGACATATCAATTCTAACCATTGCCCTCTCATCATCAAATAAAAACTCTGCAAGAGCCTTTGATAGCTCTGTTTTCCCAACACCTGTTGGACCAACAAAAATAAACGAGCCAATTGGCCTGTTTGGATCCTGTAGTCCTGCCCTTGCACGCCTTATTGCATTTGAAATTGTCCCAATTGCCTCATCCTGCCCCACCACTCTTTGTTTTAGTCTTTCCTCCATGTGTATGAGTTTTTCAATTTCACCCTCAACAAGACTTGTAACAGGAATGCCTGTCCACTTTGAAACTGTCTCTGCTATATCTTCCTCATCAACTTCTTCTTTTAGCATCTTCTGGTTTTTCTGCATCTCCTCAAGTTTTTTATTTTGCACCTCAAGATTTTTACCAAGCTCAAGAAGCTTTCCATACTTCAGTTCTGCTGCTTTTGCAAGATTTGCATCTCTTTCTGCCTGTTCTGCTGAAAGCTTTGTCTTTTCAATTTCCTCTTTCAGTCCTCTTATAACCTTTATTGCCTCTTTTTCCTGAAGCCAGTGGGCTTTCATTGCACTGCTCTTTTCTTTTAAATCTGAAAGCTCATGCTTTAGCTTTTCCATTCTTTCTTTTGAAGCCTTATCTTTTTCTTTTTTTAAAGCCTGTTCTTCTATTTCAAGCTGCTTTATTTTCCTTTCTATCTCATCAATTTCTGTGGGCATGCTGTCTATCTCAATTCTAAGCCTTGAGGCAGCTTCATCAATCAAATCAATTGCTTTATCAGGAAGAAATCTATCAGAGATATATCTTTCAGATAGAACTGCTGCGGCAATTAATGCAGAATCCTTTATTCTTACACCATGATGAACCTCATATTTTTCCTTAAGCCCGCGCAGAATTGCTATTGTGTCCTCAACGGATGGTTCATTTACAAGGATCGGCTGGAATCTTCGCTCAAGCGCTGCATCCTTTTCAATGTGTTTTCTGTATTCATCAAGGGTTGTAGCACCTATAGCATGGAGCTCCCCCCTTGCAAGCATTGGCTTTAACATATTAGACGCATCCACTGCCCCTTCAGCAGCACCTGCTCCAACTATTGTATGAAGCTCATCAAGAAAAATAATTATACTTCCTTCAGATTTTGCAATTTCTTTTAAAACTGCTTTGAGTCTGTCTTCAAATTCTCCCCTGTATTTTGAACCGGCAACCATTGCGCCGATATCAATTGCAATAACCTTTTTACCCTTAAGTCCTTCAGGAACATCACCTGCAATAATTCTCTGTGCAAGTCCTTCAACTATAGCAGTCTTTCCAACACCTGGATCCCCAATAAGGACAGGGTTGTTCTTGGTTCGTCTCGACAGCACCTGAATAACTCTTCTAATTTCATCATCCCTTCCTATTACCGGGTCAAGTTTTTGCTTTGCAGCAAGGTCTGTAATGTCTTTTCCAAAGCGCTGCAAAGCCTGATACTTGTCCTCCGGGTTGGCGTCTGTTATTCTCTGACTTCCTCTTATCTCAACAAGAATTCTGTAAATTCTGTCTTTTGTAACACCAAGCTGCCTTAATAGTTCAGAAACTCTTCCCCTTCCTTCAGCCATTGCAATTAAAATGTGCTCGGTACTTACAAATTCATCCTTTAACTGCTGGGCTTCCTTGAAAGCTGCATTTAATACATTATTAAGTTCGGCACCTATATAAATCTGAACATTCTGTCCGCTAACCTTCGGAAAATTTCTAATTAAGTTTTCCACTCTTTTTGTAAAATCATCTATGTTAACCTCAAGCCTGGAAAGTATGGGCAAAATAACTCCTTCGCTTTGCTCAAGGAGTGCGCTCATTAAATGAAAATCTTCAATACTTTGATGACCATTCTCTGAAGCTACCGTTTGTGCTCTTGCTAAAGCTTCCTGGGCCTTTATTGTAAATTTTTCAAAATTCATTAATCTCACCTTTAAATATTAATCTGAATTAAAAGATAACCTAAACAGCAATTTTTTGCCTTGGATTTTCATTATAAACCTTTGCGAATTGTTCAAACTGTTTTCTCTGATCATTTGTCAAATTTGTAGGTATAACAACCTTTATTTTTACATAAAGATCCCCATGCTCTGTGCTTTTAATTTTTGGCATACCCTTTCCCTTAAGCCTTAAAGTTTTTCCACTCTGTGTATTAGGAGGAAGAGTCATTGAGACTGCCCCCTGAAATGTTGGTATATCAATCTTTGCACCCATTACTGCCTCTTTTATGGTAACCGGCACCTCACAGTAGAGATCACTGTCTTTTATTGTAAAAAAGTTATGCGGCATTATGTGCACAATAAGATATAAATCTCCATGCAAGCCTCCCCTTGTTCCCTGCGCGCCTTCACCCTTAACTCTTATTTTAGATCCCTCTTTTACACCTTTGGGAACTTTAACATTAACTGTCCTTACTTTTTTATCTTTTTGAAGACTTATAACTCTCTGGGTTCCAGAGTAAGCTTCCCGCAGGGTAATGTTCAACTCATACTGCCAGTCCTGTCCTTTCTGTGAAGCTCCTGCCCCCCAGAAAGTTCTCCTGTCCTGCTTTGACTGGCTTCTTGCCCCTGTCGCTGTGGAGCCCGTATTTCCAAAAAAGCTTGAGAATCTATCATTGGAACCCCGTCCAAAAAACATTTCAAAAAAGTCAGAAAATCCCGACCCGATATCGCTAAAACCAAAATCTCCGCCACTGAAATCATATGTATAAGTCTGCTGACCTGCTCCTGGCCATCCCTGCCAGCCCTGACCGGCCCCTGCTCTTGAAAACTGTTTCCAGTTTGCGCCAAGCTGATCATAACGGGATCTTTTATCAGGGTCCTTTAAAACCTCATAAGCTTCCCCGATCTCCTTAAATTTTTCTTCAGCTTCTTTGTTGCCTGGATTTGCATCAGGATGATACTGCCGGGCAAGCTTCCTGTAAGCTTTCTTAATTTCATCCTGTGCCGCATTTTTACCAACGCCAAGGATTTTATAATAGTCTTTATACTCCATTCATTTCACCTGTTTATATTTTTATACTATCCCCATTAAATGTTAGATATTCTTTAACATGTTTTAAAAGTTTGTATCATTATATTTTTTAAAATAATTAATATTTTTCCATTATTATTTTTATTTATTTATATATTTTCTACCTTTAAAATAAACAGTATGAAAATATAAATCTGCCCATAGCTTTAAATTTTTCTTTTTCGCTATGGGCAGGTATTAAATTTCATAGAAATTTAATTTCTTACTGTTTTTTACAAAGCAAATACTATTTCCTATCAAAATTATTTGCCTTACTTTTTTGTAATTTCAACCTTTTTTGGTATTTTTACTTCAGCTTTTGGTATGGTGATTTCAAGCACACCATCAGCATAGGCAGCTTTTACCTCTTCAGCTTTTATTGGAACTCCAACATCAAATGATCTGTAGAATGAACCATAGCTTCTTTCAACCCTGATGTAATCTTTTTCTTTCTCTTCTTTTTCAAATTTTCTTTCACCTTTTATAACAAGCTGGTTTTCATCTACAGAAACATCGATATCCTCCATCTTTATTCCAGGTAGATCAGCCTTAACAATAACCTGCTTTTCAGTTTCCTTAATATCCACCTCTGGAGCCCAGACTGCTGATTTTTTTTCTCCTTTTTCTCTCTCGGAAATATCACCAAACCATCTGCCTATTTCATCTCTCATCTGAACCAGTTCTCTAAATGGATCCCATCTTACTATCGGCATATCTGTTCACCTCCTTATTTTTCATCCTTTGCCTCAAATTCAGCATCAATTACATCCTCATGGTTTCCGCCACTGCTTCCACCAGTTTGTGACCCGGCTCCCCCCTGGCCTGCCTGACCCTGCTGCTGGCCAAATCCAGCACCCGGGCCATATCCACCTGCTCCTGCACCTGGACCCGGACCGGCTCCTGCACCCGCCTGCGCATACATTTTCTGTGACAGTTCATCCTGTAACTTCTGCAAAACTTCTATTTCCTTATTGATACTGGCTGCATTATCTGATTCCAGTGCTTTTCTTAAAACCTTAATCTGGTCTTCAATTTTTGTTTTAAGATCGCCGGGAGCCTTATCTCCAATATCTCTTAAAAATTTCTCTGTTGAATAAACGAGGCTGTCTCCTTTATTTCTTGCTTCCGCAAGCTCCCTTTTCTTTTTATCCTCATCAGAATGGGTCTTTGCTTCATTTACCATTCTTTCTATTTCAGAATCAGAAAGATGCGATGTTGCAGTAATTGTAATTTTCTGCTCTTTTCCTGTTGCCATATCTTTTGCACTAACATTGACAATACCATTGGCATCAATATCAAAAGTAACCTCGATCTGCGGTATTCCCCTTGGTGCAGGCGGAATTCCATCCAGCCTGAATCTTCCTATGGTCTTATTATCTGCAGCCATATCACGCTCCCCCTGCAGAACATGTATGTCAACACTTGTCTGGCTGTCTGCTGCAGTTGTAAATATTTCGCTCTTCTTAGTTGGAATTGTTGTATTTCTTTCTATAAGTCTTGTATTAACGCCCCCCAGTGTTTCTATGCCAAGAGATAGTGGAGTTACGTCAAGTAAAACTATGTCCTTAACATCACCCATCAAAATTCCAGCCTGGATTGCAGCACCCACTGCAACAACCTCATCAGGATTAACACTCTTATTTGGCTCTTTATTTGTAAAGTTCTTTACAAGGTCCTGGATAACAGGCATTCTAGTAGCTCCACCGACAAGAATGACCTCGTCGATTTCCTCAATTTTAAAACCTGAATCCTTAAGAGCCTTCTCCATTGGTTCCCTGCAGCGATCTGTCAGGTCTGAAGTAAGCTGCTCAAATTTTGCACGTGTAATTTTAGTCTCAAGGTGTTTAGGTCCATTGGCATCGGCTGTAATAAAAGGCAAGCTTACATTTGTTTCTGTTACATTTGAAAGTTCTATTTTTGCTTTTTCAGAAGCTTCAATCAATCGCTGTAGAGCCTGTCTATCCTGGCGCAAATCTATTCCCTGCTCTCTTTTAAATTCATCAGCAATATAGTTCATAATTCTGTTATCATAGTCATCTCCGCCAAGATGCATATCCCCATGGCTGGATCTTACTTCAAACACACCTTCACCTACCTCAAGAATCGACACATCAAAAGTACCACCGCCTAAATCAAAAACCAGTATCTTTTCCTCTTTTTTCTTATCCAGTCCATATGCAAGTGAAGCTGCAGTTGGCTCATTAATGATTCGCAGGACATTAAGACCCGCAATTTTACCTGCATTTTTTGTCGCCTGTCTCTGGGCATCATTAAAATAAGCAGGAACTGTAATAACTGCATCGGTAACTTCGGTTCCAAGATATGATTCTGCATCAGCCTTCATTTTTTGAAGAATCATTGCTGAGATTTCTTCAGGTGTGTAATTCCTTTCAGCCATTTTAACTTCAGCAAGCCCGTTATTTCCATCAACTACCTGATATGCAACAATTTTTCTTTCGCTCTCAACTTCTGTATATTTTCTCCCAATAAACCTTTTAATGGAGTAAATTGTATTTTCCGGATTTAATGCAGCCTGCCTTTTTGCAAGCTGGCCTACAAGCCTTTCACCTTTTTTTGTTAATGAAACAACGGAGGGTGTTGTCCTGCCGCCTTCAGTGTTTGTAATAACCACAGGTTTTCCACCTTCCATAACAGCTATACACGAGTTTGTTGTCCCTAAATCAATTCCTACTGCTTTTCCCATTTAAATCTATCCTTTCTTTTATAATTTCTTTTTTTATTTTTTAGTTTTAGAATTTTATTGTTTAAAACTGGTCTTCCATCCTCATAAGATAATTTTTAAAACTATCAACAACATCTAAAGGGCATTTTTCCATAATTACATTATCACGCCTCTTTATAAGTATGATAATGGAGCGTAAATTCATACCCTGCTCATACATAAGTTCCCTGACATACTCAAGCCAGTTTATATCATTCCTTGAGTAATATCTCTTACGACCTCTCCTTGATGGCACAACAAGCCTGAACCTTTCATAATAGTATAATGTCCTGCTGTTAACACCAAGAAATTCAGCAACCAGCTCAATCGGATAACTTTTATCACTATCATTAAACAATAATTATCACCAACCTTTTTAACTGAATAAAAGTTTAATAGAAAAAAATTATGGTGTCAAGTGTTTTATAAAAATTTTTTAAAAATATTTGAAATTATAATTTCACTTTAAGTGAAAAATATTTTTAATTTTTTTAAAATTATTGTCAATACACTTTACAAATTTAATTTGATGATTATAAACACTAATTGGTTTTAATTAAAATTTAATTATTTTCTGCTGAACAATTGCTTAAAATTAAAAAATTTAAAAACTTTGAGCTTAATAAATATCAAATTTTATTAAAATAATGATATATTCAGCAAGAACTAATTAAAATTCCAATAAATTGAACTTTTTGTTTATTTTTTTTAAACTACAAAAATATTAAAAATTTCAGTTATTTTTTATGCTTTAGTAATTATCATTCTAGAGGTGATTTAAATTAGACAGCTATTTACTTTATTAAAATACTTCAAACAGCACTGGCTTTCACTTGCAGGAAGTATTATTTACATATTGCTTACCAATCTTTTAAGCCTTACAATTCCATGGATTTTAAAACTTGCCATTGACAGCATAAAAAATTACCCTGCGTCCCAGCCTCAATTAATAAGGTACAGCTTGCTTCTAATTGGAGTTTCTGCAGTGGCTGGAATTTTCAGATTTTACATGCGACGGCTTTTAATTGGAGTTTCACGCAAAATTGAATACAGCATAAGGAGAGATTTCTTTTCACATTTACAAAGGCTTGATAGCTCATTTTTTGAAAGCAACAGAACCGGAAGTGTGATGGCTCTTATAACAAATGACCTTGACGCAGTGAGAAACTTTCTTGGCCCAGGGCTTTTAAACCTTTTTAACACAATTATTATTTTCATCTCAACACTTATTGTAATGTTTTTAATTAGCATAAGGCTTACACTTTATTCCTTAATAGCTATACCGGTACTGCCCTTAATAGTAAGCAGGTTAAGTGCAATGCTATATAACAGGTTCAAATTGTCACAGGAGCAGTATGCACTTCTTTCAGCAAGAACACAGGAAAGTATCGCCGGTATAAAGGTTGTAAAATCATTCACCCAGGAAAAAAATGAAATAGATACTTTTTCTGAATTAAATAAAGATTACATAAATAAAAATTTAGCACTCGCACAGGTAAGAAGTATTTTCTGGCCATTAATGATACTGATTGGCGGAATTGGCTCCCTTGTTGTTTTATGGATAGGTGGAATACAGGTAATAGAAAGACAGCTGACACTTGGCCAGTTTGTTCAGTTCAGTGCATATATAATTGCAATAGCCTGGCCGCTTATATCACTTGGCTGGGTAATAAATCTCATTCAGCGCGGTGAAGTTTCAATGGCAAGACTGAACAAAATCTTTAAAATGAAGCCTCAAATAAAAGAGCCAGCCAGCCCCGCTAAATTAACAGAGCTTAAGGGAAATATCGTATTTAAAAATGTGTATTTTATGTATCCAAAAATGGCAAGCTATGAATCATTTTTTGACCCTCAAGATACAAAAAATAATAAATTACAAGTTAACTATAATAAGAGCAGTCCAGGAATAAAGAATTATAAAAATTACAATGATAATATTAATGATACTGTTGAAGGTAAAAGTATCAGCACAAGTAATACCAAAATTAGTGATAACGGCAATTCTGGAAGTAATTGCAGAAATAATACTATAAAAAATATTACTCAAAACAGAGATTATACAAAAGACAGCAGCGCAGGCAATCAATGGATATTAAAGAATATAAATTTTGAGATAATGCCAGGAATGCAGTTTGGGATTGTGGGTTTTACAGGCAGCGGCAAATCAACAATTGTAAATTTAATCCCAAGACTATACGAGCCGCAAAATGGATCCATTTTTATTGATGGTGAGGATATTAACAAAATTTCTCTGTCAGTACTTCGCTCAAATATTGCCTATGTTACACAGGACCCGTTTATATTTTCCAAAACAATAAAGGAAAATATAATTTTTGGAAGAGAGGCTTACCTGTTAAAACTTTCAGAAAATCATTTAAATAAAAAAATACTGGAAGCTTCAAAAATTTCCCACCTGCATGAAGATATAGAAAGCTTTCCCAATGGTTACCAGACACTTGTGGGTGAGAGAGGAATTACACTTTCAGGCGGCCAGAGACAGCGCCTTGCAATAGCACGGGCATTAACGGCTGAGCCCAGGATCTTAATCCTTGACGATTCTTTTTCAAACATAGATACAAACACCGAAGAATTAATCCTTAAGGATTTAAAAGCTAAAACTGAAAACTTAACTAAAATTATAATATCCCATCGAATCTCAACAATTAAGGATTCAGATTTAATAATAGTTATTGATGAAGGTGAAATTATAGAAACAGGAAATCATAAAGAGCTTTTAAAAAAATGCGGAGTTTATCAGCGGCTTTATTACAGGCAGCAGTTATCAGAGGAATTAAGAGAAGAGATATAAAAAATATTACCTGAAATCTTTAATAAATATAGTTAAGGGCAAAATTATATAAGATGTAAAAAGATAAATAAAAAAAGTAAAAAATAAATAAATATACATATGCGCATTATAAAAGAATAAGCAGAATAAAATAAAAAAGGCAGCAATTTAAAAAATGCACAAACTTTTAAGAGAAAATTTTTATGAAAAGGACATCGAAGAAAAACAGCTTGACAGAAGAACTGTTTTAAAGCTGCTTGGTTATGTAAAGCCTTATAAATTTTTACTGGGCCTGACAGTTTTTCTTCTGCTTATTACTGCCGCTCTTGAAATTGTAGTTCCATACCTTATAAAAATTGCAATTGACAGGCACCTCACACCCCAGAAACTTGATGGCTTCATATACCTTATTATTCTTTTCGGTGCTGTACTTGCCGGTGAATTCTTATTCAGGTATATCCAGCAGTATCTAACAGAATATATAGGGCAGAAAATTATGTATGATATGAGAATGGATATTTTCAGCCACATACAGAAAATGGAAATGTCATTTTTTGATAAAAATCCTGTAGGAAGAATCCTGACAAGAGTTACAACAGATGTCCAGGCATTAAATGAGATGCTGTCTTCAGGGATAGTTACCTTTTTTGGCGATATTTTCATGATTGCCGGTGTGATGGTTGTAATGATTAATTTAAACCTGAAGTTATCGCTTGTTACATTTTCTGTTCTTATCCTGCTTGCGACAGCTACATTTATATTCAGGAAAAAAGTAAGAATATCATTCAAGATTATAAGAGCAAAAATTTCCAATATGAATTCTTATATTCATGAAGCAATCACAGGCATTAATACAGTAAAACTATTTAACAGGGAAAATAGAAGTGAAGAAGAATTCGATAGTTTAAATAAAAGCTATCTTATGGAATATCTGCGAACAATTTTTTATTATTCTGTATTTTTCCCGGTAGTAATATTTATAAGCACTTTAGCAGTAGCTCTTATAATATGGTATGGCGGCGGACAGATTATCCAGAGAGTGTTAACACTTGGAACTCTTGTTGCTTTTATACAGTATATTGAAAAATTTTTTCATCCCATAAGTGATCTTGCGGAAAAATTTGGGATAATTCAGGAAGCTGTTGCAGCATCAGAAAGAATTTTTAACTTACTTGAGGAAAAA
>Ga0194112_10008357_pt1 | contig 13324 bp, 8 predicted proteins | sample TA2MahC400mmetaG_FD_146191 | JGI IMG/M metagenome (GOLD analysis project Ga0194112, IMG submission 146191) | Freshwater microbial communities from Lake Tanganyika, Tanzania - TA2015016 Mahale Deep Cast 400m | ecosystem: Environmental > Aquatic > Freshwater > Lake | place: Tanzania: Lake...
GAGGAGACGACGTCGGGGACGTTATCCTTCGCCACAGCCCCGCTGACTCTGCGATAATCGAGAAAACGGCGCCATCCTGCGCTCTCCGGCTTGTCTGCGACGTTCCGGCTCCTCTCCGCCCCTTTTACTTCAATTTGACTTCCGAAGGCGCTCCGATTTATCATTCCCGACGACGGGATTAGGCAAAATCGGTTTCGTCGATCATCTTCGTTGGGGAACGCCGAAGAACGGAAGCATATCCGGCAGCTGAGAATTCGGATTTTATGAGGAAAGGACCATCGCCTCCTATGAATTTGGCGTTTATACGAAGGATGAACCGGACCGTCCGCGTGAGGTGATCAGAGAGGAAGTGAAAACGACGGCCGTATTTTATCTGCTCTTGAAGATCGACGAAAAGGAGGGCGGATCTGTTCTCACCGCCAAGGTCGTCGGCGGCAAAATCGCGCCCTCCAGAGGGGAAGGAGTGCTCAAGAATTTCTTGGGGCAACTCGCCAAAAATCTGAAAAAATAACTCTGCCATCGAGTCAACTGTTGGTCAGGCCAGATGAAAGATTTTCTATTTTGCCGGACTGTCTCCGGCCGCTTTCGCCGATCCGGACGGCATTCGGCCCTCCCGATCGTCCTTGACAGCGCCCAAACTCCCTTTTAAACTCCTCAACGAATTCATGCAACCTCCGGGAATACTCTCCGCGTTGGATTGTATGAGAAGTGGAGAAAGGAGCGACGATGAAAAAATGGATTTTGGGCATCGCGATCATGTTGGGGGGAGCCGGATATTTGGGCTTCCTTCTGGCCGCCGGCGCCTCCCTGTCCGGCACCGTCACCGATTCCCAAGGATCGCCCCTCGAGGGGGCGACGGTCACGGCCATCCTCGACCTCGGCCGGCCGGGGCAAAAAGACTTCAAGGCGGTCGCGGACAAGAGCGGCGCCTACGAAATCAGGAACCTGGCGCCCGGCCTCTATATCGTCAAGGCGGAGTGGCGGGGCAAGGTCGTTTTCGTCCGCCGCGATATCCGCGTGGCGGAAGGCCGGGCGTTCCGGCTGGACATCCAGACGACCCTGGTCGACGACATTCCCTTGATCATGGAAGAGCGGGAGGCCATGGCCAGGCCGACCGTCCCGCCCCCCGGAGGGATTCAAGGCGGCGTGACGGGAGGAGTCATCGGCGGCGTCATGACGGCGTACCGGACGGATATGCCGGCGTTCAACACGGAGGAATACGGCCGAATCACCGACAACGCCTACCTGGACGCCCTGAACAACCCCCTGTCGACGTTTTCGATCGACGTCGACACGGCCTCTTACGCCAATATCCGCCGCTTTCTCAAGCAGAACCAGTGGCCGCCCAAGGACGCCGTCCGGGTGGAGGAGATGGTCAACTACTTCGACTACGGCTATCCCCAGCCTCGCGGCGAACACCCCTTCGCCGTCGTCACCGAGGTCTCCGCGGCGCCCTGGAATCCCGCTCATAAGCTGGTCCATATCGGACTCCAGGGCAAGCTCCTCGAATCCGTGCCGCCCAGCAACCTCGTCTTTCTCCTCGATGTCTCCGGCTCGATGAACAGCCCGGAGAAGCTCCCCTTGCTCAAGGCCGCTTTCAAGCTCCTCGTCGGGCAGCTTTCTCCCGAGGACCGGATTTCGATCGTCGTCTACGCCGGGGCGGCCGGTCTCGTCCTCCCGGCCACGCCGGGATCGAAGAAAGAGATCATCCTGGAGGCCATCGACAAGCTCCAAGCGGGCGGTTCGACGGCCGGAGGGGCGGGCATCCAATTGGCCTACAAGACGGCCCAGGAAAATTTCCTCAAGAACGGCAACAACAGGATCATCCTGGCCACCGACGGCGATTTCAACGTCGGCGTCTCCAGCACCGGCGACCTTGTCCGAATGATCGAGGAGAAGCGGGACCAGGGGATTTTCCTGACCATTCTCGGCTTCGGCATGGGCAACCTGAAGGACGGCCGGATGGAGCAGCTGGCCGACAAGGGCAACGGCAACTATCATTATGTCGACAGCCTGCTTGAGGCCAAGAAGGTCTTCATCAACGACCTGCGGGGGACGCTTTTCACCATCGCCAAGGACGTCAAGATCCAGGTCGAGTTCAACCCGGCCAAGGTCAAGGCTTACCGCCTGGTCGGCTACGAGACCCGCCTCCTGGCCAAGGAGGACTTCGCCAACGACGCCAAGGACGCCGGAGAGCTCGGCGCCGGTCACACCGTGACCGCCCTCTACGAAGTCATCCCTTACGGCTCGAAGGAAGCGGTCCCCGGCATCGACCCGCTCAAGTACCAGGAGGCCAGGATCAGCCCCGAGGCCTTCCGGTCCAAGGAGATGCTGACGGTCAAGCTCCGCTACAAGGACCCCGACGGGACGGCGAGCAAGCTGATCGAGCGGCCTCTCCTCGACGCGGCGGTCGCTTTGGAGAAGACCTCGGACGATTTTCGCTTCGCCGCGGCTGTGGCCGCCTTCGGCATGGTCCTCCGCGACTCTGAATTCAAGGGCAAGGCCGACCTCGGGCAAGTCATAGAGCTGGCCAAGGGCGCCCGCGGCAAGGACGCCTTCGGCTACAGGGCCGAGTTCATCAACCTCGTCGAGATCGCCTCCCTCATCCGCGACCTCCGGAGGTGAAATAGGCCAGCGGGAAGACGGGAGAGCCGCCATTCGTCTGCCTTAAGATTTTTTCGTCCGCGGTCAACAAAGAAGGGTCCGCGGTCTTCGCCAAGGCGACGAAAAGGCCGTCATGGAACGTGAGTCGATGACGGAGGGCCCGGTCGGCGGGGGAACCAGACGGCCATCTCGCCCGGGCCGCGGTTGGCCCAGGCGAAATAGGGAATGAGACGGACGGGACGGCCCCATCCCGCCGACCCTGAAAGGACGACGACGCCGTTGAGGAGAGCCGGGTCGAATTTGGCCGTGAAGCCCGCGTCGTCGGGGATGGCCAGGCCGAGGACGCCTCCGCCGTTGTCCGCCCCTTCGGCGCAATAGACGAGCGGACCGCGCTGGAAGGCCACCCGCCCCTCGGCGGCCCTGACGGCGGGGTGGGCGACGACCCGGCGGACGGGCATGGGGAGGTCGAGTTCGATACGGTCGCCCTTCTTCCAGGCGCGCCGGATTTTCGCATAACCATTTTCGAGGTCGATCGCCAGGGGAGCGCCGTTGACCCTGAGGGTGGGTTTCCCTTCGAACTTGTCCAGAAAACGATAGAGGTCGGTCGGGACGGGTTCGTTCCGCGCCCAGCCCGGGATCCTGACGAGAACCGTGAGCTCGGCCGGAGCTTCGGGCTCGATCGCGATCCGGACGGCGCCGTCCCAGGGATAGCGCGTCTCCTGGCGGAGGGAAATCGTCCGGCCGGCCGCGTCGACTGACGCCTCACCTCCGATGAAGAGATTGACGTAAATCGCATCGTCCTTGACGGCATAAACGTAGCCCGGGACCGAGGGCAGGAAGCGGCTGATATTCGGAGGGCAGCAGGCGACTTCGAACCAAGGGGCCCGGCCGACCTGGCCCTGGTAGAGCTCGGTTTTCCCGTCGGACTCCAGCGGATTCTGATAGAAAAAAGACATCCCGTCGAGCGAGACGCCCGAGAGGAGGCCGTTGGACATGACCCGCTCGAGGACGTCGATGTATTTGGCGTCTCCGTGAAGGAGGAACAGCCGCTGCTGCCAGAGAGCGTTCCCGACCGCGGCGCACGTTTCGGCATAGGCCGTCCGGTTGGGCAGCTCGTAGGCGTCGCCGAAAGCCTCGGACGTCGAGCGCGCGCCCACCCCTCCGGTGATATGCATTTTCTTGCCGAGGACGTTTTCCCAAAGCCTATCGATGGCTTTGGCGTAGGCGGGAAATCCGCCCAAGGCGGCGATGTCGGCCATCCCGGCGTACATGTACATCGCCCGGACGGCGTGGCCGACGGCCTCGTCCTGCTTCAGGACGGGCTTGTGGTTCTGCATGTACTCGTCCGAGTCGTAGACGGCGAAGGGGTCGTCGGGAGCGTGGCGCTCGCCTTGGAAGTAGCGGCCCCTCTCGTCGAGGAAAAACTTGGCGAGGTCGAGATAAGCCCGGTTTTGGGTCGCCCGGAAGAGCTTGGCGAGTCCGATCTCGATTTCCTGATGGCCGGGGAAGGCTCGGCGCCTCCCCGGGCCGAACGTCTTGACCAGGAGGTCGGCGTTCTTGACGGCGACGTCGAGAAACGCCCGCTTCCCCGTCGCCTGGAAATGGGCCGCGGCGGCCTCATACAGATTGCCGACGTTGTAGAGCTCGTGGCTGACGCGGAGATTCGACCACCGCTCGGGACCGGAGCCGGGGGCGGGATTCTTGGGGTCGATCGTCCGGGTGGTGAAGAGATACCCGTCGGCCTCCTGGGCCTTGGCGATGACGGCGATGAGGTCGTCCAGGGCCTTCTCCAAGGCCTCGTTCTTCTCTATCCGGAGAGTATACGAGGCGGCTTCCATGGCCTTGTAGACGTCCGAGTCGTTGAACCGCCGGCCTTGGAACGGACCCTTCACGAGGCCGGCCGCTTTGCGGAAATTGTCCACCCGCCCCGTCTCTTCGTTCTTCCGGAGGGCGTAGGGGATCGTGACCGCCTGGTTCGTCCGTAGCCGCGGGGCCCAGAAGACGTCGTCGAGGCGAACCTGAGTGAACGGGACGGGCCGAATCGGATAATCGCCAACCGGCGAAGGCTTTTCCGCCCCGGAGAGCGGGGAAAACGCCGCAAGAATGCCGGCCGCCAGGAGAATGGCGGCCTCGCCGGTGCCGAGGGCTGTCTTCCAGTCTTTCATCGCCTCTCCCGCCCGGCCCTCGGCTATCTCACCGCGATTTCGTAGAGCGAGACGCTGATGGGAGGGACGGTGAGGACGCTCCCGAAGGGGACGCCGTCTTTCTCCTCGATCGCCACGGCGAGCGGCCGGCCCGGGACATTGTGGGCCGTCTCGTCCGCTCCGGTGATCAGAAAAAGCTTGGCCGTCGCCTGGAGGCGCACGCCCCTGAGCGAAAGCGGGAGCTTCTGGGACGTCTTCGTCGGGTTGACGACGGCCACGGTCAGGGCTTTCCTCCCCTCCTTCCAGGCGGCGGCGACGTCGAGCGGCTCGGGCGCCCCCCCGACTTCGAGCGGGATCGTCCCGAAGCGGTTCCGGTAGAGCTTGAGGATCTGCCCCGTCGTGTCGAAGACGGCCTCCGTCTTCGAGGTCTTGATCGCCCCGATGACGTTGACCGTCTGGGCGTAGTTGGCCATGACGATGATGTCGCTGTTCCGGAAATACTCGTGCAGCCCGGCCGCGATCCCCAAGGCGTCCTTAAGGAAATACTGCGTCCCGAGCTCCCCGTAGACGTGCGGCCCGTACCAGTAATTCCACTCGTCGAGGGCGATCGGGATGGCCGCCGCCCTCGCCTCGGGGATCGCCTCCCGGTAACGGCGGTGGGCGTCGGCGATCCTCTTGACCTCGCGCGGGGCGAGGTTGACGTGGCTCAGAAGCCCCGGCTGGGACTGGACGTAGAAATGCTCGCTGATGTAATCCATGGCCTCGGCGCATTCCTTGAGCATCCTTTCCGTCCACGGACCGACCGCCCCGACGCCGATGAGCTTGATCGACGGGTCCTTGGCCCTCATGGCCGCGGCGAAGCGGTTATGCCTGAGGGTGTAATCGGCGAGGGGCATGTGGCCGAGCTGCCAGTTGCCGTACATTTCGTTGCCGATCGACCAGAATTTCACGTTCCACGGCGCCGGACGGCCGTTGGCCCCCCGCCATTTCCCCATCGGCGTCTCGGCCGCGCCGTTCGTATACTCGACCTCCTCGGCGGCCAGGGTCTCGTTGCCCTGGCCGTTGTTCACGGCGATGTAGGGTTCGGTCCCCAGAAGCTCGCAGAAGCGCATGAACTCGTGGATCCCGACGTCGTTGGGCTCGACGCCCTGCCAGGCCGGGTTCTTCCGCGGCGGCCGGCGGTCGGGATCGCCGATTCCATCCTTCCAATTGTAGCCGCTGACGAAATTCCCGCCCGGCCAGCGGTAAACCGGCGAATCGAGCTCTTTGAGGACCTTCAAGACCTCGGGACGGAAGCCTTCGACGTTGTCGGCCGACATGAGGGAGACCGCCCCGACCCGGAAGGCTTCTTTTCCGGAGCTCGTGATCTCCAGCCTGGCCATCTCGGACGAAGCGCCGGCGGTGAAGGCCAGCGGAACAGTCCGGTAATCGCTTGCGATATTCCGGATCTCGACGGTTTGGCGGTCGGCCGCGCCCGCCCCCCAGACAAGACTGGCTCGGATCGGGACGGCCCCCGGATCGCCGGCGACGACGATCCGGCCGACGTATTTCCTGCCGGCGATGACGGCCAGGTCGTCCTGGGCGATGCCGCCCGGCTCGCCGTCCCCCTTGAGGCGGATTTCGGGGGCGTGGACGCCGACATAGGGAATGACCGGATTCATCCGGACGTTTCGGGCCTCCCCGACGACCTTCCAGGGAGACTCCTTGGCCCCGACGGCGTAATAGAACTTCCGGTCCTCGAGCATCTCGGCCCAAATGCCCTGGTAGATGCAGCGGCCCAGGTGCTCGATGAACTGGCCGTAGATGTACTTCGAGATCGGCGCACCCTCGGCCCTGGCGTCGATCGTCGCCCGGGGATTGAGCGGCCGGGCGGAAAGAAGCTCCAAGGCGATGTCGTCCCACCAGGCCTCGCCCGTCGCCCGACCGTAGCCGCCGAAAAGGCAGTTGACCATGACGGCGTCGTTGGCCCCGGTGTCGAAGACGACCTCGACCCTTGTCCAATCCTGTGTGTCGGTCACGGCCGGCGTCGCGACGCCGAGGCCGTGGAGGTTGATCAGGGCCCCTCTCCCCGTGACCGGTTTCACGTCCTTTGTCTTGATCCAGCCGCCGAGCTTGTACTTCGCGTAGGGCTTGACGGGAACGACCGTCTGGAACGAGGCATCGGACCCGGCCGTCGAGGCGATACGGACGCTCCTCATCCCCGAATGGGCCGCCGTGTCGTCGACGGCAAAGGCGAGGCCCGCGGCCGCCGCCCGGCCGCCCCAGTTGGCTGTCCGCCAGCCGACGGGGAGGCCGTTCTCGACATCCTCGAAGGACGGATTGACGACGACATTCTTGCCTGCCGGCTGAGCTCCCGTCGACAACACATTCCATAAAGCCAGGATAAAAAGGGAAATTAGGGATGCAAGCCGACGCCGAATTTCCATGAATCCTCCCTTCCCTTGTTCTTAGGGTCGGCTCAGCCGAGGCAGGACCGCTTTCAAGCCCCCGTAGCGGAGGGGGGACCCGTCGGCCTCGCCGACGGGGGGAACCGACGGGACTGGTTCCCCGGGGCCGGGGGCCGAAGGCGGCCCTGCCTCGGCTGAGCCGGCCCTATCTCACTTTCCACTCCTGGATTCCGGCCGAGAAATTATCCTGAAGCCGGATTTCGAGGCGGAGCCCGGAGGTCGTCACCGGGGCGAACCGAACGGTGTTGTAGGCGTCCTTGGCGACGCCGAAAGGTCCGGGGCTGAGGACCGGCAGCCAATCGTCGCCGGCCTTGTAAAAGGCCGTCCACGAGGCGGGCACCCGGCACTCGCCCCGCCCCGTATCGTCGAACCAATAGACCGAGGTCTCGGAGATTTTGGCCGCCTTCTCGAAGGCGTATTCGACCCACTCGACCGTCCCCTTCTTCGGCCACCAATGGAGGTAGCCGTGGGAATGGTCGTTCGAATCGGCCGGTTCGAAAAGGTCGTTGACGGCCGGCAGTCCCTTGGCCCCTTCGGAGGCGCTGGCCCTCGCTTTCGAGGCCAGGGTCGGCTCCGGAAGCGGCCGGGCCTTGTCCCGCTCGCGGGCGATCCAGACCGACATCTCGCCCTTGCCGCGGTGAGCCCAGGCGAAATACGGGATGAGGGTGATCCGCTGCGTCTCGGCCGCGACCCGGCCGCCCTTAACCCGGTAGGCGACGGCCGGGCCTGTGACCACGATCATCGGGACCGGAGGTTCGGTCCGCCACTCGGCCGCGAGGGGGGCGCCGTCGTCCAGGACGAGGTGGCTCGTCGAGCCCTGATTGTCCGCGAACTCGGCGCAGTAAACGAGGGGACCGCGCTCCAAAGCCGCCCGGCCGACGTTGTCCTTGATGTTCGGGTGGGCAAGGACCCGGCGGACGGGCATGGGGAGGGTGATCTCGAGGGAATCCCCGTTCCTCCAGGTTCGGGTGATCGAAAGATAGCCTTTCTCGGGCTTCATCGGCACGATTTCGCCGTTGACCATGACGACCGGATTTTCGCCGGTCGGCTCTCCGTATCGATAAAGATCGCTCGGGACGGGGCGCCCCAGGGCCCAGCCGGGAATCCGGAGGCAAACGGTGAACTCGGCCGGTTTGGCCGGGGCGATGTGGATCCGGACATCCCCTTTCCAAGGGTACTCCGTCGTCTGGGTCAGGAAGACCTGGCCGGCCCCGGTCGGAATCTCGGCCGTGCCTTGGGCGTAGAGGTTGACATAAACCCGGTTCCCCTCGACGCCGTAGGCGAAGCTCCCCATGGCCGCGATGAAGCGAGCGACGTTCGGCGGGCAGCAGGCGCAGGTGAACCAGGGCGTCCGCTCGTGCTGGCCGTAGGAAGCCAGGGGATTGGGGTAAAAGAAGAGGTCGCCGCTGAGGCCGGCTCCCGAGAGGAAGGCGTTGTAGGCGGCCCGCTCGAAGAGGTCCATGTACTTGCCGTCGGCGTAATAGCGGAACATCCGGTGGTTCCAGAGAGCGTAAGCGATCGTGGCGCACGTCTCGGCGTAGCCGGTCGCGTTGGGAAGGTCGTAGGCCGGGCCGAAGCCCTCGATGCCGCCGGCGGCCCCGATCCCGCCGGTCAGATAGAGCTTCTTCGAGACGATGTCGTCCCAGACGGCGTTCATGGCCTCCATGTATTTCGGGTCGCCGGTCAAAGCGGCGATGTCGGTCGCGCCCGCGTAGAGATAGGCCGCCCGGACGGCATGGCCGACGGCTTCCTCCTGTTCGACGACGGGCTTGTGGTCCTGGGCATAGGTCCCGTAGAGGGTGCGGCCGGCGGCGCGGCCGCGTTCGTCGATGAAGAACTTGGCGAGGTCGAGGTATTTCTTTTTGCCGGTCGCCCGGTAAAGCCTGACCAGGCCGATTTCGATTTCCTCGTGGCCCGGGACGAGCTTGAGCTGGCCCTCCGCCGGCCCGAACGTCTCGGCGATGAAGTCGGCGTTCCGGAGGGCGATGTCGAGGAAGTTCTTCTTGCCGGTCGCCTGGTGATGGGCGACGGCGGCCTCGTACATGTGGCCGACATTGTAGAGCTCGTGGCTGTCCTTGAGGTTGACCCAGCGCTCCGCCCCCGCCATCCGCGGCGTGTCGGCCGGGTCGATCGTCCGGGCCGTGTAGAGGTAGCCGTCGGGCTCCTGGGCGGCCCCGATCTTGGCGATCCACTCGTCCAGCTTTCTCTCGAGGTCGGCGTTTTTCTCGAGCATGAGGACGTAAGAGGCCGCTTCGATGACCTTGTAGACGTCGGAATCGTCGAAGGGATAGCGCGTCTGGAATTTGCCGCCCTTCTCACTCCTGAGAGCCGCGGCGGCGAGCTCGAAGTTCGCCAGCCTTTTCGTCTCCTCGCTCATCTTGATTTCGTGGGCGATCGTCACGGCGATGTCGGTCCGCTGGCGCTGGGCCCAGAACCCGTCCGTGAACTTCACCGCCGTGAGCGGGACGTCCTTGACGGGATAATCCATCGTCGGTTTGGCCGCGCAGCCGGCGGCGGCGGCCGTCAACGCGGCGGCAAAAAGGCCGATCACAAAGCGGAGGGAATTCTTCACTTCAAGCCTCCTCGAGGGATGTCGAAATTCAATATATTACAAATGGGACGCCGGCGCCACCGGGCGAGCCTCGGCTTTTCCGGCCTCGACCCGGCCGGAGCCGGCGTCCTTCCGGAAGTCCTTGGAGAGACCTCGGCCCTATCTCTCCGAGACCTCATTTCCGGGATCGATCGACGAATCCCGATCCGGGAGATGATCAGAAGAGAGCGAGGCTGAAGCCGGCCGTGACCGTGACGAAGTGGAGCCAATTGCGGACATAGCCGTCGCCCGGCCCGTTTGGCTTGCCCGTCCCCACCGCTCCCCCTCCAAGATACCGGAGGTTGAGAAACGCCTCGACGCTTTTGTCGAGCCATATCCCGGCCCGGAAACTGGCGTCGAGGATGGCCCCCACGACCTCATTGTCGCTCCCGTTGATGTAGCTGATGGGGGCGTAAAACCCGTCGGCCTCGGCCCCCAGCCAGAAGCCGCCCTCGGAGGCATGGCGCCAGCGGAACTTGAGGATCGGGACCGGCCCGACATTGTGGTTGCCGCGAAAGAGCCGGCCGTCGAGAGAAGCGAACTCGATCGTCGCGTTCCGGATCTGGAAGGACAGCCCGAAGGCCAGCTCGTTGTCGGGGTCCGGGTTGAAATCGTAGAGATAGCTGGCCCGGTAGAAGGGGAAATTGTAGGTGAACTCCATCGGCGTCCCGGCGGGAAATACGAGGCCGTCGACCTTGAGGTCGTTGTCGAGGAGCGCCCGGGTGACGAGGGACAGCGGCTGGTAAAGAAAAACAACGGTGCTCCGGGACGACAGCCGCCAATCCAGGCTGAGACGGTTGATGAAAAAGAGGTTATCCTGCCCCCCGTTCTTGGCGTAGGAAAAATACGTCCCGTCGTTGCTGAATTGGATGTGGTGCGAAGCCACGGCCAGAAAGCCCATCTCGAGGTGGGCCTTGAGGGTGAAGGATTCTGAGGGATAGCCCGCGGCGAAAGCGGCCGGGGCAAGCGCCGCTAGGGTCAAAAAAAGGACAAACGGCCCGCTCTTCTGTATTCGATCCACTGTCGTCATCTCCTTTTTCGCTGAATATAAGCGTTTTATTATGAATGAAAAACGGCGGAACATCAATACGCCGGCGTCCTTCGACTTTCAGGGCGTTCCTTGCGAGATGCCTCATCGACTGCCCGGCCCGGACCCAGGGCCCGCCGCTGCCCGTCCATCCGGGCCCGGCGTTGAGGGTGATTTCGAGGCCCAGCCGCTCGGCTTCGTCGACGACGTGATGAAATAGACGCCGCCACTCGTCGCTCATGAACTCGACCGGCCCTCGCGGCACGCCGACATTGACCTCCATGACGATGACCCCGCCGATCCCGGCGCGCTTCATGGCCTCGAGGTCGGCCGTCAGCCCTTCGCGACTGAGGTTGCCGTCCATCCAAATCCAGTAGACCCACGGACGGGCGCCCTCGGGCGGGGAGACGAACTCCTCGGCGAGCCGATCCCCGGACGTCGTTCTTCTCTTACTTGTATTTCACCGAGCAGCCGTAGGGCTGGGTCGTCGCGACGGCGACGGGCTTGCCGGCCAGGAGGGCGTCGACGGCGGCCAGGGCGTAATTGATCCGTTCGGGCTTCCGGCCGCTCGTGTCGTCGTCGATCGCGCCGTTGTAGGCAATTTTCCCCTGGGCGTCGATGACGAAAATGTGAGGCGTCGTCTTGGCTCCGTAGGCGGTGCCCGTCGTGCCGTCGGCGTCCATGAGCTGGGCGGCATAAGCGGCCTGCCACTCCGTGAAGGTCTTTTTCAGGTCCTCGGGAGCGCGGTAATTGCTGTGCTCGGGATTTGTCGAATTGACGGCCAGCCAGACGATCCCCTTCTCCCGGGCCTCTCTCTGGGCCGCGGGCATCAGCCCGTCCTTGTAGTGGCGCTGAACGACGGGGCAGCCGGGGTTCGTCCACTCGAGGACGACGATTTTCCCCTTGAAATCGGCCAAAGTGTGGTCGTGTCCGGCGAGGCATTTCAAGGTGAAGGCCGGTGCCGTATCCCCGACGGCCGGAGGGGTTTGGTCCGGAGCCGAAAAGGCAGACGCGGCCGCGGCGGCGGTCAAGGCGAACGCCACGCGTGTCCAAGAACGCATTCCGGTCATGATCTTACCTCCGTGAAATAAGTTCAATTAACTTACGGTCGAGAGAAGGCGAGGCGACGGGGACGTCTATCTCATAGCCTTGGCCGGCGACGACGAGAACGCCCCGGACGGCTGAAGGCGGAGGCGCCCCAGAGCCTCGGGAGGGGACAAGGGGGCAGACGATCTTGCCTCCGCGGACGGCGACCTCGGCGTTCTGGACGACGAAACCTTCGACGGGATAGGCGAAGAACTCCGTCGCTTCGGCGGCGAACGATCCGGTGACGGCCGCCTCGACGCGCCAACCGAAGCCGGACCTCACGGCCGACCCGCGGCCGGCCGTCAACCCCGACTCGGAAAAAGGCCGGGGAAAGCGGGAAGAAAAGGCCTTGGCGAGCTCCCGCCCTTCGTTCAAAGCGGTGGCGGACGGCGGGAAAGCGGCCTTAGCTGGACTTTCGCCGGTGAGGCAGCTCTCTCGGCAGGCCATCCATTCGAGGACGGCACCGGCCTCCCAGGGCCCTTTCGGCCAGCCCGTCGGAGGCGGATTGATCTCCGATATCAGCAGGACCCTGCTCTCGTGTCCCAGGGAGATAAAACCGCTCTGGACGAACTTCTTCGGGACGGGATGGCGCAAGGGGCTCGCCGCGAACCCCGGAGGCAATGTCCAGCGGGCATCCGGGGCCAATCCGGCGTCGCCGGGATTGACCCAGTAGAGGTGCCAGCCGGCCTCGAGTTCGACGTCGAAGGCGACCTTCGCCGGACCCGGATTTCCCGCCTCGAGGACGACGAGCCGGACCCGCTTCAGGGGATTCTCTTGAAAGCCGTTCGCGGCCGCCGGCCGGGCGAACGACGGAGCTAAAGCCAGAAAAAGCGGTCCCATCGCCAAAATCCGACTTGTCCCTCGGTTCTTCATGGGAGCAAATGGTATTTTACGGGAAAAGCGGAGTCATAGTCAATATATACTATGGGAATTATCGGAATTAAGGCCGGCCCAAGGGAGCTTGTCCGTTTTTGCGGATGGTCTGCGCCAAGCTTGTCTTATATTCTCTCACTAGAGCTGCCTCGGACATCCAAGCTCCCAGTCGAGGTGTTCTTTGTCATAAATCAAACAGGCCCAGCTTTCCGGAGCGATCAGCTTCGCGATTTTCGACGAGGGATCGGCTGGAGTTTCTTGGCCGTCCCGCCAAGCCGGGCCAGCCGCTTTCCGCTGATACGGGCGATATCAGCCAGGATATCCTCGAATCGTCGAGAACACCTCTCATCAAGGGCCTTGTCGAATTCCTCAAGCCAGGATCGGATATACCGGCGGTCAAACCCCGAGTTCTTCAGAAGAATGGTTCTGACGTCTTCGATGTCGCGGGGCCTTCCCGCTACGATCTTAAGAATGACAATATCCTCAAGAGAGGCAAACCGTACAGGCGTTCCATCGAAGATCACTTCTCGGGCCCTCTCAATGGCCTGTCTCT
>Ga0194112_10008359_pt1 | contig 13323 bp, 10 predicted proteins | sample TA2MahC400mmetaG_FD_146191 | JGI IMG/M metagenome (GOLD analysis project Ga0194112, IMG submission 146191) | Freshwater microbial communities from Lake Tanganyika, Tanzania - TA2015016 Mahale Deep Cast 400m | ecosystem: Environmental > Aquatic > Freshwater > Lake | place: Tanzania: Lake...
TCGAAGATATTGAGTGGTGAGAAGAATGTTGCGGTTGGGTCTGTGTTTGGGATAACGATTCAGGCTGTAAGCAATGCTGTCAGGAGTGTTGAAAAGAGGATAGGAGAAGATAATAAATTTGGCTCAGAGGTAATGAGGCTGAAAGAGATTGTTGCAGCCGTTAAGTGAAGTGTATAATTTAGCTTTGACCCCAATTTCACAATTTCACCAATTTCATCAATTTCAATTTCCACCTCTTATCTAAGGTGGCTTGTCACCGATCAGGACTCCGAACAATGCCTTTTCTTTACTAACGACGACGTCCGGAACAACTGTGCTGGTGAGATAAAGGAGGGTAAGCAAAACAACTTCACCAGTGGACTATTCGAGAAGAATAGAGCGCGCTGCTTCAGATTGGCTGATGCGCCTCAGCAAATCGCCAAATGGGCAAAAGGAGAACAGCCCCAACAAGGCGCTCCATCGGATCGCCGATAGACCTGGCTCCCGATGAGCTTTATCGTTAGGCCGAACCTATCTATTTGTCATAATCACTCCTTGACATATAACCAAGGCTATTGTATCTTTTTTGTAGATACATTATGGAGGTAATTTTATGAAAACACGTGTGCAGAAATGGGGCAACAGTCTTGCCTTACGTATTCCAAAGTCATTTGCAGATGAAGTGGGACTTGATCCGAATTCATCAGTTGAGATGTCGTTGAGGGATGGGAAACTTGTTGTAGTTCCTTCTGAAAAACCAAAATTCACCCTCAGACAACTCTTAGCGCGGGTGACCGAAGAAAACCTTCACCATGAGATTGATACTGGCCCGGCGGTGGGAGGTGAGGTATGGTAGACTCAAAGCGTTATGTTCCTCAACGAGGTGATGTTATTTGGATTACTTTAAATCCCCGGGCAGGGCACGAGCAGGCTGGACGGCGGCCTGCCCTGGTACTTTCTCCTGCAACTTATAATGGCAAGGTAGGGCTTGCTATTCTTTGTCCACTCACGAATCAAATCAAAGGTTATCCCTTCGAGGTTCTCGTTCCTCCAGGTCTATCCATCACAGGAGCAATCTTGGCTGATCAAGTTAAGAATTTGGATTGGCGCGCCAGGGGCGCAGAATTGATATGCAGCTTGCCGCGTAGGACAGTAGTTGAAGTGTTGCAAAAACTTGCTACATTATTGTCAGCGTAAGGAGCGTTAGGTCACGTCTTGATCGACCGAGTCATGCTGTTGAGGAAGAAAGTTTGGACATGACAAGAAGAGACAAAGATGCATCGAATGTAGAAACCAGGCCTAACAATTAACTCCAGCGGATGGCCGATAGCCACCGCTGGCTTATGGCGTTATATCCGAAATATATTCAATTAATGCCCGAGATAAGATATAATACAAAAAGGTGGATATGGCTGAATATAAGTACACCGAATATTTCGAGAAGGAGGTTCTGAAAAAACGGCCATACCTGAAAAAAGAATAGTAGATGCAGTGTTTGGTGTCGTGTCTACACTATGAGGCTGTAGAGGTCTGTGAATAGTGTAGACGCGACACCAGAAGGATTTGCTTGCAAGCACCAAATAACAAATAAATTCTAGCCAAAAATATTTGAAATTTCCCCTCACCCTTCCCCTCTCCCCCAAGGGGAGAGGGGAAGGGTGAGGGGTACACAAAATGTTAGAAGAAAATTCTCAAATTTAACCATGTAGGAATCCAATGTTCAAATTTCCAAATAAAAAAGTTTTGGTCATTTGAAATTAATTTGGAATTTGAAATTTGGTGCTTATTATTCTGACCGATACATTTTCTCGATGATATTCTTAAATGCCTCATTCACAAATTTTCGTTTCACTTTCATCGTAGGTGTAACTTCTCCATCTTCCTCATAAAGTTTTTTAGGAATAATGGTGAACTTCTTAACTTGCTCTACGCTGGCAAGCATTTTATTCACCTTATCCACTTCTTTCTGAATCAGTTGTTTGATCTCCGGAGCCTGGGTGAGGCTCGCATAGGTTCCGAATTGAATCTTGTTATCCTGGGCATATTTGATCACATTCTCTTCATCGATGGCAATGAGTGCTACAAGATACCTCCGACGATCTCCAATCACAATTGCATCATTGATGTAGGGACTGAATTTGAGCTGGTTCTCAATATTCTGAGGAGCGATATTCTTCCCGCCCGCAGTGATGATCAAATCCTTCTTTCGATCGGTGATCTTTAAAAATCCATCCTCATCCAGTTCTCCTACATCCCCTGAATGGAGCCAGCCATCTTTGAGCGTCTCCGCAGTAGCCTGAGGGTCCTTAAAATAACCTTTAAAAACACCAGGACCTTTGACCAGAATCTCACCATCAGGAGCAATCTTTACTTCAATACCTGGCAGAGGTTGCCCAACCTTTCCTATCTTCAGATTCCCCTTGCGACTAACGGTGGTAACGCCTGTCCCCTCTGTCTGTCCGTATCCCTCCAAGAGTGGAAGGCCAATGGCATTGAAGAACTTAAGGACATCCGGTGAGATAGGCGCTGCTCCAGAGTAAGCGATTCTTACACGATCAAAGCCCAGTCTCTCTTTCAGTTTTCGGAAAACAGCCAAATAAGCCATTAAATAAGCCAATTTTAATAAGGGAGGAATGGGCTTTCCTGTCAGCTTTAACCCGGCATATTTCATCCCGATTCCCATACATATCTTGAAAACATGCCGTTTAAACCAGGTGGCATCCGACATTCGAATCATAATCCCTGATGCATACTTTTCCCAGATCCGGGGTACACCGTAAGTGACCGTTGGAGAGACCTCTTTCATGTTATCCATGATTGTATCCGTACTTTCAATAAAATTGACAATCGTCCCATGCCGCATATTGATCATCACCGTGAAGAGTTGTTCAAAGACATGGCAGAGAGGAAGGAAGGAAAGGGTTTCATCGGTATCATAAATGGGATTGGAAGCCACCATCGCTTCACTCATAAAGAGGAGGTTTCGATGGGTGAGCATGGCCCCCTTTGGAGGACCTGTCGTACCCGAGGTATAGATAAGAACCGCAAGGTCATCGGGCTCGATTTCACCCATTCGTTGCCCGAATAGACCAGGATGTTTTGCATCATACTCTTTCCCTAACGTTAAGAGTTCATCAAAACTCATTAACATGGGATCTTTGTAGCGTTTCAATCCCTCCATATCAATGACGATGATTTTTTCCAGACGGGGAGTATCTTTCCTGAACTTCAGAGTCTTATCGAATTGTTCTTCGTTTTCTGCAATATAGAATCTCGACTGAGAGTTCTGAACGATATAACCGCACTGCTCTGCTGAATTCGTTGTATAAATTCCTGCTGTAACCCCTCCGGCAGACATGATCCCAAAATCAGAAAAGACCCATTCAGGCCGATTCTCACTGATCACGGAGACACACTCTCCCTTTTTTAGGCCGAGGCTAATGAGCCCCATGGCAACCTGCTTTACTTTCTCTCCGTATTCACCCCAGGTGATATCACGCCAGATCCCGTATTCCTTTTCTCTCAATGCGACTCGAAGGGGATACTCTTTGACATGTCTCTGAAAATAGGTCAGAAGGGTCTCGTTACTCATTGATTACCTCTCTCGGAACAACCAAAATTCCAATGACCAAATCCCCTGCCTGCGGCAGGCAAGTTCCAAATAAATTCTAGCCAAAAATATTTGAAATTTCCCCTCACCCCCACCCTCTCCCCCAAGGGGAGAGGGGAAGCCTGCCCGCCGAACAAGTTCTTTGGCAGGCGGGGGTGAGGGGTACACAAAATGTTAGAAGAAAATTCTCAAATTTAACCATGTAGGAATCCAATTACCCAATAAACAAATTCTTGCCGTTTTGAATTTGGATATTGGGTATTATTTGGTTATTGGTGCCTGGTGATTGGTTATTGATCCCTCTTATTAGAAGGGATACCTCCCCATCTTAACCACCGCCTCAGCAATCTCCCGTCTCAGGACAACCGTGTTGACAGGAGTAAAACGGGTCAGTTTCCTGAGGGCAGCTAACTGTGTCCTGAGTGTATCGCCTTCGGCAATAGTGGAAAGGGACTGCTTTGCAAACCCCGCCACTCTCTCAAAGGCATCGTTGATATAAACCTTCACCATAGCCTTCTGGACCTGGGATCTCTCGTCTCCAAACTTTTCCATTGACTTCAGAGTCCGTAGCAGGGCACTCTCCATGGCAAAGACCTCGATGACCATATCACTGATGAGCCCCAAAATCTCCTGTTCCTCTGCCAATTTCACCATATATTTCTGAACCGCTGCTCCTACCACAAGAAGGGTTATCTTTTTTGACATCTCCACCATTTCCTTCTGTAAAGTGAGTTTTTCATCATCCATATCGACCTTCGGCCGGAGGGTGATGAGTTCGTCCGCCACCTTCTGTGCCGCTGTTAGAATGGGGAGTTGATTTTTCATTGCCCGTTTTGTCAACATGTCCATAATGAGGAGACGATTGATCTCGTTCGTCCCTTCCCAGATTCGATTGATACGGGAATCTCTGTAATGACGTTCTGCTGGATAGTCATGAATATATCCATATCCTCCGTAGATCTGAAGGGTTTCATCCACGATGTAATCCAACATCTCTGAGGAGTAGATTTTATTGATCGAGTCCTCAATAGCATATTCCTCAATCCCCTTTGCCATTTGAACTCCAGAATCCTCTGCGCGGTAGTCTACTTGTTGTAAAATCCGATCAACCAATGCTGCTGTTCGATAAACCATGCTTTCCACTGTGAAGGTTCGAATCGCCATCTCTGCAATCTTGTGTTTAATTAGACCGAACTCTGCAATGGGTTTTCCGAATTGAACCCTCTGCTTTGCATAAGTCACTGCATCCTGCAGTGCTACCTTTGATGAACCCACACACCCTCCGCCCAACTTGAAGCGGCCGATATTGAGCGTGTTGAAGGCTACCACATGGCCTTTCCCAATCTCTCCGAGAACATTCTCTACCGGTACTTTGGCATCACTGAAGATGACACTTCGTGTAGAGGACCCCTTCATTCCCATTTTGTTCTCTTCTTCATCTAAAGAAACCCCATCGAAATTCCGTTCAACAATAAAGGAAGTGAATTGGTCTCCATCGACTTTGGCATAGGTAACAAATAGATCAGCAAACCCGGCATTGGAGATGAATTGCTTCTGACCATTCAGAATATAATATTTCCCATCGGGACTGAGTGTTGCAGTCGTTTTGGAGTTAAGGGCGTCCGATCCCGCATCTGGCTCAGTTAGGGCATATGCCGTAATCATCTCTCCTGTTGCGATCTTTGGAAGGTATCGTTTTTTCTGATCCTTATTACCAAAGAAGATCAGGGGAAGAGAACCGATGCCGGTATGGACGGCATAGGCCACCATAAAGGAACCCCCTCCTTGAGACAGTCTCTCCATCATCAGTAGGACACTGACCTTATCCAACCCCTGCCCTCCATATTCCTCGGCGATGTCTCCTGAAAGAAAACCCAATTCCCCCGCCTTTCTCATCAGACTCGGCAGGAGCCCTTCCTTCTGGGCCTCTATTTCATCGAGTAACGGCTGAACTTCACCCACGACAAATTCTGTAGCCGCCTTTGCAATCAATCGTTGCTCTTCGTTAAAATCCTCCGGCGTGAAGATCTCCTGAGGAGAAGTCGACTCGATCAGAAATGCCCCTCCTCTCAAAAACTCTCCCATGATGCCCTCCTCTTCCGAAAAGATCAGTGATCAATGATCAATTATCAATGGTCAATTATCAATTTTTATCGATTTGTGATTGCTCATTTCTTTTAAATTTGCATTGACAATTGACCATTGATCATTTTGCATTGCTAATTTACTCTTTCGAAGATTCCAGCAGCTCCCATTCCACCTCCGATACACATCGTCACAAGACCATAACGGACATTCCTACGTCTCATCTCGTAAAGCAAAGTGGTGGCCAACTTTGCTCCGGTACAACCTAAGGGATGACCCATTGCAATTGCCCCTCCGTTGACATTAACGATTTCTAAATTTAATCCCAACTCCCGAATGACATAGAGAGATTGTGAGGCAAAGGCCTCATTCAATTCAATCAGACCGATTTGATCGAGAGTGAGACCAGCCTTTTTTAATGCCTTGGGAACTGCATAAACAGGACCGACCCCCATAATTTCGGGTGGGACCCCAGCCACGGCAAAGGATCGGAAGACGCCCATAGGTTTTACCATTAATGTCTCTGCCTTCTCTCTCGACATCAAGACCAATGCTGCTACTCCATCACTGGTTTGGGATGAATTGCCCGCAGTCACCGCGCCATTGATTTTAAAGACAGGCCTAAGCGAGGCCATTCCTTCCAAAGAAGCATCATAGCGCACCCCCTCATCAATATCAAAGATGACCTCTTTCACATTGACTTTCCCATCTTCCCCGGCCTCCTTCACCTTTGCAGGAATGGGAATAATTTCTTCTTTAAATTTCCCTTCCCGAATTGCTTTGGCTGCCTTCTGATGGCTTAAGAGTGCAAAACGATCCTGATCCCCTCTCGAAATCCCAAACTTTGCGGCTACATTTTCTGCCGTGAGCCCCATAGAAGTATAGACCTGTGGATAATGTTCCACTAAATAAGGGTTGGGTGATGGGGTTAAACCCATGATTGGGATCTGGCTCATAAACTCCACTCCTCCAGCAATAAACACATCTCCAGCTCCAACCATGATCTCATAAGAAGCCGTAGCAATGGCTTGCAATCCTGATGAACAGAATCGATTGACGGTCTGCCCTGGTACAGTGTAGGGAAACCCTGCTCTCATGGCCACAACCCTTGCAAAGTTTAATCCTTGATCCGATTCAGGAAAGGCACATCCCAGAATAATATCATCCACATCCTCTATTTTCAGACCAGGTACTCTTGAAACCGCTTCCTTGATAACGATCGCTGAAATGTCATCCGGCCGGGTATCTTTCAGTATCCCCCGTGGGGCTTTACCCACCGCCGTCCTCACCGCCGAAACGATTACCGTCTCCTTCATAAAACCTCCCGTAACTAATCAATGGTCAATTAGCAATAACCAATTATCAAAAGAAATTTTCTTGAGATAAATTATTCATATTTCATTGAACATTGAGAATTGATCACTGACCATTTTGCATTGATCAGCTATTTTCAGACCAGGTACTCTTGAAACCGCTTCCTTGATAACGATCGCTGAAATGTCATCAGGCCGGGTATCTTTCAGTATCCCCCGTGGGGCTTTACCCACCGCCGTCCTCACCGCCGAAACGATTACCGTCTCCTTCATAAAACCTCCCATAACTAATCAATGATCAATGGTCAGTTAGCAATAACCAATTATCAAAAGAAATTTTCTTAAGATAATTATTCATATTTCATTGAACATTGAGAATTGATCACTGACCATTTTGCATTGATCAGTTCCTTAGCGGTCTACCTGTCTTAAGCATATACTCAATTCTTTCTTGGGTCTTGGGTTCACCGCAGAGGCTAAGAAAAGCTTCTCTCTCCAAATCTAAGATATATTGCTCTGTGACTTCGCTTCCGTCTGGCAAGTTTCCTCCTGAGATGACATAGGCCAATTTTTTCGCCACATATTGATCATGTTGGCTGATATAACCACCCTCTCTCATATAGAAAAGGCCCATTTGAAGAAGGGCATATCCTTTCTCTCCCAGGACCTTAATATTCTTTTTAGTCTGAGGGGGTCTATAATTCTCTTTCAACATTTGAAGGGCAGTCCTTTTAGCATCCTGAAGGAGATGGTCTCGGTTAATCGTAATCCGATCCGTGGATCTCATATAGCCTAACTTCTGAGCCTCCTTTGCACTGGTCGATACTTTGGCCATGGCGATGGTCTCAAAAGCCTGTCGGACAAATGGGAAAAAGTCTGCATCCACTACACTTGGTGGAACACCTTCTGTCGACCGGAGCAACATCTCCTTTGTCCCACCTCCTGCAGGAATCAGACCCACACCCAACTCGACCAATCCTATGTAAGTCTCTGCAGCAGCTCTCATGGCGTCACAAGAAAGACAGATTTCACATCCACCTGCCAGGGTCATGCCAAACGGAGCCGCTATCACCGGCTTCTCAAAATATTTGATGGCCATCAAGATATCTTGAAAGGCTTTAACACTCGCCTCGATCTCATCCCAGTTCTCATCCTGAATTTCAAAGAGGATGAGCATGAGGTTCGCTCCTACGGAGAAATTCTCTTCCTGGTTTCCGATCACAAGGCCATCGAATTTTTCTTCCACTTCCTTAAGGGTCTGCTGCATCATCTGAATGGTATCCGGTCCAATGGTGTTCATCTTGGAATGAAATTCGAGACAGGCCACCCCATCGCCGAGGTCGATCAGACTTGCCCCAGGATTTGAAAGGACGGTCTTTTTTCGATCCTTAAGACTCGGCAAAAGAATAATTTCTAACTTTTCCTCGATCTCTCGATACTGCCCTGTTCCAAGGTCGAAGAAGAAAGAAAGGCCGTCTCTCTTTTCATAAAAGGAGGAATATCCTTGGCTGAGGAGCCGCTCCACTAACAGTGGAATCTTTTCTCCCTCTTTCTCCATCCTCTTCACCGAAGACCTCAGACCGATCGCATCCCATATTTCAAATGGCCCAAGTTCCCAATTAAATCCCCATCTCATCGCCCGATCAATATTGACCACGTCATCAGAGATCTCAGGGATTTTCTCCGCAGAATAGAGAAGGGTCTTCTTCAATGTCTTCCAAGCAAACTGCCCACCTCGATCAGGACTCATGATGAGTGTCTTGATTCTCTCCTTCAAATCATCCATATTCTTGGCCATCTCCACAGAGGGAAGGGATACCTTCTGCTGGGGTCGGTAATCAAGTTTTTCATAATCCAAAACCAGAGTCTCTTCCTTCCCCTCCTGTTTCACCCTCCTATAAAAACCTTGCTTGGTCTTCTGACCCAACCACTGATTTTTCACCATATGGTGGATAAAATCGGGAATCTTAAAGTACTCTTTTTCTTCCTGAAGGTTTTGATGAAGATTATTGACCACATGGATGATCACATCCAATCCCACGATGTCAGCAGTTCGAAAGGTAGCACTCTTCGGTCTTCCCAGAACAGGTCCTGTAATCTGATCCACTTCTTCAATTCGATACCCTCCTTCCACCATGGTTCGGAGGATGTTCGCAACCGAAAAGATCCCGATTCGATTGGCTATGAAATTGGGGGTATCCTTAGCAAAAACTACTCCCTTCCCCAAAATTCTCTCTCCGATATCTGCCATCTTCTCCACAACATTTTTAGATGTGGATAGAGTGGGAATGATCTCTAAGAGTTTCATATATCGGGGTGGATTAAAAAAGTGAGTTCCCAAGAACCGCTCCTCGAAATCTCTGGAGAACCCCTCACACATCTTCCCGATGGAGATACCAGAGGTGTTTGAACTGATCACGGCCTCTTCTCTTAAAAAAGGACTTATTCTTTTGAAAAGATCCTTTTTCGCAGCGAGATCCTCGATGATCGCTTCGATGATCCAATCTGATTGGGAAACATAGTAAAGATGATCTTCGAGGTTTCCTACAGTAATCAAATCCGCATCTTCTTTCAAATAGAAGGAAGCCGGGCTCGACTCTTGGGCTCGTTTCTTTCCAAGGGTAGCAAATCGATTTCTCACCTCAGGGCTTCCCAAGGTTAAACCCTTCTTCTCTTCCTCTGTTAGCTCTTTCGGGACAATATCGAGCAGGAAGGAAGGGATGCCCACATTGGCCAAATGAGCAGCAATCGCACTTCCCATTACGCCCGCTCCTAATATCACTGCTCTTTTTATCCTTTGCTTCATCATTCATCACCTTTTAACCCCCACCTTTACCCTCTCTCCTTGTCGATAAGACCCGACCACGGGAGGAGGAGGGGTGGGGGAGAGAATTGATCAGATTCTATGCGGCTTCAAACCCTATTTTATCATTTAAAAAAAGATTTTTCAATTCGATTGATTAAAAAATAACTTGAATAACTTTAAAAAATTGGGATAGACTGTCGCTAATTTGCCAAAATAGGAGGAATAAAAAATGCCGATCTATAAGTTTGAAAAGAAAGTCCCAAAAATCTCTAAATTCTCTTATATCCATCCTCAAGCGGTCATCATCGGTGATGTAGAAATTGGGGTGGGTTGTTTTATTGGAGCGGGGGCAGTTCTCCGAGGAGATTTTGGAAAGATAAAGATTGGTCACGGAACAATCATTCAAGAAAATTGTGTCCTCCATTGTAGTCCAGATGAAACTGTTTCCATTCATAATAACGTGATCATTACCCACGGTTCCATTGTCCATGATGTCACTTTAAAATCTTATGTCTTAGTGGGTATGGGTGCAATCCTGATGAATAAGGTAATCTGTGAGGATCATGTCTTGATTGCTGCAGGCTCCCTGGTGGGAGAAGGCTTTCATGTTCCCTCCAATGTGGTGATTGCCGGAAGTCCAGCAAAAATTATTAAACCCTTATCGAAAGAGCAAAGAAGAATGATTCATCAAGGATTGAAGCTATATCAAAATCTGGCAAAGCGATACAAAAAAACTTGTTTTGAAGTTGTGGAGAAATAAAGATAATTGTAGTTTAGCAAAAATTTATAACCTATTGAAATAAAAGAAAAAAATTTCATAAGCCTTTTTGTCACCCTGAACCATGCCCTGAATCAAGTTCAGGGTCTACGATTTCAGGGTCTCATAGGTAGTTGATTTATAAGGTTTTTAGATGCCGAAACAAGTTCGGCATGACAATTTAGAACATAAAATTTGCTAAACTACAGTTATTTATTATTGGGAGGCTATATTTTGCTGGTTAATACTAACCTTTTCAGCAAGCATAGCGACTATTTAGGGCGCAGACTAGGTAGCCAGGTTGCTAAAGGGGGGAACAGCATTACCAAAACCATGAGCATCAGATGTAACCACCAGTAAGGGGCAACACCTCTAACGATATCAGCGAAGGTAGCCTTTTCACCAACAATGCCTTTTAAGACGTAGAGGTTTAACCCCACTGGGGGTGTAATTGTCGCCAACTCGCAGTTTATCATCAGTAGTATTCCAAACCAGAGAGGGTCAAAACCGAGACTAACAATTATTGGCACATAGATGGGTGTTAGGATAAAAAGGATGGAGCCCGGGTCAATAAAACAGCCCAGGAACATGATGGTCATCTGCATGCCCGCTATTATCACCCAGCGTGAGACCTCGAGGCCGGCTACCAGCTTACCGAAGTTAAGTGTGAAGCCAACATAGGCTAACATCTGAGTAAAGGCATTAGCTCCTATTAGAACTATCAGCAGCATACCGGTAAGCCGGACGGTATTATAAAGTAAGCGGCTCACTATTGTCCAGTTAAACCGTCTGTAGGCAACTAATAGACAGGCAGCACCAAAAGCCCCGAGTCCTCCAGCTTCAGTTGGTGTGGCGATTCCACCCCAGATGGTGCCCATAACAAGAATGATGAGTAGTATGAGTGGCAGCAACTGGACGGTCAATCCTAAGCGCTTTTTCCAGTTTACTGGCATGCCCGCCGGGGCAACTCTGGGGTCAAGTATCGACCGCACCATGATATAGGTGATGAACAGGCTAGAGCCAACAAGACCGGGAATAATGCCTCCGTAGAAAAGACCGGCGACTGATACGCCAGCAAGTTGCCCATAGATGATCATCAATAGGCTGGGAGGAATGAGAATATCTAAACAGGCACCACCGCCGACAGCCCCTATAGCTAATCCCTTATCATATTTGCGCTTAAACATCTCCGGGATACTTATGGAACCAACTGCCGCACATGCAGCAGGGCTGAAACCGGATACCGCTCCAAATATCGTAGCCGTGACCACGGTGCTGACAGCACTGCCGCCTCGAACCCGCCCAAACCACGCATCCACTGCCCGATAGGCATTGCCAGAAGCGCCACTCGCCATAATAATCTCGCCCATAAAGATAAAAAGCGGAACCGCAATCATCACAAAACTGGTACAAACAATATAGGCGGTGCTAGCGATGATTTCTAACCCGCCAGTGCCAAATAGAAGAAGGACAGTGACGGTGCTAACCATCCCCAAGCTGAAAGCCACAGGTATGCCAACCATCAGACAGGCAATAAATGCCAAAAACATCAGGCTACCGGTTAGCCACCATTCCATAAACCCTTACCAACCTCCGATGATGCAGCCTTCAGGTCTCGGTTGATCTTAGAAGACTGACCTTCTTGATTAGCCTTATTACTGCTTGCAGCAGCAGCAGGAAGCTTCCGATGGGGATCATGATATAGCCAACGAATAGGGGCATTCTGGTTACGGGAGTTGTCGCCGTTTGATGGCGGGCAGCAAGAACCACCCCACCCCAGATGAGTAAGATGGCAAAGACGATGACGACTGTGGAAGCGATGACCCCGTCCATAACTATCTGTGCTCGGGGGGGCAATTTACTAACTACCAAGTCTATGGTAACATGCCCTTCCTCCAGGAGGGTAAAGCCGATGGCAAAAAAAACAACGCCGACCAGTAGATAATACTGCTCCACCTCTTGGGTTCGTCCCGTTGGCAGGCGAAGAAGATACCGCATTACCACCTCATAGACGGTGATGAGCATCAAGGTGATAATAAACAGGCCGCTGGCTAAAGCAGCCCAACGCTGTAAGTGTTCCAACCAGTTTGCGACGGCTTTAATCCCTCTTACCGACGAGTCCATTCGGAGCCATCCTCTCCAGAATAACTAATCTTTCTCCTTGCTGATATTAGATAGAAAATAAAGCCTTTCGGTTACGGCAAGGGCAACGATGCCCGTATCGTCATAAGGTTACGTTCTTAGGTTTAAGAAGTCCACGTAACCGTTGGCCCCTAAACGAAACGGGCTTCGTAACCCTAACCTTTATCTAAGACCTGTGATCATTTTCATAGTTCGCGTGTGACCATGCAGTCATGAAGAATTAATACAAAAGCAATAAATAAAATGACATCACCCCCACCCTCTCCCTCCCCCCTTGAGGGGGAGGGGTGGGTGGGGGGTAAAGTAATTTATTGCCGTTAGTTTAGTTAAACCAAGAACCAATTATTGAAGCGGATGGTACTTATTAACAATAGCTAACATTCTGTCGGCGCTCTCCTTGGGCACTTCCTTTCTGATTATATCAATATAAGCCTTTCCGGTTCTGGCTGCCCACTCAACCGTATCTGCTGTAGGTAGGTCATGCCAGATGACCCCGTATCTTGCTACCACCTTCTTTGCCTCAGCGAGGTCGCTAGTAGAAAGTTTCATTAATATATTTACATTTAAATTTATTTGTGGTATAAAGGTTTCTAAAAATAAAGGAGGAAACCAATATGCCACGAATGAGCCA
>Ga0194112_10008366_pt1 | contig 13317 bp, 9 predicted proteins | sample TA2MahC400mmetaG_FD_146191 | JGI IMG/M metagenome (GOLD analysis project Ga0194112, IMG submission 146191) | Freshwater microbial communities from Lake Tanganyika, Tanzania - TA2015016 Mahale Deep Cast 400m | ecosystem: Environmental > Aquatic > Freshwater > Lake | place: Tanzania: Lake...
CCGGCGAGTTGCAGCAGGCGCGACCGGACATCAGCGACGATGGTATTGAATTCAAAATGCCACGAGCCGGCGTCGTGGAGCATGGCTTCCTTGACCTTCGCGCTGGTGGTGAGCGGGCCGGGGGTGAAGAGGAGTTTGTCCCGTGCGGGGGCGAGTGGGTTTGAATTAGGCATGGGGATAGGGTCTTGGGACTTGCCGAGGTGTGCTTGGACGCGACCGAGAGGTGAATCGCATCCCCGACCGTGAACCGTCCGAATTGCCGAATGGTCTTGGAGTGCGGTGGCCCTCTGCCGCTTTGGGAGGCCGACCGGCGTTCGAGAGCGGCGGAGGGCCGCGGCACTCCAGGACGCTGTCGCGCGATTCGGTTCGTGGACGCAATTGGCGTCAAATCTTGAAGGATAAAGCGCCCGTTGAACCGTTGTCGGAGCGCGGGCTTCCCGCCGCTTGGGCGTCGGTTCATGGAAAATCGTTGAAGCGGCATCAATGCCGCGGCCCGCCGGAGGCTCAGGTTGAAGGGAAAACCACCAGCCTTTCATTTTCCACTCACTTCCCGGATCGCGCCTTCGAGCATGGTCCAGGCTTGATCCAATTCCGATTCGGTGATGTTCAGCGGCGGAGCAAAAGTGAGCACGGTGCCTTTGGAAACCTTGAAGCTCAGGCCGCGCCTCATGCAGGCATACATGATCCGCTCGGCAGCATCCACCGCTGCGGGGCCGCCAATCTCCACGCCGAGCAGGAAGCCAAACTCGCGCACTTCCCGAACGAGCCGATGCGGCGCGAGGCGGCGACGCAAGTCCTCGACCGTCTTCGCGCCCAGCGTGGCGGCGCGTTCGACGAGTTTTTCATCCTCGATCACTTCGATCGTCGCCAAACCCGCCGCGCAGGCGGCCGGGTTTTTTTCGTGCGTGTAATGGCCAAGCGATTTTTCCGCCGCGACATTCAGGGCCTCGCGCGCGAGGATGCCGGCGAGGGGAAAAATTCCGCCGCCGAGTCCCTTGCCGAGCACGACGATGTCTGGCGTGATGCCGAAATGCTCGAAGGCGAAGAAGCGTCCGGTGCGACCCATGCCAATGGGGATTTCATCGAGGATGAGAAGCGCGCCATGTTTGTCGCACGCGGCGCGAATGCGCTGCCAATAATCCGGCGGCGGAATCACCGGCACGTTGCGCACCGTCTCGGCAACGACCGCCGCCACGTCGCCTTCGTGTTCGAGGACGTATTCGATGTAATCGGCGCAAGCGCGATTGCAGGTCGTGCCGCAGCGGAATGGGCAATGCGAGGGATCGGGCGGCGGCACATGTTCGCAGCCGGGCAACAGCGGGCCGGCGTTGTGGCGGAAGGCATATTCGCCGCCGATGGAAATGGCATCGAGCGAGGCGCCGTGAAACGCGTCCCACATGGAAATGGTCTTGAAACGGCCGGTCGCGGCGCGGGCGAGCTTGAGCGCGATGCCGATGGCCGACGTGCCGCCGGGCGTGAACAGCACCCGGCGCAGATCCCCGGGCGCGAGGCTCACGAGTTTTTGCGCGAGGCGAACGGCGGGTTCGTTGGTGTAGCGGCGCGAGCAAAAGGAGAAGCCGTCCAGTTGTTCCTTGATGGCCGCGATGACGCGTGGATGGCCGAAGCCGATTTGGTGGACGTTGTTGCCGTGGAAATCGAGATAGCGCCGGCCTTCGAGGTCTTCGATCCACGCGCCCTGCGCACCGCGCAGCGCGTTGAGGCACGGCGTGGACATGGCCTGATGCAAAAAACACGCGGCGTCCTCGGCCAGCAACGCCTGGGTGGCTGGCCCGATGTGCGCGGCCTGAAACGCGGCGCGATGCGAAGTGAGATTGATGTCTCCCTCCGTGCGCAGCGATGGCAATGTCGGATCAACTTGGCGCATGGGCTTCAGCGGTCCGCCGGCTTGGTGAAGGCGAAGGTGTCGAAGAGGCGGCCTTCGGTGTCGTAGGCCTTGAACTCGATGGTGCGATCGTGAACGGTCGCGAAACAATAGTGGTGACCCCGCGCGACGTGGAGCGAGAACCAGGCCCGCTGCGGGGCGGCCCGCTCGAGCGACCCGCCGCCGCCGCCGCTGACGATGTAGCGCACGCCTTTGGCCTGGTTGATCGTCATTTGCAGGATCGGCCAGGTGCGTTCGTAACTGTGGATGTGGCCAGCAAAGGCGATGTCCACGCCGTGTTTTTCGTACAGCGGCACGAGGCGGCGCACGTTCGTGTCGCCCCACGTCACCTGTCGGTTCGGGCGTCCTTTCAGGTGATCGCCGTAATCGTCCTCGTCCGAAGTGAAACACGGATGGTGATGGGCGGTGAATTTCCACGTGGCTTTCGATTCCGCGAGGACCTTTTCCAGCCAGCGATATTGCTCGCTGTCCGGGCCGCAGTTCTTGTTCGAATCAATCATGAAGAACTGCGCGTTGCCGAACATGAAGGTGTAGTAGTATTCCGGCGCGGGCAGGCTGAAGTAGTCGTAATACCAGTGGGCGTTCTTCTCGTGATTGCCGATGACCGGGAAGGACGGCACGCGGCCGAACAGCCGCGCGCACGGCTCGAACAAATCGGAAACCCATTGTTGCTTGGCGTGGCCATCGTCCACCACGTCGCCGAGATGCAGCATGAAATTGGGTCGCAGGGCGTAGATGCCCTCGGCGCAGCGGCGCGTGATGTCCGGATTGCGCTGCGTGTCGCCGAGGATGCCGAACGCCCACGACAATTCCGGGCCGGGCGCAGTCTGGAAGGAAAGCAATTCGCTGCGGGCCAGGTTGCCGTCCGCGTCCGTGCAGGTGACACGATAAAAGTACCGCGTGAATGGTTTCAAACCGTCGAGGCGCAGTTCGCTGATGTTCGCGGTCTTCGATGTTTGTGCCTGGAGCTTGAGCGGTTGAATCTCGCCGTATTCCACGCTCATTTTCGACGGCTTATCCGTCTCACACAGCACGGTCATGGAGTTCGTCGTGCCGAATTGGAGATACGGTTGCACGACGAATCGCAGGTCGCGGTTCAGGGAGGAGCGGAACGCGAGGAGTTTTTCGTTCTTGCGCGCCTCGGCGGCAATTTCCTCGGCGGTCATGACGCGGTCGTACACCTTGATCTCGTAAAGCGCTCCATCGAGCAGGTTCAACTCGTTGTCATCGGCAAAGGCGGCCGCCGCGTAGCGCCCGCGTGGCGGATACAACACATCGCCGGACTGGCCGGTCAATTCGCCATCGGGTTTGCCGTCCACGTAGAGCCGCATGGTGGTGCCGTCATAGGTGCCGACGACGTAATGCCAGCGTCCGGTTTCGATGGCGGCCTTGCCGTTAAGCCGCGTGAGCCGGCCGTTGCCATCATCGGCGCCAGTGGTGGAAAGCGAGAGCGAGAAGGATTGCCGGCCATAACCCAACACCCAGCCCATCTCGTAATCGCCGTTGTCCTGGGCGAAGCCGATGAGGCCGCCGTCGCCGTGCGTTTCGTTGATGACGACCCAGGCGGCCACGGAGAACTCGCGTTTGGGCAAGCCGGGTTGCGCGGTCTCGCGATCGGGTGCGACCAGCAGCCAATCGGTGATGCCATTGCAAACCAGCGCCTGAGCCGGACCGAGATTGGCGAGCTTGGGCTCGCCCTGCACGCGGGAGGTGAACTTGTGTGTCAAATCCGGCCACTGACCGTTTTCAATCGGGTGGGCGCCCGTTGCAATGTGGAGCAACAAACGATTCTCGACCTTGTCCGGATGCGCGAGCGCCAGTGGAGCGACGGCGAAACAGAGGCCGGCAAGAAAAAATCCGGTGCGACGAAGCACCGGCCGGGAGGGGGATTCCATTCGCGGAGGCAGAGAGAGCATGGCAGCAGTCGGGAATGAATCCAAACCGTTCAGCGGCGGAATTTGGTGAAGGCTTCGAGCACCGGCTGGGCAATCCAAGCCTCGGGTTGTTTCAACCGGAACACGCGCGCAATGGTCGAGGCCGTGTCGTAAGTGTTGACGTGAGTTTGAATCTCGTGACCGACGCGCACGCCCGGGCCGGTGATGATCCAGGGGATTTCCAGGTCCGCCATGATTGCGTCGCCATGTCCTTTCGCGTGGCCGCCGTGATCCGAAGTGACCAGAAGCACGGTGTTCTTTTTCATGCCAGCTTCTTCGATGGCGGCGATGACCTGGCCAATGAGTTTGTCCGCCACGCCCACGGACTCGTAGTAAACGGGTGTTCCGTGGCCATCGTGATGGCCGGCATGATCCACGTGATCGAGATGGATGAAAGTGAACGTGGGCTTGCGCGCCTTGATGAACTCGATCGCGCGAAGCACGGTGTTCGTCGGGCCTTTCGGATTCTCAATCACGTCCACCATGTTGCGCTCGAACAACCGGCCGTAATCACCCCAGTCATGAAACACGCCGATCACAGACTTGGGCTGTTGTTGCCGCAGCGCGCCGTAGATGGTCGGAAAGATTCCGCCCGGGCCAACGACCGTGGGCGAGATTTCAAACTTGTTCGTTTTCCAGTCGTTGGAGGTGACGCCGTGTTGCTCCGGCCCGGCGCCCATGATCATCGAAGCCCAATTTGGGCTGCTCGACGTGGGCATCACGCCGCGCGCCTTGAGAGTCCAGGCGCCTTCCTTCATCAGGCGGTTGAGGTGCGGCACCTGCGACTTGCGCACGCCATCGGGGCTGAGCCCGTCCACGCCGATGACGACAAGGTGTTTGACTTCAGCTACAGCGGGCAAGGCCAGCAGCAGAAGCAGCGGGAGTCCGAAGCGGCGGGTTAGATGAATTCTCATTCCAAAAGCAAAGGGTTAAAGGACTGTCACGGGGTGATCGGGCGGGATGGCGGTTCAGCCAATGGCACGGGTACGATGGATTTTCACACGCCGATGGTGTAGGAAAGTCGGCATTTGTCAAACTGCGGAGTGTGGCTTGACAAGGGATGGTGGGGATTTGAGCATCGTATCAATCTCAAGATGGACTGGCGCAACTCGGCCGCCGCGTGGCATGGTCGCGACGCGCCAACCTTTGCAGCACTTTTGCCCGACCACGACCCGATGACATTCAACGGAACCCTGCTGCGGCGACTGCCCTGGGTGGCGTGCTTTCTTTCACTGGCCTGGCTCAAGCAGGGCAATCTCCAGCGCTCATTGGCGGTGGCGGAAGGTTCGGCGCGGCTGAAACGGACGTTGCCGCACCTCGGGGAGTCGGCGGAATACGTTTCTTCCCAACGTTGCCAAGCCTGCCACCCGGGCGAGTACGCAAGCTGGCATCGGACGTTCCATCGCACCATGACCCAGGCCGCAACCCCCGAAACGGTCGTCGTAGGGATGTTCGTTCAGCAATCGCGAAACGACGGGCCGTTCGCCGCCGAGCAGCAGTTTGTCGGACGCGAGCCGGCAGTAGATGACATGGAACGCATTGCCATCGCCGCCGCCGGCAAACAACACCGGATCATCCGCCAGCGCCTTGCCCACCGAGTCCGTCCAGCCGCGGCGGGACAGCGGCTGGTTCACGCGCTCGTAACTCAGTTCCTCCCAGAACAGTTTCTTGAGCGGGTCAATACCACGGAGGTCTTTCAACAAATCCAGCACCTGTTGTTGTCGTTGAGGTTTAGGCATGGCTCGGTTGCAGATTTGGGTTGATACCGCAGGCTGACGGCGAAGGCGAGAGGCGATTCTTCACGGCGCGGCTTTCGATGAGTTTCTGCCGGATTTCCTGATCGAAGCGGCGGGCGTCGGAGGCAGAGTAGGCCATGACGCCGACTGCGGACCCGATGCGGTCATCGTGGAAGATGGCATCCCGCCGGTCGCCACGATTCATCACGTGGTAAATCGCGCCCGGATACTCACTGCGGAGCTTGCGTGCCATGCGCCGAAGCCTGCTCAAACAGGGCAACGGTGTCAATATGTTGGACTGACCTCTTTAGTTGGTCTCACAAGAGGTTGCACTGCGTCAGGTCACTTATGAGGACCCGGTGACGGGCGAGCGCTTTGAATTCATCACCACCGAATACACCCTGCCGCCCGGGCCCAACGATTGGCCGTGGCCAAAAAGTTAGTGAAGAAAAAATCTCTCCCCTGGCCAAAACTCCTGGATTTGCTTCACCGCGCCACTCAGGACAGCGTGAAACTTATTCGCTCGCTGCGCGCCCATTTTTTCTCTCCAGCTTCCTGTAGCCAAGCCTTGGCCTCCCTGCGCCTACTTTATGCCAAATCTTGAACCGGAATCTTGGACACCATTCCATTCCGGCATTCCGGAGGCCGGACTTTCATCCGGCCTCCTTGCGATCGCAGAAACTTCCCTTACTGTTTGGCGCGATAGAATTTCTGACCTCCAGACGGCGTGAGAGCCAGCGGACTGGCCTTAGCAGCGACATCAGTCCAAGGACCCGTCGCAGAGTCAGCCGATTGCAGCGTGCCGGTGAAGGTGACGGACAGACCCGTCGCAGTTCGAGCTACCGACAAGGTCGGCGCGGTCGCGGGCTTCGGCAGGTCCGGCACATCGGCGTTGAGGAGGATGGCCAGATCGTCGATGAGATGGATTTCCCGTTCGCCACCGGTGCGCGCGCCGAACAGAATCCGGCCGCCAGAGATTGGGGCGAAGCCAGGGAGCGAAACCTTGCTGTGGTAATTGGTCCCGGCGTGAATCACGTCGAGGGTGCCTCCGGCATTCAGCCGAATAATCACGTCCACATAGCGATTGTTCACGAGCGTAGCCTTGGAAACCTTTCTCGTCACAACCTCCTGGCCGGCATACTTGATATCGACGGCCGGCGCTTCCGCCCCGCCATTATCGTAGGTGTCGAATGCGACGATGATTCCGGATCCAGTGCCCTCCTCGCCCACGGTTGCTTCGGGCACGTCCCCCGCAAAACTGAAACTATAGCCGTCGGCCGCATTGCCGCTGCCTTCGCCGACGAACATCTTGAAGGACGCCGTGAAGCGCGTGACCGGAGCTCCCCCAGCCAAATCCGGGATGAGAAATCCGCCTTGCTGACTGTTGACGGACGGGGTCAACATCATCGCTCCACCGCCGTTCACGCCCCGAGTCGGCAGCACGGACGCCGGGCCGAAGACCTGCGTGCCCGCTGGGACCTGGCCATCGTCGAAGTCGTAGAATGCGTTGTATGCGACGAAGGATCCGCCACTCTCAGGGGCGATCACATTGCCGGAAGGATCTTTCGCATTACTCACTTTAACCGAATAAACCGTCCCAGGGGTCGCGCCACCGAGGGATAATTCCACAATGGAGGCGGCTCCGGCCTTCGAGACGACTTTAGCTGAGGACACCGTTGCGCCTTTGTCGATGCCGTAATTGCCCCTGTTTTCGGCACTTGCGAGATCGAGCGGTTCCGAGAAGCTGACGCGCGCGGCTTTCGATGTGCCTGAAACACCGGTGACCTTCGGTGGAGCCGTATCGACGGTGACCGTCAGCGTGGCATCCGCACTTGTCTTGCTCGCAAGGGTGGAGACGGAAACCACGGCTCGATATTTTGCGCCGTTGTCAGCGGAGCTGGCGAAGGGGATGACCAAGTCCTGAGATGTGGCGCCTGCGATGTCCACTCCGTTCTTTTGCCATTGAACCGCAGCCGTGCTGCCCAGGAAGGAGTCCGCCTTGTAGCGCACCGAGAAAGTGACGGCTGTGCCCGCTGCTGCCGTGGCACTGGCTGGTTGTTGGGTCAGTTCCAGTGATACGTCCGGACTTACGTAAGTCTCCAGCAGATCGCCCGTGATGGGCTGCAAAGTGCTTGAGGCTCTCGTGTCACCCACCTTGCGCATGGCGACCGAACAATAATCGCCGCCCACTCCTTCCTTCCAAAGGGCTTGAATGAAGTAGCGCTTGCCAGCGGTCAGTGAGATCGGCGCGGAGGTTTCCGGCGCTCCCGTTTCTTCGAACACCCCGCAACAGCCGGTTTCTTCCGCGATCACCACGGCATTCGCCGGCTTGTCATCCGTGCTCAGGAACAATTGGGATGCGTCATCGCTGAGAATGAACAGTTCGTACTGGGCAGTCTCCGCTGGAATCAGCCAGCCCGAAATCCGCCCGCCGTAGGCTTCATGAGAATCATTCGGATACACGAGGCGGCTGTTGAATGCGGCCACGAATCCGAATTCATCCGGGCTATTTGGATACTTGGGGTTATCCAGAAGTTCCTGGACAGAATTTCCTGTGATGCCGCTGTAAGCTTCGAATGTCAGCCCGCCACGCCCCAAGGTGAATCCAGTGAAAGTGGCCTTTGCGTTCGCCGCGATCGTGTTCCCGACCAAGTCCTTCACATTGTTCACCGTGACGGTGTACTTCGTTCCGGATGTCTGACTGCTGGTCGTGAGCCTCACCATGGTCGGGGTTACGATCTTGACATCGGAAATCGTCAATCCGCCATCCAACGCATAATTCGCCTTGGCTCCGGCCGTCGCCGCTGTCACGGCCTCATTGAAGACCACGGTTGCGGTCGTGAACGTGCCGCTGCCGGAAATCTTTGCGACCGTTGGCCCCTGCGTATCGACCGTCAGAATCGCCTCCCGGCTTGTCGAGGATTTCTCAGGGATGCTCACATTAACGCGGTACTTCGCTCCATTGTCCGCCGTCGTGAGTGCGCCCGTCGTGAGGCTGGCAGAGGTGGCTCCGTTGATATTCGAAAAACTCGCCGAGCCTGCTGCGGCCCGCTGCCACTGGTATTTCACTGCTGAAGAGCCGGCCGCATCCACCGAAAACGTCGCGGTCGCGCCCGTGTTCACGGTCACGTCTTTCGGCTGGACGTTGATCAATATGAACGTGCCTTCCACGGGTGACTCAGGCACTTCGCCTGTCGGATCAGGCAAGCTGTTCAACTGCACGCAGACCGCATCGATTCCCAGTCCATCTTCCCGTTGCATGATCCGCAGCGTGTAAGTGCCCGGTTTGGAAATCGTCCACGTCATCGGGTCTCCGCCTGCATCGCCACTGACTGCATCGGCGCCGCCGACCCCTATCCAACCGATCCCATCGCCTTTAGTGGCGAAATCCGAATCATCCGGGTCGGGCGCCTGCCGGTACCAATTCGCTCCGGCGCCACCTGCGTCCGCTCTCAATTCCAGGATCGATCCGTAAACGGAGTCACTTGCTCCGTCAAAGCCCGTGATCCGGAGCCATAGCCGGTATTCGCCCGTGGTCTTGACATCGAATTTGAAGTCCAAAGCCGGACCCGCAGTTTGGAGGTCCGCATTGTTCCGGTTCTGCCCTCCGTCGGGAAGCACCTGCATATACTTACCGCCCCTGGCATTAGTGTAGCCAGGACTTCCTGGATCTTCATCCGGCACGATTTTCCATTCGTGATCATCGTCCGTGGCCTTGGCACGCTTATCGAAATGCTCGGCTTCGATAACTACGCGACCGCCGACTTCCTTGTAAACCAATGATTGGCTGACCGGACTCAGAGCCATCATCAGACCCGCAATGAAGACTGAATGAAGGGGTTGGATCGTTAAACTTCGCATAGTGTTACGTTCGGTTTGCCTAGCTCGACTTCCTGTCGGCGACACCACTCAAAGCACTCGTCATGAGTGACGAGCAGACAGCCGGGCTGGCTGGTTGTTTGGGTTAAACTGGAACGATCAGAAACTAACCACAATCAATCCGTGATTTCAACAGTTTTGTCTGTCGCCAGAATTGGCGACAAAAGCGGCACGGGCGCGCTCTCAATACAAGAGCCGAGGGTTGCGAGCCAAAAGTCAGTCGGCCGCGGCCCTCTCCACCCCCTGGATCGGGGATGTGCTGGATCACTTCCGTCAGGAAATCCAACGGCGTGAGTTTGTTTGCCACCGCGGGTCTGGCCATCACGATCGACAGCGATGCGGTGACCTTCTCGGCGAACACGGCGGACTTGGCAAGGGCGACCTCGACCGGGGTGATCAACGCCTACAGCGGAGTCTCGATCTCGACTTCGACCTCGGCGTATTCAGCCCTGACTCAGATCAAGACCGCGATCCAAGCGCTGGCCAACATGCGGGCGCAGATCGGAGCCAACATCCAGCGATTGAACCTGACGAGCGAGCAACTCTCGATCCTCAACCAGAATCTCACGGCGGCCAACAGCCGGATCAAGGACGTGGACGTGGCGGACGAGAGCACGCAGTTTGCGAAGTTGAACATCCTGGTGCAATCGGGCACGGCGATGTTGGCGCAAGCCAATGTGTTGCCGCAGTCCGCACTGCGGTTGTTGGGAGGTTAGACCTTCCGCTTTCACTGGAGAGATTCCAGTTCCCCACAGGCGGCGCCCAAAAGGCGCCGCCTTTTTCTTCCCGGCGGTCACTCCGCCGCGCTTCCAAAGATGGCAATCCGTCAGGCGGCCTGTATGCTGAGCGGACCGAGGCATACAAGGCTTATCGTCCAGCGCCTATTCACATCCTTAATATGAAGCATTGTCGGCTGCGCTCAACCAGGAAAGTCACCGGCAACACAACAATGAAAGATTACCATTTCGACATCGGAAATTCTCATGAAGGTCCGCTTGGGATGTGTGCGGTGGTGCAAGCCAAGAGCAAGCGAGAAGCCGCTAAAACGTTGCGAGAAGCACTTCCAGACAAGGTTGAAGTTCCAGTCGATGATTCCGGTGTCATCTGCGTCAACGTCTATCTCAACGGACAGAAGATCACCAAGAACGACATCGACTACTCAGAGCCTGGTGACTCATAAAAAAGTATCGCAAACCTATCTCGATCCAGAGTCAGATTTACCCATTCGGGTGGATCTCGCTCTTGATCGTCTTTACGTCAAATCATCGCAATCAACCCAACCATGCCACGACCGCAACATTACTCACCCGCCATTGACCGCTTCTTGGTTAGTTGCCTCTATCACGAAGCCAAAGCTCAGAGAAAGCCCATGACCGTCCTCACCAATCAACTTTTGCAAACTGCTTTGGCTGGCTCAGACGGCTGGAAGAAAGCACAGGAAGCGATCAAAGCAAACGAAAGAGCGAGATAGAGAACGTCAACCAACCCCAACCCTTAAGCCAGATGGAGCTCTCCTTCATCTGGTTTTTTCATTTCCACAGAAAGGATTTCATGAATCAAGTTTCCCTGTGCTACCGGGAAGGTTCCTCGGACAAAGTTTACCAAGCGTTTATTGAACCCAAGGACGACAAGTTCGTCGTCAATTTTGCTTTTGGCCGGAGAGCCTCGACATTGAACACCGGAACCCAAACGGCCGTTCCAGTCGATTTTGACCAAGCGACGAAGATTCTCACGAAACTGGTCAACGAAAAGAAGGCCAAAGGCTGCACGGAAGGCGAGCACGGCACGCCTTACCAACAGACTGATAAGGAAGATCAAATCTCTGGCCTGCTGCCGCAGTTGCTGAATCCCATCGACGAAGATCAGACCCAGCAATTGATTGCTGACTCCGCTTGGTGCATGCAGGAAAAGAAAGACGGAAAAAGAATCTTGCTACAGAAGAAAGGAGCCGCAATCCATGGCATTAATCGTCGCGGGCTATTTGTTGGTTTGCCTTCTCCGATCATTTATAGCGCCCAGAAAATTGTGGGCGACTTCATCTTGGATGGCGAATGCGTTGGCGATGTTCTCCACGTATTCGACGTACTCCAGGCCGATGGCTTGCCAGTCGGAGTAAAAGCTTATCGTGAACGGTTAATGTTGCTCACCGAATTGGTCGATCAACCCGACGTCGCCCATATCGACCTTGTTGAAACTTCATTCAGCATTGCGGAGAAGATCGAGGTCTTTGCACGCCTCAAATGCGAGCGGAAGGAAGGTGTGGTTTTCAAACGTCTCGACGCTCCTTACACGCCGGGCAGACCGAGCAATGGAGGATCCCAGCTCAAGCACAAGTTCTACGCGACCGCATCGTTTGTCGTAGGTGCTGTTAATTCCAAGCGCAGCGTTTCATTAAGCTTGCATGGACCAACAGGACTGGTTTCTGCCGGCAACGTCACAATTCCAGCCAACCACGCGGTTCCAAATGCTGGCGCCATCGTCGAAGTTCGATGCCTCGACGCATTCAAGGAGAGTGGTTCTGTTTACCAACCCACGTACCTTGGCGTGCGAGAGGATATCGATCCGGCGCACTGCACGGTGGATCAGCTCAAATACAGGGCCAACAACGAGGACGATGAGTCATGATCAATAAACGCAAAGTCAAACTCTTCGCTTTGGAAATGGCGAAAACCAGGGCACATCATTTCACCAGAGTTGGAAGCGACTTTTATCCAAAGTGTGAAGGTGCCCTAAAGGAGTTCATTCGCATTACGTCAGACGGTTGCCGTCAAAAGGCAAAACAATCTTCTGAGTTAAATCGAATCTCTCACTCACGCCCGCGCCTTTTCTAAACGCTCCCGATAGTCGGCTTGCAACGGTTCAGGACAAGCACGTTCGAACATTGTAAGAATGTTCCAAAGCACGCGCTGCTCTGCTCGGTCTTGAACTTCCCAAACCTGTTTCTCTCCGTATCGAGCCAACAAATCGAACAACACCAATCCCTCAGAGGGTGACAAAACCAAAACCACATCGTCTTCAGAACTCATGATTCAAAAGCTATGACCACAGAAATTCAATTGCCAGCCGCAGAATTGAAACAAGCTTTGCCGGGTTTCAACAAAATCATTGGCAAGTCCACTCTTCCAATCTTTCGCTCCATTCGCATCGTTAAAACTTCGACTGCGCCAGCTTATCTTCAGGCCGCCAACCTCGGTGAATTTGCCACGTTGACGTTACAAAGCGCATTGTCGTTGAGGCCGGTGGATGTGATCGTGCCGGTTGAAGCGCTGACCAAAGTAACCAAGGCATGTTCTCCCAGCGACACGATCCGAATCGTTCAGCAAGGAGACCAGACTAAACTGGTTTACCCTATCGCCAACAATCTCGTCGATCTGGGGGTACCTTCTGTCGACTTGGACGAATGGCCCCACGTCCCAACCATTGACCAGGACAGCATCACTGTCGGCGACGGATTCAAATCTGCCATCAAAGCAGCCCTCGATTGTTCCAGTGAGGATGAATCACGACCGGTACTCCAATCTACATTCTTAGATGTGTCGGTGGGTCCCCAAAACGGTCAGTCCCACATATTGACATTATCCTTGTCCCCGCCGCCGCGCCGACAGCAGATTCGACAAACTCGCTCCCCTCCCCATCTGCAACCGGGCGGCAATCCACTGCAACGTCACCTGCCGGCCGGCAGGCAGGTCGTCGTCTCTGCCCGCAACTTCACGGCCAGCTTCAACTTCGACTTGTCACCGTTCTTCCGCGCGGCCAGGGCCGCCTCCCTCCATCCCAGCCGGGCGAGCCCTTCGCGCACCAGCCGCTCCGCCTTCTCGGTCGCTCTCTCCTGCAACTCCCCGCCGTAGTGCGACGCCCCGCGCTT
>Ga0194112_10008370_pt1 | contig 13313 bp, 15 predicted proteins | sample TA2MahC400mmetaG_FD_146191 | JGI IMG/M metagenome (GOLD analysis project Ga0194112, IMG submission 146191) | Freshwater microbial communities from Lake Tanganyika, Tanzania - TA2015016 Mahale Deep Cast 400m | ecosystem: Environmental > Aquatic > Freshwater > Lake | place: Tanzania: Lake...
GTGCAGGATGCGCCCGTGCTGGAGGCTGAAGCAGTGGCTCTCGGGGTCATCCTTGGACTTCTCGTTCACGCGCAGGACCCCGTAGAAGCTGCGGCTGAGGGAAACCCCGCCCTTGAGCGTCCTGTCCGCATCCTTCTTCAGGGCCACGCCGAGGGTGACCAGGAGCGCCACGAACGCGGGCGGGTAGAGGCCGACCCACCAGCGCGTCTGCCAGTGCCTGTGCGGCTTGCGGTCGGCCCAGAACGCCGCCATCGCCAGCGCGCAGCAGAGCCAGAGGCCAACGTGCAGCTCCAGATAGGCGGGAAAGATGCGCGGCGCCACGAGCGACACGAACACCCCTCCCACCGCCCCGCCGAGCGCCGACATCAGATAGAAGGACGTCAGGTGCCGCGGGTGCGGCTTCAGCCGAACAAGCTCCCCGTGGCAGACCATGCAGCAGACGAGGAGCGTGAGCGAGAAGCCGACCACCTGGCCGATGATCGAGACGTTCACGTCCTGGTAGAGCATCCAGGGCACGCCGCCGAGCATGAGCGAGACGGGCTCGGGGGCCTCGATGTCGCTCCCCACGAAGCCCGTGCCCGTGACAAACCTCCAGGCGAACTTCGCGATCGGCGCGGCCTTCTCGAGGTCGGGCTCCTTCGGCTTCCCGAAGACGCCGAAGCCGGCCTTCACCGGCACGTTGGCCACCTGGCGCACGAGCTCCATGCCGCCGAGCGCCACGAAGAGGAGCACCCACCAGAAAATCCGCGGATACCAGCGCGTGCTGTGGAAGCAGAGGATGAACGACAGGAGGTAGACCGTCAGCGGCAGCACCCAGAGGAAGGGCACGATGGCAACGTCCGCGCACATCTGGTTGGTCACGGCCAGGAGCACGAGGGAGCCGCAGGCCGTGAGCGCGACCCAAAGGACACGTGAGCCGACGCCTGGCGTGTCCTCAGCCAGCGCCGCCTCCTCCGCGGGCTGCCCCTCCTGGGCGGCAGGCTCCGGCGCTGGGGGGGCGGGGGCCTCGCGTGTCCGCCATGCGCAGAGGGCGCCCACAACGGCGAACAGCACGAAGCCGCCTGACCAGAGCCAGCCCTGCGTCCTCAGCGAGAACGCCGGCTCCACCAGGAACGGATAGCTCACGAGAGCGAGAAGCGAGCCGACGTTCGAGAGCGCATAGAGCCGATACGGCGAGCGGCCGGGATGAGCCACGCTGAACCAGGCCTGGAGGAGCGGGCTGGTGGTCGAGAGCATCAGGTAGGGCAGGCCAACCGTGGCGGCGAGGAGCAGGAGGATGCCCCAGGTGGGGTCGGCGGCGGCGCCCGGCTTCCAGCGCGAGCCTGGGATGATGGGCAGCGTGGCCAGCGCGGCCACGAGCAGGGCGGTGTGGATGATCGCCTGCTTCCGTTGCGGGAGCTTCGTCCGCAGGAAGTGGGCGTAGGCGTAGCCCGCCAGCAGCAGCACCTGGAAGAACAGCATGCACGCCGTCCACACCGCCGGCCCGCCCCCGAACCACGGCAGGATGATCTTGCCGATCAGGGGCTGGACCTGAAAGAGGAGAAAGGCGCCCAGGAAGATGGCGAGGGCGTATTGAAGCAAGGCCAACTCCTACGAGTAGAGCAAGGCAAGACGCGTGACTCGTGACGCGTGAGAAGAGGGGCCGCGAGCGGCGAGCTACGAGCTTCGAGCCTGAAGCCAGGAAGCCGGCAATCTCCCTCTGAAGCTCGCGGCTCGTGGCTCGAAGCTCGCAGCTTTGCTGTCACGCATCACGCATCACGCGTCTTTCCTCGGCCGCCCGCACTCCGATGGGTCGCCCCTCAGCTTCGCGAGTCCGTGCGGCAGGGCGGGCAGAAGCGTCTCGAGGTTCTCGGTGGCCCCCCGCTCGGAGCCGGGGAGGTTCACGATGAGCGTCTTCTTGCGGATGCCGGAGGCGCCCCGCGAGAGCATCGCGTGGGGGGTCTTGGCGAGCGAGGCGGCACGCATCGCCTCGTCGAGGCCGGGCGTCAGGCGGTCGGCCACGGCGCGGGTCGCCTCAGGCGTCACGTCGCGCGGCGAGAAACCAGTCCCGCCCACGGCCACGACCAGGTCGATGCTGTGGCCGTCGCAGTAGTGGCGAAGCCGCTCCTCGATCTGCGGCCGCTCGTCGGGCACGATCTCGGCCGCGAAGACGTGCGCGCCCAGCCTCTCGCGCAGAAGGCCCGCGACGGCTGGGCCGGCGGTGTCGGCCGCCTCGCCCCGCGAGCAGCGGTCGCTCACCGTCAGCACGACCGCCTGAATGGTCGCGCGCGCGACGGCGCTGAGCACCTCCACGGGGTCGCCGGGCCTCACCTCGCCGCCCCGGAGCACGCGGGCGAACAGGCCGCGGCGCGGCATAAGGCAGTCGCCCAGGCGCTCGAAGACGGTGCAGCGGTGGCCGTGGCACTCCTTGCCGATCTGGGTTATCTCGAGCTCGGCCTCCGCCCCGAGGCGCAAACGGCTCCCGAGGCCCAACGTGCCGAAGTCGAGCCCGCTGAGGAGGACGTTCTCGGCGAAGGCGCCGGGCCGCAGGTCGGGCAGTTGCGCGCGCCAGGCCTCCGCCTCCTCAGCCGACAGCAGGCTCACCTGGCGGTGCCACGCCCCAGCGTGGGCGTCGCCCTCGATCCCTTGCCCGGCCACGAACACGGCCCGTTCCACGGCCTCCTTCGGCTCCCCCTTGGACTTGCTGGTGCAGAGGGCGACGACGTGGATCATGCGAGTGCGGCCCCCACTGCTGACGCCAACCGAAATCCTAGATCGTCGTCGTTGTCGTCGTCGTCCTCGTCGTCGAACGATTGAAGGGCAAAGGCCACGAGATTCGACGACGACGACGAGGACACCGACGGGCACGAGAAGCGGGGAAAGAAGGCGGCTGCCAGGAATGGGGGGCATACTCGGATCATGCCGGCTGCTCCCGTTTCCATGCCCCCGACTTGCCGCCGGACTTCTCCAGCAGGCGCACGCTGCGTATCTCAATCGCCTTGGAGAGCGCCTTGCACATGTCGTAGACCGTCAGGGCTGCCACCGCTGCCGCGGTCAGCGCCTCCATCTCCGCCCCCGTCTTTCCCGTCAGCGCCGCCTCGCTGCGGATGTGCACCTCCTCCCCGCGCAGCTCGAGGTCCACCGCCACGTGCTCCACGGGGAGCGGGTGGCACAGGGGGATGAGGCTGCCCGTCTGCTTCGCCGCCTGGATGCCCGCGATGCGGGCGGTCTCGAAGACCGGCCCCTTGGCCACGGAGTCGGCCCGAATCGCACGGGCGACCTCTTCGCCCACGCGGACGACTGCCTCGGCCAGCGCGCGGCGCCGCGTGGCGCCCTTCTGAGAAACATCCACCATGCGCGCCTCGCCCCCCGCGCCCACGTGCGTCAGTCTCGCGGCCTTCGCCCGCACTGGCCTACTTCCCAACAAGCCCCAGGAACTGGAGGAGGAGCTGGATGCCCACGGCCGCGATCACCAGGGCCATCAGCCCGATCGGCACCACGGCGGCCAGGTACAGAGCCCAGTCCTTCGGACCCCACTTGCGGTCGTCGGAGAACTCGTTCCCGCACTTCGGGCACTTCACCTGATGGCTCGGCATCCCTGGGTTCCTCCTTTCTGCCATGCTCAGTATAGGCGAGAGGGGAGAGTTGGTCAACTGCGGCGGCCTCTGATCGTCCTCGTCCGTCGTCTTCGTCCCTCGTCCTCGATCTTGCGGACACGCGCGGAAGAGAATCGAGGACGAGGCCGAGGGACGAGGACGAGGACGATTGGGAAAGAGGGCAAACGTGCTTGACAAGCTGGCTATGCCCGACTACCCTGAACGCTCACTCAGGAGGATTGGCCCATGAGCTTCTGCAAGTACTGCGGAGAGTGGCAGGTCTACGTCAGCAGGTCCGAGCCATGCAAGAAGTGCGGGAAGGACCAGACCGACCCGACCGAGATCGCGTGGTACTGCGCCGGCTGCGGCAAGTTCGAGTACCTGGGCACCGACAAGGAGCTCTGCTCCGCCTGCGAGCGCAAGCAGCAGCGCCCGCCTTGAAATCGGAGTGGCTTCCGGTATACTGCTTGCACCTGCCGCGCCGCGTGGCGCGGAATCCGTCCAACCCGCCGAGGCCAGGAGGCAAGCGCGATGGCAGACCCGCAAGCGGAACTCAAGGCGTTTCAGCCAAGGCACAAGTTCTTCGTGGGCATTGATTCGGATGGCTGCGCCTTCGACACGATGGAGGTCAAGCACAAGTATTGCTTCGTCGTGGCGGTGATGCAGGCCTTCGGGCTGGCCGCACTCGCCCGCATCCTGCGCGACGTGTGGGACTTCGTGAACCTCAACTCGAAGTCGCGCGGCTGCAACCGCTGGCACGCGCTCCGCGCGACGATGGAGCACCTGATCGAGCTTTCGCCCTACGAGCGCTTCAAGCCCTTCCTCGCCGCGCACCTCGAGGTGATCAAGGACTTCATCAAGGCCTCGGAGCAGGACAAGCGGATTCAACTGAGCAACGAGGGGCTGCTGCTCTACGCTGAGGCGAAGCTGAGCATCCCCGCCGCCCAGCTCCTCGCGCAGTGCATCGTGGCAGATAGCGTGGGCGTGGCGGCCTCCGAGATGGGCCGCGCTGTCGTCAAGGCCGACGCCTCGCCCGAGACCTGTCTCGTCCGCCTCATCTACTGGACCCACCTCGTCAACGGCCTCGTCGAGCTATACGTCTACGACGTCCCCCCCTTCCCCCACTGCCGCAGGAGCATCGAGAAGCTCGCGGGCGTGGCCGACATCATCTGCGTCTCCGCCACGCCCGTCGAGGCCCTCCGCCGCGAGTGGGAGGAGCACGACATCGCCCGCCACGCCGCCCTCATCTGCGGACAGGAGCAGGGCAAGAAGGAAGACCACCTCCGCATCGCCGCCAAGGACAAGTATCCCCCCCACCGCATCCTCATGATCGGCGACGCCCCTGGCGACCTCAAGGCCGCACGCCTCAACGGCGCACTCTTCTTCCCCGTCAACCCAGGCCACGAGGAGCAGTCCTGGCAGCTCTTCTTCAATGAGGCCTGCGGCCGCTTCCTCGCCGAGCAATACGCGGGCGACTACGCGGCCGCCCTGATAGAAGAGTTCGACAAGTATCTCCCCTCCACGCCGCCGTGGGAGGTGTAGGCTAGGGGGCGCAGCCTCACCATCGCGCCCGATCGGTCGAGTCAATCGAGTCAATCGAATCAATCGAATCAATCGAGTCAATCGAATCAGTCGAACTGGTCCGTTCGCCTTTGCCCCAAGGGTCGAAGGCCCAAAGACATGCAGGCATCTTCCCCCTTCTCCCTCCTCGGCCGCCGCGCGCTCGTGACCGGCGCCAGCCGCGGCATCGGCCGGGCCTGCGCCATCGGGCTTGCCGAGGCCGGGGCCGACGTCGCACTCGTCGCACGCGACCGCGCGGCACTCGAGCGAGTGGCGGGCGAAGTCCGCTCCCTCGGCCGGCAGGCCGCGGTGCTCGTTACGGACCTCGCGAGGTCCGTTAAGGCCGCCGGCGTCGTCGCGGAGGCCGAGAAGGCCATCGGCACGATTGACATCCTCCTCTACGCCGCGGGGGTCACCAGGCGTGCGCCGGCGGGCGAGGTCCAGCCCGAGCAGATAGACGAGTGCCTCGCGGTGAACGCCAAGAGCGCCTTCGCCATCGCCCAGGCGGTCGGCCGCAGGCTGCTCGCCGAGCACAGGCCGGGCTCGCTCATCTTCATCGCCTCGCTGATGTCGCGCGGCGCGCGCCCCACCACCATCCCCTACGGCATCTCGAAGATGGCCCTCACCGGCGTCGTCCGCGGCCTGGCCGTCGAGTGGGCGCCCCACGGCATCCGCGCCAACGCCATCGCCCCAGGCTACGTCCGCACCGACCTCGCCAGCGTGGTCTACAACGACCCCATGCTCCGCGAATGGGTCACAAGCCGCATCCCCCAGGGCCGCTGGCAGGAGCCGGACGACTTCGCCCCCATCGCCGTCTTCCTCGCCTCCGACGCCTCGCGCGTCATCACCGGCCAGATCATCTTCGCCGACGGCGGCTGGACCGCGGCGCTGTAGGAGCGGTGTTTGGTGTTCGGTGTTAGGTGTTCGGGTACAGAACACTCGACACTCGCCACTTGGCACTTGCCACTCGTCCCTTCAGTGAGTGACTCTTTTTGGACATCTGGGTGACGAAGTTTGGACATTTGGCAAGGGAGAGGGGGCCTGCAACTCCCCTCCCTCTCAGGGAGGGGGCAGGGGGTAGGGGGAGGGTCGGAGCTTGTGTCCCACCCTCACCTGCCGAGATGGCAAGCCATACTCCCGCGCAAGTGGCGCTGGACTTTTCGCCCGGACTTCGCTATCCTCATAGCCGGTCCCGCGTCCCTCCAGAGCCGCACCGCCGCGCTTCGCGGGAGAGGAGAAACCTGCATGCCCGCCCCCAAACCCTCCGCCCTCGTGGACACCCGTGTCATCTACTGCGGCGACAACCTCGACCAACTGAGCAAGCTCCCCGACGCCTGCGTGGACCTCATCTACATTGACCCGCCCTTCAACTCCAACCGCAACTACGAGGTCTTTTGGGGCGAGACGCGCGAGAAGCGCGCCTTCGAAGACCGCCACGCCTCCACCCAGGCCTACATCGAGTTCATGCGCCCCCGCTGCCTCGAACTCGCCCGTGTCCTCAAGAACACCGGCTCCTTCTACTACCACTGCGACTGGCACGCCTCCCACTACGTCAAGGTCATGCTGGACCAGATCTTCGGGGAGAACCAGTTTCGAAATGAGATCGTTTGGAGGCGTTACGGGGCCCATAACGACTTCGGACAGGGGTCGAGGCACTACGGCCGTGTTCACGATATTCTGCTCTTCTACACGCGAGGCGACGACTACACGTGGCATCAGCTCTTCATGCCGCTCGACCCTGAGTACATTGAGAAGACATATAGGCATGTCGAACCCGGCACCAGCCGTAGGTTCACAACCACACCCCTTACGGGTCCAGGTGGGAAGGAGAAGGGGAATCCTGTCTTTGAGTGGAAGGGGCATATCCGCGCGTGGAGGTATGGCAAGGAAACGATCGAGAAGCTGGACAAAGAGGGCCGGCTTTATTACTCGCGGACCGGCTATGCCAGGCAGAAGTTGTACCTGGATGAATCCAAAGGTGTTCCTGTCCAGAGCATGTGGGCAGACATTAAGTCCCTGTCCGGCGGCCACACGGAACGCCTGGGTTATCCTACCCAGAAGCCGCTTGCCCTTCTGGACCGGATCGTCAAGGCATCGAGCAACCCGAACGACATAGTCCTCGACGCCTTCTGCGGTTGTGGGACGGCGCTGGTGGCGGCGGAGAACCTGGGGCGTCAGTGGATCGGCATTGACATCTCGCCCACGGCCTGCCGGGTGATGGCGAAACGCCTGCGCGACGTCTGCCACCTGAAAGAGGACGATAAGCTGCGCCTCATCGGCCGCGGCTTCGTCGTCCGCGACCTGCCCTGGACCGAGGGCCAACTGCGCAAGATACCCCCCTTCGAGTTCGAGAACTGGGCCGTCATCGCCCTCGGCGGCATCCCCAACAAGGCCCAGGTGGGCGACCACGGCATTGACGGCCGCATCTATCCCGTCGCCGCCATGCCCAGGAAGGTGGGTGGTGGCACAGGCCTCCGGCCTGTGTCTGCCACAGGCGGGACGCCTGTGCCACCGGAAGAGGCAGGCGCACCCTCGCAGGCCGAACTGGGCTTCATGGACCTCTGGTATCCCATCCAGGTCAAGCAGAAGGACCGCGTTGGCCGGCCCGACATTGACTCCTTCGAGGCCGTCATGGTCCGCGAGGAGCGCACCAAAGGCTTCTTCGTCGCCTTCGACTACTCCCGGGACGCCCTGGCCGAGATCGACGCCTTCTTCCGCCGCTCCGGCAAAGCCATCGTCGCCCTCACGGTCACGGAAATCCTCGATGAGCAGATTGCGATGAAGCTGGTCTGATGCGAACGGGAGATTGTCGTCAGCGCCCCCGACGGGGCCGAGATTCAGGCGGACCTTGGGGGCATTGGATCCCGAATGGTTCCGGGCCGAGGATCACATGAACTCAGTCCTCTGGGCCTTGGACAATGACCTCGGCGGTGCAGCCTTTGAGCGCCTGTGTACAGATCTGCTGTACAGAGAAGGATATCATGATATCGTGCCCATAGGGGGTCCGCACGACCGCGGCCGCGATGCAGAGATACGGACGTGGAGAGGAAGCAGCGCGGCGAGCCACGTAACCTTCTTCCAGTTCTCGCTCCAGAAAGACTGGGAAGGCAAACTAAAGCGAGATCTGCAAAAGGTCAATGCCAGCGGTCATAAGGTTGACCGCTTCATTTTCGTTACAAGCCAAAGAGTGACCGGAAGCAAAAGGGACCAGCTATCGGAGTCAGTGGCGCGGCGATTTGGGTGGGAACTGATCATCCTGGATAGGGAATGGTGTCGCACCCGCCTCGAGGTGGCCCACCCCGATCTGGCGGTTAAGTACTTCGGTCTCGCGCTCCCGCCACAAAAGGAATCGCCGCTAACGGGTTGCACGCCAACAGTACCTGCCGGCCGGTCCGGACAAGGCGCATGGTCTCTCTTCTCGCAACAACGCTTCGAAGAGGCAGCCATCGAGTTCAAGCGCGTACTCGCGGCTAACCCGCTTGACTTGCAGAGCTTGAACGCCCTATCATGGTGTGAATACGCTCTTTGCAGGTACGACGAAGCAATGATAAGCATCGACCGTTGCATCAAGGCTGGGGGCAAGAACCCTCCGAGCATGAGAATAAAGGCTTGCATTCTGGCCGAGAGTGGCTTGAGAAATGGGAGCAGACCCAACCTCGTCCTCGCAAGGGACATCTTCCGCAAGATCGCAGCGAGAAGCTCAATCTGGGCGGACCATTACAATCTGGCAAACACACTTGCGGAGCTCGGAGATCTTGATGGCGCGCGTCGGGAATTCCTGACCGCTCTTGCCGCCAAGCCCGATGAGGCGCGGGTTTGGAAGAACCTTGGTTCCGTTTACTTCCGCATGCGGAATCATGAAGAGGAATTGCGTTGCTACGATCGGGCGCTGGCAATCGAGCCGAGGATGTCCGAGGCCCTGATTAGTAAGGGTGTGACCCTTCTGACCGTCTTCAGCAGGCCCAAGGAATCCATCGGTCTCATTAGGCAGGCAATCTCTTCGGACGCCACCCTCAGGTTGGCGTGGCCGCACGCATGGTATTGGCTGGGGGTGGCTTTGGTAGGATGCGGCGAACTGGAGGGGGCGCTTGCAGAGATCGAAGCTGGTTTGGGCATTGCCCCCGACCACCGTGGGCTCTTGGACCTGAAGGCTCGGGTCTTGAGCAGGCTCTGGCGCCGCGAGCCGGGATTCGCCCAGCAAGCCCTGGAGTTCTTCGAGTTCAGAACGGAAGCGTTCCCAGAAGACTCAGAGAGTGCGGGCGAACTCGCTCGCTTGTATGCGTCCACCGGCCAGCAACAGCAGCTCTTCAGGATCCTGGCAAAGTACCTGGAGTGCGAACAGGACCAGGTGGCAGAGGCAACTCGCTTGATGGCAGAGAGCCTTGACCAAATCATCACAGCTGTGGGAGTAGTTCCTGCGTACAAGAGATTCCGGGAGAGTAGCCCGATTTCCCACTATCTCGAGACCATGCCTAAGGAAGGCATCCATCCAGAGGCAGACTTCGAGGCCGTCATGTTCTGTGTCTGTGCAGTTCCGTTCGGCATCGGGTACGCAACGCTTGTCGGGATACCATTGCCAGAGCGGGAGAAGGCATTGGGAGGGGTGTGTCTCTCGATCTTTCAGTCACTGAGGCAGTCGATGCCGCGCCTTGCGGAGAAGCTCGTGACGGCAGACGAGCTTCTAACAAAAGAACAGAGGATCAACGCCATGGCGAGTGTCGTTGCCGGATGGCCCTATATCGCTCTCATGGAATACAGCAGGCAAACTGGCTTCCTTTGCGGGGTCTTGGGTTTGAACGACCGCCAACTGAAAGACCAATTCGGGATTCTCGATCTCGGCGCATTTCCGAAAACTATTGCTCTGGCGGTGGTTCCCGGTCTGAATCGGAAGCTCAAACTGTTCAAAGAGTAGCCCACTAAGGCGGATCGTCCGGGCACCTTTACGGCGCCTCTTGCGCTCTTCTCTCATTCGGACCGGGTGCTGGCTCTCGTGGTAGCCCGCGAAGGCGGGCGAGGCCAGCCGTAGCCCAGGGCGAGTCTGCGAGCCCTGGCATCGCAGGGGCTCACGGGCTCACGGGGTCAGACCTCAATTTTCTATTTTCTTTTGTGCGCGAAGCGGCGTCGAGCGCTCGCGGGGTCAGACCTCAATTTTCTATTTTCTTTTGTGCGCGAAGCGGGGTCGAGCGGCCGCAGTCACGACAGGCTGACGCACGTCCTCGTGCCCCGTGAGCTGCTTTTCTCTGCGTGCTCTGCGCCTCTGCGTGAGGTCGTTTGCTTTGGCTGGGACGCTTTGATCTGGCTCACCCATCGAGATAGGATGGTGCGGGTTTTCCCATCCGCGGCCATCCGCGAAATCCGCGGTTGATGCTCTTCTCTGTGGTTTGCTTCTGTGCTACAAACGTCCAGAATCGTGTCTTTCGCAAAGAAATCCGGGAGAAGAGGGATCGAGGACGAGGACGACGCCGAGGACGAGGACGATTCCCGGCTGTCGTCTGTCATCTGTCGTATGTCTTCTCTGGCTGCGGCTTGCCGCGATGGGCCCTCTGCGTCCTCTGTGGTGAGGCATAGCCTATGGCCAAGCTGCCGCGCGTGGCGGTGATGTTCAGGCTGGCGGGGGCGGACTTCCGGACGCGGGGGTTCCTCGCCGGGATTCACCGCTGGGCGGAGGACCACCCAGGCCGGTGGGAACTGGTCCATGATGCGTCCCCACAGACGCACCTGGGGGACTTCCAGGGCGTGCTGGGCCGCGGGTCGGAGGTGGTTCTGGCCGAGGCGCGACGCCTGGGCGTTCCCTATGTGGCCGCCGCACTCGTCCCCGGCCGCTCCGTGCTCCTCAGCATCCTCAACATCAGCCAGCCATCCGTCTCCGTCACGAATGCCACCGGCACCAAGCCCGATGGCACGCCATACATTGACCTGGCGCTGTATGCCTCGGGTGGGGTCCTCGATCCCGCAGAGGCGGTCAACGTGGCCATTCGCTTCGCAAACCCATTGCGGCGGAGCTTCACTTTCGGCCTCATCGTCGAGGCATCGGTCTGAGGATGGCGGAAATGCACTTGACACCACAGAGGCAGCGTGCTATCTTGAAAGTGACCTTGAAGCCGGCTGGGCCGGCGCAGGTCGCCTTGCGCGCTGAAGGGTCTGTTGGCATGAGGTCCCTTACAAGACGCTTTGCATTCGTCCTGACCCTCTGCCTCGGCACCACCGCGCTGTCCGTCGGGATATACAACCCCGACTTCAGCGAGGGTCTGAGCGGCTGGACCACCTACGGCCAGGTGAGCGACGGCACCGAGTATTACGACCCCGACATCGTCCGCACCGACGGCGGTTACGTCAGGCTCGACCTGGGGGCCGTCATGGACCGGATAGGCGACACCGACGTCCTGATTGCCTTCGACCTGCTCGGAGCGATTGACGGCTTCGCCACGCAGGTGCGCATAGACAACGTGACGCTCATCCCCGAGCCGGCCACGTTGGCGCTTCTCGCCCTGGGCGCCCTGGGCATCCTGCACCGGCGCCGACGTCCCCGCTGAGACAGAAGGAGTCCCCCCAATGGCAGGCCCAGACGACACGGAGAGCCTACAGCCCGAGCCGCAGCCCGTGCCAAGAGGCCCGGTCCTCAACCTCCGCGAGCACGACCTCAAGACCGCCTACGCCAACACCTGCGTGTTCGTGAACACGCGCGAGGAGTTCATCCTCGACTTCGGCCTCGCCCTGCCCGCGCAGGGCACCCCCGACCGGCCCCAGATCAACATGCTTGTCAGCACGCGCGTCATCATGAACGTCCCGGCCGCCAAGCGCCTCGCCATCGCACTCTCGCAGGCCATCCAGCGCTACGAGAACACCTTCGGCGTCATCCCCCTCGAACAGCGGCCCATCCGCGCCCCCTGAGGAGGGCCGGCCATCGCCCTGACCCCACGCGACAGGGGAATCCTCCGCCGGCTCGCCGCGCGAGCTCGCCATCGCCCGCGGCTGCCGCATCGAGCTTGTGATGAAGGACGTCCACACCCTCGGCAACCAGCCCGAGCGCCTGCCCCGCTGGGTCGCCCTCGCCCGCGAGGCGGTTGACGACGTGGCTTGAGGGGCTTGGGGTCACTCGCGCGAAGCGTCGCGCCGGCTTGCTGTGCGCCGCATCCTCTCGAGTTCCTGCCGCAGCGGCTGCCAGTAGGCCCGGTCCTCGTCACGTATGCGCCGCTCTTCCTCCCCCAACTCCCTTTCGAGCGCGTCGTTGCCTTCGCGCGCCGCCGCGGCAAGCCAGGGACGGGTGGCGACTCGCGCCGCTGCGCCCGGGTACGCCGCGGCCAGCTCCCTGAGGTACCCAGGCGTCCGCAACTCCGCCAGCCACCACGCCACATCCTCATCGGCGGCCCCGGCTTTCCGGGCCAGGTAGTCGCCCTCGACCAGCCTGCGGACGTGGCCCCAGTCCTTATCGCGTTGCGTCTTCTTCGACTGCACCAGGTCGCGAAGGGAGAGAATCGGGACCTCGCCCACGCCGGGGAGCTCCACCTTGCTGCGCCGCTCCCACAGCGCGGGGAAGGGGTCGCAGCCGCGCAGCACCGACATCACGTCGAGGCGGACCCCCGCCGCCTCGGAATGTCGGCAGCGGAAGTGGCACGCGTGGCCCCGATGGAGCGCGGCCGGCTCAAGGGCAGGCACGAACACCTGCTCGGCATCCAGCTCGCGCAGCGCCCGGCGCAGGGCGTGGAGGTTCTCGTCCGAGAGCAGCACTACGATGTCCGCGTCGCGGCTGAACTCAGTCGCGCCGTACAGAATGCAGGCCTGCCCGCCGGACAGGAGGAACCGCACGCTGGAGTTCCTCAAAGTCGAAAGGACTTTGTGAATCGGGTTCTGGGTCAAGGGAGCCCCCCATGCCCAAGTAGAACTCCCAGAGCTTGGTGGACCACGCCCACCGCTCCTGAGGCGTCATCGCCGCCCACTCGGCGGCTTCATCCACGAACTCGTCGCCTCTTGCCGCCATTGCACACCTCCCGGTCTATTCTACACACCTGCCACGGCGCGTCAAACCCGGCGCCCCTCCTGCAAACGAGCTTGACACAGGCTCCCGCAGGTGTACCATTGGGAACGCGGGGCGGCTCAGCGACACTACCGAACGAGGGTCATCAACCCGGAGCGATACGGGCCATGAAGACGCTGATCCAAGTGCTTCTGCTGGCCGCT
>Ga0194112_10008371_pt1 | contig 13312 bp, 8 predicted proteins | sample TA2MahC400mmetaG_FD_146191 | JGI IMG/M metagenome (GOLD analysis project Ga0194112, IMG submission 146191) | Freshwater microbial communities from Lake Tanganyika, Tanzania - TA2015016 Mahale Deep Cast 400m | ecosystem: Environmental > Aquatic > Freshwater > Lake | place: Tanzania: Lake...
GCCGACGGCTCCTGGGGGCCGCCACGCACGCCGGCGATGGCCGCACGACTTGCCGATCACGCCTGGAGCCTCGAAGAATGGCTCATGCATCCAGCTGTTTTCCATTCAAGCACATAGGGACACGAGGGACTGTTGGCGCAGGCATGAGAGAACCGGGGCGCACAGCCCGCCTACGCATACGGCCGCGCAGGCATGCCGCCCGGCAGGAGGAAGATGCCCGCCATAAGCAACGCAGTGCGGCGGGGGCGACATTTTCTTTCCCTGTCGCCGGCGCGCGGATAAACTGGCCGCAGCGGCAGAGGCGGAGGCGCAGGAAGCGGGGGAAAACGGAGGACCCATCATGCTCAGGACGGTTCCGGCAGCGCTCGTGGCGGCGCTTGCGGCTGCGATGGCGGCGGCCGGCTGCGACTCGAAGCCCGCGGCGCCCACGACCGAGACGTTCACCAGCCAGGCCCAGGGCTTCTCGCTGACCTTCCCGGCCGACTGGAGGAAATCGACCCCCGGCTACGGCATGGACCTGGAGATCATCCCGCCCGACCAGAAGGACCCGAACGTCTTCCGCGACGACATCTTCGTGCGCGTCGAGGGCCTGGCCGACCCCATGCCCCTGGAGGACTACTTCGACGTCAAGGTGGCCAAGGGCGTCAAGAACATGCCGGACTACAAGGAGATCGAGAAAGGGCCGGCCAGGCTGGGCGGCACGGACGCCAGGCGCCTGGTGTACTCATATGTCAACGACGACACGCCCGTCACTTCCATCACGTACTTCGTTGTGAGCGGCCTTCGCGGCTACATCGTGGCCGCCAACGTGGTGACCGACCGGTTCCGGGACCGCAGGATCCAGTTCGAGGAGATCGTTCAGACCTTCCGCCTGCTGAACCAGCCGCCGCCCGCTCCGGCCGAAGCGCCGCCGGCTCCGCCCGGGAAGAAAACGTAGGCCGGACAGACCGCCGGCCCGCAGCGTCAGCCGGGCGGACCCGGCTGCGCGACCAGGTCGAACCGCCGCGCGGCAGGGTCGAACGCCACCTGCCGCGGCGAGCGAACCTCTTCGGGCCTCGCGCCGATGATGCGCAGCGGGTTGTGGAACCCGACGGCCTGAAGTTCCTCCAGCCGCAGCAGCCCCAGCGATGCCAGGTGGTTCATGCACTGAAGGATCGTGGCCGAGGACCCCGCCAGGCACCCCCGCTCGGGCATGTGCAGCCGGCCGGAGGGTTCCAGGACGACGTCGGCCCCCAGGGCGCGATAGCGGCCGGGCGGCAGGCCGGCCACGGACGCCTGGTCGCTCACGACGGCCACCCGCCCGACGCCCTTGGCGCGCAGGACCACCTTGAGGAAAGACGGCGGCAGGTGGTGCCCGTCGGCAATCACCATCGCTCGCAGGTCGTCGCACGCCAGGGCCGACCAGACGGGGTTCGGATGGCGCGGCAGAACTTCCGGCACGCCGTTGCCGAGGTGCGTCAGGGCGGTCGCCCCGGCCCGCACCAGCCGCGCCAGGTCGTCGTCGCCGGCCATCTGGTGGCCGAGCGAGACGGTGATGCCGAGGCCGATCGCGCGGCGGGCGAGTTCCACGGCCCCCGGCAGTTCCGCAGCGATGGTAAGGAGGCGCACGCGGCCCGCGGCACGTTCCTGGAACTCCTCGAGCAGCCGCACGTCCGGCTCAAGCACCCACGCCGGGTTGTGCGCCCCGGCGGCCCCGGCCCGGCGCGAGATGAACGGTCCTTCAAGGTGGATGCCCAGCAGCCGCCCCTGGAACTCCGGCCGCGCCATGACGCCCGAGATAAGCGCGAGGTTCCGCCGGTACACTTCCACCGGACTGGTGATGAGGGTGGGCAGAAACGCGGCCGTGCCCTGCCCCAGGAGTTGGCGGCAGGCCCGCGCGAAGGATTCCTCAGCGAGGTCCGGGCCGGAAAAATCGGTCCCCCGGTAGCCGTTGACCTGCAAATCGACGAAGCCGGGAATATGCATATCCATCTGCAAGTTCAGGGGTGCCATGCTCCCGCTTGCGAAAGCATGCTTTCGAGCATCACGCGACCATGCTTTCGCAACAGCGCGAGAGCATGGCACCCGCAGTTGTTTAGCCGTCGCCGGTACGGCGACGGGGATGACAGACCGCTGCATTGCTGCCGCGATGCGAAGATGATGCGTCCCGAGGGCGCCAAATGCAACACAATCCCGCGGCAATCGGCGGGCGAGCATCCGCCATTCGCCTCCGGTCACCTTGACCGCACGGCCGAGGGGCAAAACATTCCTGATTTCCAGGTGTCCGTGCTCCTGACAATCCCACAGAGGGGCCGCAGGCCTCCGCCCGCCGCTACGGCGCAGTCACCCCCGACGCGGGGACCGGCAACGCCTGACTGCCGGAAAACGTCGGCCGCAGCCCCTCGCATCCCGGCGCACAAGGCTGCGTGGGCACGCCGCCCGTCGAAGCCCCGACCGCGGAACAACCCGGCAGGCAAAGTCTTGTAAAGCCGCACGCTTGTCTCTAGAATGAAGGTTGGTCTGGCGGCCGCACGGTTCCACGAACACCGGGTCCGCTTTGGGGAGCGAAGGCCATGTTAAACGACGGACGGTTCCGAGCGAGGCCCGCGTCGGGCTTCACGCTGGTTGAACTCCTGGTCGTGGTTACCATCATCGGCCTGCTGATCGGCCTGCTGATTCCGGGGCTGGGCGCCGCCCAGAATTACGCCCTGAACCTGCACTGCCAGAACAACCTGAGCCAGATCGCCAAGGCCGTCATCAACTACACGGCCGATTACAAGGGGTCCATCCCGCCGACCAAGTACACGACGTCGAACCTCTACTGGTGCAACCTGCTCGTCAGGGGCAACTACCTGTCGGCCGAGGACACGTCGAAACTGGGGGCGAACGACCCGTCGAGCGCAAAGAGCGTCTTGAGGTGCCCCCTGGCCAGCGACCTGTTCGTCACGGAGACCGATTCCGTGCCACTGCCCGCAACCGAGTCGGGCGAAGACAAGGCCCAGGGCACCGCCCGACTCGGCAGCCCCACCCTCAAGGCCGACTGCTCCTACTACTGGAACGGATACATTGCCAACGGCGGCAGCGTGGATGAGAAGGCCAGGCGGTTCCCCTCGGTGGCAATCAGCCCCACGGCGACGCCCGCCGACAAGGCCCTGCTGGTGCACGACATTTCGGAAATCCGGCAGCGCACCGCGACGGTGCTGGCAGCCGACGGGATCCTGTTCGACGCCGACTCCAAGTCGAATCGCGGCCGCATCGCCGCCAGGCATCGCGGCGACGCCGGAGACCGCACCGCCACCAACATCGTCTACTACGACGGACACGTGGAGCAAATATCGCGCGATCCGGGCGAAGACAAGCAGTACTCCACCGACCCCATCATGTCCGCGACCGACCTGGACATGGCCGGGGCGCCCCTGTTCATGCTGCCCAAGCGGTGATCGCGGCGGCCTGCTGATGGGAGCGTGCCGGCCGGGGCAGAGGACGCCGCAGGCGCCCGCCGCCCCGGCAATTGCGCGCTGCGCGCACGCGCGCCGGGGCGTTGCCCCGCTCTACCCCCCTGCCGCGCGGAACCACTCCAAGATGCCTGCGGCGGCCTCCTCGGGCGAGCAGCGGTCGGTGGGCACCTCCAGGTGGCAGGCCGCCAGGTACTTAGGCCGGCGCTCTTCCAGCACGGCGCGGACCTCGGCCATGCCGCCGGAGTCGGTCAGGTTCGGGCGCTCGGCCAGCGTCTTGGGGTCGGCCTTCATGCGCTGCCAGATTACCTCGGGCGCGGCGGTGAGGAGGACGACCTTGCCGCCCGCCCGCAGGGCCTGCGTGTTGCGGTCGTCGAGGATGGCCCCGCCGCCTGCGCTGACGACCTGGCGCTGGCGCGCGGCCACGTCGGCTACGACCTCGCGCTCCAGGCGGCGGAACTCGGGCCATCCGCCCGCCGCCACGATCTCCTTGATGCTCCTGCCCGCCCGCTCCTGGATGAGCGCGTCGGTATCGACGAGCGGCCAGCCGAGGCGTTCGGCCAGCAGGCGGCCGACGGTCGTCTTGCCCGTGCAGCGGTAGCCGATGAGGACGAGGTTCATGGTTGCGCACCGCTCCACGTTCAGCCGCGGGCCGACGGCGAGCGCTCGCCTCCGGCTCGCGGCTGGACTTACGGACGAACAGCCTATTTGTTGCGGCGCTTTGCCGCGCCGCCCTGCGCCTGCTGCGTCTCGCGCTCCACCAGCCCCCGCACCTTCATCGGCAGGCCGAACAGGTGTATGAAGCCGGTGGCGTCCTGGGGATTATAGTCCTTGCCCATGACGAAACTCGCCAGGTCCTCGCTGTACAGGCTGTTGGGCGACTCGGCGCCGGCGTAATGCGCCTGGCCCTTGTAGAGTTTCAGGCGCACCGTGCCCGTGACCCTCTCCTGCGTCTTATCGACGAAGGCGTCGAGGGCCTCGCGCAGCATCGAGAACCACTGGCCGTAGTACACGAGTTCCGCGTACCGCAGCGCAGCGGCGTGCTTGTAGTGGAGCGTGTCGCGGTCGAGGCACAGGGCCTCCAGGGCCGCGTGGGCGGCGTAAAGGATCGTCCCGCCCGGCGTTTCGTACACGCCGCGAGACTTGATGCCCACGAGGCGGTTCTCCACGAGGTCCACCTGGCCGACGGCGTGCTTTGCGCCCAGGCGGTTGGCCTCTTCGACGATGCCGACCGGCCCCGGCCGCATGCCGCCGATGCCCACCGGCACGCCCGCCTGGAACTCCACCTCCACGTACTCCGGCTGGTCGGGCGCACGCTCCACCGGCGGCCCCAGGACGAAGACCTCCGGCCGCGGCTCGTTGGCAGGGTTCTCCAGTTCGGCCCCCTCGTGGCTGATGTGCCAGAGGTTGCGGTCACGGCTGTAGATACTTTTCTTCGACTGCGCCACCGGTATGCCGCGCGCCTGAGCGTAAGCCAGGGCGGCCTCGCGGCTGGTCAGCGTCCAGCGCGGGTCGCGCCAGGGGGCGATGACCTTCAGGTCCGGCGCCAGGGCCATGTACGTGAGTTCGAAGCGGACCTGGTCGTTGCCCTTGCCGGTGGCGCCGTGTGCGACGGCGTCGGCGCCCGTAGCGCGGGCCGCCTCGACCTGCTTCTTGGCGATGAGCGGCCGGGCGATGCTCGTGCCCAGGAGGTACTTGCCCTCGTACACGGCCCCGGCCTTGAGCATGCGCCACAGGTAGTCCGTTACGAACTCCTCGCGCAGGTCCTCGACGAAGACCTCCGAGGCGCCCGACTTGCGGGCCTTCTCGACGATGCCAGCGAGTTCCCCCGGTCCCTGGCCCAGGTCGGCCACGAAGGCCGCCACCTGGCAGCCGTACGTCTCGCGCAGCCAGGGAAGAATGACGGACGTATCCAGCCCGCCCGAGTAGGCCAGGACGACTTTCTTGACTTCGCTTGATGTTGCCATGAGTTGATAACCTTTCGTTCCAGTTCCAGCCGTCCCGCCGCCGCACCGGCGACGGCTGAACATGCGCGACGGCCACCGCGCCGCGTTTAGCCGCGGCCGGTACGGCCGCGCTCGTCGCCGTACCGGCGACGGCTGAACATGCGCGACGGCCCCCGCGCCGCGTTTAGCCGCGGCCGGTACGGCCGCGGTCGTCGCCGCACCGGCGACGGCTGAACATGCGCGACGGCCACCGCGCCGCGTTCAGCCGCGGCCGGTACGGCCGCGCTCGTCGCCGCACCGGCGACGGCTGAACTTGCGCGACGGCCCCCGCGCCGCGTTCAGCCGCGGCCGGTACGGCCGCGCTCGTCGCCGCACCGGCGACGGCTGAACATGCAGGGCGCCTAAACGCGCGCGACGACGCGGTTGATGACGCTCAGGTACGCCTTGGCGCTGGCCTCCAGGATGTCGGTCGATACGCCGCGACCGGTTACGCTCAGGCCGCCGTGCCGGGCCTGGAGGCGGGCCTCGCCCTGTGCCTCGGTGCCGCTCGTGACGGCCCGAATCTGGTAATCCTCCAGCACGAGGCGGACGCCGGTCATGCGTTCCAGGGCGTGGAAGATGGCATCGACGGGCCCGTCGCCCGTGGCGGCGTCGCGGCGGTGCTCGCGGGTCTTAAGGTTCTGGAGTTCCACGGTGGCGGCGGCCATGCCGCCGGTGGCCGTGGCGACCGTCAGGCGGCAGAGGCGCCACGTTTCCGGCGCGCGGGGCACCTCGCTCTCGACGAGGGCCACCAGGTCCTCGTCGAAGACCTCCTTCTTGCGGTCGGCCAGTTCCTTGAACGCCCCGAACAGGCCGTCAACCTGCCGCGGGGAAAGGCGGAAGCCAAGTTCCCCCAGCCGCCGGCGGAACTGGTGGCGGCCGGAATGCTTGCCGAGGACCAGTTTGCTCCTGGCCAGGCCCACGGAACGCGGGTCCATAATTTCATACGTCGTCCGCTTCTTCAGGACGCCGTCGGCGTGGATGCCCGACTCGTGCGCGAAGGCGTTCTCGCCCACGACGGCCTTGTTGCGGGCCACCGCGAGGCCCGTAACGCGGCTCACCAGGCGGCTGGTGGCGTACAGGAGGTTCGTGCGGATGTTCGTCGAGCAGCCGGCGAAGGCGTCGGGCCGCGTACGCAGGGCCATGACGATTTCCTCCAGGGCGGCGTTGCCCGCCCGCTCGCCTATGCCGTTGACCGTCACCTCCACCTGCCGCGCGCCTGCCTGGACGGCCGCCAGCGTGTTGGCCACGGCCATGCCCAGGTCGTCGTGGCAATGCACCGCGATGACGGCCTTCGCGATGTTCGCCACGCGGTCGAAAAGGTACTCGATGAGCGCCCGGAACCGCTCGGGCGTGGACCAGCCGACCGTGTCGGGGATGTTGACAGTGGCGGCGCCGGCGTCGATGACGGCCTCGACCACCTGGGCCAGGAACTCCGGCTCGGTGCGCGCGGCGTCTTCAGGGGAGAACTGCACGTCGGGGACGGCGGCCTTAGCGCGGCTGACGCCATCGACGGCCAGGCGGAGGATTTCGCGGCGGGCCTTGCGCAGTTTGAACTGGCGGTGGATTCTGCTCGTGGCCAGGAACACGTGGACGCGCGGCCTCTTGGCCGCCGCCACGGCCTCGGCCGCCCGGTCGATGTCCTTCGGCACGCAGCGCGCAAGGCCGCAGACCGCGGGCTTCGTGACTTCGCGGGCGATGGCGCGGACGGCCTCGAAATCGTCGGGCGACGTGATGGGGAACCCCGCCTCGATGACGTCTACGCCGAGGAGTTCCAGGGCCCGCGCGACCTCCAGTTTCTCCGTCAGGTTCAGGCTGGCCCCGGGCGACTGTTCGCCGTCGCGCAGCGTCGTGTCGAACACGATGACGCGCTTGCTCGCCTTGTCGGGCATGGCGTGGCTCCTCCTTGCTGAAAGGCCCTTCTTATATAGCCGTCGCGGCAGGCCGCAACGGATTTCTCGCTCGCGCCGCGGAAACAAAAAAGCCCCGGGCGATTGCCCGAGGCCGACGTTTTTGGGAAACGAGCGCGCGGCGGCCCCGGGCTTACCTCCTAAGGCCCAGGACCGGGTTCTCGCCGCACGGTTTCATTGCCGATAAATATATCGGCCATCGGCGCCGGATGTCAAGCACAAAACCCGGAAACCCCGCGGCCGTACCGGCCGCGGCTAAACGTGCCCGGTGCGCGCGCCGTTGTTCAGGCATGCCCGGTGCGCGCCGTTGTTTAGCCGTCGCCGGTACGGCGACGCGGCGCGCGCGCCGTTGTTCAGGCATGCCCGGTGCTCGCGCCGTTGTTTAGCCGTCGCCGGTACGGCGACGCGGCGCGCGAACAGGCTTGCGGCAGCGCGCGGCGGACCTTATGATGCTGTCAGCGCGGATTGCCGATAACCGGAACGGGCCAGGGGGCCGACAGCGAGCAAGGCACGCCATGAACAGCCGCACGCGGTTCACCCTGACGATGGTTCTCATCCTCCTAGCCCTGTGGGGCTCGGGCAAGTTGGCCATCCTGTACGCCGACTATCTGTGGTTCCAGGCGCTCGGATACGCCAGCGTCTTCACAACGGAACTGTGGGCCAAGGCCGCCCTGGGCATCTCGGTGTTCCTGCTGACGGGCGTGTGGTTGGGCGGGAACGCGGTTGTGGCCGGGCGATTGTCGCCCGGGCGGTACATCGAGATCAAGGGCCTGCCGTGGGTCATACCCTCGGCGCGACTGAAGCGCCTGCTGGGCCTGGGCGGAACGGTCGCCGTCCTGCTGGCGTCCCTGGCGGCCGGGCGCAACGCCGCCGACCACTGGTACGCCGTCCTTCAGTTCCTCTTCGGCCAGTCGTTCGAGTGGGCCGAGCCGGTCCTGGGCTACGACGCGGGCTTCTACGTATTCACGCTGCCGGTGCTGTCGGCCCTGAAGAGTTACCTTCTGACGATGCTCGTGCTGGGCGGGGCGGCGGCGGGCGCGGCATACCTGGTGGGCGGGGCGATCGCCTGGCCGAGGGAGCCCATCACGCGGTCGGCGGCCGTCCACCTGGGAATCCTCGGGAGCCTGATGCTGGCGGTCATCGGCTTCGGCTACTGGCTGGACCGCTTTGACTTGCTCTTCGGCTCGCGCGGGGCGGTCGTGGGCGCCGGCTACGTGGACGTAAGCGTGCGGATGCCGGTCTGTAGCCTGATGGCGGCGGCATCGCTCGTGGCGGCGCTGCTGGTGCTGGTGGGCGCGATTCAGCGCGGGCGGCGCCTGGTGTACGCGGGCGTCCTGCTCGTGGTCGTTCTGCACGTGTCGGCGGTGGTCAGTTACCCGATGTTCGTGCAGCGTTTCAAGGTGGAGCCGAACGAACTGGCGTGCGAGATGCCGTACCTGGAGAACAACATCCGGGCCACGCGGTTCGCCTACGGGCTGGCCGACGTGGAGGTGCGGCCGTACGCGGCCGCAGGCGCGCTTACGCTGAAGGACCTGCGCGAGGTGCCCGGCACAATCGAGAACGTCCGCATCTGGGACTGGCGCGTGCTCCTACAGACGTACAACCAGATTGAGTCCCTCCGCCCCTACTACCATTTCATCGACGTCGACATCGACCGCTACCACCTGGGCGGCCAGTATCGCCAGGTGACGCTGGCCGTGCGCGAACTCGACACGCGCCTCCTGAACGAAGACAGCCGCACGTGGGTCAACCTGCACCTCCTTTACACGCACGGGTACGGCCTGGTGATGAGCCCCGTGAACGCGGTGACGCCCGAGGGGATGCCGGACGTGTGGATCGGCAACATCCCGCCGCAGAGCAAGGTGGCCATCCCCGTGGCGCAGCCGGCCGTGTACTTCGGCGAACTGACGCACGAAGAGATTTACGTCAAGACGACACAGAAGGAGTTCGACTATCCCCTGGGCGCCGAGAACCGCTACACCGAGTACGCCGGGAAGGCGGGCGTCGACATCAGCACGTTCTGGCGGCAGACGCTGTTCGCCTACTACTTCAGCGACTGGAACATCCTGTTTACGACGAGTTTCACGCCCGAGACGCGCGTCCTCTGGCGGCGCCAGGTGCACGAGCGCCTGCGGACCCTGGCCCCGTTCTTCGAGTACGACCGCGACGCCTACCCGGTGGTGCACAACGGCCGCATACTGTGGATCGTGGATACGTACACGCGGACGGACCAGTTTCCGTACTCGGCCCGCGCCCGGCGGGGCGACCACGGCCTGAACTACATCCGCAACCCCGTCAAGGCCGTGGTGGACGCCTACGACGGGACCGTAACGTTCTACGTGGTGGAGCCGCACGACCCTCTTGTGATGGTGGCGCGGGCGATCTTCCCGGACCTCTTCCGCGACCTGAAGGACATGCCGGAGGACCTGCGGGCGCACCTGCGGTACCCGCTCGACATGTTCGAGATCCAGGCGGAGCAGTACCTGGCCTACCACATGACCGACCCGCGGATTTTCTACAACAAGGAGGACCTGTGGGAGCGGCCGAACCATCTGTTCGAGGGCCGCGCGGCCCCGCTGGCCGCCTACTATTTCATCATGTCGCTGCCCGGCCGCGCGCAGCCGGAATACCTGCTCATGCTCCCCTTCACGCCGGCCCGCAAGGACAACATGGCCGGCTGGCTGGCCGGCCGCTCCGACGGCAAGGAGTACGGCAAACTCCTCTGTTACACGTTCCCGAAGGACCGGCTGGTATTCGGTCCGAACCAGGTGGAGGCCCGCATCAACCAGAATGACGAGATATCGCCGTTCATGACGCTCTGGAACCAGCACGGCAGCCGCGTCATACGCGGGAACCTGCTGGTGCTGCCCGTGGGCGACGCCGTGGTCTACGTCGAGCCGCTGTACCTGAAGAGCGAGAACGCGCCGCTGCCGGAACTGAAGCGCATCATCGTCTCGTACCTGGACCGGATAGCGATGCGCGGCAATCTGGAGGACGCGCTGGCGGCGGTGTTCGGCGAGGGCCCGCAGGGGCCCGCGACCGTGCGTGCGCCGATTCCCCAGCCGCCGCCCCCGAAGCCGCCGGAGAAGCCGCCCGCCGGCGCTCCGGCCCTCTGGCAGAGGGCACGCGAACTCGTCGATAAGGCCGACCGCCAGATGCGCGACGGAGACTGGGCCGGATACGGCCAGACCATGGCTGAACTCCGCAAGATCGTCGAGCAGGGGGCGCCGCAGGGCAAGTAGCGAAGAGCCGGGGCAACGCCGCGGCTTCTCCGCTTAACTCATTTCGGACATGTGGCACGGCCGGCTTGTCCGGCCGTGGGGAGCGCCGCAAACGTATCCCACGGCCGGACAAGCCGGCCCTGCCACACCGCTGTTGAGGCTTGCACCAAGGACGGCGGACTTGCGTTCGCGTCGGCGCGCACGTTACGCGGGCGTTATCTCCCTCCCACTGTCACAGGTGTCCGCTCATCCAGCGGCCTCGGCTGGCGGCCGGCCGCCCACCGGACGGCATTCCGCGCAAGGCCTTCAAGGCCCGCCGTTTTCTCAGGGTGCGGGCTGATGGTAATCACGCGGCCCTTCTCATGCGGTGCGCACACGATGGCGGGCGTGCCCTTCATCTCGGCCTTCGGCTCGCGCGGCGGGGGGACGGGCGAGCCCAGGAACGTCGCCAAGACGGTGTAAGGGGGCAGACCCTCCTTTGCCGACGGCCCCACGACCGGACCGTTGGCGTATATCACCTTCAGGCGACCGGGCAGGTTCCCCAGGATGCTGCGCCCCGCGTCGGTCAACTCAATATCCAGTTCGGCCCTGCCGCGATTGTAGTCTATCATCCGAGCGTTAATGATGCCGAGCGACCAGGTGTAGCCCGTCGTGGCCAGGTATGCCCCGGCGCAGATGCCGACGTATCCGCCGCCGGCGCGGACGAAGTCGCGGACGGCCTCGCTCCCGCGACTATCCAGGCCCTTCGCCTCGGCCGACCCGCTGCCGCCGGGGACCACGAGCACGTCGAACTGTCCGAGCGCCTTGCCGACGACCTCCGACTTGCCGACCCACTGGACCGACATGTCGCCGTCGGCCGCCAGAATCGCGTCCAGCGTCGGACTGGGGTGGGCGCCGTAGCCGTCGTATATCGCCACGCGCACCAGGCGGCCGGGTGGTCCGGCGATAACGTCCGGCCCGCCGGCGGCCATTTTGAGGTCTTCAAGAAGCCGGTGGACCATGACGCGGTGCTGGCGCTGGCGCAGCGAGCGCGGCTGGTCCGCGCTGGTGGTCTCCAGGATCATCGTGCGCACGCCGAGCCGGTCGCCCGCAGCCCGGGCAAGGCTGCCCGCGATAGGCTGCGACCTCAGGACGAACCGGTTCCGCTCGTCGTCGAGCGTGGCGTTGACCGCGTCGAGCATCGACTGGGCGCGGTCCCTGGCCTGGGCGTCGCGGCACGAGATGACGGAACTGCCGACGCTCTCGTCGCCCGCGCCGGCAATGCCGCCACCTTCGTGCAGGTCGATGAGCCAGTCCGGCCGCAGGCCCTCCACCATTCTCCAGATGGCGGCGGCTAGCGGTCCCTTCTGCGGCTCGCTCGGCGCCGATGGGAACGCCCGGTTGAGGTTCGCTTCCGAGCCGGCTGCGGCGGCCCCGGCCCCGGACCGCGGCGTCTCGCGCGTGCGGGCCGCCAGGGCCGGCCGGTTGGCCTGCGGCAGAACGACCAACTTGCCGCGGGCCACCGTCCAGCGCCGGATTGCCTCGGCCGCGCCCGCCCCGGCGGGCTCGTTCCCGTGGACGCCGCCCACCACGAGCACGGTCGGCCCGGCCTTGCCGCTGTCGATCACGTAGTACGGCGTGGCGTAAGGCGTGCCCTCGCCGATCCAGGACGGCTGGTCTGCGGCCGAGCGGACGGCCGACGTCGCGGCAGGCGCGGCGACGGGCGCCGCCGCAATTGCCGCCGATGCCGCAACACGCGCGGCGAAGGGCGCCCCCGCCGCAGTCACCGCCGCCAGCGCCAGCCCTGCCGCAATCGAGAAGAACGCAATGAGCCGCTCGCGCCTCATGTCGTATCACCTTACCAGCGAAAGACCTTGAAACGCGCCACGCTCCGCCTATAGTAAGGAACTTCGGCGGCGGATGAAAGGGGTTGCGCCGGTGGCGGACCTCCCACAATCGGTCAAGGATGAGGCCGCGAGGCAACTGGAGGCCCTGCGCCGCGGCGCGGTCCAGATATTCACCGAGGCGGAACTCCTGGGCAAACTCGCACGCGCCATCGCCTCCGGCGCGAAGAACCCCTTGCGCGTCAAACTCGGCATGGACCCCACCGCCCCGGACATCCACCTCGGCCACACCGTGGTCATGGGCAAGATGCGGCAGTTCCAGGACCTGGGGCACAAGGCGGTCCTCATCATCGGCGATTACACCGCCCGCGTCGGCGACCCGACGGGGGCCAACCACACGCGGCCGATGCTCTCCGACGAGCAGATCAAGGCCAACGCCCACACGTACTTCCAGCAGGCCGGCAAGGTGCTGGACACGCGGCCGGAGAAACTCGAAGTCCGCTACAACAGCGAGTGGCTGGCGAAACTCTCGTTCGCCGACGTCCTGCGCCTGGCCGCACGCATGACCGTCGCGCGGATGCTCGAACGCGACACCTTCGAGAATCGCTACAAGGCCGGCGACCCCATCGGCGTCCACGAGTTCCTCTACCCCCTGATGCAGGCCCACGACTCGGTCATCATCCGGGCCGACGTGGAACTCGGCGGCACGGACCAGACGTACAATTGCCTGGCCGCGCGAGAGATCATGCGCGACGCCGGCCTTGAGCCGCAGATCGTCCTGACTACGCCCCTGCTGGTGGGCCTCGACGGCACGGAGAAGATGTCGAAGTCCAAGGGCAACTACGTCGGCGTAACCGACCCGCCCGACGACATGTTCGGGAAACTAATGAGCATCCCCGACGCGCTGATGGAGAACTACTTCACGCTTCTTACCGACCT
>Ga0194112_10008378_pt1 | contig 13305 bp, 16 predicted proteins | sample TA2MahC400mmetaG_FD_146191 | JGI IMG/M metagenome (GOLD analysis project Ga0194112, IMG submission 146191) | Freshwater microbial communities from Lake Tanganyika, Tanzania - TA2015016 Mahale Deep Cast 400m | ecosystem: Environmental > Aquatic > Freshwater > Lake | place: Tanzania: Lake...
CGATATCCCCGACGAAAATCAGTGCGCCGGTAGCGCCCAGCACGTAACTGCTCTATTAGCTCCTCTACCATGACGCTCTCCAGCAGCCTTTTGGCTATACGCAAGGTCTCCTGCTCAAAATCCCCCCACCAATCCTCCTCATCCTTGACCTCCCGCCACAAATCCTCTAACTTGAGTTGGGTCAGGTCTTTGACCTGTACCATGGGGCGTCCTCCTTTCTAAGATATCTTTCTCTTATCTCTAGAAGGATACGCCCCCCTCTTTTTACACACAATATGTTACGCTACCCACGAGGTTTCCACATGGCACTTAAGGCACATATATGGTATGCTTGAGACTATCAAACATGACCGTGATGTTCGGACGTGGGACAGAGCAAAGCTAAACCTGTTATCGCAGAGGAGGAAACACGCTTACCTTGACTTCGAAACAAGCTTTTGCTTATACTATTTGCCTAGTTGCCCGAGTGGCGCAATGGTAGCGCAACCGATTTGTAATCGGTAGGTTAGTGGGTTCGAATCCCCTCTCGGGCTAGTGTCGGAGGGGTGGGTGAGTGGTTAATACCAACAGACTGTAAATCTGTCGCCCTCAGGGCTACGCAGGTTCGAATCCTGCCCCCTCCAGGTAAAGGTTAACTAAATAATGATGAAATGATGCCCACATAGCTCAGCCGGTAGAGCACGCCCTTGGTAAGGGTGAGGTCACCAGTTCGAATCTGGTTGTGGGCTCATGGAAGAGGAGGCTATAAATGGCAAAGAAAAGGTTTGAGCGGGTAAAACCACACGTAAACGTTGGGACAATTGGTCACGTCGACCACGGGAAGACTACGCTGACTTCGGCCATAACCAGGGTACTGGCCACAGTAGGCGCAGCATCATATCGCTCCTATGACAGTATAGACAATGCCCCTGAAGAAAAGGCCAGAGGGCTGACTATTCAGATCGCCCACATAGAGTACGAGACCGGAAAGCGCCACTACGCCCACGTGGACTGCCCCGGCCATGCTGACTATATCAAGAACATGATCACCGGCGCTGCTCAGATGGATGGAGCCATCGTGGTAGTCAGCGCCCCTGACGGGCCTATGCCTCAAACGAGGGAGCACATTCTGCTGGCACGCCAGGTAGAAGTACCGTCCATAGTGGTTGCCTTGAATAAGGTGGACGCCATGGATGACCCTGAGCTGCTCGAGCTCGTGGAACTAGAGTTGAGAGATTTGCTAACCAAGTATGGCTTCCCTGGAGACAAGATCCCCATAGTGCGGGTTAGTGCTCTTAAGGCAGGCGAATGTGGCTGCGGTAAGAGAGACTGCCAGTGGTGTGGGGGAATCTGGAAGCTAATGGATGCGGTTGACGCTTATATCCCCACCCCGGTACGAGACAAGGACAAACCTTTCCTGATGCCGATTGAGGATGTCTTTAGCATCAAGGGACGTGGTACTGTACCCACAGGGAGGGTAGAGAGAGGCACTATCAAAGCAGGCGATCCAGTGGAGATAGTGGGGCTAGGAACATCTATCAACACTGTTGCTATTAGTCTGGAGATGTTCCACAAGATTTTGGACGATGCCGAGCCTGGCGATGCAGTCGGAATCCTGTTGAGAGGTGTGGAACGGGAACAAATCGAAAGAGGCATGGTGATTGCTAAACCCGGTTCTGTGAAGCCACACACCAAGGCTGAGGGTCAGGTCTACATCTTGACCAAGGAAGAAGGCGGGAGGCACACTCCCTTCTTCAATGGCTACAAGCCCCAATTCTACATCAGGACCACGGATGTCACCGGCGCGATTAAGCTACCTGAAGGAATGGAAATGGCTATGCCAGGGGATAATGTGAAGATGACCGTAGAGTTGATCAGCCCCGTGGCACTGGAGGAGGGGCTGAGATTCGCCATCAGGGAAGGCGGCAGAACAGTAGGGGCGGGGACATTCACTCGCATAATTGAGTAGTAGAGTACGTGGCAAAGAAAGCTGACGTTAGAGGTATCATTCATCTTGCTTGCACCCAGTGTAGAGAGAGAACCTATACCACTACTAAGAACAGGAAGAATGATCCACAGCGATTAGAGCTAAAGAAGTATTGTCCTCGCTGCCGCACTCAGACACTGCATAGAGAGGCCAAATAGCCAGTAATGGGAAAGGCTGAAGCTGCCGGGAAGCAAGGTACCAGATTCAGGTTCTTTAGCGACATCATAGCCGAGCTAAAGAAAGTAGTCTGGCCCACGAGACGTGATACAATACGGTTGACCGTCATAGTGCTAATCGTCTGTATTACCCTCGGCATTCTTCTTGGCGCGCTTGACTATGGATTCACCCACCTGGTATGGGACGTGTTGCTGGGGAGATAGTGGATTACCATGCAGGAAGACGAAAGACAGTGGTACATGATTCACACATATACAGGGCGTGAAGCGCAGGTCCAACTAAACCTGGAGCAGCGTGTCAAGTCTATGGACGTTGACAAGGACATAGGCGATGTCATCATACCTACTGTAGAGGAGATCGAAATCAAGGAAGGGCAACGACGCACCGTATCCAAGAAGCTTTACCCTGGCTACGTGCTTGTCAAGATGAGAATGAATAACAACAGCTGGAGTATAGTTCGCAATACTCCAGGAGTCACCAGTTTCGTGAGCAACCAGGACGAGCAAGGGAAACTCATTCCTGCCCCTCTTGAAGAAGAAGAGGTGGCAACCATATTGGCGAAGATGAAAGCTGGTGCACCTCAGGTAACGGTCGGATTGACCAAAGGGGAAAGCGTACGCATTACCGATGGCCCATTCATCGATTTTGCTGGCATAATCGATGAAATCAGCCCAGAGAAAGGTAAAGTGAGAGTACTGGTTTCCTTCTTTGGACGAGAGACGCCAATAGAGCTCGACTTTTTACAGGTGGAGAAGCTTTAGACATGGCAAAGAAGGTAAAGGCTATTCTTAAACTGCAACTTCCGGCTGGCAAGGCCACGCCGGCACCCCCGGTGGGGCCGGCTCTGGGCCAACATGGGGTCAACATAATGGCCTTTTGCAAGGAGTATAACGATCGGACAGCCTCCCAGGAAGGCACTATAGTTCCTGTAGAACTCACGATATATGACGATCGCTCCTTCAGTTTCGTTTTGAAGACACCGCCCACTGCTGAACTTTTGCTGAAGGCCGTGGGTATAGAGAAGGGCAGTGGATCACCGATAAGGCAGAAGGTCGGCAAAATATCTCAGGAGAAGCTCCGACAGATCGCCCAGGTGAAGATGAAAGACCTTAACGCCTCAGATCCAGAGAGAGCCATGAAGATTGTCCAAGGTACAGCGCGTAGCATGGGAATTGAGACGGAGTAACCAATGGCACAGCATGGCAAGAAGTATCAGGAAGCTACCAAGCTGGTAGATCTAACAAACAGTTACCCCCTCAGGGAAGCTATCGATCTGGCAAAGAAGGCGGCGTACGCCCGCTTTGACGAAACCGTCGAGCTCCATTTACGCATGAATCTTGACCCTCGTAATGCTGATCAGCAAGTGAGGGGCACTACCTCACTACCCCATGGGCTGGGGAAGAAGATTCGCATCCTCGTATTCGCCCAGGGCGAAGCAGTAAAGATCGCCGAGCAAGCTGGTGCAAATTATGTAGGTGCCGATGATCTGATCAAGAAAGTCGAGGAGGGATGGCTGGACTTCGATGTGGTCATTGCCACCCCCGATGTGATGGGAAAGATAGGTAAGCTGGGAAAGATTCTTGGTCGCCGCGGCCTCATGCCAAATCCCAAGCTAGGAACGGTAGCGCCAACAGCAGACCTCCCCAGAGTAATCGGAGAGATCAGTAAGGGCCGAGTGGAGTTCCGATTGGATCGGACAGGCAATATCCACGTTGTCGTGGGCAAGGCAAGCTTTGAAGTAGACAAGCTGATGGAGAACCTCCTAGCCATCATGGAAGCGATAGTGAAAGCCAAGCCTAGCGGCGCTAAAGGGCAGTATATCAAGAGCGCTACAATAGCAACCTCCATGGGACCGGGTGTCAAACTTGATCTCAGATCTATCCTGGCAACGATCTGAAGTGCCTCAATATCAGGGCCTCAAAGCTAAGCCATCAAGGAAGCATGGACGTCGTGCGGATTAGAAAACTATAGAAGGAGAGCAGCATGGTAGGTATAGTTTCATATGGGGCCTATATTCCCATCTACAGACTAAGCCGCGATGCTATCGGGGCGATGTGGATGAAATCTCTGGGGAGAGGCGAGAAGGCAATAGCCAACGCTGATGAAGATAGCGTAACAATGGGGGTAGAGGCAGTCTTAGATTGCCTAAATGGCATGGATCGCCAGCAGGTGGATGCCCTGTATTTCGCCACTGTCTCACCACCCTATGTGGAAAAGCAATCAGCCAGCATAATAAGAGCCGCTGCTGACCTCCGCGAAGACGTGCTGACTATAGACATCGCCCACTCACTGAGAGGAGCCGGCAGCGCCCTGCAACTAGCCACGGATGCAGTTAAGGCAGGCTCAGCCAAGAAGGTAATGGTGGCTACCGCCGAGTGCCGCATCCCCGCCCCAAATTCTGAATTCGAGGCTATTTTCGGAGATGGTGCGGCTGCCCTGCTTATCGGTGATTCCGATGTGGCTGCGGCTATAGAGGGGAGCTACCACCTCTCCAGCGAGTTCGTCGATGTGTGGAAGAAGCCACAAGATACCTACATGCAAACCTGGGAAGATCGGTTTCTTCGAGATGAAGGGTACATGAAGATCCTGCCTCAGGCGGCTTTAGCGCTGCTTAAGAAACATGGAGTGAGCCCCAAGAGTATTAGCAAAGCGGCCTTCTACGGACCAGATGCCAGGACACACGCAAGCATAGCAAGAGAGATCGGACTCGATTCTAAGACCCAAGTACAGTCTCCCTTGTTTGACTCTGTGGGCAACACAGGCACCGCTCTGGCCCCTATGACGCTCGTGGCTGCGCTGGAAGAAGCGAAACCAGGGGACAAGATACTCTATGCCACCTATGGGGACGGAGCTGATGCCTTCCTTCTCAAAGTAACTGAGCAAATTGAAAAGGTGAGGGATCGAAGAGGAATAAAGCGCCACCTAGCCTCAAAGCTTATGCTCCCTGGCTATGGTAAGTATGTGGAGATACGTGAGCTTATGGAGTGGGAGGCCGGGCGTCGCCCCGCCCGCCGCTCTTCACTGCCGGCCATATGGCGGGACCGCCAGCACCTTTTCGCCCTCTATGGACAGAAGTGCCGTGTATGTGGAAACATTCAGTATCCCAAGCAAAGGATATGCATGTACTGCCAGACGAAGGATAATTTTGAACTCATCAGGCTCTCTGATAAGAAGGGGACCGTATTTACCTTCAGCATGGACGAGAGAGCCATGGAAGTAGTTCTGCCCAAGGTCTTCACCGTAGTCAACCTGGACGATGGAGGCAGGTTCTACAGCGTGATGACCGACAGGGACACTTCTAAGGTCCAGGTCGGCATGAAAGTGGAGATGACCTTCAGGATACAACTCGATGCAGCGGGACTGCACAACTACTTCTGGCGGGTTCGGCCAGTAAGGTGCTAAGGAGAAGATAATGGAAAGCTTAAAGGACAAAGTGGCCATAGTTGGTATGGGTTGCACTCCCTTCGGGGAGTTCTGGGACAAGGACCCCATTGACTTGATTGTAGATGCTGCCTCCGAAGCCTTCCAGGACGCTGGAGTAGAAGCGAAAGATATTCAGGCTGCCTGGGTGGGATACACCTCCGCCGATGTGGCAATGACAGGGATTATACTCGCCAGCGCCTTGCAATTGCAGTTCATACCAGTTACCCGCGTCGAAAACGCCTGCGGCACCGGGGCAGAGACTATCCGGGGAGCAGCTCTGGGGCTGGCTGCCAAGGCCTATGATCTTGTATTAGCAGTAGGCTGGGATAAGCTAAAGGATGCTGGCTTCGGTGGGATCGGCCAGGCTTACCCTGGTAAGTGGCATCCCGTCTATGGTGCAGCTCCAGAAGTTGGCGGCGCAGTAGCCCGTTATGCTTTGGCTGCCACCAGGTATTTCTCCAAGTACGGGTTGAGCCCAGAGGAAGGCAAGAGACTCCTAGCCAAGATATCAGTGAAAAGCCACTACAATGGGGCTAGAAACCCAAAGGCTTGGCTACAGCGCAAAATAACGGTAGAGGAAGTGCTGAACTCCCCCATAATAGCCTGGCCCCTAGGCCTTCTCGACTGCTGCGGTGTGAACGATGGAGCATCAGCAGCAATCCTTTGCCGCACCGAGGATGCCAAGTCTTTTAGACCCGCTGGTGACTACATCACCATCAAGGGATCAGGAATCGCCTGTGGCCCAGGTTGGGGCAAAGAGCGCACTAACTACGACTTCAGCACCTGGGAGGAAACCGAGGCGGCTGCCAAACAGGTGTATGCAATGGCTGGAATAAAGAACCCCAGAAAGGAACTGAGCATGGCCGAGGTCCATGACTGCTTCTCCATTGCCGAACTAATAGCAGTGGAGTCTCTCGGCATCTGCGAGAAAGGCCACGCCAAGGAAGATCTCGAATCCGGTGCTTGGGAGCAAGGAGGCGAGATACCGGTAAATGTAAGTGGTGGCTTGAAGTCCTTTGGACATCCCGCTGGTGCCAGCGGGGGTCGCGAAGTGTATGAATTTTACAAACAGTTCCAGGGCAAAGCTGAGGATTCCTCCCGACAACTAAAAGATGTTAAGCTTGGGCTGGCTCATAACCAGGGTGGCCACCCCGGTAACTTCGTATGCGGAGTTACCATTATTGGCGAGCCACCATCAAGATAAAGGAGGAGGCACCCTTCCGTAACTGGCCTTGAATAGTGTATAATGGGAACAAGCTTGCCATAGACCGCAGGTGCCGCTGAGGCTCAAAACATCTGCCTGCTGAGGCTGGTTTGCTACGGGAAGAGTCTTTGTGCTGCCCCTGGGTCGCAAGCCACAGGGGCTTTTTTTGAACAGGGAATAATGGGGGTAAAGAAATGATACGAAGAAAAAAGGAACAAATCGTCGAGAAGATCGAGGAATGGCTGACACATTGTCAACTGGCCATCGTCACCGACTATCGAGGGATGACGGTCAGCGAGATAAACCAGTTACGTCGCTTGCTAACGGCATCTGGTGTTCAGTTTCGTGTGGTCAAGAACAACCTGGCGGGCATCGCCGCAGAGAGAGTAGGCAAAGAGGAACTGAAGAAACTCCTGACTGGCCCTTCGGCCATAGCCTTCAGCTACGGCGAAGTCTCGGAGCCTGCCAAGATCCTTTCGGATCATATTCGCTCAGTCAAGGTTCCTCTCAGAATCAGGGGAGGCTTGTTAAACAACAGGCTGCTCGATCCCAGTGAGATAGTAGCCCTATCGTTACTCCCTTCAAGACAGGTGCTGGCTGGGCGGCTAGTTTCACAGATGCAAACGCCAATTTCCTCATTATTGACTGTCCTTAGCGCCAACTTAACAGGAATTATAAGAACCTTGCAAGCAAGAAAGCAGCAACTAGAAGGAGGTTAAGATAAATGACCAAGGATGAGATTATCGCCGCCATCAAGAACATGACTGTTCTCGAGTTGGCAGAGCTGGTAAGAGACCTGGAAAAGGAGTTCGGAGTCAGTGCAGCACCCGTAGCCGTAGCAGCACCAGCTAGCATGCCGGGTGCCAGCCCAGCAGCACCAGCAGCAGCGGCAGCGGAGGAGCAGACAGAGTTCACTGTCATCCTTAAGGAAATCGGTGCCAACAAAATAAACGTGATCAAAGCCGTGCGCGAGGTGACTACCCTAGGATTGAAGGAAGCGAAGGAACTGGTAGAAAGCGCCCCCAAAGCAGTAAAAGAGGGAGCTACTAAAGAGCAAGTGCGCGTTATTAAGGAGAAGCTCGAGGCAGCAGGCGCCACTGTCGAGGTCAAATAACTCGACTCAGGGTGGATACAGAAAGGCAATCGCTCAGATAGCCTGACTTACTTTGTCAGGTGGTCTAATATCACTACCTTCGTCTCCTGAGGAAGATTTGAACTGGTGATAGAAAGCTTGGGCTGAGGGAGGACTTCCCTCAGCCCCATTTCTTTGATGAACTCGCTCAAAGGCTCAAGCCTTGGTACCACTGCAGTCCCATAATGCATAGGGACGACGATCCTGGGCCTCAGCAGCCTTACTATTTCAGCCGCCGTCTTTGCATCGAGGGTGGATACACCACCCACCGGAACGAATAGCACGCCTGGATCGCTCAACTCTTCCACCTGGCGTGACGATGGTAAATGTCCCAGGTCGCCCAGATGGCAAAGTCTGACATCCTCCATCTCAATAAGGTAGGTAACATTCTTCCCCCGCTGACTACCTTGCTGAGCATCGTGAAAGTTGGGAAGGCCGATAATGAAGACTCCCTTGATCTCATATTCACCAGGGCGGCTGACCACTCTCGGATTGCCATCGATACGAGCCAAATAGCTGTGACCAGGGTGGCCATGACTTACGGTGACTATGTTGGCATTCAGCCGAGGAAACGGGTAGCCTATAGTTTCGTCATACGGATCGGTAACCACTGTTACCTCTTTACCCTTGATCTTGAAGCAGGAATGCCCTAGCCACGTAATTTCCATTTTTACTGTCAGACCTCCTTCCAAACCATTAAGAAGCTGCTCAAGCCAATTGCGGGAAAGCGATAGTCAACCCCTTGATGACCATCCTCACGGCGATGGCAGCCAGGAGAAGGCTAGCCACCTTGGAGATAGCCCTCACCCCACCATGTCCCAGAAAACCAATCACTCGGTTCGCTTGGAGAAAAATGAGCCAAGCCGCCGCAAGGTTCACGGCAAACGCCATCACCACTATCCACAGGTGATATTGACCACTCAGTAGCAAGAGTGTAGTCAAAGTAGCTGGGCCTACAGTCAAAGGGGTGCCAATGGGGACAACAGCCACCATCTCTTCTCTCAACGGCATATCCGTCATTTTCCCAGCCACCAAGTCTCGCATTGAAAGACCAAGCAGAACTAACCCGCCGGCAATAGCGAAGTGGCCCACCGAAATATCCAGAAATTCGAGTAGGTACTTGCCAGCGAAGAGGAAGGCCAGTCCCAAGGTCGAGGCAGTGATCATGGCGAGGTTCACTGTCCTGGTACGCTCGTCCTTAGTCATCTGTTCACTGATGGAAATGACTATGGGCAACGTTCCCAGAGCATCAATGGCCACAAAAATCGGAACAATCGAGCGTAGAAACTGGTCGTCCAGCCCTGTCACAGGCAGAGCTCCATCATTTTAGTTTTCATAAGAATGACGGGGCTTCTGGCACCTTCTCCAAAAGTCAATCTTCTATTAGGTATTGGATCTCGCCTTCTGCCTTGCCTTTTATTTATTTCATCTATCTCCTGAGCAGGTTACCTATGATCCCCTCGGTCACTTCACCCATTCTAGCATCTTCTGCTAAATGTGTCGCCGTCGCCCTTTCCCCGTGAACCACAATAGGTCGCCTCACCTTCGAAGTAGCGACATGTTGTGTTATGTCAATAAGTTCGTCAACACCCGTATTCTCAGGTAGGTCAGGCTCCTTATGGTTGGCTTGGCTGGAAATTGTGGGGAATACATATTAGAATAGAACAGGTCTTGCTATTGAGGACAGGGGATAACCCCAATGTAGGTCCCATAATCCAGACCATACTCTTGCTTCTGCGAAAAATGACAATGCTACGAATCTGGGTTGCGCTGGAAACTCGGTTCAGCGCCAGGAACCAGAATGGGGCATATATGGCTGGGAGAATGGGAATCACAGCAATGGGCAGACCAAATACTCCGCAAATTGGACCAATATAAGTGAAGGGGAGCTCTCGTATGAGGGAACAAGTCTTGTGTTCGAAGAGCCCAGACTCAGTTTCCACAACAATGGAAACGGGATTGACTCCGCCACCACCTGTCCTCTCCTCAGAGCTCTTGGTACGGCGAGATCATATCAAACCTGAACTTCGTATCCTTGCTATGGAGGATTTGTCATCCTCAATCAAGCATGGCAAAATAGTGAAGAAAAACGGGAGAGTGGTTTCAACCCCTCCCCCTAAATAGGAGGTGTCTATGGCAATAAACAAGATAGTTGCCAGTGTCGATGAAGCCGTGGCTGATATCCATGACGGCGCTGTGATACTGGTGGGCGGTTTTGGCAACATAGTAAACGCCCCCAGTTGCCTGCTAACAGCGCTATCCAAGCTGCCCGCGAAGAATCTCACTGTGGTATCCAACAGCGGAGGGTTCGGCATTGAGATCTGGGGCGAGCATGACGTTGAGGTGCTACACAGGACAGGGCAGTGCGTGAAGCACGTCGTGTCTGCACCGGTTAACCCTCTGATAGTCAACACCTTGGAGAAAAGAGTGAGGGCGGGGGAAGTTGAGATTGAAATAGTCCCTCAAGGGACGCTGGCGGAGAGAATCAGGTGTGCTAGGGCAGGCCTCGGCGGTGTCCTTACCCCCACCGGCGTCGGTATCCCCGAGATCGAAAAAGGGAAACAGGTGATAGAAGTCGATGGCAAGAAATACCTGGTGGAGGTGGCTATCAAGGCCGATTTTGCCCTGATAAGGGCCCACAAAGCCGATCGCTGGGGCAACCTGGTGTACAGGGGGACTTCAAGAACCTTCAATGCCACCATGGCTGGAGCGGCTAAGGTGACCATTGCCGAAGTGGATGAGATAGTGGAACTGGGTGTACTGAATCCCGAGCACATCATTACACCTGGAGTCTATGTCAACAGGGTTGTGTTACGTTCATAGGAGGGACATCATGGCAGAGAAGATAAGAATAGATGATCAGACCATGGCTTTGCGGGTAGCCAAAGAGTTCAAAGATGGTGATGTGGTCAACCTGGGGATCGGGGTGCCTACCCTGGCATCCAACTTCGTGCCCGGGGATCGGGAGGTTATCTTCCATTCGGAGAACGGAGCTCTTGGCTATGGCTCCATATGTACAGCCGGGGAGGGAGACCCGAATCTGGTCAACGCTGGCGGGCAACCGGTGGAAGCTCGGCCTGGCATGAGCATCCTGGAACACGCCGAATCCTTTTGCATCGTGAGAGGGGGATGGCTTGACTACACCGTCCTGGGAGGGCTACAGGTATCGGAGAAAGGAGATTTGTCCAACTGGCTGATTCCAGCCAAGAAGGTGGGGACTATTGGTGGTGCCATGGACTTAGCTCTGGGCGCCAAGAATGTTATAGTAGTCATGCCACACAACACTAAAGACGGCGGATATAAGATTGTGAAAAAATGCACCTACCCTCTCACTGGCCGTCGCTGCGTGAACCTGGTGATTACGGATATTGCCGTTATAGAGGTGACTGAAAAAGGGATGGTTCTCAGGGAGGTGGCCCCCGGCTGGACCGCTGAAGAGGTACAGGCCTTGAGCGAGCCCAAGCTCATGATCGCTCCTGACCTACATGAGATAGAACTAGCCTGAGCGGCAGCTCTTAATAAGACGAAGTCCTGAGGAGACAGATGGGGCAACTGCGGCAGCTTGTAGGGGCCCGGTGTTTCTTTTGTGTCGCGTGTCGCTTCAATCACGTTATCGCCTATTGCCAGACCGACTCCCTTAAGGACTGAGTCACGGCGTTATGTCTCACCGAGAACCGGCGCTCTCATCTGAGCCGACAGGTTTGATGGTTGGCAGGAAGCATAACTAGCTATGAAAGGTTATCGCACTCCTTCCTGGTTTCGAGGAAAGGAACGCCTAAAGGAAACGCAGGCAAAAGCCCAGGCCAGCCGACGCAGATCCCGTAGAGGGGATAAGGAAAAGCAAGAGGCTGAGAGAGACCTCATCGGCCGGGTTCGCAGCACAGCGGAGGTGACCTTATGCCGATAGTCAGAGTAGAGATGTGGCCGGGCAGAACCCATGCCCAGAAGGCAGAACTGGCCCGCCTTATCACTGAGGCAGTGGTAAAGGTGGCTGACACCACGCCCCAAGCCACTATAGTAATATTCGAGGATGTGCCGAAGGAGAACTGGGCTGTGGGCGGGGTGCTTGCCTCAGATGCCAATAAGTAGGGATTTCTTGAAGATAGGCTTAGCCCGCGAGCGCCCCAAGAATAGTCAGTTGGTTTCCTGCTACCTTTTGTGCCTTTCTATGCTTTGCCGAACTATCTTGCAGTGAGAGACTCGAGAATTCAAAGGTACACGAAGTGGAAGGGATAAGCGATTACAGCGCAGATTTCAACCCGGATCTGAGATTTGAGGATTTTTCTAAGGAAACCATCGTAGGGTTGCTGGAGCTATACTCCAGATTGCTGGTTACTCTGGATGGATTTTGGTATCTCTCTGTCAAGGAAAGGGTTGGCAATGAGGAAGCCCTGGCCTGCGATAGGTGGGTTTGGGAAAAAGAGTTGAGGTACATGGTCGATGATATCAAGGACCTGCTGGGAATCAATGGTAAGGATGTTGTTGATTTCATGAAAGTCTTGCAGGCACGCCCATTGCACTTTGTCATCGAAGAAAAGATAGAGGTAATGAACAGGAATGACGCGATGCTTACCGTCACTCACTGTCCAACGTTGGTGGCTTTGGAGAAAGAAGGCGAGGGCCGGGATGCTACCCATTGCGAACTGGCATGCTCCGTTATGCGCCGAAAGCACGCCGAACTGTTGTGCTTCAATCCTGAAATAGAGGTGAGGTGTTTGAAGGTGCCTCCACGGAAGAACCAGAAGGACACCTTTTGTCAATGGGAGTACAGAATAGGGTGATATATTAGCTGTCTCGTCTGGCATGAAGAGTTTGTATTTGCGTGGTCGGAGGCCAGAGAGCACCGTTGGTTTTGCAGATTGCCCGAAGGCCGCTCGCGGTTGCAACGACTCGGGCTTACAACAACGGCCTGATACAAGTATGGCCAGGTGCTATAGTATGAGGCGAGACACATGGTTCCCCACCGCAGAGAGGACACTGTTGGCACTCTGTTGACCCTTTTCCTGAATCTTTTGACGCTTCGCTGATTGCGTGCCTGGGGAAGTGCTGGAACTGGCAGACAGGCATGACTTAGGATCATGTGCCGCAAGGCGTGGGAGTTCGAGTCTCCCCTTCCCCACCAAAGAGAACTTTTCCACAGCAAAATCTACAAGTATTTTTCGAACTGCTCTAATGACAGTGGCTGTGTTGTGCTTCAATGGAAGTCGGACAATCAGCTTTGAGGAAAAATGTTAGGCCCTCCTGGGGAAGTATAATGATCGATAGGAGGGAGTAATACTGTGGAGAGAAGTCAAGGTAGGCACATGAGTGCTGAAGAGAAGCTGAGGGTAGTGGAGGAGGGGAGGGGGTCGGGGGCCACGATAAGCGAGGTATGCCGACGCCATCAGATTGCCTACACCCAGT
>Ga0194112_10008381_pt1 | contig 13298 bp, 17 predicted proteins | sample TA2MahC400mmetaG_FD_146191 | JGI IMG/M metagenome (GOLD analysis project Ga0194112, IMG submission 146191) | Freshwater microbial communities from Lake Tanganyika, Tanzania - TA2015016 Mahale Deep Cast 400m | ecosystem: Environmental > Aquatic > Freshwater > Lake | place: Tanzania: Lake...
TTAGTGTTAGCTCAGATCGCGGGGTGGAGCAGTCCGGTAGCTCGTCGGGCTCATAACCCGAAGGTCGGTAGTTCAAATCTACCCCCCGCTACCAATAATATTAAGGGGTTGCGGCACATGCTGTAACCCCTTTTTCTTTGTCCGTTACCATTACGTTACCACTAACTTTTTCAAAGACGAAATCTTCGGACTTTTTTGCTGCTCCTTCGTGTAACTCAGGCATGAGATGACCGTAAAGGTCGAGGGTAATTTTTATCGAGGAATGACCCATCTGATTCTGAATGTATTTGAGGTTGTGGCCTGCAGCAATCAGGATTGAGGCAAAGGTATGTCTCAGATCGTGGATTCGGATTGACCTCAGTTCAGCCTTCTTCAGGATGGCCTTAAAATCCCTGTGATAGAGGTTATCCGCATCGAGAGCCGATCCATCGTTCTGACAAAAAACAAGATCGTTATTGCTCCATTCAGACCCCACCTTCAACTTTGTCTCGTTCTGCTTTACTCTGTGACCCTTGAGGACCTCCATCAACCGCGGTCCCATGTCAATCGCTCTCTTGGAATATTCGGACTTAGGGGTTTGAAAGGCTCTCTTATAGAGACTCCTTCTGACATGGATTTTTGAATTCACCCGGTCAATATCTTCCCATTTCAACCCCAGGAGCTCGCCCCTCCGCATTCCTGTAAATATGGCCGTATAAAAGAAGGCGTGGATGGTCGTCTCACACTTTGGTTTTTCTTTTTCCTTCTTCTCCGGCCTGACTGATAGTTTTGAAACCTTCTTTTTCGGCTCTTTGTTGCTTTGGGCAGCTTTCAGGAAGATCGGGATCTCATGTGTTCTAAGATAATCAACATCCGGTTTTTCCCTTCTCGGTTTCTCAATCTTTACATAAGGGTTATGAATGACAATCCCTTCGACCTGAGCATCGTCAAGGACCTGGTGGAGGACAAGCAGGATATTATGAATCGTTTTGGGAGTAAGCTCTCCTCCCTCCGACTTCTCCTTAACGAACCCCTTTATATCCTCTCTCTTAATCTCTGAAATCAAACCGTTCCCGAAGTAGGGGACAAGATGGTTATTTACTATCCCCTGATAAGAAACCCGGGTCGCTTCCTTCACGCTGAGCTTCCCTTTAAGCCAATTCTCGGCAAACTCCTTGAAGGTCTGATCTTCTCTATTGGGGTTGAACGTCCCATTCTTAATCTGGTTCATTTTCTCATGGAGAAGATCCGCAGCGCCCCTCTGGTTTGTTCCGACCGTTTCTATATGCCTTTTCCCAAGACGGTCATAATAGTCGATCACATATTTTTTAATGTCTTCTCTCCATCTGACAGCGCCAAGCCCTCTCTTCTTTCTTCTGCGTTTCTTTTTTTCCTCGGCGATAACTTGTTCTCCCATACTCAACTCACCTCCTTTGTGTTAGGAGTCTCCTAAAGTATTTGGAATTATAAGACCACATTTATCACATTTTATTGGGGTCTTCGGATCATATATAGGTACTTGGCAACCTCTTTTGTGGAATAACTCCTCTCGAATCGCATCCCAATCTTTTTCTATTTTGGTCAATGGAGGCTCCATTAATCTTAATTCATTAAGAGAACATTCATAACACCAAAACAGAGTCTTTTCTTCATCCACTTTCCAATACATTCCTTTTACTATTCCGGGTTTTCCTGATGAATATTTAACTACAAATCCAACTGGAACAACAACTACTGCCATTCAAATCACCTCCTCTTTGTGGTTTTGGACTTACCCTGTTTCACCTCCTTCCGCTTAAAATCGATCTCCACAATGCCCTACAACAAGACTTCTCAATTCTGCCAATGGTAAACCATGAACCATGAATCAATGAGTTAGGGGTTCACCTCCTTCTTTTTCTCTTCATCTTCCATTGTTTCAACCGTTAACTCAATAAAACCCTTAATCCCATCCTTAAGTTTTATGTGAAATATGACCTCTCCTTCTTGATAAACCGATAGCGTTAATGGTTCCTGTTTCTTAAAATGTTCGACCTGCTCTTCTTTTGATAACTCTCTCCATCCTTTAAGGGGGCTTTCAAGATACATAGGTTTCCTTAGAACTTCATTAAGGACAAGTTCCTTTTCTTCTGGATTGCGATTCCTTACCATCATATCCGCAATTTTCTTACATTGATTTTCTGAGAGTTTAAAAAGTTCTACATCCCTTGATTCACGCACTTTATCTCGGATTTTAGGTTTAAGGCCTCGGGCGATACCACTCCAGAAAAAAACAGACAAAAGAAATGTAATCAAGCCAATCCACCATGTTTCCCAAAATGATTGCCATACTGAAATTCCAAACAATATGGGTGCTGAAAAACCTGCAATTGTTTGGATAAGAAGTAAATTTTTCAGAGTCATCGGTTTTTCTCACATCCCCTCGTTTTTAATTTAAGCCTCTGCTCCACTTCCTTTTGATGATTTATTTTTAAATCCTTCTGCAATAAAGCCGATAATAACCAGCCTTACAAATGCATAGAGAAACCAAATTGAAGTGAAGCTGATAGCCATGACCAAGAAGAACCGATTCCAATTAATATGGGTGGTTATATCCTCAAGATAAAGATGCTTTTGATTATCGGGGTCGTCAAAGAATTTGTTTTCCATGCTATAAATATATTTATTGTCCGAAGGATAAACCCCTCCTAATTTCATAGGATATCCTTCCCAATTACCCTCGATATAACCCTTAGAAGAAATTTCATCACATATTCCAACAAGGTCAACCCTTGATGCCATTATTGAAATTTTCCCATCTTTGCCGTAACTCGTCCCTCCATTCCATTTAAATTCATAAACGTGCCATTGTCCCTTATCTTTTAGAAGTTTGTATATCTTTCCTTTTGCAATCTTGGATTGCATCCATTGTTCATCATCTTGATAAATCTCTAATTGTCCAGGTCGCCTTTTGGTTTCGGGATATAGATTCTCAATAGCTTTCTCCGCCTTATCTATATCTTCTTTTTCATATTCATATCTCATTACCCTACAAGTAACCCAAGGGTGTGTTTCCAATAGACAAAGGGGCAATATTATTGCTGCCAAAATAGAAAGCACAAATGCAAGTCTAAAAATACCTCTTTTTATATTCATTTAAGCTACCCTCTTTCTCTTCATTTCTGTGTCCTTCTTTTCAAACCTCTCCCAATACTCATCAATGGCACGTCTTAAAATATCAGAGAGTGGAAGCCCTGTTTTTTTACGAATAGCATTTAACCTTTTGATTTGAATATCTGCTAAATAAAAATTACATCTCTTCATATTCATTGGTCTATCCCCTTCGTTTTAAGTTAAGTCAATTATACACAAACTACATATTTTGTCAAGCATTTTCTTTGGACTCGATTGGACAGTGCATTTCAAAATAACATTGCGTTGCTTCTGACATTTTGATAGACTTCTACTCAAAGGGGAGGTGACGAAAATGAGCGGATTCATTTTTGACAAGGATGGTAATGCGGTTGGCGTTAGATTAGACCCATATATCTTTGACTTAGAAGGAAACCCAATCGGCCAACTCCTTAATAACTATGTTTTTACTCTATCTGGTAAATACATTGGTGAATTCCATAAAGATATGATCTTAGATAAGAACATAAATCCTGGGAATGTAAGTCCTCAAATAAATGTCGGAAAAATCAGGGAATTCCGAAACCCTGGCAATAGAGGCAAAGTGGATTACGGGTATCCTGACGTTTTTCACCGACTCCTTGAAACAGATTAGCTTCTCAGCCATTTAATATCCTTCTTCGCAATCCTCCACACCTTCCCCACCTTGTAAGCGGGGATAGCTTTGGCCCACAGTCTTCGATAGATCGTCTTTGTATTAACTCCAAAATGGTCAGCAAGCTCATAGACGGTGAAATAGTCCTGTTTCATATTAAATGACATCCTGAAAGTAAGGATTAACAGGTTTTCCAAAATTTGAAGAGTGCTTCCTGTAACTTTCGCTTGACCATTTTATTTAAAAGGCGTAGAGTATAATCGGAAATCAACAAGATACTAACGTGCAAAAATCTTCTTGGATAATTAATCCTTAAATTAAATAAATTCTATATAATATCGTCCAGGATAATGTTTTCTGGAATAAAACATCATCGAAGGGTCCTTTTCAAGAGCCAATGAGAGGTCCAGTCGAGCATTTTCCCACAAAGAATAGAATAAACATAAAAGATAATGTTAGGAGTAAAATAATAAATGAGAAAAACAGGAAAAGAAATTCTTGATCTTAAAGTACCCGATGATGCCTGCCATACTTGGCTTGCAGAAGCTACACTTGAAGAAGTATATGAATTTCTTCGTTGGGCTCCTGCTTTAGGTTCATGGGCCTCACATGGGCGAGATAGGTTAAATGTCTTACTGGCAAACGAAAATATAAAATTACAAACTGAAATTAGAGACTTGACAGCAAAAATGAAAAAAATGACACAGTGGGTTATAGGCTTAACTATTGTCATTGCTTTTCTTACCCTTCTGCAAGCGTATTCTGGCATCAAGACGTTTTATAATGACATCAAATCCCTTAGAGACACTCCAAAGACCGAAAACAATACGAATCAAAAACCCGACACAAATCAACTGAAGAATAGTAATAATAAGTCTCTCAATAAAGCTAAAATTATCAATCATAAAGTAAAGAACCTCCTAACAAGGCGCTTCACTGGATTGCCGATAGACCTGGCAACCAGTGAGTTTAGTAGTTAGCCACATGAAAGAACAGATTGTAAAATATCTTTCTGCAACCCCATCCCATTCCCTTGGCGTTAAACGATGGCAAATAATAGTGTTTGCGATTGTATTATTTACAGCACCTATTATTGTTTCTTACCTTCCAATTGGTTCTAAACTCAGGCAAGAACAAATTGCGGAGCACAAAGCTCAAACCCGTGTAGAGCTTGAAAGTGCAACTTACTTCGTGAAATCTGAGACTGGGTTGAGTAACGAGGACGCAAAACTTATCGCTTTCTTGATTTTGAAATATTATTGGAATCTCAACCCTAAAGATTTTAGGCTTATAATGATACAGTTATTGGGTAGCCGTGATCTTACTGCGCCCACTGGAGACCACGAATTGGACAAACCCCTCCAAGATATAAGACAAGAACTAAAACAATTAGGTATCGAATCAAGAAGGACGAGACTTGTGTTCAAAGTAGATTTCATGTTTAAAGATGATGTTGCAAACGACATTTATATTGTTTACCTTCCTACCTTTGAGATAGAAAGGGTAAACATACGATGAAAGGACGGGCTAACAACAGCATGAACTCGGACTAGCAATTCCGCTGTTCTCCATTGCCAGCCGCTTATGCGGAGTGTTAGGTTAGAGTATATGAACCCGTGAAAGAAAACCAAAATCAAGGAAAGATCCTGCATAAGGAGGGTTAAGTGAAAAAAAGGAGAAAAGAAAAGTTTAAAGAGGCTTCCATTTTTTGGAAACCCCTTTACATTTATTTATTAGTAGTTTGCGGCTCAATATGGCTCTTCTTACTCCTTGGTGACAAAAAAGACCAATTTTATGTTGGGATGATATGTGGTATTTGGATATCAATTATTAGTTGGTGGTTTTATAAGATATACAGTCAACCAGAGGATAGAAGATGGGAAAGAATAATTAAACAAGTTGAAGTATTTATGAGACACCTTCAAACAGAGAACGAAAGAGAGGAAATAATAACGATGTTCTGCAGACTAAAAAAAGAATCTAAAGAAATATCTCGATCCAAGATAGATATAGTGTTAGATGAAATTATAGTATACTATTGGTCAGCAACATAAAGAGATAGAGTTGCCGGGGTCAAAGCTAAACGATACGCTTCACACGAATAATAAAGAAGGCATTGAGCCTAACGAGTCGCTCCACCGGAGCGTCAATAAATCCGGCTCCCGGTGATGCCTGCGTTATATTTCCTTTCTTCCCGTAAGCATCAAGGCTGGATGTTAGGTTACTTTACGGATAAGTAGGTATTAGCTTAAAAAAAAGAAATCGATATTCAGTTGTCAAAGAACGAAAGCCATTCCAGCTTCGATCGTTAAAAATCCATGTTACCTATGAGGTATAGAATAAACCCTTTGTGGCGTCTTGTAGCGTCACAGGAGGATGTTGTTTCTCATTGCCCCGTATCGTCTTGTTGGGTATCCGCTGCCCTTTTCCGGTTTTGGAGAATCCATCTCATAAAAGCTTCTTCATGGTAGAAGGTCTTATTTGCCAGGTTTATCCAGGGAAGCCCCTTTCGCCTTAATTCGTATAGGCTTGACCTTGAGACTCCCAACGCCTCGGCTAAATTCTTTTCTGAGATTAGTTGTTCTATCTTTAGTTCTTCGCTCATCCGTTAATACCTCCTTATCGGCTTCCCTGCATATCAACCGGATAGGACAAAAATCAACGAGGGCTTCCCCTCCACATCTTTCACAGGTTCTTTTATTTTCTTTCCACTCCAGAAACGTCTTCAACGCTTCAGCCTTAGACATCCCTGGAGCAATCCCTAAACGTTCCCGCCAATAGTCAAAGGTTTCCATCTCTCACTCCACCAGCCCGAACCCTGGAGCAAATACATCGAAGTCCGTCTCTGCGTATTCCGTCCTTCGGTTGTAGCGGTTAAAGTTTTGAGCCACCGGGATCTTCGATGAGGCAAGGTAAAGGTAATTTAAAGCATGTCTGTAATGATCCTCCCCTAACTTCCTGTATCGAAATTCCCTTGAACCTGTTTCAGAATCTTCTTCAAGCACTTTAGCAATGTTTCGACACTGTTGAGCGAAGCGGTCAACCTCTTCACATCTTCGGGGAAGAATCATTTTCCCAGGTGTTACAAACAACTCATGTGTTGAGTCGCAGACCTCCGTTCGATTCACCCTGAGCATGTTATCCTTTTCATCCCACTGAGGGCCTTTGGTAATTTTATCTTGATAGTCACAAAGAAAAACCGAATACCTCTCCGCTGCCTGAAACTCCCTGACCTTTCGCATCTCCGGTTCAAGGTCGATGACAGCGGATTGAACGTTGAGCCTCTTGGCAATATCGTGAACATCATCGAAACTCGATACCCTGGCCAAATAACAAACCTGCAAGACACCTTCTTTAGGTTTAAACCCGACTACGACGTGAAGCGTTGCGCCCACATCGACCCCCATAGCGCAGGGACCTATCTCCTTCGGTGACATCACATCCTGACCACAACAAGAATAAATATCGGAGATAGAAAGCCGGTTTTCTGCTGCGACGTAAGCCATGCCTAACTTGCTGTTGTAAACTTCTGTGATATTTCCATTCGGGGGATCATTAAATGCCTTCAGAATGGCCCCAGGCTCCACGTAAACAGAGTTTAATTGGCTGATCCACCATCCCACCATGTCTTTTGACCTCTCAGGATACTGAGCAATCCATCGGCCATTTCTGGGAAAGATTTCTTTCTTACACTTCTTACAGGCCCGGATGACTCCTTTAGGGGTATCAAGAAGACATTCCGGGAACTCCAACTCCAGGCATGTTTCATGGCCACAATGCTCACAGCGAATCATCCAGACTCTTTGATCTGAATTCTGATAGAGTTTATCTATGCCATAGTCGGGAATGCTGGGCGTCGAGAGTGAAGCCTCTTCTTTAATTTCTGAATGACTCATTCGTTCCCTTGCTAAGTCCACCATCGAAGGTTCCATCTCGTCGATCTCGTCATAGACGACCCGATCAACCGGGACTCCTTTTAGCTGAGAGGAACTCTTTTTTATTCCCTCAATTCGACTTGTGCTCCGGGCTCCCCTGAGATATAAGAAGGCTCGCTGAACTCTTTTGATAGCCACGGCATCGGTATCCTGAACATGGAGAGCCACCTCTTTGGGGTTATCCCGAATTAAAGTTTGGAAACGACCTTTGCTGAAATCGCTCACATCAAGAGCCGTTGGAAATAGATAGAGAACTCCCTGGGGATATTTTGAGAAAATAAGGCCGTGCATGGATTTTATGACATTGATCTCGGTGACCCCCATCTGTGCGCCTTTCTTGTAGCACTGCCTCGGAGAATCACAGGTGAGCAGATCGAGTTCATACTCATGGCCTTCGAACTTAAACGGACGCCCTCCAACCTGAAGCTTCCGAACCCAGTCCAGAATATCGACCCTGCTCCTGCTGGCAGAAAAACCCAGGCCGTCAGCCTTCGCTAACAAGCCGTCTAAGAGATTTTCCTCCCCGGAGTTTCGCAATGATTTCTTGGCGGGCATCTTCATCCACCTCCCCAATCGTTTCCAAAACGAAATTTTGAAATTTAAGTACCTCTTCGAACCCAAACCTTTTCTCATCGATGAGAAGAGCAAGCTCTAACTGCTTCCTTCCTTCGGACAGATACTTCAACCTTTGGAAATTCAACCCCTGACGGGTATCTGATGTAATATCCTGTTTTTTAATTTCGGAATTTAAAGTCTTGATCTCTTCAAAAACAGGACTCATCAACCGCTTGAGGCGTTGCAGTCCCTCGAAGTTTGATATTTGCTTTGGGCTTGCTTTGGCTGGCAAGTTCCTTTTCCGCTGAACAAAGAACGATACGGCTTGTTTGGAGAACCCCAGTATCCGGCCAACCTCGGACTGACTCTTTCCCTCGGCTAATAGCTTATCTACCTGTTCCGCTGGCAACCTGTGTTTAAACAATTCATACCTCCCACATCCTGCAAGTCTTTTAAATGCCCGCTATCTATTTTTCTCACCTCCTTCCATATCAATTTACCTACCTGAAGCATCCCCACACCTTGAAAAGCTAAAATTTGAAATATATGCCGGAGTAGCCCCCTGTATCTGCGCCAGCTTTGAAAGAGGGGGGGTGCCCTTCCGAACCCCCCGCCCCCCTTCCGTTGCTCGATGTCTAAACCTTGCACCCCCCATCCTGTGCCACCTGTCGCCTCTCTCTGTGTCTCAACATTACCCCCATCCCATTCTCAAGATACCCCCTTAAACGTCACAAACCCTCTCCCTCTGCTTACAACCCTTAAACAACCTTTACCTGATAATCTTGATTAACTTTTAGGTGTAATACCCAAAGGTCAATCCAATGATTTCAATTAGTTATTAAACTCCGTTACCATCCACGTAGCCAATAACACTTAAACACTTCATTTTTTGCGATGCCCTTCAATCCATTTATCAATATCATCTTTCTTAAAACGAAGATGCTTCCCAAACCTGAAAGCCCCAGGGATCGGATCGATACTTCCCTTCCGGGTGTGCTCATAAATGAATGAGCGGGGTACACAGAGCATTTCTGAAAGCTGACCAACCGTTAGAAACATCCTTCACCTACAAGTTCGACATTTTTATCGAGATTGTAGACTTGCCTGAGAGTTTTGTTGCCATTTTTCACCAATTTCAACCTCCAAAAAAAGTTTACCACCTCGTAAACTCGATTTAGTAAACTATTGGTAAACTTTGGTAAACTGTGTTTTGAATTATTTAATGATATAAATGGCTTAAGTGGTTTACCAGTTTTATGACCGTAAGAGTTTACTACTACCCCTATAAGGGGTAGTAAACTCGGTAAACTGCTCTTTTTGAGATTAAAATTCATCCTCATCCTCTTGGTCGAAAAAGGAGCTGACAAAGCATAAACCCTCCTTCGTCAAATTTCCTTTGGTTGTTAGGTAACCGTCTTTTGTTGCCTTTGTCTTCACCTTACTCACGAACCCTTTGGTTATACCCAAAGAGTTTGCTATCTCGTTTTGGGCGATTCCTTCGTTGAGCATTTTCAATATTTCGATTTGGTTTTTCCTCCGGACTGGTGCCCAAGCCCATTCGTTTCGGCCATTTGAATTCATGAGTTTAAATTCATGGTCTTGCAGGAGACTCATTTCCTTTGTGGCGATCCTATTTTTCTTGAACTTAACTATGAACCGACATCCGTCCTCAATTTGGTAGTCTTGCGGTTTTGACAGAGATATGCTCATATCGATATTATCTTCCCGTGCGGATGTGCCCCTCTGTCCTCCGGTCCTGTTTTCGTGATGCAGGAGCGCAACAGAAATGCCTGAAAATCTTAGGTCTATCAGAAACTGGTTGATAGGGTCCCAATCTTTCTTGGAATTCTCATCGAGTCCAGGGGCCAGGGAGGCGATATTGTCGAACGCCACTAATTTAATTCCGTTATCGAGAATCAGGTTTTTAATGTCGGTTCTCCATCCCCTGTTATTTAAATTCGCCCTGGGAAGCCCCAGTAAATTGGCCTGTGCATCGCTGTAAATCATTAGGGGTGCTCTGCGGGGTGTATTTTTTCCTGCCGCTAAAATTCTGATCCTTTCTTGCATATCATAAAGAGCCATCTCGCCATCGATATAAAGGCAAGAAAGAGAAGATTCATTTCGCCATGGTCCAATACCTTCCCCTCTGGTGATTGCGTCAAAGCATGAAATTGTGAACATGGTTTTTCCCACGCCACGCCATCCATAAATTAAGACAATTTGTTGAAGATAGAGCCATGGGGCAAGGATCATTTCTCTGGGGGGAATTGGGAGAGTGAGTAATTTATCAGCATCTAAAAGAGCCGAAGAATAACGATCCTCTCTTTTTAGGAATTGACTTAATGGAGCATCGCCAGAAATCTTCTTTCGTGCATCGGCCCATGTCTTGTTCTGGCAATGATGGTGGAAGCATTGATAACCGAGCTTCCCGCTTGTGTCCTGAATAATTGCAGAGTCCCCTTGATTATCTTTTGTGGTATGCCCTTCAGAAAAAAGACACTTGGAAAGGCCATAAATGGTTCGGGTTTCCTCCCTTTTTTCTTTAAACCCGATGTTGTGAGCAATCAGGTATTTTGGAACGTCTAAACTTCCATCCGGAATCTGACTCATCTTGGATGAATCAATTTTAGGCTCCTCAATGATTCCTTCGGCCAAGGAAAGAATATTTTCTGATTTCGTCCGATGAATTTTTGAGAGGTGTCCCCACTGATCGGGATAGGTCTTGAACTCCGAATCAACAAAGACCGTCCTGTCCTGCTTAACCGAAACTCCCTGAAGCGGTGCGAAAACATAATTCCCGACTCCGTCCTGCGAAGATAAAGCATCTTGTTTGGGGAATATCTCTACGTCCTTGGCTTCCGCTAAAACATTGGATAAGACCTTCCGCACAATCTTTGCTGAAACCGGCTCATCAAAAAAAGACCAGATGTGATAGCCCCTTGATCTCGACCGTTCGACATAGGGATAAAAATTATTTTCAATCAAAATGGCTTGAATCATGTTCACTAATTCCCGGTCTTCTTGGTCAATATCAACACAGCACCAGCTCACGGTTGAATCCAATCGAAGGGGATATGTGCCAACCCTGGTTTTGCCTTCGATGTGTTCTTGAATAACAGAGTCATTCAACTCCTTCTTCACAGAAACAGGCCCTTTGGGTGTTTCGACACCATACCTATCCAAACGACCTGAAAATAAGGATTTGAAAATTTCAATTTGCAAAATACTCACTTCCAATCCTTTCTTTATCTGCCTGCTCCTCCCGGAGTTTATACTCAATCCACGCCCGCTCAAAGGCGTTTATAGCTCCATCGCATGCCCCAACGTTTGATAGATAAGTTCTCCACTTTTTGATACTATTATTCTTTGGACTTTCAGCATCTGCTTTAACATCCCTGGCAAAATCTCCAACCGGGTCATTCTGATTTGTCTGTTTCCGTAACCAGTTATGAAACTTCATCTTGCTCCTGAGTTAAGCAATGTGGCTTTTGGCCAAAGAGTATTGACAGGCACTTCCAAGGCATCGGCCAACCTTTTTTTCTGCTCCCGACTTGGTTCGACGGAATAGTTTTCAAAAATAGAGATCGAGCTTCTATGAACACCGCTTAACTTCTCTACATCAATCTGCCGAAGTTCCTTAAGAAAACGAACCTGCTTTAGTTTATTCAAGCCCCGGTCTCCTTTTTTTCATTTTCAAACCAGATTTCACTGACTGGCAAGCCAAAGGCTGAAGCGATGCGTTTCTTCTCCTCTTCGCTGGCAGGCATCAGGCCATTCTCTATCATGGAAAGCTTGGATTGGTTGATTCCCGTTAGGAGCCTTAAATCGAATTGGCTAACTCTTCTGACAACCCTGATTTCCCGCAAACGATTCATCCACAAACCTCCTTACAAGGTTTCATGTTATTCATGATTTCATGAAAACATAAAAATTTTTCTTTTCATAGTCAGAAAAGGGGGACATTTTAAAAAAATTTTGGGAATATTTGGGTGAGTAAAAGATGGGCAATTATAAAGAAGAATGGGTGGTAATAGGGTTTTTCATTGCTCTCTCGATAGAGCTGGCGAAAGCATCATTTGTTAAACGAGGATGACCCGGGACTTTTTTAAAACAGTATGAGATAAACCTCATAAACGGACTATTGAATTCCTCCTTTTTATCCTTTTTTGAGTAAGCCCCTCTTGTGAAACCTGCTTTCTTTCCAGTTGTCTCTCTGTAAATTTCCGCAAGTTCACAAATGTAAGATCTCAAAGACCAATCGAGCGGAGCTCCGATCTTATGACTTTTCTTGAAGTACTTCCAATCCTCCAAAACCCCCTTGGCCCGGCCAGTGACGATGGTGGTGTCACTAAGATTCCGATCCAATATATTCCAGAATTCAAACGGAGTTTCGATCACTACAGCCATTTTCTCCCTGCTTTTATCATCCATCTTTCTTAAGCATTCCTGATAAAGCTTCCCGTATTTAATAAGCCTCTTCATGGCCGCACAGACTTCTGTCATTCTTGGACGTTCATTGATAATCATCATTGATGTGTAATAGTGAATTTGAGCAGTGATGATTTTTTTGATTATCTGATCATTAAAAAGAATGTCCAGCTTTTGGAGGATTTCTTGATAATCTTCTTTCTTAAATAAGTCTCGTGGTACCTCAACAACATTCTCCCAATTTTCTTTTGGCTTTGCTCTCTTCTTCATCGCCATCTCCTCTCATGGCCCTCAAAATTGGGGAGCCCCAGGGTCTTGAGGAAGAGACCTTTTCCCCTGCGCAAGGGTAGGGGCTCCATCTTGATTTTACGTTACCAAAACGTTACCATAACACTCCAAAACAACCCCAAATGACCACAAATAACTAATACTGTTTTTATCATTTAACCGATTGATCTGTCAAGGGAAATCCTTGATTATCAACGGTTTGCGGGGATGGGCCTTAATCGGCTCATAACCCGAAGGTCGCTAGTTCAAATCTAGCCCCCGCTACCAAAACCATCAAGGGGTTGCAGGAATTGCAACCCCTGATTTTTTTGTTGACATAAGGGTCAATTTGACTATAGATAATAGGT
>Ga0194112_10008383_pt1 | contig 13297 bp, 10 predicted proteins | sample TA2MahC400mmetaG_FD_146191 | JGI IMG/M metagenome (GOLD analysis project Ga0194112, IMG submission 146191) | Freshwater microbial communities from Lake Tanganyika, Tanzania - TA2015016 Mahale Deep Cast 400m | ecosystem: Environmental > Aquatic > Freshwater > Lake | place: Tanzania: Lake...
GGTAAAGGCCCGCATCAGGCGAGGCTCGATCTCCAGCAGCCCTGTGGGACGGGTGGCCGCGCCGGGCGGGGCGGCGCCCACCAGTGTGGCCGGCTCGGCCGGGCCACCCGCGCTGGAGAAGGAGGCCCTGGCGCGGTAGAACTTCCCCTGCGTCGCGAAATACTCGACGATGGCCTCGCCTTCGGCTTCCTCGAACAGGAAGCTGTGCACCGGATCGAAGAACCGCGCCAGCCGGTCAGCGCTCGAAAGCGCGAGGAAAACCCGCAGCACGCGCGGGTCGTAGTAGCGAAAGATGAGGCGGGCGCCGAGCTGACTGAGGACGATCAGGAAGTGGCGCAAGTGCCGGCGCAGCCGCTCCATGGGCTCATCGCAGCGCAAAAACACGCCCCAGCTTCGTCCCCACCCCTGATTGAGGATGTCGCGTGCAATGGTGTCTTCGGCGTCCAGTTGGACCAGGTACGGCGCGGTGACGCGCAGTTCCTGGGCCAGGTCTCCGCTGTAGAGGCAGCAGTACTCCTGGAAGGAGCCGTCCAGGCGGGTGTAGATACTCTCGTCGCGGGCGCCGTCAAGGATCGCGTAGACCCTGCGGAAGCTAGGCAGTTCCGGGGGCCAAATGGAGTTCAGGACCTGGCGCAGATGGGGATGCCGGGCCATCATGTAGCTCCCTCCGCCGCGGCCCGTTGGCACTCTTCACACAAGGCGATGCCCAGCCGGGCCGCTTCGCGGTGCGACTCGGCAATGGAGCCATGGGCGGCGCCGGGACTGAGGGTTTCCGGCTGCGGGGGCGGCGCGGATGGCCTGGCGCGAGGCGGCGGTGCTGGCGCGGGTGGCGCCACTGCCGTCGGCGCCTCGGCCGCCGGTCCTCCCCGGACCTTCCTCGGCTCCTCTCGACCGCACACGCGCAATTCGCCGCGCTCCAGTGCGAGCGCCGCTTGCATGAGCATCTGTTCGTCGCCGGTGGAGCTGAGCACGGATGTCCGCCCCGCTAGCAACGTCCGCAACTGGCCCATGGCGACGGGGTCGCCTTGCAGCTCCCTCAGCCGGTTCAGCCACCAGGTGTGGTCGTGCCCTTGGGCCAGCCACCCGAACCCGGCGGATTCATGCCGCCAGCGGACGGCGTTTCGGGACAGGTAGTCGCGCAGCGGCCCGAGCAGGCCTACCGGTTCGGTCGCTGCGGTTGCCGAAGCCAGCCCTTCATCCCTCACGGTCTTCCAGCCTGAGAAAGGATATCACACGCCGCCACGGCCTTGTCCGGTTCTCGCGGGGACGGCCTCACACCGCCCTGTGTCGTCTGCGGTATGATTTCTTCTCGCATGGAAGAAATCGAGACTCCGCAACCGCCCAAGGTGTCCGTGCTGATCGTGTCGCATAACAGCGCCGCGCCGCTGCGACGCTGCCTCGAGGCGCTGGAGCGCTCCCAGCAGCGCGAGAGCTTCGAGATCCTGGTGGTGGACGCCGGCTCGCTCGACGAAAGCCCCACCCTGGACCTCGAGTTCCCGAACGTGACCATCCTCCGCTTGCCGCGCCACTTCGGTCTCACCAAGGCGCTCAACATCGGCATGCGCACGGCCAAGGGCGAGTTCGCGCTGTTCCTCGAGGCCAGCGTCGAGGCGCTGCCGGAAACTGTCAGTGGCCTGGCCGCGGCGCTCGAAGCCGAGCCTGAGGCCGTGGCGGTGTGCCCTCTGCTGGTGAGTCCGGAAGGGCAGCCCGCGCCCGAGATTTACCGGCTGCCGGACGCTCAGGGGATTGCCGCGGCGCGGCGCGCCCTCGACTGGGGCCAGCCCGCGCCAGTGGAGACGGCGGCCGAGCGGGTTTCAGTCCAGATGCCGAGCCTGGCGGCGCTCATGGTGCGGCTCTACTTCCTGCGGGGCCTGCGCTACATCGACGACCACTACGGCAACTCCTGGATCGAGGCCGAGATCTGCTTTCAGATCCTGCGCGCCTCGCGCAAGATTCTGCTGGCGCCCGGGGTGCGCGCCGTGCGGCACTCGGAGCCGGCCCGCGTGTTCGCGCAAGGGGTGCGCATCGACGCGCTCTTGGCGGCGGATTGGGCTTTGTGCGCCTCCGTCTACGCGGGCAAGCGGTACGGGTTTCTGGCCGCGCAGAGAGTGCGTTGGGGGGCCGTCCTGGGCGCGCTGGGCGCTTTGTTCGGCTTCCGCCGGCTGGGCTACCACTGCCATCGCCTGGTCTATCTGCTGCAAGGTCAGAAGTTGGACGGCAGCCAGCGGCTGCTGTGAGCGACTAGGGCTCAGGCCTTAGGCTGGCATCCATTCTCACCGTAGTGCTGCGTCCGGCCATGCCCACGGCCGATCTAGTGAGTGACGTGGAAGGCCCTCTCGGTACACTGATCTGGGTTGCCATGCCCTTCGTCGTGGCCGCCGGCTCTGGGCTGCTGGCCGCCATCATCATGCAGGCGCGCATGGAGGTGGCGCTGGCGCAGCAGCGGGACGGGCTGGCTGAGGCGCGCACGCTGCTGGCCGTCGCCAACCGCAACACGGAGGAGCGGATCCGGGCCGCCGAGGAAACCGCGCGGCGCAAGGCCCTGGACGAGTTCATGTCCGACATCCGCATTGAGGAACGCCACTACATCCGCGAGAGCCAGTCGCTGCTGGCCAACCAGCGCTCGCTGGTGCTGCAAGAGCGGGTCTTCTTCCGCAACATCCCGCTTACCGAATGGCTGGAAAAGGAGTTCCCCATCTCGCAGGGCGGGCTGGGGCGCAATCTGCCCGAGGTCCGTGGCGGGGAAAGCCCTAAGCTGCTTAAGTGAGCGGCTTGCCCGTCACCAGAGTCTGGGGAAACCTCCCTCACGAGCCGCGGTTTCGATATAGAATCGGGGCTGGCGCCACCGGCAGGAAGTCTGCCGGGGCCAAGGGTGTCGCTCTATGCTGCCCGGACTCATGCGCAGCCAGGCCCAGCGGGCGTACTGCGGGGCCGCCCTGGTGCTGCTGATCCTGACACCTCTCGGCTACACCCGTCTTCCCCGCTGGGATCCGATGGTCTCTGCTATCGGCGCCGTCTGTCTTGCCGCGCTCGCTTGCCTGATGGCAAGTCTTCAGGACGGGATACCCCTGTCCGCGAGCGTCAAGACGCTGCTGGGGTGGTCCTATGGAATCGGCGCCATACTCCTGATGACCGGCTGGCCCTGGTGGCACGATCTTCTTTCGGCGTGGGTGAAGGATCCCCGTTGGAGCCGCACATTGGGCATGGTTGATTTTGCGCTCCCCGGCATGATCCTGCTGCCGGTCGGCGCCGTCTTCCTACAGGTTTTCCGGCTCCATCGGGCCTGGCCGGAGCGAGCCTACATACTGGGCGGACTCGGCTTGATGGTTCTGTTCCTGGGAAAGACCTGGCTGGACCTGTTCGAGATCTGGTTCGCGGAGTTCATCAGCGTCAACTGGTTCATGGCCGCGCTGTTCTGGACGCCGGTGGCGCTGGTGGTGGCCACCATGGGTATGTTTTTCGGCTGCCTGCCGCAGGAGTTTCACCGGCCTTCGTGGCGCGGATCGGTGACCGCGGTCTGCTATCTGGCGGCAGCAGCCATGGTTCCGGTTGGATTCTGTGCGAACGGCACTGGACAGCTCCAGCTTGCGGACGCGGCCGCATTGGCAGTCGCTATCGGCATACTCGCTCCCGCCTCGGTGGTGACACGGCGCTGGATTCTCGCCAGGTTCGGAGGAGGATCGCGCTGAGCAGGCGCCTGCCGACCGCTGAAGTGAGCTACTTGCCCATCACCAGCATGCGGGTGGCGACCACGAAGAGGAAGCCGGCGTAGACTCGCCGCACCATGGTGGGGGGCAACGAAATCATGATGCGCGCGCCGAAGTAGGCGCCCAGGAACAGGCCCAGCGCGATCAGCGCGGCGTAGCGCAGGTTCATCGAGCCGTTGCGGTAATACTCGGCCGCGCCCAGCAGGCCCACCGGGGGGATCAGCGCCGCCAGGCTGGTTCCGATGGCCTCCAGGTCCTTCACCTTCAGGATCAGAATCAGCGCCGGCACGATAATCAGGCCGCCGCCGATGCCGAACATCCCGGCGAACACGCCGGCCACCAGTCCGATGCCAAGCAGGGTCGCGTAGAGCATGGTCCTCCGAGTCTAGCAGACACCCTCGGGCGGGCGAGCCTGTTACAATAGAAAAAAAGCCTGTTCCCCATGGTCGCCAGCGGCACAATTGTCGAAGAGATCCTGGAGCTGAAGCAGCAGCGCCAGGCCCTCCTGCTGGCGCATCACTACCAGGAAGCGGAGATCCAGGAGCTGGCGGATTCGATCGGCGACAGCCTGGAGCTGGCGCGGCGGGCTCGCGAGATCGAAGGCCGGGTGATCGCCTTCTGCGGCGTGTGGTTCATGGCCGAGACCGCCAAGCTGCTGAACCCCCACCGCATCGTGGTGGCGCCCGACCGGGAAGCCGGATGCAGCCTGGTGGATGCCTCCCCCGCCGGGCAGGTTCGGGCGTACCGGCGGCGCAATCCCGGTCACGTCATCGTCAGCTACGTGAACACCTCGGTGGAAGTCAAAGCCGAGAGCGACATCCTGTGCACCTCGCGCAACGCCGTGCGAGTGGTCAACTCGATCCCGCGCGAGAAGACCGTCCTGTTCCTGCCGGACCGCAACCTGGGGCTGTGGGTGCAGCGGCAGACCGGGCGGGACAACATGAAGATCTGGCAAGGCGCCTGCATTGTGCACGCCACTTTCACCAGCCGGAGGCTGGCGGCGGCGCGGGTCGAGCACCCCGGCGCGGTGGTGGCGGCGCATCCCGAGTGCCCCGAAGAGGTGCTCCACCAGGCTGACTTCGTGGGCTCGACCTCGGCCATCGTGGACTGGTGCGCGCGCACGGACGCCCAGGAGTTCATCGTGCTGACCGAGAGCGGCATCTCCTACTCGCTGGCGCGGCGCGCCCCGGGCAAGCGCTTCGTGTTCATCCCCAACGAGGAGTGCAACTGTAGCGAGTGCCCCTACATGAAGCTCAACACGCTGGAGAAGCTGCGCGACTGCCTGCGCGACCTGGAGCCGCGGGTCGAGGTCCCCGAGGAGACCGCGCGCCGGGCGCTGCTGCCCCTGGAGCGCATGCTGGCCCTGCGGTAGCGCCCTTCTACCGTCTTTCGTGGCGTGGCCTACAGCCTTGGCGGTATAGCCCCGGATGGCCCCTTCCACTTACCCTGGGAGGGTGAAGAAGATCGTCGTAAGTGACCTGGACGGGACCCTGCTGGACGGCCGCACCTACTCCTTCCAGGCGGCCGAGCCGGCGCTTCGGGCGCTCAAGAAGGAGCAGATCCCTCTGGTGCTGTGCACCAGCAAGACCCGCGCCGAGGTTGAGTACTGGCGCAGCCAGTTGGAGAATACCGATCCTTTCATCGTGGAGAACGGCGGTGCGGTTTACGTGCCGCGGGACTGCTTCCCGTTTGGCGTGCCCGGCGCGGCCAGCCGCGAAGGCTACGCCGTGATCGAGTTGGGCACGCCGTACCAGGAGCTGGTGTCCGCTCTCGCGGGCGCGGCGCGGGAGGCCGGCTGCCGGGTGCTGGGTTTCCACGACCTCAGCGTGGCCGAGATCTGCCTGCGCTCGCACCTGCCGGTGAACCAGGCGGTGCTGGCCAAGCAGCGCGAGTACGACGAGCCCTTCGAGATCCTGGACGATGGCTGCTACCGGGTGCTGGAAGCCATCGAGCGGATGGGGAAGCGCTGGACGCGCGGCGATCGTTTCTACCACATCCTGGGCAACAGCAGCAAGGCCGAGGCCTTGAAGCGCCTGGCCGCCCTGTATCAGCAGGCGTTCGGCGAGGTGCAAATCGTGGCGCTGGGCGATGGCTGGAACGATGTCGGGTTTCTCAAGGCGGCGGACGTGCCCCTGCTGGTCCGCTCCCCCTTCGCGGCGGTGCTGAAACGGGCCGTGCCGAACGGACAGGTTACCAGCGCCCCCGGCCCCCACGGCTGGAACGAGGCCGTGCTGGCGGCCATCGCGGCCTGAGCGCCGGGCTGCGATAATCGTGCATGTGACCAGTGCCCCGGCCCCCGTGTTCTTCCCGGCCGTGCTGATGGCTCCAGCAGGGGAGGGGCTGAGCCTCCCGTTGGCCATGCTGGTGGTGTTCGGCTCGGCCAAGCTGCTGGCGGAGTTGTTCGAGCGCCTCCGGCAGCCGGGCATCGTGGGGGAGATCCTCGCCGGCATGCTGATCGGCCCCGCTGTGCTGGGGTGGATAAGGCCGAACCAGTTCTTGGGCAGCCTGGCCGAGCTGGGCGTGATGTTCCTGCTGTTCCGGGTGGGGCTGGAGGTCAAGTCCTCCGAGCTGATGGGCGTGGGACGCACGGCGCTGCTGGTGGCGGTGCTGGGAGTGGCCCTTCCCTTCGTGCTGGGCTGGGGCATCCTGCTGGCCTGGGGGGAGTCGCAGGTGGAGGCCATCTTCGTGGGAACCGCCATGGTGGCTACCAGCGTGGGGATCACTGCGCAAGTCCTGGCGGCTAAAGGGTACCTCAGCAGCCAGTCAGCCAAGATCATCCTGGCCGCGGCGGTGATTGACGATGTGCTGGGGCTGCTGGTGCTGGCCGTGGTCAGCAGCGTGGCCCGCGGGCAGGTGAACCTGCTGGCGCTGGGGAGCACGGCGTTGCTGGCCATCGGATTCACCTTCATCGTGGCTAAGTGGGGCACGCCCACGGTCCGGCGCGTGGCCCCGCGGGTGCAGGAGCGGCTGCGCGGGCGGGAGGCACAGTTCGCCATGGCGATGTGCCTGCTGTTCGCGCTTTCCTGGCTGGCCGCTTACCTCGGGGTGGCGGCCATCGTGGGAGCGTTCCTGGCCGGGATGGCCCTTTCGGAAAGCGCGGGACGCCGGGTGCAGGATCTCTCACACGGCGTCACCGAGCTGCTGGTGCCCTTCTTCCTGGCGGGCATCGGACTGCACCTGGATATCAGGGCCCTGGCGCAACCCTCCGTGCTGCTGCTGTCGCTGGTGATTCTGGTGGCGGCGATGTTGTCGAAGTTCGTCGGCTGCGGACTGGGGGCGCTGGGTATGGGCCGTGGCGATGCGGTGCGCGTGGGTGTGGGCATGGTGCCGCGTGGCGAGGTGGGCATGGTGGTGGCGCAGATCGGGTTGGGCATGGGGGTGTTGGGATCTCACGTATATGGGGTGGTGGTGTTCATGGCGGTGGCAACCACGCTGGTGGCTCCGCCCCTGCTGGTCATGGCCTACCGTGGTCTGCCTCCGGCGGAGCCCTTGGAGGAGGAGGTTTTCCACCTGGGTTGAGCTGGCGCCCGCCGTGGTGCGGAGACGGCGGGCTTGCGCTATCCTGTCTGCTGGCTGCGCGTCATGCCCTCGCGAACGGGTCCCATTCTAGGCCTTGGCTTCGGCACCCTGCTGGCGCTGATTGCGCTACTCGGGTTGGGATCGTACCGGCGGGCTAACCAGATCCACCTGGAAATCCTGAGCGCCCAGGAGGGCTATCTGCGCAGCGAATCGGCCCTCCATCGCACACGCTCGTCCATCCACCTGAGCGCCATCCTGATCCGGGATTTCCTTCTGGACCCCTCGCACTTGACCGCCGACTTGCACCGTCGCGAGCTGGCCCAGTTGCGGTCGGCCATGCAGAAGGACCTGACAGAGCTGGAGCGCCTGGCGGATCCCGCCGAGCGCGCGCTGCTGAGGCAATTGGATGCGGAGTTGGACGCCCTGTGGGAGTCCTGGAAGCCCATCTTCGAGTGGACGCCGCAGCAGAAGCTGGCCTTGAGCGCGCTGTTCCTGCGAAAGCAGGTGTTGCCCCGGCGGCAGGCGGTGCTGAACATGGCCGATGAAGCCGGTCAACTGATCGAAGCCAGCCTGCGAACGCACCAGCGGGAGATCGAGCGGAGCCGGCAGAGCTCCTGGCGCTACCAGGTCCGCATGCTGGCGGCGGCGCTGGCGCTGGGCCTGCTGGTGGCCGGCTTCAGCGTGTACCGCATCTCGCGGCTGGAGTTGCACAACCGGTGGCAGCGCGAACGGGCCGAGCACGCGGAACAGGGGCTGCGTCTGCTATCGCGGCGGCTGGTGAAGACTCAGGAGGAGGAGCGCAAGGCGCTGTCGCGGGAGCTGCACGACGAAGTGGGCCAGGCCCTAACCGCGGTGCGCATGGAGCTGGGGAACCTGACGGCGATGCGGGAGGATCCGAGGCCTTCCTTTCAGGAGCGGGTGGCGCAGACCAAGCTGCTGGTGGAGGGCGCCATGCAAATGGTCCGTGACCTCGCCATGGGGCTGCGCCCCTCGATGCTGGACGATCTGGGGCTGGTTCCCGCGCTCCAGTGGCAGGCGCGCGAGTTCTCCCGCCGCTGCGGGACTCGGGTGGACCTGGATGTGGATGGCGAGCTGGAGAGCTTGCCCGAAGCGCACCGGACTTGCGTGTATCGAGTGGTGCAGGAGGCGCTGACCAACTGCGCGCGCCACGCCCAGGCCCGGAACGTCCGGGTGGCCATTCATGGGGGAGTCGGGCAGCTCACGCTCATGGTGCAGGATGACGGCGTCGGTTTCGAGGTCCTGGAGCGGCAGGGAACCAGGGGCTTGGGGCTGGTGGGGATGCAAGAGCGCCTGCAAGCGCTGGGCGGATCGCTGGAGATCATCTCCCAGCCCGGCAAAGGCACGCTGGTGCACGCGACGCTGCCCGTCTCGCCGGAGGCGGGGAGCTAGTCCCGTGACCACCTGGTTCGATTCCTGGTGACGTGGTAGGAAGTCCGGCGGGCTGGCCATCGTGGGCAGTCGCAAAGGAAACCAGTCTGTTGGTCACGGGACTAGTGTGGTGAATCCGAAATGCCTCTACAGGCCGCTCCCTGATGGGACGGTGAAGGAATCGCCGGCGCAAGCTGAAGCTGGCGCCACTGGCGCCACGCAAGTGCATGTGACCAGCTTCAGCTTGTCGGCGCCCCGGGGTTCGCGGGGCGGTTCTTTCACAACCCCGTAGGCCAGTGGTCCGGCGGGCGCCGTAACGGCATCCCGGCTGCGAAACACGGGTGGCTGTCGCTGGCCGAAGGCCGCGTGACGCGGCGGCTTGTCGGGTCCAGCCCGCGGGTTCGGCAATGGAGGCGTGAGGGGCATACACTGAACGTGTCCGGGATTCCAGACGGGGATCCCAGTTGAGGAGTACGGCGATGACGAAAACCAGAGTTTGGGTAGTGGCTGTGCTGGGCGCGGGGATGGCGGTGATCACCCTGGCGCAGGAGTCGCGTGGAACCATTCTCGGGCGGGTCACGGATCCCACCGGCGCCATGATTCCCAGCGTGGAGGTGCGCGTGACCAACGTGGCCACCGGCGCGGCCGCTTCCACCAGGACTAATTCATCGGGGAATTACACGATTCCTTTCCTGCTGCCCGGGATCTACACCCTGACGGCGGAGCTGGTCGGCTTCAAGACGTTCCGGCGTGACGGCATTCAGGTGCGCGTGAATGACTCGCTGGAGGTCAACGTGGAAATGACGGTGGGCGACGTGGCCGAGCGGATCGAGGTGACCGCCGCCACGCCGCTGCTGGAGACGACGACCGCCTCCCTGGGCCAGGTGGTGGACGAGCGGCGCATGACGGAACTGCCCGTGCAAGCGGGCAACCCCTTTGAGCTTGTGCTGCTGGCCCCCGGCGTGACGAACGCCACCAACCTGCGGCTGCGCAAAGCGGGCTGGAACAACGCGCCCTCGCAGATCATGACCGATGGCAACCCCCAGTACTCGAATGAATTCACCATCGACGGCGTGACGAACACCTTCTCCAGCGGCACCACCCCGCGCGTGGCGTTCTCCCCCCCGCAGACCGCGGTAACCGAGATCAAGGTGCAGACCGCCACCTACGATGCCAGCCTCGGCCACACTCCCGGCTCGGTGATCAACGCCAGCACCAAGGCCGGGACGAACCAGGTGCGTGGCGAGCTGCACTACTGGCTGAGCAACAGCGCGCTGGACGCGCCGGATTTCTTCCAGAACCGCGCTGGCCAGCGCCGGCCGGTCTACCAGGACAACCGTTACGGCGCCTCCGCAGGCGGGCCGGTCTACCTGCCGAGAACCTACGACGGCAGAAACAAGACCTTCTTCTTCTACGCCTGGGAGGCCAACAAGTGGGGCGTGCCGGGCACGTGGATCGGAACTGTGCCGCAGCCCGCGCAGCTCAACGGCGATCTATCGCCACTGCTCGCCCTGGGCTCCAACTACCAGATCTACGACCCCGCCACCATCAAACCCGCTCCCGGCGGCCGCTTCAGCCGCGAGCCCTTCCCCGGCAATATCGTCCCCGCCAGCCGCATCAACAGTCTGGCGAAGAACATCGGACGTTACTGGCCGGCCCCCACCGAGGCGGGCACGCGCGACGGGCGCAACAATTACTCCACGCCGACGAAGGCGCTGGAGGATTACTACGTGCACCTGGTGCGCCTGGACCACAACTTCAGCCAGAACCATCGCACCTTCCTGCGCCTGCACTACGACTGGTGGGAGGAGGAGAAGAACAACCACTACCATAACGCCTACGAGGGCATCTTCTTGAACCGCATCAACCGCGGCCTGGCGATTGATGACGTGCTGGTGCTGCGCCCCACCATGGTGCTGAACCTTCGCTACGGGCTGACCCAGCAGGAGTTTCCGGAGCGGCGACGGAGCCGTGGGTTCGACCTCACCTCGCTCGGTTTCTCGCCGGCCGTGACCTCGCTCGCCGACAAGTCCCTGGCCACCTTTCCGAACCTCTCCGTGGACGGCTACAGCGCGTTCTCCGGATGGGAGTCAGGCGACGGAGCCAACACCGGCCTCATCCATAGCCTGGTGACCGCCTTCACGCAGTTGCGCGGGAACCACAGCTTTCGCTACGGCGCCGATCTGCGCCTGTATCGCGAGTTCGGCGCGCGGTTTCCGTGCGACATCTCTCCCTGCCTCACTTTTGGGAGCGGCTATACCCGCGGGCCGCTGGACAACTCGCCCGCGGCGCCTATCGGCCAGGGCTTGGCTATGTTCCTGCTGGGGATCCCCGACGGCGGCAGTATGCGTCGAACCGCCAGTTACGCCGAACAGGACCAGTTCTACGCGCTGTACCTGCACGACGACTGGAAAGCCGGCGCCAAGGTGACGGTGAACCTGGGACTGCGCTATGAGTACGAGTCGCCGCTCACGGAGCGCTTTGACCGTTCCGTCAAGGGCTTCGCGTTTGGAGTTTCGAACCCCATCGAGGCGGCGGCCAAGGCCAGCTACGCGCGCAGCCCGATACCCGAACTCGCGCCCGCCGACTTCCGCGTGCTGGGCGGGTTGACGTTCGCCGGCGGCGCGAGCGGTCGGCAGTTGTGGCAGGGCGAAAAGAACAACCTCATGCCCCGCATCGGCCTGGCCTATGCGCTCACTCCCAAGACCGTGCTGCGCACGGGCTACGGGATCTTCTTCGAGAGCATCGGGAGCAACCGGAGTTCCGTAATCCAGACCGGGTTCTCTCAGTCCACGCCGGTCCAAGCCACACGGGACAACGGCCAGACGTTCCTGGTTACCTTCGCCAATCCCTTCCCCGAGGGTTTGCGGGAGCCCCTGGGCGCCGCGGGCGGCCTGACTACCAACCTCGGCCAGGGTCTGAGCTTCTTCCGCGGCCGCCGCCGGCAGCCATATTCACAGCGCTGGTCGATCGGTCTCCAGCGACAACTGCCCCTGGGTTACGTGGCGCAGGTAGCTTACGTCGGCAACCGGGGCACGCGCGCGGACGTGGGCCGCGCCTTGAACGCTACCCCCGGGCGCTACTACAGCACTCTGCCGGAGCGCGATCAGGCCACCATCGACTACCTGTCGCAGCAGGTGCCCAGCCCCTTCTATGGGATCGATCCCATTTACGGCCGCAACACCTCACGCGCCGCGCTGCTCCGCGCCTACCCGCACTTCTCCGGCGTCTCGATGTCGGAATCGATCGGCTATAGCTGGTACCACTCCCTGCAAGTCAGCGGCGAGCGGCGCTTCAGCCAGCGCCACACTCTTCAGTTCGCCTACACCTGGTCCAAGTTGATGGAGGCCACGGAGTTCTTGAACGACTTCGACGCGGCGCTCTACGAGAGCATTTCCGGCTTCGACCGCACGCACCGGCTCTCGGTAAGCGGCATCTTCGAGCTGCCCTTCGGCCGGGGGCGGCGGTTTGGCTGGTCGCTGCCCGCCGTGCTGGACGGGATCCTCGGGGGCTGGCAGTTGAACACGGTGGTGAACCGGCAGAGCGGCTCTCCGCTCGGCTTCGGAAACGTGATCTTCCGCGGCAACCTGAAGGACATTCCGCTGCCCAAGGGCCAGCGCACGGTGGAGCGCTGGTTCAACATCGACGCCGGCTTCGAGCGCGACTCGCGGAAGCAGCTTTCCTACAACATCCGCTCCGCTCCGCTCCGCTACAGCGGAATCCGGGGCGACGGCCAGGCCCGCTGGGACATTTCGGCGATCAAGTATTTCCCCATCCGGGAGCGAACGACGCTGCAGTTCCGCGCCGAAGCGTACAACGCCTGGAACCATGCGAACTTCAACAACCCGAACACCTCGGTGACCAGCAGCGCCTTCGGCACGGTGACCGGAGTGAGCCCGCTGCCCCGGCAGTTTCAGCTCGCGCTGAAGCTGACCTTCTGACGACAGCGATGGACTACGGGAACCGGCCGCCGCCTTCACGCGCCTGGTTTGCGCAGGGGTCCGCTGTCGCGGCGCTCACCCTGGCCGCGGCACTGACTGCTCCCGCACCCGGCGCGCCTCCGCCCAGCGAGCCGCTCTCGGTGTGGTACGCCCGGCCGGCGCGGGAGTGGGAAGAGGCGTTGCCGGTGGGAAACGGCCGCCTCGGCGCCATGGTGTTCGGCGACCCGGGCGTGGAGCGCCTGCAATTCAACGAGGACACGCTCTGGCAAGGCGAGCCTCGAAGCTACGCCCGCGACGGCGCGCACAAATTCCTGGAGCCCATCCGGCAACTGCTGTGGGCGGGCAAGCAGAAGGAAGCCGAAGCCGTGGCGATGCAGGAATTCATGAGCGTCCCGCTGCGCCAGATGGCCTACCAGGCCTTCGCGGACCTCCTGCTGCTCTTTCCGGGACTGGAGATCAGCGCGGTCCGCCACTACCGGCGGGATCTGAACCTGGATACCGCCATCGCCGCGGTCGAGTTCGAGTCCGAGGGAGTCAGGTACCGGCGCGAGGTGGTGGCGAGTTTCGCCGACCAGGTGATCGCCATCCGCCTCACCGCCAGCCAGCCGGGCAAGATCACATGCAGCGCCGTGTTGCGCCCCGCGCACGCCGGTTCCCGCACTGCCACCGCGGGCCCGGACGAAATCGCTCTCAGCGGCGGAGTGCCGGGCGGAGTGATCCGCTTCGAAGCGCGGCTGCTCG
>Ga0194112_10008386_pt1 | contig 13293 bp, 14 predicted proteins | sample TA2MahC400mmetaG_FD_146191 | JGI IMG/M metagenome (GOLD analysis project Ga0194112, IMG submission 146191) | Freshwater microbial communities from Lake Tanganyika, Tanzania - TA2015016 Mahale Deep Cast 400m | ecosystem: Environmental > Aquatic > Freshwater > Lake | place: Tanzania: Lake...
ATCGGCTCAGGTCCCGATCGCCCGCCACAGGGCATTCTGGAGAGCCGTTTTTTCGACTCCGCCCCTCTCCGTGCCATTTTTCGCCTTCGCGCTCGCTTCACAAGGTCGCCTCCCGGATGGAGGCGGGCAAGGGCGGGGAGCGGAGCGCAAGCGCTCCCCGCCCCTCCCCGCCATCCATCCAGGAACAGATGGTATTAGCCCTATACCCGCTGGTTCAACCGCACCCGCCCCAGACGCAGAAGAGGGCATCTGTGGGCGGACCGGTTCAAGAACACGGTGCTGGAAAACGGCCTGGCGGTGTGGGATTGCTGGCTGTACGTGGAGATGAACCCGGTGCGCGCGCACATGGCCGCAAGACCGGCGGACTACCGGTTCTGCACGTTCGGGGCCTGGTCGGCCACGGGGAAGCATCCTTTCGCGGAAGCGGTAGAGAAGCGGGCCATGCCGTGGCTGAAGGGCTTGGTGCACGTTGACGGTCTGAAGGATCTGCGTGACGTCATGCGCAAGCAGTTCGCCCTGGCCACGGCGGTAGAGCGCAAGCAGACCGAGGAACAGATCGCCACGGCCATTGCCGCGGCCGCGGAGAAGGAGCCGTTTGTCACGCAACTGGACCGCCGGGTGCGGTACTGGGTGGACGGACTGGTGATCGGCTCGGACCTGTTCGTGCGCAACACGTTGGCGAAGTATCGCACGGCGCTGAAGCTGAAGAAGCGTCGTTTCGTGCGAGCCATGCGCCCGGACCGGCAGCCGGAACCGGGTTTGTGCTGCGTCAAGCAGCTCCGCGTGCTCACCGAATGACCGCGTAGCCGCGTTGCCCCGAAATCCCAACCTTCCGACGGCGGAGCCTGCTCAAGAACGGCCCGGCCGCGTCGCCCCTCCCCTTCCGCCGCCTCAGCAGCCTCCGCAAACCGCCCGCGAGGTATCCCCGCTTGCCGACGGAAACCGCCGATGCCGCCCAAACGCCCGGCAAAGTCACGGGTCCGAAGTCGCCCCGGGAGCGCCGGGACTATTTACCTGGCACCGATTCTGGCTTGGAGGTTTTGAAGCCATGGCAGGGCGCTCACGTTTCAGACAGTGCTCATAACTCCGCCGCTCTGCCGCACCGCCGCTCGTCGCGCTGGCCAGTCTCTTCGCGGGTCGCCCTGACGCCTCCCCGGCATCTTACCGCTTGCGCCCACCGCCCCGCCGTCCGACAATGCCGGCCATGACCTTTTTGCCGCCATGGGGGTGGCGGAAGTCGGAGAATACGAAGGGACGCTGACAAAGGAAGGGGGCAAGATGAAGACTGATCTGGCGTTGTGCGTCGTTCTGACCATGGCTGCCGGGTGCGCGACGTCGCTGGAAAGAGGGGCTTTCACCTTCCCCAACGGCATGAAGTACGCGGGCGAGTACAAGGACGGCCTGGCCAACGGACAAGGGAGAGCGACGTTTTCCGACGGCGCGAAGTACGTGGGTGAGTTCAGGGACGGCAAGCGACACGGGCAAGGGACATTCACGTGGGCCGACGGACGGAAGTACGTCGGCGAGTTCAAGGACGGCCTAGCGAACGGCCAAGGGACACTCACGTGGGCCGACGGACGGAAGTACGTCGGCGAGTTCAAGGACGACATGTGCAACGGGCAAGGGACATTCACGTTGCCCGACGGCACGAAGTACGTCGGCGAGTTCAAGGACAACACCTACAACGGGCAAGGGACACGCACGTCCTCCGACGGCGCGGCGGAGTACGTCGGCGAGTTCAAGGACGGAAGGAGCAGCATCTCTATTGCCCTTATTGAAGCCTCACCCGCAATGCGAGTTGACGGTCCCAGCGTTGTCTCACTGGCTCCGGATGCTGGTGGAAAGCGGATTTGTATGATACTGCCACCTGACGCCATGCAGGAGTTCAATGCACAGTACAAAGAAATACAGCAAGAATATGGTGATGCATTTGGTCAAGGGGCGCTCAACAGCGCGGCTTACTTACGTATCGAACCCGATGTTCGGACGGGCAAGTATGGTACATCCATCGGAGCGACCGTGGTTCTGTCGCTACCCGGTGAAGTGCAGATTCACTGTCGAGTGGAACGCGATGTCGGCATACGGGCCCAGAGTGTCATTGACGCGGGTATCGCTGCCAAAGCACAGCAACACGACCCCGTATACGTTCATTACAATCTGAATGGCATGACCAAACTCATTAGCCTTCAGGACTTGCGAACCTACACGGCGACTAAGCCACACTACTATGTGTGTGATACAAATCGAGAAGCAGCCATTGCGTTGCATACGGTAAGAGATGTGGGTAGTCGTGATCCTGTACAGGTAGCCATCCACTACAGCGGCAAACGGATCGAAGGCATAGTTTTCTATCAGGGTCATTTTGCGGCTGTGAATTTCACTGAGAAGTACCCGTTGATCACGTCGGCCAACTGCCAGATCGCTATGCCGGACGGTCAGTCCTTCCGACCGGACCAGATAGGGATCATGCCGGTGATGGCGGGGGAAGAGTGGCAGAATCCACTGGAGTCCTATGATCAATATCTGTTTGTCACCGCCCCTGACAGATCGTTCAATCAGACGGGCGAGACACAGAAGGCGGACACATCCGGCCCGGACTTCGAGCATCCCCAATTGAGAAAAGGCGGGCTGCTATTCGGGAGAAGTGTCAGACAAGGTGTGGCAAGTGACTGGCGCCTCGTACCTGGCACACCAATGGGGCCTGTACCACATGCTTTGGAACATTTTTGAGTGGTGCTTGGATTGGTTTGGTGCGTATGCGGGGGCTGTGCAGAACCCGCTGGGTCCTGCGGCTGGGTCATCTAGGATACTTCGGGGGGGGCTTGCGGCACCTACTTCCTAGAGGCGTTCCGTTCTGCGTGTCGGGACGGGAATGGGCCGGTCACTCGGTATGCCGTTGCGCGGGCTGTACTTGGATGGTACGAGCGTGGCTGACCTTGCGCCGCTAAGTCGAATGCCTTTGGAGACCCTGCACTTTCCGAACACTGCGGTTACCGATTTGTCGCCATTGAGGACCATGCCGCATCTGCGCAATGTGCTGTGCGGTTTTGTGTCGTCCACGGACAGTGCGATTCTTCGCTCCATCAAGACTCTTGAGAAGATCAACCGATTGCCGGCTCAGGACTTTTGGAAACGAGTTGATGGCGGCAAGGCGCCGCAGGCTGTAGATGAGGATGCCCCAGAGTCGGAGTGAATTCACAGGCGACTGATTCCCGCCCACCGTATCCTTGGAGCATGTGGTGAGCGCGGAGCCGCCCGCATGACTGCCTGCCCCGACTCCACACTGGGGCTGGGCGCAGTTGCTTCTCCCCGCCGGAGGATCTCGCGTCAGCGCAACCTTGCGCTCCACGCCGCCATGGGTGTATGATGACCCGGGTATGGAGAACGGCATGAAACTGACAGCGGTGTTTGAGAAATTCCCGGAAGGCTACGCGGCGTTCGTCGAAGAACTCCCTGGGGCAAACACTCAGGGCAAGACGTTGGCGGAGGCGCGCAGCAACCTGGCCGAGGCCGTGCAACTTGTTCTGGACACGAATCGGATGCTGGCCGAAGAGGACATTGCCGGAAAAGACGTCATCCGCGAACCCTTGCTGGTTCCGGCGTGATGAAACGGCGTGACCTCATCTCTCATCTTGAGCGTCATGGGTGCCGCTTCTTGCGTGAAGGCGGCAGCCACTCCGTTTATGTGAACCCCCAGGCGCGCAAGTGCTCCACCGTACCACGTCATCGTGAGGTGATTGACTTCACGGCCCGGAAGATCTGCCGGGATCTGGAAATCCCGCTTCCGTAGCCGAGATCCCGACCTGGTCGGGCTAAGGTGCGTCAGGGGTATTCCACACGTCAGTCGGAGCAGGCAGACATGCCGGGCGTGTCCCGGTGCTGCCTGCCCCGAGTGGTACCGTCACCCGACCTTCAGCGAGATCCCGTTGACCGCGGCCGTCAACTGCTCGTCCTGCGTGTGCAGGTATCGGGCAGTGGTGGACAGGCTCTTGTGGTTCATGAGCACCCGGATGGTTTGCAGGTTCTCACCATTGGCCAAAAGTGTCGTGGCGAACGTGTGCCGGTTATGCCGAGCTCGGCATAACAGGCATTATGCCGAGTTCCGGATTATGCCGAGTAGGCTGCCGGTGGCGGCGTAGTGGCGCCTCCGGACAGCAGGTTTACTCGGCATAATCAGAGGCTCTTCAGGAAGGCCAGCAGTGCATCATCAGGGCAAAAACGTCTGGTCTTCCCCTTCGGAGTAGCGGTCTTGGCGAGGATTTTCTCCTTCGCGGCAAGATCCGCTTTCACGTAGATGTTCACTGTATCGAGGCGTTCGTGGCCCAGCCACAGGGCGATGGCGGCGGGATCTGCGCCTGCGTGAAGAAGGTTCATTGCCGCCGTGTGACGAAGCACGTGGGGCGAGACCGTCTTCTCCTTGAGTGAAGGGCAGTGTTCCTGCGCAACGGTGACGTGCTTGGTCAAGATGAACTGGACGCCGTCAGTGCTGAGGTGTCCGCCGCGACGGTTGGGGAAGAGTGGATCGTCCGGCTTTGCATGACGCTCTTTGATCCAGGCATTGACGACCGTGGCCACCGACTGGGTCAGAGGCGTGCAACGTGCCTTACGCCCTTTGCCCACGCAACGAACGTGAGCGCCAGTTCCGAATGTGACGTCACCGCAGGCGAGGCTGGTCAGTTCGGAAACACGCAGACCGGTCTGGATCCCGACCAGCACCAGGGCATGGTCCCTGCGTCCGGCGAACGTACTGCGGTCTGGCGCATCGAGAAGTGCGCGCGTCTCCTCCTTGTTCAGGTATTCAACCAGGGCACGTTCATATTTCTTGCCGGGAATCGCCAGAACCCGCTGCACGAGCGAACTGTGTTCCGGCATCTGGTAGGCCACATACTGGAAGAACGAATGAATCGCCGCCAGCCGGGCATTACGGCTCCGCGCCCGATTGCCCCGATCCCGTTGGAGATGGTCCAGGAACGCGCCGACGAAGGCACAGTTCAGGTCTTCCAGCGCCAATGCGGAAGGGGACTTGCCGAGTTGCTCGCGAGCGTAATCGAAGAGCAGTCGGAAGGTGTCGCGATAGGCCGCGACGGTGTGGGCGCTGGCGTTGCGTTGTGCGATCAATCGGTCGGTAAAGAAGGACTGCAGTAGGGCAGGGAAATTCAATGCGATTTTCATGAGAAGTCTCCGAGGTAGTCGTCCAGACGAGTGCTAACAGCTTCCAGTAGTTCAGGAACGGCGCTGAGATACCAATAGGTGTCGCTGACCTTGACGTGGCCAAGGTAGGCAGAGAGCAACGGCAAGCGTTGCTCCGGGTTGATGCCGGAGCGATACCAGTTGATCAGCGTTCTGACCGCGAAGGCATGGCGCAAGTCATGCAGTCGCGGACCGTGACTGTCGGTCGCTTTACGCAATCCGATCCGTCGGGATATCCGGACAAACGTGTAGCGTACGATGCACGGGTTGAGGCGCACGCCACGATCTGAGATGAAGAAGCCGTCGGATGTGCGAACCGGCATCATCTGGTCGCGGCGGCGGGCATAAGCCTGTAGCTTCCGTTGTGTTGAGGTATGCACAGGAAGGATCCGCGTTTTGTTGAACTTGCTTTGCCTGACGGTGAGCACGCCTTGCTTCAGATCCACATCAACGCGGTCCAACGCCACGACCTCGCTGACACGCATTCCGGTCACGGCCAGCAGCCCCAAAAGCGTCGAATAGGTGTGCGGACGGAGCCCTTCAGGCGGCTGTAGCCGGGAGGCCTCCCGAATCAGATCGAGGACCTCCTCATGGCTGTAGATATACGGCTGGGCGCGCTTGGGCTGCGCCGGCAACAGGCCTTGGGGTGGGATCTGCGTGCGCGGATCGCTCGCGCTCACATAGCGCGCGAACTCACGCACCATCCCCAAGCGCTTAGCCTGAAAGGCCGGTGAGGTATGGCTGGGTTGCTGGGCCCAAGTCAGCGCCAGTTCGGTCGTAATAGACTCGGCGCCTTGGGCGTGCAGGAACGCGAGGAACTTGGGCAATCCGCTTGCATGGTCTCTCAGTTTGAAACCCAGGCGGCGGCGAAAGGCCAAGTACCGATCCAATGCTTTGCGAAGTGTTTTCATGGGTGATCTCCGGGCCAAGGCATTGCAAGGCCGCGCAGGCCGTCGATGTCTACCTTGGCGTAGATGGAGGTGGTGTCGGGGTTCGTGTGATGGAGGATCTGGCCGATCTCAGTCAAAGTGGCTCCGTTGCGGAGCATGTGTGTCGCCAGGCTGTGACGGAACAGATGCGCGCCTTTCATCGGGGGGTCGAGCCCCGCCCTCGCCAGAGCGCGAGAGACGATGGTGTCGACGGTTGAGGCATGCCCCAGCCCTCGGTACGGAGCTTTGGCACGCAAGAACAGACGGCGCGAGTCGCAGCGCGACCGAACGTTCTTCAAGTAAGCGGCAATCGCTGCTCCGACATCTTCGGGCAGCGGGAACCGTTTTCGTTGCGGTCCCTTCCCCCGTACGCGCACCTCGGCGGTTTCCCACCGGATGTCATCCAACTCCAGCGACAAGATCTCTCCGGCACGTAGCCCGAGGCGGGCCAGTAGCAATAGAATCGCGTAATCCCTCTGACCAGTGGCCGAGTGCCGGTTGCAGCCGTTCAAAACCCGTTCGATGTCCTCATCGGGCAACCACTTTGGCGGTTCTGTCTGACACCAACACGCAACGCTGGGTACGTGCTCGGCCAGGGGCACGGAGATCAGACCGCGCAGGTAAAGAAACCGCAGGAAGCTGCGCAGCGCCGTCAGCATGAGCTGTATGCTCTTCGGTGTCCGATTGCGCGCATGATGCAAGACGAATTCATGCACATCCTTCACCGAGAGGCGGTCGCACTCTACCTGGCCTGTTCCGAAGCACGCACACAGGAAAAGCCGAACGGGTGCGCAGTAGCCTTGGAGGGTGGCTTCAGCCAGCGCCCTGTCACGGAGGAGGTATCGCCTGAACTGCTCAACCACGCATTCCAGGGGCGTGGGCTCAGGCGAAGCATTGTCCCGCGCCGCAATACCGATCCGGCGCAGGTAGTCGAGGATGTGCTTGAGCGCAGCCCTCTCATGACGCCGCACACCGCCAGTGTTTGTTGCTCGGTGCAGAAAACGTTGGACCAGTTCTGCCGACGCGTCCCAGGCTCCCAACTTCCGGCGCTGAAACCACCGTCCCAGAGCGCTGAAGACCGCAACGCATAGCTGAACTGTGTCCCTCGCGTACCCTTGACCGCTCAGCCAGCCGACGAATCCATCAACGTGGCTTCCCAGCGGACCTTTCCGGTGGCGCCCGATCGCTCCTACATCAGAGAAGTACTCTTCCAACATGTCCACTCCTTCCTTCGCTTGTGTTACTACCGAAGGGAGAAGACAGTCGGATTATGCCGAGTAAATCGAGACAGAATGCAGAATCAGGAATGCATAAATGGAGCAAACAGGCAGAATCTACGCGGCTACCGGCAGCCTACTCGGCATAATCCGGAACTCGGCATAATGCCGGTTATGCCGAGCTCGGCATAACAGGCACACGTTCGCCACGACACTTCTGGCCAACGGGGAGAACCTGCAAACCATCCGGGTGCTAATGAACCACAAGAGCCTGTCAACCACTGCCCGATACCTGCACACGCAGGACGAGCAGTTGACGGCCGCGGTCAACGGGATCTCGCTGAAGGTCGGGTGACGGCCAAGCGACGCAGACGACGCGCTACTGGCCGGCCTGCTGCTTCTGTGCAGCCGGAACGTCCAAGGTGTAGCCCTGAATCCGATCACGCGGCGGTGCCGGAACTGGCGGGATGGCGGTCCAGGTGTTCGCATCGAACGCCAGCGTCCACGGGCGCGTTCGATCCTGGGGGTTGAGGTTGACCCAGGGTTGTAGGACGAAGAAACCACGCCACCGGCCGTTCACGGCGACAAAGAGACGATGTGGCTCCGGCGAGTGACTGAACTCGTCGGGCAGGGCTTTCATGTTCCATGCCTGGGTGGCATGTTCGCCGGCATCGCGCTTGTGGGCCAAGACCGCCCCTGACATCCAGACGCCGAGATTCACCGGTTTCTCCGAACACGCCAGTAGGTGCCGGCGGCAAACGCCGGAGGCACCGTCATTTGTACCGCCCAGTGGAGCGAACACAACAGGAAAGATCGGGATCCCCCCGATGCAGCGCATGCACCCGGTCACTGGCAGGCTTCAGCGCGGGTCGCCCAAGAAGCCCCGTGTGTCTGCCTGCTCCGAGGATACAGTGGGCAAGTGGAATCCGGTCCGTTTGTGACACTGCCCACGCCCTGCATGCAACTCCGTGCCCGCACCTGCGCCAACCCCGCCGCTGCTCGTTCCTTGCTCATCAGTCGCCGTCTCCTTTCTCGCCGACCACTCTACGCTGGCGGGAGTTCAGAGGTCACACACGGTTGCCGGAGGGACACGGCGCGCGCTAAGCCTCTGCAGGGGCGTCGCAGGCGGCCGTTTCGGAGTGCTGGATGCCCGCTCGGTTGCCCTCGCGGCGCTTGCGTCGGCCGTGGTGCCGTGTCATCCTATGTTGTATGCCCCAGTGGCTTCAGCGAGTTGGCAAGCCGTTCTCGACTTCTTCCCCGTCATTACCTTTGGGCGGGGCACGGAGGATCCGCCGATGACCCAATCCAGTATCCTCGCTCTGGTCGCAGTGGTTGCGGCAACTGGCGCTGTCAACGCACGGGAGAGTGCGTCCTCGAACGCCGACTCCGACCCATCCAGCCATCGGGTGGGAGAGGCGAGACAAGTCGATCTGGGTGGGGGCACGGAAATGCAGTTGATGTGGGTGCCGCCTGGTGAGTTCCTCATGGGGTCGCCGGACCATCGAGACGCTGCCTGCGGCCCCCAGCACAAGGTCACGATCACGCAGGGATTCTGGATGGGCAAGTACGAGGTGACGTTCCTCGAGTACAGCCTTTTTTTGCGGGATCAGGGACGAACATCGGGACTGACGGACTCCGGCTCTTCGGAAGACAACGCGTTCGACCCGCGACGTCACAAGTATCCGGTTCATGGCGTCAGTTGGCAACACGCCGCCGACTTCTGCCGCTGGTTGTCCTCGAAAGCTGGCTTGCCGTGTCGGCTGCCGACCGAAGCCGAATGGGAGTACGCCTGTCGTGCTGGAACTCGCTCCCGCTACTGTAGCGGAGACGACAAGAGCGCACTGGTGCGCGTAGCGTGGTGCGAGTACAGCGTACCATCTGAATCCCCACACGCGGTGGGTCTGAAGGAGCCAAACTCGTGGGGTCTCCATGACATGCACGGCAACGTCTCCGAATGGTGTTACGATCGGTACGGTGCGTATCCGAGTGGCTCCGTCGTTGATCCCTGGGGGCGATGGACGGACATTTCGCATGTGGTCCGTGGCGGTAGATACGACTCAGACAAGTATGGCTGCGAATCCTCGGCCCGAGGATGTCAGGTTTCAGAACCGAACAGCGCGCCCGCCGGCATCGGGTTCCGGGTGGTGTGCGGCGGCAAGGCACCAGAACGGACTTCTGCGGACTCGATCACCGGCACTTCGGTCGGCGACGAACAGGGCAGAAAGCCGGGACTGCTTTCTGACAGGAGATTCTCCCCGCTCGCGGCACCGTCGAAGCCGCTGGCCAGGCAGGAAGAGAACCAGTTCTTCGTGCATGTTTTCCAGGGCAGACGATTCGAAGTTGCGCAGCTCTATCAGGCACTCTACAGTTCTCTCCCGGAAACCAGAGCCGTGGCGGCACGCGAGTTAGGCAAGCTCGGAGATGCATCATCCGTTCCGCGCTTGATCGATGCCTTGTCCGATCCGTCGGGCGATGATTCGTCCATTATGAACGGTCTGAACGTGCGCTATCAGGCCAATGAATCCCTGTACAATCTCACGGGAAAGGACTTCGGGTTCGTGTGGAACGACTCGATTGAGAAGCGCAACGAAGCCATTGTCAGATGGCGCGACTGGTTTACGTCCCGCGCCCCCACTTTCGGGGACACAACCACACCCAAGATGCCTTCCTCGTCCCCTGCCGTTCCCGCCGTTCCCGCCAAACCTGAGCCACGGACTGCGGCACCGGCAGCGGCAGGGTGCCGCCACGGGGAGCAGGATGCCGGGCTTGAGATCGGAGCGGCAGGTGTCATGATCCAGGAGGGACCACTTGAACAGTGGATCCTGCAACTCTCCAGTTTCAACGGCGCAATGCAAAGGCGCGCGGCCCAGGTTCTGGTTGCGGCCCCGAAAGAACTGCACGGGAAGATCATACCCCCTGTCGTCAGCGTTCTGCACTCGACCGGCAGGGAGTTCTACGCTGCACAAGTCCTGGGCGAATGCGGACCAGCCGCAAATGCCGCCGTTCCGGATCTTGTCGCGCTCTTGGCGAGGCCTCTTGTGGCCAACGGGACGTCACTGGCTCCGCCCGAACAGTGGATGTCGGGACACGCCGCGGCTGCAAGAGCGCTCGGACAGATACTCAGGTCGGCTGAAGTCGGAGCGCAGGTCTCGGAAGTGACCAAGGCATTGATTCGAGTGTTCGACGACACCTGGCCGGACGCGAGGCGTGAAGCAGTGACGGCATGCGGCATGATTGGCCCGGCGGCGAAGGATGCCGTCCCGGCTATTCGGAGCAAGTGTCTCACCTCTCCGGACTCCGCCGTGAGGAAGGCGGCGGAAGAGGCACTGATCAAGATCGAGAGGAGATAGGGGCGAACGCCTTGCGCGACGCATCGGGTCCGCTGCCTGAGACCGGCGGCATCAGTCGTGAGGTTTGGTTGCCCGAGCGACAAGTTCAGTAGTTTAGAACGCAGCGGAAACCGAGCGCGGCATTTCTTTCGAGCGGATCCAGATATCGGCGGTATGATGACCAAAGCTCCCCTGTCGTAGGAGTGACCCAGGATCCGCCCCTCACGACCCGTTCGCCGCCAAGACCGCAGTACAAGTCCTCGCACCACTCCCAAACATTGCCAGCCATGTCATGGAGGCCGTGCCCTTCTGCCGGATAGCTCCCGACTGCAGCGGTGTTCGTATGCCGATCTATGTATCCGGAAACCACGTCTTTCACATCGGTTTCCTCTCCGGCGAAGTTGCCGGACCCGGCCGGGGGGGGCCAGTTCGTGCCCCAGGGATAGACGCCCTTGACCTTCATGTCCTTGTCGCTTGGAGTTCCACCAGTACCCTCGTTCAACCCCACGGCTGCGCTCCATTCTTGGTCCGTCGGCAACCGATACTCCTGTCCTGCCTTCAGTAGCCCTTCCTCGATTTCTTTTTGAGTCAGCCAGCGACAGAAACTCTTCGCTTCGTTCCAACTCACCCACACTACAGGCTGCCGGACACCGTTCAAAGGATTAGAGTCGTCGGAGCCGTGACCGAAGTTGTACTGGCGGTACTCGCCGTTCGTAGTCTCGAACCGACTGAAAAGAACGCGTGTGCCTGGCACCGCGACGAACTGCATGCCCATGGAATTCGTCCAGACCCCTCCGGCGCACAACCCTTTGACGGGACACGGGGGACGAGTCGTGGATGTGGAGCCTTCTCCTAGCGATCTCCTCGGACAGACTGCCGGGATAGCCCCGATGATGACACAAGCAGTGAGGATGCGAGCGACGGCACGGGCGCTGGCGCCCAGAAGACGTCGCCATCTTAGTGCCACGGAATTGTCGCTTGCCGCATCCACTACCGAGTCGCCTCCCTTGCCTCCCGTCACAGTCACCTGCATATCATGGCATCCCATGTCCACCTGTCGTTTAGCCCCCTTAGACGGTGGCCCCCTTCATCGCGACCGGCCACGTTTCTTTCGAGGACGCCGGAGCATGGGTCTCCTGCCCAAGCGATGGCAAAGAAACCCAACCCATACACAATAAGAGAATCCAGACACCAGTCAGCCGCATTGGAACCTCCCGCAACCTACTCCGTCAACGTCACCTTCACCACGTTAGAGTGAAAGGGTTTGCCGTCCCCGAGTTCAAAGCAGAAGAACACCAACAACGCCTTGTCCGCTATGCACGCATTCGCGGGAAGCCGCTGCGATGGGATCGTGACGTCAATGGTATGGTCCGCTTTGGGTGCCACCGAGATGTTCATCGCAGGAGCCGGCCCAGTCGTGTCCTTGCAGAGATCAAGCAAACCCATGCCGGTACCGTCAAACGCCACAATCGGATGCAAACCGGCCACGCAGCAGAGCAACATGTTTGTGCAAATACTGAGCGGGTAGGGCTTGTCCGATATGTTCTTGAATGTAACCTTCAAGCGGATGCCATCTCGCAGACTGGCGCTTTCAGCCGCTACCACGACATCAACAGGACTGTTCGATGGGTTTGCGAGCCCCAGGATGCCCTCGGCCGTCGCGGCTTCAGAACAGGACTGCGCCTGCGTTGTCTCGCCCGCAGCACACGTCAACTTCATCATCGACACAACACCAGCCATTACCACGATCCATTGCACCTTCTTCATACGAACCTCCCTTTTGTTCATGCACACATACTGACAAGGCTACAGCACAGTGAATTGCACACCTGACTTGGACTACTACTACAGCACACCCCGCGTCACACCCTTCTTCACGGGGCCGATCCAAGCACCGGAGCCTTGCCCGTTCAAGCACAATCTGCTGCCATGGAAAAGCCGGCAGAGAACGGCCCCACGTTAGGCTTGGAGCAGACCCACAGGTCGGCCTACAGGCCCGACGCCACGGACCGCAGGGATTGGCGCGATGTCGTCTCGCGAAAAGCCTTCGGAGAATCGGGGTAGCCGATCGGTATCAGCATGATGACGTCGTAGCCGGCCGGCGGCTTCACGACCCGCTTGACGGATTCGTGATCGAAGGCCCCGATCCAGCAGGTGCCGAGGCCTTCGTTGCGGGCCGCCAGCGTAAGATGGTCGATCGCGATCGCGCAGTCCACCAGGTACATGTTGTCGCCGATCCAACTGTAGCGGTCGGCGTACCGCTTGCCGCAGCATGCGACCACGACGGGCGCCTCACCCACGAAAGCCTGGCCGGCCGCCAGCTCGGCCAGATGCCGGCGGACAGCGGCGTCGCGCACCACAACGAAGTGCCACGGCTGGATGTTGTTGGCGGAGGGCGCCATACGGGCGCCGTCGAGAACCCGCCGTAAAACCTCGTCGGGAACAGGATCCGGGCCGTAGGCACGGATGCTTCGCCGCGTCCTGATCACCTCCGTGAAGTCCATGGCGCCTCCCGGTCGTGTGGTCGTTATCTCCGTCTGGCTGTCTTCCTGCCCCTCCGCGAAGCCTTCGGCTTCTTCGCGGCCATCTCCGCCAGCCGCTTCTTCGCCTCCCGCGCGCCGATCCCCC
>Ga0194112_10008394_pt1 | contig 13290 bp, 12 predicted proteins | sample TA2MahC400mmetaG_FD_146191 | JGI IMG/M metagenome (GOLD analysis project Ga0194112, IMG submission 146191) | Freshwater microbial communities from Lake Tanganyika, Tanzania - TA2015016 Mahale Deep Cast 400m | ecosystem: Environmental > Aquatic > Freshwater > Lake | place: Tanzania: Lake...
TAAAATCAGGATATTCATGCACCCATGTATGGTAGCAGGAAGGACATGAAGTAATAAGTATTTTTGCACCTTTTTTCCTCACCATTTCAATGTTATGTTCTGCAAGAAACTGTGCCTGAGCAGTCATTCCGGAACTTAAGAGAGGGAAGCCGCAGCACCATTCATCTTCTCCAAGAAGAGTAAAATCCACACCAGCTCCTTTCAGAATCTGTGTGATGGCACGCGGAATTGCGAAGGAGCGGGGTGAAAAAGATGACACACACCCGACAAAATAGACAACTTCAGCAGTATCTTTCACATATTCATCAATATCTATATCAGGAATTTGCTTTAACCAGTCAAGCCTTCCCTGGTTTGTATCAAAGGTGACATTGTAAGCTTTATCAATTCTTTCCTTTAACAGATCAAGTATTTCAGGATATTTTTTAGAATCAACAAGGTCAGACCTTACTGCCCTGAAAAGCTCATCAACCTTAACACCACTCGGGCATTCCTTTGTACAGTAATTGCACATTGTGCATGTATAAAGGCGCTGCGAAACCTTTTCTGTAAAGGGTATTTTGCCATTTGCCACCGCCTCAATTAAGCTCAATTTACCCCTAGGCGCACATCCTTCATCCAGAGTCTGCCTGTATACTGGGCAGATTGAAAGGCATGTTCCGCACCTGCTGCATGCAAATAAATCATCGTCCCTGTCTGATATCTGTAACCTATCTTTAATCCTATCCCTAATTCCAGTTTTTTCTATGGATTTATCCATATCTTCTACTCATATCACTTAAATTTGGCAATAACATTAACTATTAAATCTATATCTTCTTTTAACTTACCATTTATTATTTTATTTTACCTACTCTAAAACTTACCAGCAAATCTCTTATCCAATATTATCTAATCTGCAATATTTAATCCTGGTTTTTAATTATATCCAGTCTTATACATTAATTACGATATCAATTGCTCCATCTGTTCATATTATTCGATAAACAATTTTCCCGGATTTAAAATATTGTTCGGGTCAAAAGCCTGCTTGATTCTCTTCATCAGGTCATAAACATCACCTGAAATTTCAAGCTTTAAAAATTTAGCTTTTGTAAGCCCTATTCCATGCTCCCCCGACAGTGTGCCGCCAAGTTTTATTGCCTCAACAAAAATTTCCTCAATAGCCTTCTCAACCCTTGTTTCCTCTTCCTTATTTCGCAGGTCAGTTAAAATAGTCGGGTGGAGGTTTCCGTCACCTGCATGACCGAAAGTTCCAATCATAAGGCTGTATTTTAAAGCAATGCTGTTTACTGCTTCAACAAGCTCAACAATTTTACTTCGGGGCACTGTTGCATCTTCAAGTATTGTTGATGGTCTTACCCTTGCAAGTGATGAAAGAGCAGCTCTCCTTGCTGACCATAAAGTATCACGCTCGGCATCAGAGGTTGCAAGCTTGCAGGAGGTTGCATTGTTTTTTGTGCAAACTTTCTTTACAATTTCTGCCTCTGCATCAACCGCACCTTTCTGACCATCCACTTCAATTAAAAGCATTGCCCCCGTGCTTCTGTCAAGACCAATCTTTAAGTAATCCTCAATTGCATTTATCGTAACATTATCTATGTATTCAAGTGTTGCAGTTATCACACCTTCACTTACTATATCCCTTACAGTTTTTGCAGCATCAGTCGTTGAATTAAATGCCGCAAGAAGGCTTGCCCTTGCATGCGGGGCTGGTAGAAGCCCGAGTGTTGCTTTTGTCACCACTGCAAGAGTTCCTTCCGAGCCTACTATCAGGTCAGCAAGGTTGTAGCCCGATACACTCTTTACTGTTTTTGTGCCAACATTTACAATCTCACCTATCGGAAGGACAACTTCCATAGCGTTGACATAATCTTTTGTAACCCCATATTTTAAACCTCTCAGCCCGCCTGCATTTTCTGCAATATTTCCGCCGATTGTCGAGGTTTTTAAACTTCCGGGATCAGGCGGGTAAAAAAGCCCGTATTTGTTTGCTTCCCTGTCAACATCAATAGTAATTACCCCTGCTTCAGCTTCGATCTGAAGGTCAACTGTATTGATATTTGAAATCCTGTTCATCTCAAGCATTACAAGCAAAATCCCGCCCCTGACTGCAAGACACCCGCCGCTGAGCCCTGTTGCTGCGCCGCGCGGGGTAACTGGGATTTTATACTCATTTGCAAACTTTAAAATGCTGCTTATCTGAAGGCTGTCATTTACCTTCACTATCGCATCAGGCATGTATTCAAGCCTTGTGGAGTCATAGCCAAAGCAGATTTTATCTTCAATATCAGTAAAAACCCTGTCCTGCCCTGCAATTTCCCTTAAATATTTGATATGCTCTTCTTTCATATTCCTAAATTCCTGCTGCAATTTTTAATCAAGTAAAGATTACCATTAAAATATAAACATAGTTTACAAACACAGTTCAATACAACCACGGGTTAAGTAATTTTAATATATTCTTCATAATAAAATCAATTAAAAACTGCAGTAGTCGTATGAATAAAAATATAAGATATTGGCTGGAATGAAAAAGATTACAGACGATTAAAACTAATCAAATAGAGGATGGGTTAAATTTTTTTTCCAATTTAACAGGTATCGTATAAGGTCCTTCAGGTATAACGCTTATTGTTGCATTGTCCCCAAATTTTCTTAATCCAATCTCTATTGCCTCATCAACTGTTCTTACAAGCTTTAATGTTGAAGGCGGTATTTTATATGAACCTGCAAGCAGACATCCGCTGTAAAGATATATCTCCGCTTTTCTTCTTGCCTTGATAAGCTCTTCAAATTCCCACTGGTCAATTTTGAAATAATCCCTGTCGGTAATTTTTTTCATGAACCCGTCAATGTCTTTCTCCTGCTCAATTATTTCAACGAACTCTTTGCTGCCAATCTCTTCACTGCATTCTGCAGCAACAGCAATCATTCCGCCCTGTTTTACTGCAGGCAGTGCACCAACTATACCCTTAACTGTTTGATACAGGGTTGCATCAAGAGGGAGTCCACCACCAGTGGTAATTACAATATCAGCCTCCTCTTTAATGGGATAACAGCTTGAATCCATGCAGAATTTTGCTCCTGCATAAAAAGCTTCCTCAAGGTCTCCACTAAAAACTCCCGTCACTTCCTTGTCTTTATTGATTGTAACATTTACTATAAAATCAGCATCAGCCAATTTAGCTATCTCTGTGGATTCCTCATGAAAAGGATTGCCATCAAGCACCCCAACTGAAGCATTTTCTGATTCAAGAATATCAGGTCCATGAAAATGCCTGAACATGTCCATGTAACTGATACCGGGACAGACTGCTTTTCTGCCACCCGAAAATCCAGCCATAAAATGAGGCTCTATAAGACCTGTAAGTATTTTAAAATCAGCATCTAAAAAAACTCTGTTTATAATTACCGGTGTTCCCCTTTTTGTATTTCCTATATGCTCGCAGGAATTCCTGTCACGGGCATTATGATTTACAATATGATACCTGTCTGCTATTTCTTTGCCTACAAGCCCTTCAAGCTCTTTGCCGACATTGGGCCTGTGAAGACCTGTAGCAATAAGAATAGTAATGAGGTCTTCTTTTACACCACAGTCTGACAGCTCACCCAGGATAACTTCAAGAATAAGTTTGCTCGGGACAGCACGGGTGATATCGGATATAACAATACATATATTTTTTTTTCCTCTGATTCTTTCAGAAAGAGGTAAACACCCAATAGGGTTTTTTATGCTTTTTAATAAAGCATCTTTTGGGTCTGAAACAGGCTTAACAGGCTTTGACGTAATTATGTAAAGAAGATTTTTTTTGCTGATTTCAACCTTTAATTTTTCATCTCCGTAATCAAGCTCTATTATCATAATATTAAGATAACATTAGGATACTTTTTAAAAGATACATTTTCAGATACTATTTATTTACCGTATATTTAAGAAATCAAGCTGCAAAAACAGATGATTCAGATAATTTATAATTTAGATAACTATTTGTTAAATTGTACTTATTTAAAAGATGTGTTTACACCCAACACTTTATAGCTCTTTGAAAACATAATAAAAGTATAGAAATAACAGTTGATAGATATTACATCACTGCTCTGTAAAGATCCGGATGTGGTGCTGCAATTACTTCATAGTTTACTAAAAATCCTTTTTCTTCAGGATACTGTATCCCAACCCGCACTGACTCACTGACATCTGAAAGTTCCCCGTTTATAATACAGATGTTCTTGCCGCCAATTGCTCTCGCTACCCTTATCTCAACAATATCGACTTCTGTAGCCTTAACTGCTGCATCTGCTGACCAGAATATTGATGGCGATGTCAGTGTTTCAATTACACCTATTGATTTAAAACTTTTTATCTCTGATGTTCCTGAAACAGCAGAAAATATCCTGGGATAAACATTGGGTATAACTACAGAGTCTATTATAAAAGTGCTGCAGCCTTCCTCTATTATACTCATGGAATTTTTTACAGCACTTACAAGTCCTGAAAAAATTATATAATATTTTCCCGGACATATTGTTCTTGCATCAAAAATAACCACCTCTGAAGCTTTGACAATCTTATCAACAGCATCTATACCGACTGCAATGCTTCGAAATTCAACTATTCCTATGGATTTTTCCATTTAAAACGCTCTCTTAAAACCCTCTTATTATTGTATTTATATGTTTTACGCACCTTATGCTGTAAAACAAACATTAGCCAGCACTGGGTTCAGATTTTGGTTTTGGAACAGCTGCTTTTACTCTTGGAATCTGACCGCTGCCGGACCTTACCATTCGGCCAGATATGACCTTGTTAACCTCAGTATGGGGTCTCGGGATGACATGGACACTTACAACTTCTCCAACCCTTTTTGCTGCTGCTGCACCTGCATCAACAGCAGATTTAACTGCACCGACATCGCCTTTAACAGTCATAGTTACAAGACCGCTTCCAGCATACTCTTTTGATACAAGTTTTACATTTGCAGCTTTCACCATTGCATCTGCAGCTTCTATAGCGCCTACCAGTCCCCTTGTTTCAATCATACCCATAGCTTCTTCCATTTTTTATTTTCTCCTGTCTTCTTAATATTCTTGATAAGTTTTATAAGTCAAAAAGTTATATTTAAATAATTCTTTTTTCTTAACAGTTGTAAAAACAACTTTTAAATAGTGCATTTAAATATTTTTTATTTTTATTTATGCTGAATAGTTACTAATTTTTCAAATACATAACACAATTTAAAAAAGAACAATTAAATTAAAAAATATAAAAACCCTTCTAAATTAATCTATAAATTAATTATTTCTTGCTGAATAATTTACATAAATTGCCAATTTGAAAATATTTTGAACCTATTTTCAGTAAGTAATTTGATAAAAATTAAATTATTCACCATAAACTAATTATACTTCTTATTTATTTTTTTATTTTTTATTCCTACTTTACAATATTCATTGCGTTGTTAACCACTAAATTTCTCTGTCTTGTAAAAGTTTTTGGACTTGTGTTTCCCTCACCGGTTGCACCTGCAATAGTCCATGCAGTTCCACCCTTGGTTGTATCAACTGCTACTGATTGCGACGGCCCATTTACAACATATGCTGTGGTGCCTATTGCCTGTCCGAATTTTGTAATCCTTGCAATATCGTTTGAATGAATTATTGCAGTATGCCTGAAACCATGTTCAACTCTCACTGCAACAGCCACAGCTTCATCAAAAGTATCAACCACTATTATTGGAAGTATGGGCATCATCTGCTCATGCTGGACAATCGGGTGGTCTTCTTTTGTAACAAAAACTGCAAGCCTGACGGAAGGATCCGCACTTATTCCTGCATCCCTCAGGATTAAATCACAATTTTTTCCAATATAACCTTTAACAATCTCACCATCTTTTGTAACAGTATCCGTAACTTTACGTGCCTGTTCATCGCTTAAAACTACAGTGTTGTTTTGCCTGAAGGCGGAAAGCAGCCTATCCAGAACACTTCTTAAAACAATACAGACTTTTTCTTCATTGCATAAAATATTGTTATCAAATGATGCACCAAATGTAATATCTGCAGCAGCTTTTTCAATGTCAGCAGTTTCATCAACAATTACAGGCGGATTGCCCGGACCTGCACCCATCGCTCTTTTTCCACTCTTCATGGCAAGCCTTACTATTCCAGGTCCACCTGTTACCACTAAAAGATTTACATCAGGACTCTTAAAAATAACTGAAGCATTTTCAATTTTTGATTCCTTTGCTGCAGTTATTAAATTTGAAGGTCCTCCTGCATCTACAATTGCCCTGTGCACTATCTTAAATATTTCCAGAGTAACATTGTGGGCTGATGGATGCGGTAAATAAACAACAGAATTTCCTGCAGAGATCATGCAGATTGTATTATTAATAATTGTGGGAACCGGATTTGTCATTGGAGTAATTGCTGCTATAACACCAAATGGTGCACCCTGAACAATTATTACTCCTTTCTCATCACTGTAAGTTTTTATCTCCACATCTTCAGGCCCGGGTGTAAATAGGGCTGCAACTTCAATTTTTCTTATCTTGTCCTCGACTCTGCCCAGCTTTGTTTCTTCAACAGTCATCTGTGCAAGCCTTTTCTTTTCAGCAAGTGAGGCTTTCCTTATTGCATCTACTATTTTAAATCTTACCTCTCTTCCCATGTTTATAAATCTTGCCTGTGCATTTTTTGCTGCAGCAATTGCATCTTCAATCCTGTTAAATAAACCATCGGCTGATTCTGTTAAAACCCCTGCTTCAAGCAAAGTAGATACCTTTGAGTTTGCAATTAAGTTATTTACAACTTCCCTTACAATTTTTTCAATTTGGCTTTCATCTACTGCCACATCTTACCCCCTATCTTAATTACTGACAGCTAAACATGCCGGTAATTTACTTTTAAATTCTTATCTCCTTTTAATTCTGCATTTAATGTAATTGAAATTCATGCCTAAATATTTTTATTAAAAAACCAGTAATACTTCAGTAATATTTCAGTAAATTATTAGTATTATTATTATTTACTCTTTTAATTATTTTTTCCTTTTGTTATGAGTAATTTACTCATAGGTAATCTGAATTCCTCTTTTTACAGCCTCATCCCTTGCAAGAGGGCTGAGTATAATATTCTGATTTACCTTTATTCCTGTCTGTGCATAATTATCAAGATCAGAAACAGTTATCAATATCTTTTTACTCTCGTCTGCTGTCTGGGGCTGCACTGAAGATTGAGCTGATGTTTTTTCTGTTCTGGATGTCTGTGTACCTGAGGCATCCAAACCAACTGCACCTGCTTTTTGAGCTGCTGCTTCTGCACCGGCTGCTGCCTGCTCTCTCATGCAGGGCTGACCTGTCGAAACCGCACACATCTTTAAAAGATTGGGATCAGTTATCTCACCAACAAAGCTTCCATCAGGAATTGATGGTGGTATTTTATCCATATCAGCCATCATTGCAGGAATTGGCGATACACATGTTGCATCAACTATTTCTACAAGTGATCCATTTACAACATCAGCAGCATTCCCATCATCAGTATCTACATGTAACTCGGATTTAAAATCAGGTGCAACTCTTACCTGAACATTATTAAAAGTAAGACCTTTTGGTCCTCCGACCCTCACATCAACAAGCTGATTGTCCTTTATTCCAAAATATCCGGCATCTTCCGTACTCATATGCATATGCCTGTTAGCTCTGATGACTCCTTCGGATAAATAGACTGCACCTTTAGGTCCTATAAGAACACAGGATGCTGAACCTGCTATATTTCCGGAAGCCCTCACAGGAGCATCAATTCCGAGCACAATGCAGTCAGTTTTTGCAAGTTCAACCTGAGTCTTATTTCTCAACGGTCCTAAAATTCGTACATTCTGTATTGCTGTTAATTTTGGGCCAACAATTGTAACTGCTTCCCTGCAGGCATATCCCGGATTATAAAGCTCTCTTAAAACATTAAGTATATAGCCCTTCCCAAACAGTACATCAAGATGTTCCCTGCATAAATGGACATGTCTTACAGATATACCAACCACTATTCTTCTATCAGAACCTGCCTGCTGTAAAGTTTTGCCTGCAGTTTCCTTTATAACATCCGTAAGTGCCTGTGATGAACCATTGGTTTCAACCGGTGCTGCCGGAGCATTAAAACCTGCAGAAGTACCGGAAGAGCTTGGAGTCCGGGGGCTGCTCTTTTCATCCTGAAGCCTTTGCAGTACATTTCTAACTACGTCCCTGATAAGCTGTTCGGTATTCAATTTAATACCTCACTTTTTATTTTTCCTGGGGCAGAATCATATCAAGCTCAGGATGTGGTCTCGGAATTACATGAACTGAAACCAGCTCACCAACTCTTTTAGCTGCTGCTGCTCCTGCATCCACAGCCGCCTTTACTGCACCAACATCCCCTTTAACTATAACTGTAACAAAACCGCCTCCAATTCTTTCTTCACCCATAAGGGTAACATTTGCAGCTTTTACCATAGCATCTGCTGCTTCGATTGAGCCTACAAGTCCTCTTGTCTCAATCATTCCAATTGCTTCTCCTGCCATTTTATTCTTCCTTTCCCTTTCTTTTTATTTTTTATTTTCTACCTTATATTGATGCTTTTACATTTATATTTATATTTATTTGCTTATTTTTATTTTAATAGAGTATATAATTTTAATTTTTAAACTATTAATTCCGCATTGAACAGCCTTAAGCTAACTGTCATTTTTCCTGATAACTGTTAAAACCTGTGCTCTTCACCCTATAATTATATCAGTAGATTATACCAATAGCTTATAAATTTTTCGATTTAAATTTAATTTAAACTTAATTAAATTTTACTAAATTCAGCTTATAAAAAACTTTACAGCTTTAAAGAACGATTTTCTTCTCACCTAAAAAAGCTTTATCTTCCTATTTTAACTTTTCACTTTGTTAATTATATTTGAAACAATAGCTGTAATTAATTCCACCAGCTTTTCCTTTGAAAGCTCAATACGTTTCTGGTTATCAGAAACAAATACCCGTTCCTTTGCCATATCCTCTTTAAATGATTCTCTGGCGGCCAGGTTATTGCTACTTGGTGCAGCCTCATCCTTTCCGTTACCGTCAGCACTTTTTACAAATTTACTGTCAATTCTGCAGCCGGGATAGTTCAGGTTTGAAAGACCAAAATTTTCCCTGATATTTATAATCCTTTTTACTTCTTCCTCGCCCAGTACATTTACATTGCCGAGCATCCGTGCAATAAAGTTTATTCTTGCAAAGAGCTCAAGGCTTTCCATCCTGTAATATGCTTTATATACATCCTCACCTATTGAAAGCGCCCCGTGATTTTGCAATAAAAAAACATTGTGCTCTTTCAGGTAGGACCTTATATTTTCAGGTATTTCCATGGTTGATGGTGTCCCGTATTTTGTAAGCGGTATTGAGCCAAGACTTATAATTATTTCAGGTATCACACACTCCTCAAGAGGTATCCCTGCAACTGCATAACCTGTTGCAAATGTGGGATGTGCATGGACAACAGCATTTATACCTGGCTTATTTTTATACACATCTATATGCATTTTTACCTCTGAAGAAGGTTCGAGCTCCCCTTCAATTTTGTTACCCATCATATCCACCTTGATTAACTGTTCTGCCGTAATGTAGCCCTTGCTCATACCGGTGGGTGTACAGATTATTGTGCTGTCGCTGACTTTTATCGAAACATTACCATCATTTGCTGCAACCCACCCCTTTGCATAAACTCTTCTGCAAACTTCTATTATGTCACTCTTATGCTGATTATCAGTTTTTTCCAAAATATAAATCCCCCAGAACTTTAATAATTAATTACTGCTGAATAACTGGCTGAAATTTAAAAATTTAAAAAAAATTGCTCAATGAACTCAATTTTTAAAAATAATAAATTATTCAGTATAAACTAATTAATATTTTAATTATTATTAACACATACTTATTAACACACACACTTTGCCGGCTCAAGCCACCTCAACAGGCTTTTATCTGCACCTGAAATAACTCTGTAAGCAATAAGAGAACCCTGCATGGCTAAAAACTCCGCAGCATTTTTAACTGCCTCATTAACAGAAATTATGTCAGCAGTTAATATGTAAAAACTGTTTACACCGCAGCCTTTACCCAGCCGCATTTCAACTATTTCAACATCTGCACTGTCAATGCTTATATCTGCTGCATTTATCAGGTTTGCCATGTTCAGGCTTTCAACTATTCCTATTGAATCCTTAAGAGAGGCTGTGACCCTGCCACCTATTGCATCAATTACTTCCATGTTAATACCGCTTACAACAAAAGAGCTAAAAACATGTCTGCCACCAAGCCTGTCTGCTGTATCTAACGCTTTTTCTACAGAGGATACCTCGCCTTCAACAATTGTTAAATATTTACCGGGGCACAGTGTTGTTGCAAGAATTAGGCTGACACTTGATACTTTTAACATTGCATCAGTTACAATTATACCCCGCGATATGCTTTTAAACTCAACAGCACCAATATTGCCCTCAACATTTCCCTTTTCTTTAACTTTTTCAAATTCACTAAACGAATCCATGCTTAACATCTAAATAAATCTTAAATATGCCATTTTTTTTAAAAAATCAATCCTTGTCAAATTCAACCTTTAACAATAATATGGCTATCTGTTATTTCAGTAACAGTTCCTGAAATTGAACTGTGAACTCTGGCACCTGTTTTCCCCTCAGGAATTTCTGCAACAACCTGACCCTTCTCAACTTTATCTCCAGCACTTACAACAGGTACTGAAGGAACACCAACATGCTGCAAAAGGTATAATTTCACTTCACTTACATCACCGTTAAATTCTTCAAGTGGAGCACTGCTGTCATATCTGTCTACTTCAAGTCTTTTTTCAAGCCTGCTTACAGGAACTTTTCTGTAATCCCTGAATTCGTTTACTGTTAAGTCCTTTCTGTTATGGGGATTTTTAATTCCCTTACCCGCAAGCTCAGCCTTGATATGATTAAAGAGTGAGCGTGCAGAAAGGTCTACAACACAGCTGTAAAGCTCACATAAGCCGCAGTCACAGCAAAGATAAGCAAAATCAAATTTTTTTATATCCTCATCTTCAAGTTTTCCCATATACATTTTCTTCATCATATCGTCCGGAAAAAGCCCATGACCGAGCAAATACCTCGGACAGAGGTCTGTACACATTCTGCAGCTCAAGCATATTGCCTGTGCCTGCTTAACTGCCCTGCTGATATTTCTTTTCTTATGCTCAATAACAATACTGTCAGAAGGAAGCACCACAATTGACTTTGTCGTCTTCTTTACAGCATATGAGTTAGCATCAATAAGCTTTCCCATCATTGGTCCGCCGTCAAGTACTGCATAATCACTTACAGTGGTTCCTCCGCAATATTCAATCAGTAAATTAACAGATGTTCCAACAGGAACTTCAAGAGTTTGAGGAGCTGCAACTTCACCATTTATAGTTACAAATTTTGTAATTACATTTTTACCATTCACTGCATTTGAAACATTCAGCAGTGTCTCAACATTGGCAACCACAACTCCAACCATCAAGGGTATGCCCCCTTCCGGGACAACTTTTTTTGTTACCTCGTATACAAGTACCTGTTCATCTCCTGCAGGATAAAAATTCCCGAGTTTAAATATTTCAAAATAGATATCATCACTTCCAGCGCTGCTGTCTGTATACCTTTTCTGAAAATCCTCAATTTTTTTAATTGCCTGATGATATTTGTCTTTAAGTGCAATAACTATTCGCCTTGCACCAACAAGCCCTGCAGCAACTTTAATACCTTCAAAAACCTTCTCAAAATGCTTCTCCATAAGCTGCTTGTCCACATGAATTAATGGCTCACACTCAGCACCATTTACAATTAAGGTTTCCACTTTTGAATCAAATTTTACATGAGCTGGAAACCCTGCTCCGCCAGCGCCGACTATTCCAGCGTTCTTTATAATCTCCAGTTCAGGACCTGTCATTGCTTTACCGATCTATCCTTTCTACTTTTGCAACGCAACAATTGTACCGTCAATATTTTTGCCCCTTGTTAAGTCAGCCATTTTTGCAGTACTGCCTGTTACAATTAAACCAACCTCGCCTTCTCCAAGCCCGGCAGTATCAGCAACAACATGATATTCCTTTTTTCCATTCAGGCTCAAATCCACAGCCTGAACAAGTAAAATTTTAAAACCTTTAAGAGACTGGTCTTTAATTGTTGAAATAACACTTCCTATTACCTTAACCATTTTCACAGTTTTACTGCCTTTAAATCCTTCCAGCTGATAAAAAACTTAAAAATTTCATTTAGAAACCTGCCATACCTCAGTAAATTATTTCAACCCCGTTTTTTTTAAAGTAATCAATATATTTTTTATCAGGTTTTTTGTCAGTAACAATAATATTTACATCATCAATGTTGAAAACCCTGCTTAATGAAATTTTATCAAACTTGCTTGAATCAATAAGCACAATCTTTTGTGAAGAATTTTCAAGCATGGTTCTTTTAACTGAAGCCTGAAGAGGATTTTCAACTGTCAATCCTGCTTTAATGGATATTCCTGCTGGAGAAATAAAGGCCTTATCTGCATAAAATTCCTTTAAAAATATTTCTGTCCTTGGACCAACAAAACAAAGCGTTGTTTCCTGGAATTCACCACCACTGCAGATGATTTTTATATCATTGTTATTTTTAAGCTCATTTATAATATCGAGGCTATGGGTTATTACAGTAATTTCTTTTTTAGCGCTTATTCTTTTTGCAAATGAAAGCACTGTTGTAGAACCATCTAAAAATAAACTTTCCCCGTTTGATATCAGCTTTATAGCTTTTTCAGCGATGACATTCTTTTCAGTGCTATGAATGCGCTTCCTGAGTATGCTTGATATCTCCCTTGTAGAATCATTTTCTACAACAGCCCCGCCATAAACTCTTTTAAGTATTCCCTGCTGCTCAAGTTCCGCAAGGTCCCGAAGTATTGTCATTTCGGAAACATAAAACATATCAGAAAGGGCAGATGTTTTTATTCCGCCGTTTTTGCATACTATTTCTGCTATTTTTAACTTTCTTTCTGCTGAAAGCATTTTAATTTATAATTAAGACCTTAATTTAAAATTTCAGTTAGAATTTAATTTTAAAATGTTTGATATTGTTATTTTTATTTATTTTATGTGATTTTGTTTATTTTGTCAATAAAAATTTCCTTATCCATTAACTTTAATTCTGATGAAATTAATGGCTTAAAAACCATCAACCATATTAGAATCAATAAGCT
>Ga0194112_10008397_pt1 | contig 13284 bp, 8 predicted proteins | sample TA2MahC400mmetaG_FD_146191 | JGI IMG/M metagenome (GOLD analysis project Ga0194112, IMG submission 146191) | Freshwater microbial communities from Lake Tanganyika, Tanzania - TA2015016 Mahale Deep Cast 400m | ecosystem: Environmental > Aquatic > Freshwater > Lake | place: Tanzania: Lake...
GTTCTGCGGCCCTCGCGGATTACCTTTCGGCAGCGCCACGCTCTACCACCAGCGCGCCGACGCGACGTTCGAAGACGTGACCAAAGCTCCCGGTATCGGCATCGTGCAAGGCTTCTACGCCTTCACGCCGGTCGCCGCCGACCTGAATGGCGATGGCTGGGTGGACATCTACTTCGCCAGCAATTCCACGCCCAGTATGCTGTTCCGCAATCAGAAGAACGGTACCTTCCGCGAGATCGGCACCGAAACCGGCGTCGCGCTCAATGAGCATGGTTTCGAACAGGGCGGCAATGGCGTAGGCGTAGGCGACTACAACCGCGACGGATTGCTGGACATCGTGAAGACCAATTTCTCCGGTGACCATCCGAACCTGTACCGCAACACGGGCGGCGGCATTTTTGAAGATGCCGTGCTCTCGGCCGGCCTCGCCATCAATCCGCAATTCGTCGGTTGGGGCGTGGCTCTGGTGGATCTGGACAACGACGGCTGGCAGGATATCTTCCAAGTGAACGGGCATGTGTATCTGGAGTTGGACAAGGCCGGGAGGAGTGAGACCTACACGCAGCCGCGCCTCGTCTACCGGAATCTGGGCGGCGGCAAGTTTGAAGACGTCAGCGCTATGGCGGGCGCGGGCTTGGCGGCGCGGCATTCCAGCCGCGGCGCGGTGTTTGCGGATTTCGACAATGACGGCGATATCGACGTGGCCGTGATGAACATGGGCGAGCCGCCGTCGCTGCTGCGCAACGGGCTGGCCGCCGGCAGCACGGCGCGGTGGATCAAAGTGACGCTGGAAGGCGTGACCTCGAACCGCTCAGCCATTGGCGCGCTCGTGACCATTGAGGCGGGCGGCGCCAGGCAGACATTGCCGCGCCTCGGTCAATCCAGCTTCCTTTCTCAGAACGAGCTGCGCCTGCATTTTGGCTTGGGCGCGGCCGAAGCTGTAGACTCGGTCACCGTGCGATGGCCCTCGGGCGCAACGGAGGTTTTCGCCGGCTGCGCCGCTGGAGCCACGCTCGTGTTGAAGGAAGGCAGCGGCAGAAGATGATCCTCGCGGCCGCGATCGTGCTGGCCCTGCTGATGCCGCAGTCGACGGCGGACTCGCTGGCCGAACAAGGCCTCGCGGCGGCCCAGCAGGGTGATGGCGCGGGCTCGGCCAGGCGTTGGCAGCAGGCCATTGCCATGAACCCGCGGCACTACGCCGCGCTGTTCAACTACGGCGTTTACTTGCATCGCAGCCGCGCCGAAGCCGAAGCCGCGCCGCTCCTCGACCGCGCCGCGGCCGTGCAGCCGGGCTATCAGGTGCACTTCGTGCGCGGCCTGAACTTCCAAAAACTGGAGCGGCGTGAGGATACGATTCGCGCCTGGCAGGCGGCCCTGAAGTTCCAGCCTCGCAATCTGAAGCTGATGCAGGTGCTGAGCGTGGAGTTCAGCCAAGGCCGCTACTTCCACGAGACCGCGGCGGTTTTGCGCGAGGCGTTAGCGGTTGCACCGGGCGAAGAGAACCTGTACCTGCTGGCGATCAAGGCGTATCAAGACGCCGGCGAAGAGGCCGAAGCAGCACAGCTTGCCGCGCAGGCTGTCGAGTGCTTTCCCCGGTCGGCCCGCGCGCAGTTTGAGTACGGCTTTTACCTGCAGAAGCGGGGCAGCACAGCGCCCGCATTGGAGTTCCTGCGCAAGGCCATGGAACTGGACCCGCGTTACGAGGAGCCGTTCTTCTTTTACGGAGACCTGCTGGTGAAGCAATCGGAATGGAAACCGGCCCTGGCGCCGCTTCGCCAAGCCCTCGCAATCCGGCCCGAGTATTCGCCCGCCAGCGTCGCCCTGGCCCGGGCGCTCATGAATCTCGGGAAGTTGGACGAGGCGGTGGCCGAACTGGAGCAGGCCGCGAAACTGGACCCCAAGAACGCGCAGCCCTGGATGATGTCCTCGCAAATCTACTTCCGGATGGGCCAGGAGGAAAAAGCGAGCGCTGCCAAAGAAACGTCGGTGCGCTTGCGCCGGGAGAACCCTTCGGTGCTCGAAGCCGCTCAGGCCCGCCCGTTCCCGGCGGTCCGGTGAGCGCAACGGATCACTCCGCGATCATTTGCGTCATCATGTTATGCGGATCGTGTGTCGGTCAGACCATCGCCCAGGCAATGCAGCCGCCCGCCGCAAGGGGGCGCTCAACGCAGAAAGGACTGCGCCAATGTTCCGATCGTCGAGCCCTCACACAAGAAGGAAGCGCTTGGAAGCATTCCTCTCTGATGGCAACTCCGGCAGAAGCGAAGTAGAATTGGCTTTCAGCAGAAAATTGGCTTTCTCTTCGTGATCACGGCGTACGAGTTGACCGGAAAGCCACTTACAGCGTTTCGGCGGCGTAGAAGAAAAAGCACCCATGAGCGAGGCCAAACTACCAAGAGGATGGGAAGATGCCAAGTTGCGCCGAGTTCTGGCGCACTACGAGGAACAAACCGAGCATGCCGCCTTGATCGAGGACGAGGCCGGTGTACAACCTGCGGAAAGGCAATAACGGTCCCGCACTCCCCAGGAGGGTGAACGGGCCGACGTGAGACCTTTCTGAGTGGACCCCTTAGACTTAGAGGTCCATCTGAGTGCCGATTTCCATCACCTGCCGGTGCGGCAGGTCAAAGAAACGGTCAGCGGAGACCGTATTTCGCGAAAGGAAAGCGAACACGCTTTCTTCCACCGGACCCATGTGGCCGCGCTTGGAGGCCACAAAACTCTCGCGGCCCAGAAAGTACACCACTTCTTCGGGATCGAACGGGATCTGGTGCGCCGCACACGCCTGGATGAGCATGCTGACCACCTGGGGCTCCTCCATGAATCCATACATCATCACGACGCGCCAGAAACCATAGGAGTCTTTGGCGACCGTCAACCGGTTGTCGGCGGGCAAGGTAGGCGTGTTGGCAAACTTGACAGTGACAAGGATGACGGTTTCATGCAGCGAGCGGCTGCGCGAAACGTAGGAGACCAGAATGGGCGGGACGGTCTTATCGTTGGAGGCCATGAAGACGGCCGTGCCGGGCACGCGGGTCGCCAAGTGGGTGTCGATTTCTTCCTTCGCCCACTCCGGGCTGGGAAAGCGTTTGGCGTAGCGCTCGCCGATGAGCGTGCGGCCGCGATTCCAGATGACCATGACGGAAAGAAAGAGGGCGGCAATCAGGATGGGCACATAACCGCCTACGAAGAGTTTGGTGAGGTTGGCGCCCAGAAAAGGCAAGTCCAGCAAAAGAAAGAAAGCCACTATCGGCAGCGCCTTGGCGATGCTCCAGCCCCAGGCTTCGCGCGTGATGACGTAGAACATCAGCGAAGTAATCACCATGTCCCCGGTCACTGCGATGCCGTAAGCCGCGGCCAGATTGGAAGACGTGCGGAAACCGATCACCAGCAAAAGGCAGCCGACGGCGAGCAACATATTGATCTCGGGCAGGTAGACCTGGCCTTCCACATTGTGAGCGGTATGGCGGACCCGCACGCGGGGAAAGAAGCCGAGTTGCATGGCCTGGCGCGTGAGGGAAAATGCGCCGGAGATCAAAGCCTGTGAGGCGATCACCGCGGCCGCGCTGGCCAGAACCACCAGCGCCAGCGTGGCGCCGCCCGCCGGCACCATTGAGTAGAACGGGTTGGCGGCGGCCGCCAGATTTTTGTCCACCAGCGCGCCTTGGCCGAAGTAGTTCAGCAGCAGGGCGGGGAAGGCAAGTCCCAGCCAGCCAGCGCGAATCGGCTTCAGTCCGAAGTGGCCCATGTCGGCATACAGCGCCTCGCCGCCGGTAACCGCCAGCACCACGCTCGCCAGGATGGTGAAGCCGCCCCAGCCGTGGTGCGAGAAGTAGTTGATGGCGTGCATGGGGAACACGGCGGTGAGAATGTGCGGGTCGTGGCTGATGTGGTAGATGCCGAGCAGCCCGATCGTGACAAACCAGAGCAGCATCACTGGTCCGAACAGTTTGCCAACGGTGGCTGTGCCGCGGCTCTGCAACGCAAACAGGCCGATCAGGATGACGCAGGCGATCGGCACCACCCAGGATCGCAGCGCGGGGTTGATGACCACGATGCCTTCCACCGCTCCGAGCACGGAGATGGCCGGCGTGATCATTCCATCGCCGTAGAGCAGCGAGGCCCCGAGGATGGCCAGCAGCGCCAGGCGTTGGACCTGCCCGCGCTCGGTGGAGCGCATCTTCTTGGGCACCAGCGCCAACAGAGCGAAGATGCCGCCCTCGCCGTTGTTGTCGGCGCGCATGACGAACACGAGGTACTTGAAGGTAATTACCAGCGTCATCGCCCAGAAGATGAGCGAGAGGATGCCGAACAGGTCCTCCCGGTCGAGCACTCCGCCGGTGTGCAGTTTGGCGTGCAGCGCGCATTCCTTCAAGGTGTACAGCGGACTGGTGCCGATGTCGCCGAAGACGACGCCGAGAGCGCCGAGAGTCAGGGGCCAGAAGCTGCCGTGGCTGTGGCCGTGATGTTGGTGAGCGGGAGAAGCGGCCGGAGGATTGGCAGAGCCGGCCGGCGGAGTAGAGTCGCTCATGGCGTACTCATCATTGTAGCTAGATCCCGCTCAAGTGCCCGAGTTGTCCGGTGCTATCCTCCAGTTTTTCGATATTGACGCCCAGGCGGTCGAGCATGGCGATATAGAGGTTGGTGAGCGGCGTTTCTTTGGCGTACCGCAGGTGGCGGCCGGACCGGAAGGTGCCGCCCGCGCTACCTGCCAACAGCACCGGCAGGTCATGATGATCGTGCCGGTTGCCGTCGCTCAGCCCGCCGCCGTAGACCACCATGGAGTTGTCGAGTACGCTCGACCCGCCCTCGTTCATGGCGGCGAGTTTGCCGAGGAAGTAGGCGAACTCAGTGGCGTGCATGCGATTCATTTGCGTTATTTTTACGATCTTCGCGGCGTCACCCAAGTGATGCGTCAAGCCGTGGTGCGAATCCGTGATGCCGATCTCGCGGTAGTTGCGGTTGCTGCCTTCGGGGCCGATCATGAAGGTGCAAACACGCGCGAGGTCGGCCTGGAAGGCGGCGGCCATCAGATCGAACATCAGGCGCGCGTGTTCAAAGAAGTTCTCCGGCACGCTGTCGCCGGGCTTTGAAAACGGTGGCTGTACCGCAGGTCCCGTGGCGCCCGCACGTTCGGCGGCTTCGATGCGCTTTTCGATATCGCGCACCGTGAACAGATACTCATCGAGCTTGCGCTGATCGCTCGCGCCCAGCGTGGAGCGGAGGCTGTTGGCGTTGGCCAACACAAAATCGAGCACGCTCTTTTCTTCACGCCGGGCGCGGGCGCGGCGCAAGGGGCTGGGGTCTGAATCCTCGCCGCCGCCGAACAGCCGCTCAAAAACGGCGCGCGGATCTCGGGCGGGAGCGGGGAGTTGGCCGTGCGCCAGGAAAGGCTGTTGCTATAGGCGCAGCTATAGCCGTTGTCGCAGTTGCCGGAGAGAATGCCCTCTTCGCAACCGAGTTCGAGGGACGCAAGGCGCGTGCCCGAACCCACCTTTTGCGCGGCGATCTGATCGACGGAAATGCCGTTGCGCATGTCAGCGCCGTAGGTCTTCTTCGGGTGCGCGCCGGTGAGGTAGCTGGCTGCGGCGCGCGCGTGGTCGCCAGGGCCGTCGCCCAGATCGCGGCCGTTGTTGAGCGTCGGGCCGGATAGCAACAGCAGCCGGTCGCGATAGGCAGCGAGCGGCTCCAGAATGCGCGGTAGCACGGCGGGCAACGGAGCTGCGTCCCCGTCCGTCGCAGGCGTCCAGTCTTTCATGACGATGCCGTTCGGCACATACACAAACGCCATGCGTCGGGTCGGCTTGTCCGTGGTGGCGGGCGCGGCTAGCGCGGGCGTCATCGCGTCGAGCACCGGCAAAGCGATTGCGGTGCCGATTCCCCGCAACACGGTGCGGCGCGGCAGAGACTTTCCAGCCATTACTTCGATCCTCCTGCTGCTGCGGCTACTACTGCTGTTTCGGCCCCTCGCATGCGGAAGGGCTCACTATTGACGATTGCGGTGCTAAACGCGGAGAACCGGTATTGATCGCGGCGCGCGGCGGCGACAATGCGGTCAACGGCCTCGTGGTCATAGCGTTCCAGGCCCCGGCCCAACGCAAAGGTGAGTAGCTTTTCGGCAAACGTGCGGGCAAAGGCGTCTGACTGGCCTTTGAGAATGCCGATCAACTCAAGCGGCGCGCTGAAGCTGCGTCCGCCCGGCAGCGTGCCCGACGCATCCACCGGACCCTTCCCTTCGTGCGTGCGCCAGGCGCCCACGGCGTTGTAGTTCTCAAACCCGAAGCCGATCGGGTCCATCTGGTTGTGGCACGCTGCACAAGCCGGGTTGGCGCGATGCTGTTCCAGTTGGGCACGGAACGGCACATTGGGATCGATCTTCGATTCCTCAAGGAGCGGCACATTCGGCGGAGGCGGCGGAGGCGGCGCGCCGAGGATGTTCTCAAGTACCCACTTGCCGCGAATCACCGGCGAGGTGCGCGTGGGATACGACGAGACCGTGAGGATGCTGGCATGTGTTAGCAGGCCGCGCCGTGAGCCTTGCAACTCGACGCGCTCGAACGCCTCGCCCGTGACGCCGCCGATGCCGTAGTGGCGGGCGAGAGGTGCGTTCACGAAGGTGAAGGGCGCATCGAGCAGGTCCAGCACGCTGCGGTTCTCGCCGAAGATGGCGGAGACGAACGCCGTGGTTTCGGCGCGCATGTCGTCGAGCAACTCGTCGTCCACGGTGGGGAATTTCGCGGGGTCCGGCTTGGCGCGCGCGAGGCTCCGCAGTTGCAGCCACTGGCCGGCGAAGTTATCCACCAGCGCGGCGGCTTTGGGGTCCGCCAGCATGCGCCTTGCTTGCGCCGCCAAGGCATCCGCGGAATGGAGTTTGTTTTCGTCAGCCAGACGCAGGAGTTCTTCGTCAGGCATGGAAGACCAGAGGAAGTAGGAAAGGCGCGAGGCCAGTGCGTGTGCGCCGAGCGGGCCGGGGCCGGGCGTGCGCTCAAAGCGGAAGAGAAAGTCGGCTGAGGAGAGCAGCGCCTGCAGGGCCAGTTCCACGCCGTGTTCGAACGTTCCGCCGTCGCGGGTGCCGGCTTCGATGATCGCGGTGAGGCGGTTCACTTCGGCGGCTTCCGGACTGCGCCGCCACGCGCGCCGCATGAGGTTCGATGCGACGGTGCGCGCGCAATCACCCGGTGCGCGTTTGGCGAATGGCCACACGCCATCACGCGAGCGAGCGGCGCCGCAGGCTTGGCTTGGAACGGCCCGACGATGTCGAGGTATTCAACAAACAACCGGCGGATCTTGTCGGCGGCGACGTTATCGCGCGGTTCTCGCGCGGCGAGGTGAGGAAAGCTCACGCGAAACGAATGCGCGCCCGCCGGGACCGGAACGCGGGCCGTGAACTCACCGCGATGGTAGTTGCCTTTGCGGCCGCCCTCCACGCCCCCGCTGAAGACCGGTTGACCATCGATGGAAAGCACCACGGGTACGGCGTGCGACTCATCGAGGCGCCGGTCCACCACGCGGAAGCGGAACTCGTAGGAGGCCGCGGCGGGAAACACGAACTAGCCGTAGAGGGCGCCACGCATGGAAAACGGCAGGTAGGTGTTCGCGGCGTTCTTATCGTCGCCATCGGCGGAGCGCTTGCCGAGGTAGTGCGCTAGGATTGAAGCGGATGCGGGGCCGCCGCTGTTGCCCACGGCGGCTCGTGCGATCTTCCGCGCCGTCGACATGTATTTTTCCATCAGCATGGGTGATAACGAAAGCACGTCGCCGATGTTGTCAAAGCCATAGCCGGAATCGTCCACCGGGAATTCGTCCGCCGGACGCAACGCGACACTGAGCAGATCGCGCACCGTGTTGTTGTACTCGGCGCGGTTGAGGCGCCGCGCCGTTACGCGCCCGGCGTCGCGCTTGACGGCCATCACACCGGGTAGGGATGCTGCCCAGGATTCGATCGCCTGCCGCTCGGCGGCCGTGGGCATGGGCAAACCGGGCGGCGGCATTTTCGAGGCGCTCACCTTGTCCAGGATTTTTTGCGCGGTGGCCGGCGTGATTTCGCCTTCAAGGCTCAGGTTGCCGGTCTTTGCCTGCTGGCTGTGGCAGGACGTGCAGTAGCGATTCAGCACAGAACGCGGGTCAGCTTGCGGAAGTGCCGCGACAGCCGAGAGCATCAACCCGGCGGCGGCCGGAAGCACGCGAAACATCATCCACAGGATATACTCTTCCGCGCGGCGCTGAAGGCAGTTTGCCCTGGCACCGCAGCCGCAATAAGCTAGACAACGATGGCTCGCCGTTTTGTGGTTCTTCTTGCCGTGACCGCCGTAGCCGCGTGCGCGGCTGTTCCGCTGGCCGCGGGGTTCGACCGCGACATCAGGCCGATGGTCACGCAGTACTGCCTCGTCTGCCACTCGGCCGCGAAACACGCGGGCGATCTGAACCTCGAGCGCTATGCCACCTTCGCCGCCGTGATGCACGACCCGAAACCTTGGCAGAAGGCTGTGGAGCAACTCACGCTCGGTGAGATGCCGCCCAAGGGCATGCCGCCTTTGCCGGCCGCGGACAAGACGCGGCTGCTCGCTTGGATCCAAGGCGCGTTGCAGGCGGCGGCGCAGGCGCGCGCGGGCGACCCCGGCCCCGTGGTGCTGCGGCGGCTGAACAACGCCGAGTACACGTTCACGGTGCGCGACCTCACGCACGTGGCTTCGCTCGACCCGGTGCGCGAGTTTCCCGCCGATGGCGCGGCGGGCGAGGGATTCATGAACACGGGCGGGGCGCTCGCAATGTCGCCCGCGCTGCTGTCGAAGTACCTCGATGCGGGTAAGTCCGTCGCCGCGCACGCGGTGTTGCTTCCGCGCGGTATTCGCTTCTCGAAGTCGACCTCGCGCAGCGATTGGACCGGCGAGATCCTCGCCGAGATCCGCGCCTTCTACGCCGCATATACGGCCGATGGCGGGGCCGACACGGTGACGCAGCAGGGCATCGCGCTCGACAAGAATCGCGGCGGTACACTGCCACTCGATCGCTACTTGCGCGCTTCGCTGAGCGCTCGCGAGGCGAAGTTGAGCCCGAGGTATGTTGCCGCGCTGACGGCGCTGATGCGCAGCGCGCGGCCCTCACCGCTCCTTGACGATCTGCGCGCGCAATGGCGCACCGCCAAGCCCGCGGACGTGCCGAAACTGCTCGCGCAAATCACGCCTTGGCAGAACACGCTGTGGAAGTTCTCCAGCGTGGGCCACATCGGCAAACAGGATGGCCCGAAGGCGTGGATGGAGCCGGTGTCGCCGATTGTGGACGAGCAGCCGTTTCGTGTGAAGCTCGGGACGGCGGTGAGCGGTACGGTGACGTTGTATCTGGTGGCGCACGACGGCGGTGACGGCTCGATGGGAGACACGGTGGTGTGGCGCGAGCCGCAACTGGCAATCCCCGGCCGCGCGCCGGTGCTGCTGCGCGACCTGCCCGCGCTGGTGGATGAGTTAACGGCGCAGCGGACGCGAATCTTCGCCGCCACGGCCAGCGCGTTGAACGCTGCCGCGCCGGGTGACGCCGCCGAGAAAGCCTGGTTCGACTTTGTGCGGCGCAGCGCCACGCCCAAGCTCGATCTGCTGACGAAGAAAATCGACAAGCTCGCAGCGTTCGATTTCGTGCAAGGCTGGGGCACGGCATCCACGCCGATGGTGGTGGCCAACTCTTCCGCACAAGCCGTGCGCGTGCCCGGTACGATGAAAGCGAAGAGCGTGGCCGTGCATCCCTCGGCGACGCTGCAGATTGCCGTGGGATGGCGCAGCCCGGTGGACGCAACGGTGCGTGTGGAGACCGCGCTGCAGCGCGCGCATCCTGAGTGCGGCAATGGTACGGAGTGGTGGCTCGAATTGCGGCGCGGCGGAGCGCGTGTGCGGCTTGCGCAGGGAGATCACCGGCAGCAGCCGCCCAGGCTGGAGAGTATTCAGGTTGAGCGCGGCGACTTGCTCTCCGTGTTCGTCGGGCCGCGGGAAGAGAATCACTCGTGCGATCTGACGGCCGTGGATCTCAACATCACCGCCCGCGATGGCACGCGTTGGTCTCTGGCCAACGATGTGTCGGGCAGCATCCTCGGCGGCAACCCACATGGCGGCGTTTGGCATTTCTACACCGAGTCAGGGCCGGGTAGCATGATCCTGTCGGGCACATCGCTCTTGGGCCGCTGGGTAATTGCCGAACCGGGCGAGGCCAAGCGCACGCTGGCCGATCAGTTGCAGCGGCTGTTGGTGAACGGCGCGACAGGCAATACCGAAGACGCCGCGCTCTACGGGCAACTCTCTTCGCTCGCCGGGCCGCTCTTTGCCGGCGTTACGGCCACCGGGCCTGCTGGAAGACAGCGCGACATGGTGACGCAAGCGCCGTCGGTGCTCGAAGTGCGTCTGCCTGCCGATCTTGTCGCGGGCAGCGAGTTCGTGACCACAGGCACCGTGCAAGGCGAAGGCACCGTGCAACTGGAGATCCTCACCACCAAGCCCACTGGCGGCGCGCAAAGAAGACTGTCGCCCGCCAGCGCCACGGTGGCAGACGGCAAAGGCATGTGGACTTCGAACAACCAGACCGTCGCGTACGCGCTGCCCGTCGTGGCGCGCAAGGGCACGGCGGCCCGGCAGCGCGTGGAACAGAACTTCAACGAATTCCGGCAGATGTTTCCCGCCTCGCTCTGCTACACCAAGATCGTGCCCGTGGATGAAGTGGTGACTCTGACGCTCTTTCACCGTGAGGACGATCATCTCTCGCGCCTGCTCTTGGACGCGAAGCAAAAGGCGCAGCTCGATCGGCTGTGGGACGAGCTGCACTTTGTCTCGCGCGACGCGCTCACTGGCGTTGACGCCTTTGAACAGCTTTGGCAGTACGCCACGCAGGACGCGGATCCGTCGAAGTTCGAACCGCTCCGGCGGCCGATCCTCGCGCGCGCCGCGGCGTTTCGTGAACAAGTGAAGGCCGCCGAGCCAAGTCACGTGGATGCCGTGATTGAATTCGCGGGGCGGGCATATCGCCGCCCGCTCACCGAAGCGGACCGCGCGCAGTTCCGCGCGCTGTACCGACAACTGGGCCAGCAGGGGCTGCCGCACGAAGAGGCTGTGCGGTTGTTGCTCGCGCGCGTGCTCGTCTCGCCCGCCTTCTTATACAAGGCCGAGAACGCCGGGCCGGGCCGCGTCACCAGGCCAGTGAACAGCTACGAACTGGCGAGCCGCCTGAGCTACTTCCTGTGGTCGTCTCAACCGGACGCTGCGCTGCTGGCCGCGGCGGGCACGGGAAAGTTGCGCACCGCGGCGGGCCTGCAGGCGGAAGCGCGCCGGATGCTGCGCGACGAAACCCGCGTGCGGCGTCTGGCCACTGAGTTCGGCGCGGCGTGGCTCCATATCTACGACTTCGATTCGCTCGACGAAAAGAGCGAACGCCACTTCCCGGCGTTTCGCTCGTTGCGCGGCGACATGTACGAGGAGTCGATTCGCTTCTTCACCGATCTGTTCACGGCGAACCGCCCGGTGCTTTCAATTCTCGACGCCGGCCACACGTTCCTCAACGAAGCGCTGGCCAAGCATTACGCGATTCCGGGCGTCACGGGCACAGAGTGGCGGCGTGTGGACGGCGTGCGGCAGTATGGCCGCGGCGGAGTCCTCGTACAAGCCTCGGTACTTGCCAAACAAGCGGGCGCCTCACGTACCAGCCCGATTTTGCGCGGCAACTGGATTTCGGAAGTGCTGCTCGGTGACAAGCTCCCGCGGCCGCCGAAGGATGTGCCGCCGCTTCCGGCGGACGAAGCTACTGAAACGCTGTCGGTGCGCGAACTCACCGAGCGCCATACAAAAGATCCGCGCTGCTCCGGGTGCCACGCGCGCGGCGACCCGTACGGTTACACGCTCGAACGCTTCGACGCCGTCGGCCGCCGTCGCAACCGCGACCTTGCGGACCGCCCGATCAATGACAGCGCCATTCTGCGCGACGGCACGCCCGTCGATGGCGCCGACGGGCTGCGCGCGTATCTGCTCGGCAAGGGCCGGCCCGCGTTTGTCCGCCAATTCTGCCGCAAGCTGCTCGGCTACGCACTGGGCCGCGCCGTGGAGCTTTCCGACGAACCGCTGCTGAACACCATGCAGGCGCAGCTTGCCGCAAACGGATATCATGTCGGTACAGTCATCGATCTGATTGTGGCCAGCCGCCAGTTCCGCGAAATCCGAGGCCGTGACCATGAACAAGAAACTCATTGACCGCCACGTTTTCTCACGCCGCCGCTTGTTGCGGGGCGCCGGAGTGTCCATCGCGCTGCCGTGGCTCGAATCGCTCCCGGTGTGGGGCGGTGAAGCCGCGCGAACGCAGGAAGCGCCGGTGCGTTTGGCCGTGCTGTTTTCGGGCAACGGCTTTCACAGCAAGGAGTGGTGGGCGCGCGGCGAAGGCAAGCAGATGGAGCTGGGCAAAGTGCTGGAGCCGCTGCACGACTTCTGCGAGAAGACGCTGTTCATCCGCGGCTTGTTCAACGCCGAAGCGCTGAAGGGTAACATCCACAGCTCGCAGACGGGCAATCTGCTGTCGGGCGCGCCGCTCGCATCGGGCGGCGAGATTCGGTCGGGCACCAGTATCGATCAAGTGCTGGCGCAGCGTTACGGCGGGTCGACGAAGGTGCCGAGTCTGGTGCTGGGCTGCGAGAAGTCAAACCCGTCGGTACACAAGAACTATTCGATGCTCTACAGCTCCCACATTTCGTGGAGCTCACCCACCACGCCGACGCCGCTGGAAATTTATCCCGCGCTGGCCTTTGACCGGCTTTTCAAAGACGAAGCGAGCAAAGGCGACCAGAGCGTGCTCGATGCCGTACTGGCCGACGCCGGCACGCTCCGCCGCGGCATCGGCAAGAACGATCAGCAGAAGCTCGATGAGTACCTCGAATCCGTACGCGACGTGGAGCAGCGCATCGCGAACGCCGGCAAGAAGGGCGAGTTGCAGGGCTGGCGGCCCACGCTCGACAAGCCCAACACGGCCCGCCCCGCCGATGGCATTCCACAGGACATCGCCGAGCACATGCGCCTGATGGCCGACATCCTGGTGCTGGGCTTCCAGACCGACACGACGCGCATCGCCACGCTGAAGCTGAACAACGATCACAGCTCGCTGCGCTTCCCGAACCTTGGCGTGGACTACATGATCCACCACCTGCTCTCACACTCAGATACGCCGGACTGGCTGAAGGTGAACCGGTTTTTCCTTGAGCAGGTGGCTTACATCGCGCGCAAGCTCGACACGATTCGGGAAGGCGACCGTACACTGCTCGACAACACA
>Ga0194112_10008403_pt1 | contig 13278 bp, 11 predicted proteins | sample TA2MahC400mmetaG_FD_146191 | JGI IMG/M metagenome (GOLD analysis project Ga0194112, IMG submission 146191) | Freshwater microbial communities from Lake Tanganyika, Tanzania - TA2015016 Mahale Deep Cast 400m | ecosystem: Environmental > Aquatic > Freshwater > Lake | place: Tanzania: Lake...
TCACTGGCAACACCTTGTTCCCTAATTCCACCAGTCCACACTTGCGCTCCAACATGATCAACGGGGATATCCCTGCCCACGCCGTCATCGTCCCCTCCAATCCCCCCGTTACCCTGACACCCAGAAGTGGCTTCTTTACCTTCATCGCTGCCTAACCTCCTGGGTGATACCTTACTCCAATCTGACTCACATTGGAAGCGGTCTTGTCACCCACTGATCAGGGTTCGGATCGTGGTATTGACAAAGAAAAATAAGTGTGGTAATATACGGTAGGCGGCTACCGTGCACCGTAGGCCGTAGATTGCCTAGCAGGGAGACCTAAAAATTGATGGACACGCAAGGCGTAATTGCTGAAACCATACACAGTGGGTTATCGTCACTCGATGATCTCCTCCAAGGACTACGCCTGGGTGATAACGTGGTCTGGCAGGTTGACCGCCTCGAGGACTACCCATATTTTGCAGAAGCTTTTGCTGAGCAGGCAATCAAGGACGGATTTGAATGCGTTTACTTAAGCTTCGCTGCCCACACGACGATCCTTGAACCGCGACTCGGGCTAACAATCAGAAGAATTGATCCTGGTCCTAGATTCGACTATTTCTCCGGTGAGGTACATCGAATAATTGAGGAACGTGGAAGAAGGGTCTGCTACATCTTTGATAACCTTTCTGATTTAGTAGATGAGTGGGCTACCGATGAACTGTTAGCCAACTTTTTCCAGATAACATGTCCGTACCTGTTTCAAGTTAACGCTGTGGCATACTTCGCTCTTAGACGTGGGCAGCATGGGCACAGCGCCATAGCACGCATACGTGATACTACACAGGTGCTAGTAGATGTTTACCATGTCGCTGGCAGTAGTTACATACAGCCATTAAAAGTGTCGGGCCGTTACTCGCAACAAATGTTTTTACCTCATCTAATCACTGCTGATGGCTGGCAACCTGTTTCTCGAAGTGGCGATGCCGCAAAGATATTGACAACCGCCATGAAACGGCCACTAAGTGTTAGCTCTGAATCTATCGCTCCTTGGGACGCCGTCTATCGAAAGCTGCTACAACATCGGGAGTCGCACGAGGATTTACCCAGCCTAACCCAGGAAACTGTAGCACTAAAGGAAGCGCTATCACGGATGATGATCGGTAATCATAAGAAGTTGATCCAGCTATCCGACCGTTATCTTACCTTAGGTGATCTGCTGCAGGTACGAATCCGCCTTATTGGTTCGGGGCGAATCGGCGGTAAAGCAGCCGGTATGCTGCTGGCAAGGAGTGTTCTACTTTCAGGCAGAGGTCAAACTGATTTCTCACAACTGTTGGAAGAGCATGACTCCTTCTATGTAGGTTCAGACGTGTTCTTTACCTTTCTTGTGAATAATGACCTCTTTCAGCTCAGGCTGGAACTGACAAAAACGGGCCAGCTATCACGGGATGAGTTCACCAAATTGGAACAGAGGTTTCTGGAAGGCAAATTTCCGGAAGAAATAATGGAACAGTTCCGTGGAATGATTGATTACTATGGACAGGCACCTATAATAGTTCGCTCATCGAGCCTTCTTGAGGATGGCTTCACGGATGCCTTCGCCGGGAAATATCGGAGCGAGTTCTGTGCTAATCAGGGAAGCCCTGAGAAACGTTTAGATGCCTTCCTAACAGCAATCAAACTGGTGTATGCGAGCGCCTTGAATCCCGATGCCCTTGCCTATCGTCACAGGCGGGGCTTAGGCGAAGGTGACGAGCAGATGGCAGTCCTTATACAACGTGTCTCTGGTATGCCTTATAAGCAATACTTCTTGCCAATGCTGGCCGGCGTGGCTTTTTCCCGCAATTTGTACGCTTGGACCAACCGTATTGACCCACAAAAAGGGATGATAAGGCTGGTGTTCGGTCTGGGAACTCGTGCTGTTAACCGCGTAAGCGGTGATTACCCCAGAATGATCGCTGTCAGCCATCCAAAAATCAGGCCAGAGACAAGTATGGAAGTAGCCAAATATTCCCAGCGGATGGTAGACGTTCTCAATATCGAAGAAAACACCTTCATGACTAAACCCTTCGTTGAAGTAATTAAGGATGACAACTACCCCGTTCTGAATTTGTTGACATCTGAGATAGCCGATGGTTACCTGCGTGACTGGTTTGTAACCTCAGCGGGTGGTTCGGGCAAAAATCTGGTCTTGACCTTTAATAATCTAATAAACCAAACTGCGTTAGTCAACATAATCGGGGAGATATTGAGCAGGCTGGAGGAGGCGTGGGGCCAGCCGGTAGATATTGAATTCACAGCCTATGTCGACAGTGAGAATAATGTGAGGGTCAACTTGCTGCAATGCCGGTCTTTGCGCGTGCCCTCGCTCGCTGGCGTAGGGGTTAGCATACCCGAAAAACTACCTAACGAACAGGTGCTTTTCCGCTCTAACCGGGCGATAAATGCCGGGTTGGTCAAAGATATTGGCTACATTGTCTATATCGACCCGAGAAAATATGCCGAAGTGGCAACAGTGGGTGTCAAGAGGACCCTCGGGCGAGTGATTGGCAAACTAAACAATCACCTGCGTCAATCGGGACATAAGGTCATGCTGATGGGGCCAGGCCGGTGGGGTAGTAACAACATTGAGCTTGGTGTGAATGTAGGCTATGCGGACATTGACGGCACAGCAGTTCTGGTAGAAGTTGCCCGTGAAAAGGCTGGCCACACTCCGGAGGTCTCCTACGGGACCCACTTCTTTCAAGATTTGGTCGAAGCTGGTATACTTTATCTTCCTGTTTATCCCGATGAAGCTACCACTGATTTCAATACCGGGTTCTTTTCCCGTTCACCCAACGTGCTGAAAGAGTTGCTGCCGGAAATGAGTGATTTTGAGAACATTCTACATGTGATTGATGTGCCCCTGGCGACAGATGGCGCTTGGGCAAAAGTGATCGCTGACCCGCACAGTCGCAATGCTGTCTGCTTTTTGGATAAGAGCGGAGCATCAAATACTAATAAAGAAATGAGAGGAAACGGAAATGAATCTGCAAAGACCAAACTCTGACGAAGCTACGAGGACCGCCAACCGTTCCCGGAGTGTATCACCTGCGAGCGGCATCTGTTCACGCTGCCTCGATGGTTGTACTGGAAACTGCGAAGTGTTTAAGGCAACCTTTCGCAGCCGGGAACTCCTCTATCCGGGACCTTTTGGGGAAATCACTGCGGGTGGAGACAAAGGCTATCCTGTTGATTACTCGCACATCAATATACAGGGGTATGCCTTGGGAGCCAACGGGCTACCAGATAATGTTGTCGGCGACTCAGATTCGGCTGTTTTCTCAGCAGTTAACACTGAGACTGAGTACGGCTGGGACAAGAAAGTTAGGATGCGCATACCCGTATTCACCGGTGCGCTTGGTTCGACCGAGATTGCCCGCAAGAACTGGGAGCATTTTGCCATCGGTGCTGCACTCAGTGGCATAACCCTTGTCTGTGGCGAAAATGTTTGCGGCATTGACCCCAGACTTGAACTCGATAGACACGGCAAGATTATTTCTGCGCCGGATATGGACCGCCGCATCAAAATTTATCGCCGCTACCACAAGGGATACGGCGAAATCCTGGTGCAGATGAATGTTGAAGATACGAGGCTGGGCGCTGCCGAGTATGTAAGGAATAAGCACGGATTGGATGCTATTGAGCTTAAATGGGGGCAAGGTGCCAAATGTATTGGTGGGGAGATAAAGGTTGACAGTCTCGAACGTGCCTTGGAACTTCAGAGACGCGGCTATATCATCACTCCTGACCCATCACACCTGCTCAGCCAGGCAAGCTTTAGGGACGGCTCGCTAAAAGAATTTGAGCGCCACAGCCGCCTGGGCTTTATTCATGAAGAGCAGTTCTATGCTGAGATCCAGCGATTGCGGAACCTGGGCTTCAAGCGCATCACCCTGAAAACAGGGGCCTACAGTTTGCGTGAATTAGCAATGGCGATCAGATGGAGTTCAAAGGCCAAAGTTGATCTTTTGACCATAGATGGCGCCGGTGGTGGCACCGGAATGAGCCCCTGGCGCATGATGCAAGAATGGGGAATCCCAAGTCTCTATCTACATGCTGCAGCTTATGATTTCTGTCAGAGGTTAGCCAACAGGGGCGAGCGGGTTCCAGATATCGCCTTTGGCGGCGGCTTCAGCAGCGAGGATGGTGTTTTCAAGGCGCTGGCTCTAGGCGCACCCTTCACCAAGGCGGTATGCATGGGACGTGCGCTGATGATTCCGGGCATGGTAGGTAAGAACATCGCGCTATGGCTTAAGGAAGGTAAGTTACCCAATACCGTTAGTCAGTTCGGGTCAACGCTGGAGGAAATATTTGTCTGTTATGAAGAAGTGAAAGACTTAGTCGGTCCTGAAGAAATGAGGAATATCCCACTCGGTGCTCTAGGGATATATAGCTATAGTGAAAAGCTACGGGTAGGTCTACAGCAGCTAATGGCCGGAGCCAGATGTTTCAGCTTGCCAGCGATCAGCCGTGGCGACCTGATGTCACTGACCGAGGAGTGTGCCAAGGTGACAGGCATACCTTACCTGATGAATGCTTATCGAGAAGAGGCAATAGATATACTAGAGGATCGCCATAACGGGCACAAATACCATGAGGCCATAGGTTCGTTAGTTAGCTATGTGGGTACTTCTCGCAGATTGAGAACCTACGAATAAACTCAAATATTCCGAAGGCACTGCCGCAGACTAACGAGGCATCAAATAGGCCTCGTCCCGCTGAAAACGCACTGTCAGCCGGTGGATAAGATGACCGTTTGACAGTGCGTTCCGATTTTCTCTATACTGATTGCGGTAGAAGGTTGCCATGCGCCGGAGGTTCTAGTGGGGTTTGAAAGTCAAGATGTCGAGCGCAAGGTTCTAGCGATCCTTGGCACCTTAGGAGACTCCCAGGAAGCAGTTGGATCCACAATTATTGCCAAGCAGTTGAAGGACCGGGGAGTTGAGCTCAGCGAACGAGCGGTAAGGTATCATCTCAGACTGATGGACGAAAGGGGGCTTACCCGGCTTGCCGGTAGAAGAGCTGGCAGAATAATTACAGAGCTTGGGCAAGTTGAGCTAAAAAGGGCCATGGTTGCCCGCAAAGTGGGTTTTGCGTTGTCAAGGATCGAGACACTGGCCTTTCGCACCAATATTGATTTAGATAAACGCACCGGTTTCATACCAGCCAACGTCTCTCTTTTCCCGAAGGAGAATTTCAATAAGGCATTGAAGACCATGAAGCCCATTTTCCAGGCGGGGCTTTGCGTTAGTGACCTCGTAGCAGTAGCCAGCGAAGGAGAAGCTATAGGCGACCTGGTAGTCCCAGAAAAGAAGATGGCACTGGCCACAGTTTGCAGTATTGTAGTTAATGGCGCATTGCTGAAAGCCGGCGTGCCAATTGACGCAAAATTTGGGGGTATATTGCAGATACGAAATCATAGTCCCCTCCGTTTTGTTGAACTCATTCATTACGCTGGCAGTTCTCTTGACCCGACAGAAATATTCATCAGAGCTAATATGACATCTGTTACCAGGGTAGCCGAAGATGGCAATGGCGAGATCCTGGCTAACTACCGGGAGATACCTGCCATCTGTAAACCCCTGGCTGAGGAAGTAGAGGCAAAGCTCAAGGGTTCTGGCCTTGGTGGTATCCTTTTGATGGGAAACGTCAGTGAGCCAGTTTGCGAGATCCCCATAGAACTCAACCGAATTGGCGTTGTTCTAGTTGGCGGTTTGAACCCGGTGGCGGCTGCCGCCGAGGCGGGAATAATGAGCGAAAGTCATGCTATGAGTACCGTTGTTGACTATCGGACGCTGGTGAGAATCTCAGAGATTTGAACTATGAGAGAAATAAGAATCATCCCGTGTCTCGACATAAAGGACGGGAGGGTGGTCAAGGGAGTGAATTTCGTAAATCTCCGTGATGCCCGTGACCCGGTGGAAGCGGCAGCAGCTTATTGCCAGGAGGGGGCCGATGAGGTTGTTTTCCTTGATATCTTTGCTACTGTGCAGAACCGGAAGACGAGGTTGGAATGGGTGAAGAGAGTGTGTGATGTAGTAACTGTCCCCTTTGCTGTAGGTGGTGGTATCTCTAGCATCGATGACATGAAAGCGCTCATCGATATGGGTGTGGACAAGGTATCGATAAACACAGCTGCCGTGAAAACTCCGGATTTGATAAGGGAAGCCTCAGAAAGATTCGGCAGGAAAAGGCTCGTTGTTGCCATTGACGGTAAAAAAAATCCGGAAGGGAGCAAGCTACCCAGGCTGGAAGTAGTTGTTAGAAGTGGCGCAGAGTCCACTGGCATAGATATCGTAGAGTGGGCAAAACATGTAGAGAAGCTGGGAGCTGGCGAGATTCTCCTGACCAGCAAAGATGCTGATGGCACCAGAGATGGCTACGACCTTGAGATGACCGGGGCGGTGGCGGAAGCGGTAAAGATACCCGTCATAGCTTCCGGAGGCGCCGGTACATTGGAGCATCTTTATGTAGCAGTGACTGTAGGGAAGGCTGCAGCGGTGTTAGCTGCTTCGATATTTCACTTTGGAGAAATACGGATAGCGGAAGCCAAAGCGTACCTGAAAAGTAAAGGACTAAATACTAAAGATTGGCTGAGGCATTGACACCCATCTCAATACGACTAGACATAGTCTAATGTTAGGTACAACAAGCAAGAAGAGGATTTGAGGGACAAACCTTAGAAGGAGTAAAAAGGAGATGACAGGTACCAATCCGTTTGAAGTGGCGAAGCGGCAGATAGACGCTTGCGCAGATATTCTAAGATTGTCTCCCAATGTGACGGCGATGCTTAAGAGCCCGATGCGAGAGCTCCATGTGGCACTTCCGTTACGAATGGATGATGGCTCTATCAAGGTATTCCAAGGATTCAGAGTTCAGCACAATGATGCCAGGGGACCTACCAAAGGTGGCATCAGATTTCATCCTGATGAAACCATTGATACTGTCCGCGCACTCGCTTCTTGGATGACCTGGAAATGCGCTTTGCTTGATTTGCCTCTGGGAGGAGCAAAAGGTGGCATTATTTGCAACCCGAAGGAAATGTCCCCCGGTGAGTTGGAGCGTTTAAGCAGAGCATATATAAGAGCGGTATTCCAGTTCGTAGGACCAGAAAGAGACGTTCCAGCACCCGATGTGTATACAACCCCGCAGATTATGGCATGGATGATGGATGAATATTCGGTTATCTCAGGGAAACCGCAGTTTGGTGTCATTACAGGTAAGCCGCTGGCTATCGGCGGGTCTCCCGGACGTGGTGACGCCACGGCGCGAGGCGGTATGTTTACTATCCGTGAAGCCGCTAAGACGATGGGCATTGATCTGAGGAAAGCCAAAGTGGCTGTACAAGGCTATGGGAATGCCGGTTACCATGCGGCTCGACTGTGCAGTGAACTCTTCGGGTCGTCAATAGTAGCTGTGTGTGATAGCAAAGGCGGAGTGTGCTGTAAGGTCGGTATTGATCCAGAGGCAGCTTATGCCTGCAAGAATCAGACTAGCTCAGTCTGTAATCTGCCAGGCATGGAACCTATCTCTAATGAGGAACTTCTGGGACTCGATGTAGATATACTTATTCCGGCTGCCATAGAAAACATCATAACCGACAAAAATGCCGATAAAATTAAAGCAAAGATTGTTGCTGAGTTAGCCAATGGCCCAACCACCCCTGAAGCCGATGAGATACTATACAAAAATGGGGTTCATGTGATACCTGATTTTCTATGTAACGCAGGCGGTGTGACCGTCTCGTATTTTGAGATGGTGCAAAACTTCTATATGTACACTTGGGGAGAAGCAGAAGTCCGTGATCGTTTAGACAAAAAGATGACTGCGGCATATCATTCTGTATTAAATACTAGCCAGGAATATAAGATAAATATGAGACAAGCAGCGTACGTGCGGGCTGTTGAACGTGTAGTGGAAGCAATGAGACTTCGTGGTTGGGTATAGTCATTCGTTAATGAAAGATCCAGGTGTCCAGACTATGGCAAATCCAGGGTTCTCTCTAGACAACCGATTAACACCCAAAGAGGAACTGATCCATTTCAAAGCGGTAGTCAGAAGTGTGGTGATTGATGCCTCTGAAGTTCTTGCCAATATAGAGCTACTTTCTCATGCAGCCGAATTGGAAGCACAAATTGTTGTGTTAGATCATTGCTTGGATTACATACGAAGACTATGCGAGGGAGACATTCAGGAATCCGGCGATAAAGAAGCAGAGTAAGAAGATTGAGGGTTGTTAGCCAGAGGGTAACAGTCTAGCGGTTCGTTCAATCTCCAGATATCACTGACCTAACCACTGGATCGACTATATGGATGACTCTTCTCCCAATATGAAGTGGAACATTTCGACACTCCGATCTAGGCCAGTAATCCTCAGCCCGTCACGGGCTTAGCAACTCATCCAGTGGAAGTGCTACAATAAACACAAGTAACAGAATTGGTTGTTGACATAGACGGAGGTCATTTGAGAATACTTCTTGTTTACCCATGGTACCCCGATACCTTCTGGAGTTTTAGATACGCGTTGAAGTTCGTATCTCAGAAGGCCACTTTCCCGCCTCTGGGACTATTAACTGTTGCTGCCATGCTTCCGAGTGAGTGGGAGAAAAGGCTGGTAGATATGAATGTAAGCGCCCTGAGTGATGCAGATATTAAATGGGCTGATTATGTCTTTGTCAGCTCTATGGTGGTGCAGAGAGATTCGACGAGGGAAGTTATTGCCCGGTGCAAGAGGCTCAACGCCAAGGTGGTTGCTGGCGGTCCACTTTTCACTACTGGCTACGAAGGGTTTGACGGGATAGACCACCTTGTGCTTGGTGAAGCTGAAGCCACGCTCTCGCACTTCTTGGCAGACCTGGCCAAAGGGTGCCCTCAACAAATCTACTCATCCGATGAACGACCAGACATAAGCCAGACTCCTATCCCGCTGTGGTCGCTCATCAATATGAAGCACTACTCAGCGATGAACCTTCAGTACTCTAGGGGTTGCCCCTTTGACTGCGACTTTTGTGATATTATCATTCTCAATGGCCATAGACCCAGGACCAAGGATAGGCAGCAAATGGTGGATGAGCTAGAAGCATTGTACCGTCACGGCTGGCTGGGCAGCGTATTTATTGTCGACGACAATTTCATCGGCAATAGAAAGAAATTAAGGGCCGAGATTTTGCCAGCGATAATCGAATGGTCAAAAGACAAAAAGTACCCCTTCAGGTTCTCCACCGAAGCATCCATAGATCTTTCCGATGACGACGAACTGATGGAACTAATGAATAAGGCTGGGTTTAACCGGGTCTTTGTTGGCATTGAGACTCCAAACGAAGACAGTCTGGCCGAGTGTAACAAACTGCAAAATAGAAAGCGCGACCTGGCTGCTTCAGTGAAGAGGATTCAGAACCACGGGTTTGAGGTACAGGGAGGTTTTATCCTCGGCTTTGATAGTGACCCGATCTCCATCTTCGCTAGCCAGATAGACTTTATTCAAAAGACTGGCATTGTTACGGCCATGGTCGGCTTGCTCAATGCTCCCCGTGGGACGAGACTTTACCAGCGTCTCAAGAAGGAAGACCGCTTGCTAAAGGATACGTCCGGGGACAATACGGACTTTTCCATTAACTTCATTCCCAAGATGAAGTACGAAACGCTCATCGGTGGCTATAAGCATGTTTTGGATACCATCTACTCGCCGCGGCATTATTATGAGCGGGTCGTTACCTTCCTGAAGGGATACAGACCCCGAAAGACAGTTGGGATATCACAGTTGCGATTCTATCATATTCATGGATTTGTGAAATCTCTTTGGTCCTTAGGTATCATCGACAAAGGGAGATGGTATTACTGGAGGCTCCTCATTTCGACCCTTCTGAGATATCCGCGGCACTTCCCTTTGTCGGTAGGTCTGTCTGTCACGGGGTTCCACTTGCGAAAGGTAGCCGAGGGTTACAATAAGACCCTGCTCGCACTCCGCCGTCAAAGTGTTTAAGGAGCCCTTGCTCGAGTAACAAAAGTCCAGATTGTTTGATCCCGCGATCCCGTCACGCTAGATGGAGGAACATCTTCCTGTGGTAAGATAAGTGAGAAGGCCGTTCTGTAGTTTTATCACAGGTGATTACAGGAATCGGAGGGGTGAAGGCATGAAGGTGGTCGGTATTTGTGGTTCTCCCAGAAAGGGCAATACAGAATGGATGCTGAGAAAGCTATTGGGGGGAGCCGCCAAAGCCAAAGCAGAGACTGAGTTGATCTTGCTGAGGGAGAAGAACATAAGCTGGTGTGACGGGTGCTTGAGCTGTGAGGCAGGAGGCGAGCATCGAAAGGGGGTCTGCCAGAATCCAAGATGATATGCAGCAGATATACCCTAAGCTGCTGGAGGCCGATGGCATAGCTCTTGGCACGCCGGTCTACTTTGAACTACTTTCCGGTATGCTCAAGAACTTCATGGACAGAACCTGTCCCATCTGGCCGAAGCTGGAGCTAAAGCCGGTAGTCGGCGTAGCGGTTGCTGAAGGCGGCATAGGGAAAGCGATTGATAACCTGAAGACATATTCCAACCTGTGCAACATGCGATGGGTGGGCAGTGTCACAGCTTTGGCAAAGACACCGAAGCAGGTATCACGGGATAAGAATATCGAAGGGCGGCTTGAGCGATTGGGCAGGAAGCTTGTTGCTACATTGAAGGCCTGAACTTACACGATTTCCGGTTTCGCGAGACCGGGTCACATTCGCCTGTTCTGTGTGATGCTGGATACAAGAAAGGGGCTCCCCAGTTGGTTAACTGGTAGAGCCCCTAAGATCGCTCTAGTCCGTTCTTCAAACTTGGTGATGAAATTTCCCTGATTCTGCTGCCTGGTCAAGTCCCTGGCCAGCTCTTGAGGACATTGTTTGATAAACAAAAAGGGGTTAGCCCGATTTGCTCAGGCTAACCCCGTTGAAGGGACAAAAAAAGGCAAAGAAACCCCTCATGCGTTAGAGGCTTCTTTGCCTGTAATTGTCTCTGTTGTGGGCTTTTGGTTTGTTGGCGCTGCACCGTGAACAGGTAAGACTCACCCTATATCATCCGAGTGATTACTGCCTTGTTTTTTGGTCTGGCTCTCTGATCCTCTCAAGCCTCTGATCAATAGCCCGCAGTGCGCTGGCACTATTGCTTGAGGACTAACCCTCAAGACGGCTTGGTACAGATAGAATTAGCCAGAGCAAGGCTAATCGCCCAAAGCAAGCCTCACCCCGAATCAAAAGCCCGCACTATTCAATTGTCCAGAGCCTTGCCGACCCGCAATGCGCTGGCATCGTTCAAGTCTTCTGCAAGAGGTTTTATCCTCTCACTGTATATATCGGGAAAAAGTCTGCAAATCGGACATCAAATTAAGGTTTTCTGAACTTTGTTGCGATAGCGGTTGAGGTATCTTTGCTCATGGCTATCTAACGGGTAGCCGCTATACCTTTTGTAAGCAATCTGGATTGCCCGTGTAGGGTAACCCTTGAGGGTGTGCTTTGCATCCAGCATAGCCACTATGTCAGGAGCCTTATCGTCAGCCAACATCTGATAGAGTTCGGTCTTACCACCATTGCCGTCCTCTATCAGCCTGTCAAGGCTTTCCAGCCTGATAGCCTTCGGACATTCGGAGTATCGCCCGTTGTCTTTGCACCCGTGCCTTTGTTTTTGGCTACAGCTTCCGCAGTCTATCCAGTTGATAAGCCTATACTGGTTCCGCCAGTAGTCGGCTACCTGGTAGCTGGCAACCCTCTTTAACCCCGCTTCGGTCAAAGGCTTACCCGCCAGATCATACTTTGCCTTTACTTTGGCCATCGTCAACATGAGGTCATGCAAGACGTCCTGTCTATCCTCTGGCTTCACCTTGTGGTTAAAGCCTCTGGCTACCTTATAGAATAACGCCCAATCGCCCTCCAGATGGTCATAGGATAGTGGATCAGCCCCGTTGCCATTGCCTTGATGGTGGTCAACCTGTGTGATATAGTCAACATGGTCTAGCATTGTGGATACCCTCCCTTTGTTAGACTTGCCCTGGTCTAGGTTGCCACTAGCCAGGGCGTTTCTATTTACCAGCAAGGCAAGGCTCTGGACTTTCGCTATTCGATTGTTAAGGTGCGAAACAGAAGCGATCTATTACCAGTATTGAACAAAATGTCCTTAAGTTCATCAACAAAACGAACCTATATTTTCGTGATAGGTTTGGAGAGTGCTGTTTCTCAAGCACAAGAAGCAGGACGGACTATCGTTCCTCTACGGGTCAGGCATCTGGCTTCCTGGGGTACAGGCCAGCCAGTGGGAATAGGGTCTTGCCTCTTGGGAGGGCAACCAGCACGATGAGGGCTAAACAGACTGAGTGCGATGCCAGCGGAGGGAGGTGATGGGCGGGAGGCAAGAGGCTCAGTCTTGATCCAAAGGACTGTTGAGGGCAATAACGAGTGAGATGGTCACGGGAACACCACCCTGCCCTTAAGTCCTATTCCCGTGTGTAACCTAGTACGTAAATTGGCGTGCCAAAGTAGATTAGTTTTCTGGACTGTTTGAGTCTGTGAATGACGTTGTCAAAGCTGCCCAGTTGCTGCCCTTCAGAGGCTTCTCTCTTCAGGTCTTCTATAGCCTTCTTGAGACTCTCCAGTGTAACCCACGTTCCTTTCGATGGGAGTTCATCCTTTGACGTGACGACGATTTCTTTTCCCAAGGACACTGCCCATTGTGTCGCTCCATACCCCTGAAGCATACCATCAAGAGCTGACATTCCTGTGTTCAAAGCCACATATTTGTCTCTGGTTACTAAGCCACCTAGAATTAGCCCGCCCAATCCCACCGCTAATGTGGTCCCTATATTTTTCTTGCCCCTGATAAGTGACACCATTCCTCTGCGACGTGCCTCAGATCTCCTCTGCTCCTCCAGAGAATGCTCGAGCAATTCGATTTTCAATAGCTCCGCTTGTCTGGTTAACGTTTCAAAGCGATTTGATATCTCCTCAGCTCTACCTTTCATGGAAGCCAGTTCATTCTTCAGATTAACCAGGATCTGGTTCCAGTTGCTGCGTGACATCAATTGCTCCCTAATCTGCCTCGCATATCTGTGAGGAAACTGCTCAAGATCTTTTCCGACTCCTCGCCTTTTTTCACCAGCTGTCTCATCTCGCCCACGGCTTCCCCTGCCTTCAGGGTATATTCCAATAAGGCATTGAATTGACTCTCGATAGCGGTCACCTTTTGCTGGATGTCTGAGACGGCCTGTGCCCCGCTATTCCTTATCCCTT
>Ga0194112_10008404_pt1 | contig 13277 bp, 17 predicted proteins | sample TA2MahC400mmetaG_FD_146191 | JGI IMG/M metagenome (GOLD analysis project Ga0194112, IMG submission 146191) | Freshwater microbial communities from Lake Tanganyika, Tanzania - TA2015016 Mahale Deep Cast 400m | ecosystem: Environmental > Aquatic > Freshwater > Lake | place: Tanzania: Lake...
GAAATTTTATCAACTTCTTTGTTAAGAACATTTATAATATTTTTTGGAATTTTACATTTAGCAATCCTTGGACCAAAAGGCGCAAGTAAGCTAAGGTTACTAGGTTTCATAACTTTGTTGGATTAGGTTGGCCCTTGTAGACAATATTTGGATTAAATTTTTTTTTCTTTTCTTTAAATTTTAATTTTATATTTTTTTTTTTAATTGGTAACGATCTATAGAAGCAAGACTTATAACCAACATGGCAGCTTGCGCCTCTACCAATATCTACTGATATCCAGATTGAATCTTGGTCATCATCAATTCTTATATCCTTGATTTTCTGAACAAAACCAGACGTAGCACCTTTGTGCCACAATGCTTTTCTAGATCTACTCCAGTAGTAAGCCTCACCTGTCTCGATAGTTTTTTTTAGCGCTGTTTTACTCATAAATCCGTGCATGAGGACTTCTTTAGTCTTAAAATCAGTAGTGATTACGGGTATTAACCCTTCGGAATTAAACTTTGGGCTAAAATGCCTTCCTTCTTCTACTTGTTTTATTGATATTCTTTTTTTAAACATTACTTGTGATTATTAAAATAAATAAAATTAATCTATTTAAAATATTTTCATGAGTAATATTACAGATTTAATAAAAAAAAAGTTAGAAAAAAGAGTTAATAGAGCAGAAGCAGAAGAGGCCATTAAAACATTACTAGGCTGGATAGGTGAAAATCCTAAAAGAGAGGGTCTTTTAGATACACCTAAAAGAGTTATTAAGGCATTTGAGGAATACTTTTCTGGTTATTTTATCGATCCTTATAAAGAATTAGAAAAAACATTCGGAGATGTGCAAGGCTATGATGACATGGTAATTCAAAAAAATATTTCAATTTTTAGTCACTGTGAACATCACATGGCTCCAATTATTGGAGTTGCTCATGTCGCATATGTACCACATAAAAAGATTGTAGGCTTAAGTAAACTTGCAAGGGTTGTAGAGGCATATTCAAGAAGACTGCAAACTCAAGAACGATTGACGATTGAAATTGCAGAAACTGTATTTAAAGGTCTTGAAGCCCATGGCTCAGCAGTTAGCATTGATGCAATTCACCACTGCATGACGTCTAGAGGAATAAAAAAACATGAAGCTACAACTGCAACAAATTTTTTTACTGGTATTTTTAAAGAAAGTCATAATCTCCAAAGTAGGTTTTTAAATCTCATAAAAAAATAGATGCTAGATCAGGAGTTAGTTGATCAAGATCAAGAATCAGTTGCGTGTAACGGTGGTGATGACGATTTAGGTCATCCTTTAGTTTATTACAATTTTGGTGAAAAAAATGAAGTAATATGTGGTTATTGCGGAAAAAAATTTTTTAGAAAAAAAAATTAAAAATGGCTTTTAAAGCAACTGTTTTACGCAAAGAAGGTGATAAATTTTCAAGAGGAATTCAGAATTTAGATTTTAATGAACTCAAGCATGGAAATGTTTTAGTAAAAGTCGATTATTCATCACTTAATTACAAAGATGGGATGATCCTTAAAAATGGCGGAGGTCTTGTTAAGGATTATCCTCATGTCCCCGGAATTGATTTTTCAGGAACTGTTATTGAGTCGTCGAGTGATAATTTTAAGAAAGATGATAAAGTTATTTTGACTGGTTGGCGTGTTGGAGAAATTTATTACGGTGGATATTCACAATATGCAAAAGTTAATTCAGATTTTTTAGTAAAATCTCCAAACAATATTTCTTCAAAGGAAGCAATGTCCATAGGAACTGCTGGTTTTACAGCATTACTTTGTTCATTTGCAGTTCAAGCAAGAGAAACTATTTTACTGGGTGAAAAAGTAAAAGACGTAGTTGTAACTGGAGCCACAGGAGGTGTTGGAAGTGTTGCTGTAATGATACTTTCTAAAATGGGATATAATGTTACTGCTGTAACTGGAAAAAAAGATAAAGAAAACTTTCTTAAAAAATTAGGTGCAAAATCTATTGTTAATAGATTAGAATTTGAGGGTGAAACAAGACCCTTAGATAAAGGAATTTGGGATGGGGTAGTGGATACAGTTGGTGGAAAAATATTATCAAAAATATTATCCCAAACTAAGCCAAACGGAATTGTAGCTGCTTGCGGTTTAACAAATAGTTTTAAACTAGAAACAACAGTTATGCCTTTTATTATAAGAGGAGTAAAACTTTGGGGAGTAAATTCTGTTGAAACTTCTATTAAAAGAAGAGAATTTGTTTGGTCTCAAGTAAGATCATTAATAGATATGAGTATACTCAACGAAATTACCGAAACTTGGAATATGGAAAAATTAATTAATTCTTATGAGAATATTCTTAAAGGACAAATTTCGGGAAGAATAGTTGTAGATGTCAATAAATAAATGGATTGGGATAAATTAAAAATTTTTTATGTTGTTGCACAAGCAGGGAGCTTCACTGAGGCTTCAAAAGATTTAAATCTAAGTCAATCTGCAATAAGCAGGCAAATTCAATCTTTAGAACATGAGTTAAAAGTTAGTTTATTTGAGAGGCATGCGAGGGGATTGTCTTTAACAGAAGATGGAGAGTTTCTATTTAAGAATGCAAATGAAGTCATGATTCATTTAAAAGATGTTGAAACTTCGCTAACTGAAAAAAAAAATAAACCTTCTGGTAAAATAACTGTAACAACAGTTGTTGGTTTTGGAGGAATTTGGCTGACACCAAGAGTTAAAGAATTCATGGATAAATACCCCGAAATGGAAGTTGAATTAATTGTAACTGATAAAGAATTAGATTTAAGCACAAGAGAAGCTGATGTAGCCATATGGATGAGACAACCAACACAATTAAGTTATATTCAAAAAAAATTAATAGATATTAATTATCATATTTATGGTTCACCAAAATATATGCAAGAAAATGGTTTTCCGAATTCCCTTAAAGATTTAGAAAAACATAAATTTATCGTTTACGGTAGAGGAACTCCATCACCACTCTCTCAAACTGACTGGATATTAAAAGTTGGAAGAAAAGATAATTCTAAGAGAAAGTCTATTATGAAGGTTAATAATATTTATTCTTTATTACTTGCAGCAGAGAGTGGTGTTGGTCTTGCATCATTACCAGATTACATGGTCCATGAGAGAAGTAATCTTGTCAAAGTTTTGCCAGATATCCACGGACCTAAATACGAGGCACATTTTGTTTATCCTCAGTCTCTTAAAAATGTTGCTAGAATAAAAAGTTTTAGAGATTTTATTTTCGATAAAGTTAATGAATGGAGATTTTAAAGCTTAAGATAAATGTTTAATTTTTTAATCGGATTGTTATCCGGTTTTTTTTTAGCGATACCTGTAGGAGCCATTGCAGTTTTATGTATTAATAAAACGTTGCAATATGGACCAAAATCAGGTCTTGCTATTGGAACAGGTGCAGCTCTTGCGGACGCTTTTTATGCGTTTATTGCAATATATAGCCTGTCAGCAATTTCTAATATTTTTTTAGAAAATCAACAAATTTTAAGAATTATTGGTGGTCTTTGTCTCATTTTTATCTCAACCAGAATGATTATTGCAGGTTCATTAAAAATTGAGCAGAAAAATGTTGTGTACCAAAAAATATCAAAAGATGTATTATCAGCTTTTTTTATAACATTAAGTAATCCTGTAACTTATATAGGTTTTATTGCAGTACTTTCATATATTCATGTTATCTTCAGAAATTTTGACGATAGATTAGTATTGCATTTTTCTTTGGGTGCACTTGCAGGTTCAATGTTATGGTGGTTGATACTTGTTGAATTTGCAAAATTTCTCGTGACCAAAGTGGATTATATATTTATTAAACGATCAAACCTAATTTTTGGTATTATTATTTTAGCCTTTGGAATTATTATAATTGTAACCTCTAATATGAATATGAATTTATGGAAGCTCTGAAATTTATTTTACCATTTATAATCTTGATATCTATTGTAGTTTTTGTACATGAGTTTGGACATTATTATTACGCAAGGAAATATGGTGTAAGAGTAACAGATTTCTCCATAGGTTTTGGAAAAGAATTATTTGGGTGGAATGATAAATATGGAACGCGGTGGAAGGTGTGCCTATTACCTCTTGGTGGATATGTTAAATTTTACGGAGATATGAATCCAGCAAGTCAGCAAGAAAACATAAATAATTTTCCAAAAGATGAGCAGAAATTTCTTTTTTCTACAAAAACAGTGTTTCAGCGAGCTGTAGTTGTTGCTGCTGGACCAATTGCAAACTTTGTCTTAGCTCTTATTATATTTATTTTTATATTTATGGTTTATGGAAAAGATTTTTCTGTACCAATAATTCAAGATGTCAAAAATGATAGTCCAGCTTTTAAAGCTGGATTAAAAAAAGGAGACCAAATCATTTTAATTAATAATAAAGAAATTAAAAGTATTGGTGAGGTATCGCAGAACATCATGTTGTCAGATAACAATTTAATTAAAATAGTGGTTCTTAGAGATAGAAAAGAATTACTCTTTAATGTCGAAGCAATATCTCAAGAAACTAAAGATAACTTTGGTAATACTATAACAAGGAAAATGATAGGAATTCAAATAGTTCCACTTAATAATCAAATAAATAGACAAAAACTTGGACCTGCAAAGGCACTTGCAGCAGCCCTGTCTGAAATATGGTTTACTATCTCTACTACGATTAGCTATTTGGGAAAGATGATTATTGGAACTGAAAAAACAGATCAACTTGGTGGTCCTATAAAAATTGCTCAAATATCAGGACAGGTAGCTGAGCTTGGAATAATTCCTTTTCTAACAATTATGGCTTACATTTCAATTAGTCTTGGACTTATAAATTTATTTCCAATCCCGCTTTTAGATGGTGGGCATTTAGTTTTTTATTTGTATGAATTTATTTTTAAAAGGCCCATAAGTGAAAAAATTCAAAATTATTTTTATAAATTTGGTTTATTTGTTCTTTTTTCTTTAATGTTTTTTGCAACCTATAATGATCTTAAAAGTTTAGGTTTGTTTTAAAAAGTTATATAAATCAATAGTTTATAAATATTAGCCAATATCAACATATAGTAGTTAAAAATATTGAAAATACTACATTTATGTTGATTTACTATGTTTTAAGCAGAATATGCAATTATTAACGAATCAAAAAAAGGGCTAAAATGAACAAAAAACAGCTAGTCGCTAAAATTGCATCAGCATGCAATATGGGAAAAAGCGATGCAGAAAAAACCTTTGATAAAATCACAAACATCATTCTTGATTCTTTAAAAGCTGATGAAACTGTGAAAATCGCAGGTTTTGGCACTTATAAAGTTGCTAAAAGAAAAGCTAGAACTGGACGAAATCCAAGAACTGGCGAGAGTATACAAATAGCAGCTTCTCAAAAAGTGAAATTCCTTCCAGCAAAAGCTTTGAAGGAAATGTTCAATAGATAATTTTTCTATTAATTTAATAACCCAGAAAATAGCGTCTGGGTTATTAAATTTTTTTCCTTATTACAACTTCAACTTGTTTGATTAGTAAACGATTTAATTTATATGTATTTAAAACAAATTAGGAGAATTTAAAAAATGTTTTCAAAAAAACTCAATGATAAATTAGATGATTTTCACCTGCTAAAACATCCTTTTTATCAAGCATGGAATGAAGGAAAATTGAACAGGGAAATAATTAAGGATTATGCAGAACAATACTATCATCATGTTAAAGCTTTTCCTCGGTATATAAGTGCAACCCATTCAATTTGTGAAGACATTAGTGATAGAAAAATTCTTCTTGAAAATTTGAATGACGAGGAGGATTCAAAAAACGACCATCCAAAGCTTTGGAAGCAATTTGCACTAGCTCTTGGTGCAGACAAAAATAACATTGAAAAAGTAAAAATAGAGGGTTTTACATCACAGATGATTGACAATTTTTTTAAACAAGCAAGATCTAGTTACCCTGAAGGATTAGCTTCTTTATATACGTATGAGAGACAAATTCCTGAAATTGCTGATGTTAAAATAAAAGGTTTAAAAGAGCATTATGGTGTAACTTCAGATGATGGGCTTGCATTTTTTGAAGTCCACAAAAAAGCAGATGTTTATCATAGAAAAGAATGTGAAAATTTACTTGATGGTTTATCAGTACAAGATCAAGAAAAAGCAGAAAAAGCTGCTTTGAAAACTGCAAAGTTTTTATGGAATTTTCTATCAGGAATAGCAAAAAAACATAAACTAGGCCTTCCTGTAGCTGCTTAATTTTTTTTAATTTTAGGCCCCTATTTTAGGGGCCTAGATTTTATATGGTAGAGCGTCCAAAACTTAAACCTAATAACCCATACTTTTCTTCCGGACCCTGTTCAAAAAGACCAGGTTGGTCAGTTTCTAGTCTTCAAACATTTTCACTTGGAAGATCACATAGATCAAAGATAGGAAAAGAAAAAATAAAAGAGGTAATTACTTTATCCAAAAGTATTCTAAAACTACCAAAAGATTATCGAGTAGGAATTGTTGCAGGCTCAGATACAGGTGCAATTGAAATGGCCATGTGGAGTTTGCTTGGTCACCTAGATGTTGAAATTTTAGGCTGGGAAAATTTTGGAAATGACTGGGTTAAGGACTGCGTTAACGAACTGAAACTAAAAAATTTAAAAGTTCATCAGGCTGATTATGGTAAAATTCCAGATTTGACAAAAGTTAATTTTAATAACGATGTTGTCTTTACTTGGAATGGAACAACATCAGGTGTTTGTGTACCTAATTCTGACTGGATTAAAAATGATAGAAAAGGCTTAGTTTTATGTGACGCAACATCCTCAATATTTGCAATGCCAATGGATTGTAGCAAGCTTGATGTGATAACTTGGTCTTGGCAAAAAGTTTTAGGAGGTGAAGCCGCACATGGAATGATCGTATTATCACCTAAAGCAATTGATAGATTAAAAAATTATAAGCCAAGTTGGCCAATTCCAAAAATTTATAGACTTGCAGAAAACAAAAAAGTTATTGAAGGAATATTTGAAGGAGAGACAATTAACACACCTTCGTTACTATGTGTTGAAGATTGCATAGATGCACTTGTCTGGATTGAATCTATTGGTGGTTTAGATGGAGCAATTAAAAGATCGCAAAAAAATCTTCAAGAGGTAAAGTTTTGGGTAAAAGAAAATAAGAATTGGATTGATTTCTTATCCGAAAGAGAAGACACAATTTCTTCAACTAGTATTTGTCTAAAAATAGTAGATCCTAATTTTAAAAAATTATCAAAAGAGAATCAAGCTAACGTAATTAAAGCTGCAAATCAGACTTTAGAAAAAGAAAACGTTGCTTATGACATTAATTCTTATAGAACAGCCCCCTTAGGTTTTAGAATTTGGGGTGGAGCGACGGTTGATAGTTTAGATATCGAAAAACTTCTACCTTGGATAAAATGGGCCTATTTAAGCAATATTAATGTATAAAGTTCTAATAGCAGATAAATTAAGTGAGGAAGCCCTCTCTATATTTAAGGAAAATAATATTCAAACAAAGATTAAAACTGACCTTGATACTAAAGGTTTAATTAAAGAACTTGAAGACTGTGATGCCTTAGTTGTTCGTTCAGCAACTAAAGTTACAAAAGAAGTTATAGAAAATTCAAAAAAAATTAAAGTTATTGGTAGAGCTGGAATTGGAGTCGATAATGTAGATCTTGATGCTGCAACAAAATTTGGAAAAATTGTGATGAACACTCCTTTTGGTAATTCCATAACAACAGCAGAACACGCACTAGCATTATTATTTTCAACTGCTCGTCAGATACCTTTTGCAGACAGAAGTACTCACGAAGGTAAGTGGGAAAAAAATTCAATTAAGGGAGCGGAAATAACAGGTAAAACTCTTGGAATAATTGGTTGTGGAAATATTGGAACGATAGTTGCTCAACGAGCTTTAGGATTAAATTTAAAAGTAATAGTTTATGATCCTTTCCTACAAGATAAAAAAGCTGTAGAGCTTGGAGTTGAAAAAGTTCTTTTGGATGATTTATTCAGAAGATCAGATTTTATAACTCTCCACACCCCTCTTAATGAAAAAACAAAAAATATAATTAATAAAGATTCTTTTAAAAAAATGAAAAAAGGAATTAGAATAATTAATTGTGCAAGAGGTGGACTTATTGATGAAGTTGCCTTAAAAGAAAATCTTGAAAATGGACATGTTGCAAGTGCTGCATTAGATGTATTTATTGAAGAACCACCTAAAAATAGTCCCTTACTTGGAACTAAAAACCTAATTTTAACCCCTCATCTTGGAGCATCAACGGCAGAGGCCCAAGAAAAAGTTGCTGTGCAAATAGCGCAGCAAATATCTGATTTTTTAAAAACGGGTGCTATTTCAAATGCAGTAAATACTTTCTCACTTACAGCTAAAGAATATCAGTCTGTAAAACCATTTCTTAAACTCGCTAGTATTCTAGGTGGTTTTGCAGGACAACTTACAGAAAATGCAGTTAAAGCTGTTCAAATAGATTTTGAAGGAGGTGTATCAAACATAAACACAGCTCCTATCACCCAAACTATTATTTTTAATCTTTTAAGACCAACAACTGAAAGTATTAATGTTATAAATTCTATAATAGTTGCGAAATCAAAATCCATATCTATCTCTGAAGTTAAACATCAAAAAGAAACTGATTATCAGTCTCTAATAAAGTTAACCGTAACAACTGATAAACAAACAAGATCAGTATCTGGGACGATATTTGGGGGTAAGGCTAGGATTGTAGAAATAAAAGGAATAAAAATTGAGGCAGAATTATCTGAGCACAATCTTTATGTTACAAATAATGATAAACCTGGATTTATTAGAGATCTTTCAAAAATATTAGCTGATAATAAAATTAATATTGCAACTTTTCACTTAGGAAGAGTTGCAAGTGGTGGAGAGGCAATTGCAGTAATTTCTACCGATAACAAGATAGATGATAATGTACTTAGTACTATCAAGAAAATACCTTTAGTAATTCAGGCTAAATATGTAGGTTTTAAAGATAAGGAGTATGAATAGTTCTAAAGGACAAATTTGTACTTTTGTATCTAAAAAAAAAATAAATTTAAAAAAAGTAATTAATTTTTTTTCAAGTATACAGAATACAAATGAAATTATTAAATTATCAAATAGAGCATTTGATTTTTATTCAGATCCAATCTCAAAAAAAGAAGAGATAAAAATTAGAAAATTTTGTTATAAAAATAAAATAGATATTTGTATTCAAAATTTAAAAGATAGAAAAAAAAAAATTCTTTTTTCTGACATGGATGCAACAATTATTAAAAACGAAACTTTAGATGATTTAGTAAAAATAGCAGGTACAAAATTAAATATAGATGAAACAAGCAAACTTGCGATGGAGGGAAAAATATCTCTTAAAGAAACATTGTCTATTAGAGTAAATAACTTAAAAGGAAAGTCTGTAAATTTAATTAAAAAAGTTTTAAAAAAAATAAAATTTTCTCCAGGGTCTAAAGTCTTAATAAACACTTTAAATGATCAAGGTTATTATACTTGTTTACTGACAGGTGGTTTTGAACCTATATCAACTTTTGTTAAGAAAAAATTAAGTTTTAAAAAGTGCATAAGTAATAGATTTATTTTAAATAATAAAAAGTTTACCGGTAAATATGTTTCGATAACTGGAAAAAAAAATTCCAAGCTTTTTTATCTAAATAAAATTTGTAGAAAGAAAAAATTTCAAAAAAAGGATATTATATCTATTGGTGATGGTGCTAATGATGTTGGAATGCTTACATCATCCGGATTAGGAATAGGGTATAATGCTCATCAGATAGTAAGAAAAAAAATAGAAAATCAAATATTTTTTACTGACTTAACTACAGTATTGTTTTATTTAGGTATTAAAGAAAGAAATTTCTCTTATTAATTATTAAAGTTTTAAGTACTTCTTTAACATGGTTTTTAACTTTTACATTTTTCCAAATTTTTATAATTTTTTTATTAGGATCAATTAGATATGTTGTTCTCCTTATTCCAAAGAAACTCTTTCCATACATTGATTTTTTACCCCAAGCTTTAAATTTCATAATAATTTTTTTTTTTGTATCGGACAATAGTTCAAACGGGATTTTAATTTTTTTTTTAAATTTTTTATGACTATCTAAATTGTCTGCAGATATCCCGATTATTTCACAATTATTTCTTTTAAATAGCTTATAATTTTTTGAGAAGTCTTTCGCTTGCAAAGTACATCCTGATGTAAGATCTTTTGGATAAAAATATACAACTAAAAATTTATTTTTTATATTTTTGCTTTTGAAAATATTATTTTTAGTAGAAGGGAGATTGAAAGAAGTAAGCCTATTGTTCTCTTTCATTTTTTAAATTTTATTTTCTTCCCATAGTTTTTTCCAGTCCTTAAAGGGAGACAAACCGTAGATTGAGTTGATATTTGTATAGTGAACCGCAACAGAGGGAATAGGAGATATGCAGTATTTTTCTTTATATAAATCATGTAGTGGCTTTTCAAAAGGCAAATGTTCTTGCTTAGTCATTGACATCAATAGATCAAAATAATCTAAAATAATTTTTTTACTTGTTAGAAATGTTACAAGTGTTTCTTCAACAACTCTCCAGTGATACCTGTGTCCTAAAAAAATTTTTGTATTATCAGACTTATTATAAAGATAAGGATAGTCGGTTGGACATATAATTATTTCATCCCTGGCTTGGCTAGATATTTTTTCATAAGTAAATAACATTTCTGATATAGAATAAATTTCATGAAGATAATCGTCTTCAACAAAATAATATAAGTCATAGTTATCATCTCGAGCAATTTCAAAAGATTTTTGAATATTAGCCATATTTGATTGTTGTGTTTTGGATGCTTTATTGTCTACTAAAGATGAAAATGTATTTTTATCAAGGCTAACATAATTATTTTTAATATTAAAATTTTTCAATATTTCATTTATTTTATTTAAATCTTCAGAAGTTGAACCTGAGTCTATTAACGTTATTTTAAAAGGGATATTTGAGTAATCATTTTTTGCATATTGTATGGATTTTAAAATAGAATTTAAACTTCTAAACGTATATTGATTTTTGTTTTCGCTAAATATTCTTTCTTTAGATTGAGTTAGCATATTAATATTTGTACAAAATCTAAAAATTATATGAATTGAATTAATTTTTCTTGTAATTTTAACTTCACCCATTGGTAGTGTAATAGATTTTTTACCAACACTACTTAAGTTTTCATTAAGGAATGAATCCTTAGTTGGAATAGAAAAACTAGATTGATCAATGATTTCAAATCCGAAGAGCCTGCAGATTTTTATAAAAATTTTTTTTAGAATCTTTTTTTTTTGGCTTTTTTGAATTTTCATATAAAATAAAAAATATTATTATATTAAAGTGAAAATAACTTCCTCAAAAAAACTTGTTCAAAATGTTTTACCACACATAGATACTATTGACTCCAGAGAGGTTAAAAAGAGATTAAAAGAAAATAACTCAGTGTTAATAGATATTAGAGATATTAGGGAGTTATGGAGGGAGGGAACGATTATGGGTTCAAAGCATGTTCCTCGTTGTATGTTAGAGTTTTGGCTAGATCCAGAAAGTTCTTATTTTAAAAAGGATATTTCAATTGAAAAAAATCTTATTTTGTTTTGTGCACAAGGCATGCGGTCAGCACTTGCAACAAAGACTCTTAAAGATATGGGATTTGAAAACGTTTGTCACGTTCAAGGGGGTTTTGAAAAGTTAAAAGAATTTGGTTTTGAAATTCAAGAAGTCAAAAAAAAATAGTTATTTTTTTGCTTCATTTAAAACAAATTCTAATCGGTCCTGTCCCCAAAACATCTTTCCATTTACAATAAAAGATGGAACTCCAAAAATACCTTTATTAAAACTATCACTTGTTCTCTTAATTAATTCATCTTTTATTTTTTGATCACTAATTTTGTCAGAAAATAAGTTTAAAAAAGTATTTGTACTTTCGATAAATTTATTAAAAATTTTTTCATCGTTAAGATTTAAAGACTCTACCCAAATTGCCTCAAAGCATTTATCAACAAATTCTTTTAAAGAGTTTTCTTTTTCTGCAATCAAACATGCTCTCATCAAATTAACAGTTCTAATTGGAAAATATCGATTAAATTGATATTTAATCTTATATTTATCTGCCCACATTTTACAATCTTTAATAAGATATTTAGCTTTTGTTGGAATTAATCCTGGGGCTGTAATTCCAGCGAGTTTATGAAGCCCGCCAACCAAAATAGGTAAATAATTTACTTTTTCATTTGCATCTTTTTCATATTTTTTTAATTGTGTATGTGCGAGATATGAATAGGGACTTCCTACATCGAAATAAAAATCAATTTTTTTCATAAATCTTCATTTTGAATATATTAATCTTTATTCAAAAAGCTTTAGCTTTTGTGCAGCTAAAATTCTTAAAATTAAATAAACACCAAGTCCTATCGGTCCCAAGAAGTAAGTTAGAATTAAAGGTAAAATTACAATAAATTGCAAAGCTTTATTTTTTGAAGCGTCATTTGCAATCCATGCACCAATCATTAAGTTTATTGTAAGAAAGTGTATCCAAAAGATTAGGAGTATATTTTTATCTGCAAGAATTTTTTTTAGTGAGTCTAAACCTTTATACAGTTCAAAAGTTTTAAATTTATCAAGAGCATTTGAAAAAAATCCCTCTGATGTATTAAAATAAACGTATACAACATAAAAATATAATGATCCTAAGATTAATGGTGTAAAAACGCTATTCACTAATACTTTAGTTCCATTCCAAGAAGGAAGCAGTACTAGCATCAACCAAAATGGAATAACTCCTATATTTGCGAATTGATAAATCATATCTAGAGTAAAAAAATCTTTTATTGAATTCAGCATGTGTTACTTAGAAATATTATACGAAATGAATTAAAACTACAAAGTATACAGTGATAAATAAAGAAGATTTAAAAGAATTGGCTTTAAAATATTTAGATAAATATCAGCCATCAAAAAAAGATCTTAGGATTTATCTATTTAAAAAAAGTAGAGAAATTCCTTTAGATAATAAGGATAAAACAAAAACATTAGAAGAAATAGATGATGTAATTTTAAGTCTCGAGAAGCTTGGTTTAATAGATGATAAAATTTACTCCGAAATAAAGTCGAAAAATTTTTTAAAAAGAGGCTATTCTATAAACAAGATCAGGTCTGTTCTTATGAAAAAAGGGGTTAATGATAATCTTTTACATAGGACTATAGAGGGAATTTTGAAAGATAATGAGG
>Ga0194112_10008413_pt1 | contig 13271 bp, 14 predicted proteins | sample TA2MahC400mmetaG_FD_146191 | JGI IMG/M metagenome (GOLD analysis project Ga0194112, IMG submission 146191) | Freshwater microbial communities from Lake Tanganyika, Tanzania - TA2015016 Mahale Deep Cast 400m | ecosystem: Environmental > Aquatic > Freshwater > Lake | place: Tanzania: Lake...
AATCCGATGTAGCGCTGCAGCGGCGCGCATTCGCTTCGAATCAGATACACGCAGTGCATGAATACGTCCAACGGCCGGCTTGCCATGCGTGGCTCGGAGCCCTGCGACGAGCGAAGGCTGGTCGGGGTGACTGGCGCTCGTTTGAACCGTACCCTCAACTCATCGCGCTCATCGTGGCCGTTCTCAATGGGCCGACACTGCCGTTCGTGGCCACTGCTGAGCGGCTGGTGCGCCTCTGCGCCTGAATCCGCCACCCGGCGGGTAGGCTCATGAGCCAGGCTCAATCCATGCTCATGGGCTGTCCATCGCCCCCAGGGTTGCAGATGGAAGCACGCGGTTGTATTCTTGTTTCCATTTAGCGGCCAAGCCCACACGCTCCCCGGAGGGCGAAACCCGCTCACTATGAATTTGCTCCTGGACACAAACGTTTTCGTGCCACTTGAGCCGGCGGGAAACGCCGACGTGGCCGTGAATACGCCGCTCGCGCTGGAACTGCAACGGCTGGCGACGCGGGCCCGGTGCGGTGTCTTTCTCCATTCGTCCTTCACAGAAAGAGACATCCTGAAGTCCTTGACTTGGAATGCCACGTGACATGTGCGCTGGACGACCGCGCCGTAGCATCTTGGCGAAGGCGGGCCCGTGATCCAAGACGACCTGGAAAGGGACCGGGACCAGACGCGAGCGGAACTGCGGCGTTTGCTGCTCGCCAGGTATCCGCTTCTGCCTGCCCCGCCTGCCGTCTCGGTACTGGACAAGCAACTTGTCGGAGGATCGGAACGGCGAATGGAAGAACTCGACTCGATGGAATCCTTGGCGTATAAGGGGAGTTACCGGTGTCGGAGTGCTGGCAGAGTCTGGCGACGACAATGAAGACATCGCAAGGCATAGTATCTTCTCTGAACGGTGTGCCGGTGCGACCGGCGCCGGAGCGTTGGCGGGAGCCGTGCGCCAACACGGAGTGCACGCTGCACCAGTTGTCGCCCTACATCGGCAAGATCAAAAGCAGCATTGCTGCCGATCTGGTCGAACGGTACTCCGTCCTAGGCGATCTCGTCGTTGACCCGTTTGCTGGCGCGGGGACGATTCCGTTCGAGGCGGCAACACGGGGGCGGCGCGCGCTGGCGGCGGACATCAGCCCCTACGCCCGCATCCTGGCCCAAGCCAAACTTGCGCCGCCTGCGTCGCTCGGCGCCGCTCAGGCGTTGGCGGAGGAGGCTCTCGCAGAATCAGAGCGACCTGCGTTGCCTGACTCGCGAGAAGTCCCGGCCTGGGTTCGCAGGTTCTACCACCCCAAGACGTTGCGCGAGGCATTGCGTTTCGCCGCAGTGTGCCGTCGCCCCGGCAACGAGTTCCTGATGGCCTGCTTCCTCGGCATCCTCCACCACCAACGGCCGGGCTTCCTTTCCTATCCGAGCAGTCACCTGGTTCCGTACCTGCGCACCAGCAAGTATCCCAGGTGCAGATTCCCCGAGATGTACGCCTACCGCCCGCTGAGGCCCCGGCTCTTGGCGAAGGTCCGGAGATCCTACCGGCGCTTTACCATGCCTCGGCAGCGGGCCGTTCATCCCTTCCGCCAGTCACCCGTCGAGCAGTTGGCGCTCCCTCGCCGATTCGGCGCCCTGATCACCAGCCCGCCCTACATGAACGCCCTCGACTACGGCCGGGACAACCGCCTGCGACTCTGGTTCATTGATCCCAGCCTGGCGGAACCGGTGGACAATGGAGTTACCCGGCGGCGGCAGGCATTTGTCGCCGCCATGACCAGCCTCGCCAGGAAGATCGAACAGGGGCTCAAACCGAAGGGCTATTGCGTCTACATCGTCGGCGAAGCCATCAAACGCACATTCGACGGCCACCCGTCCGAAGTAGTCGTCTCGATCATGGCCCAACACGCCCCCTCGCTGCGGCTCAAAACCGCCCTCGCCGACTCCATCCCCGACGTGCGCCGTGCCCGGCATGAGTGCAGTGGCGTGAAGACGGAGCATGTGCTGGTGTTTCGGCGAAACTGAGTCACCAAGCGACCCGTCAAGGTGCTTCCGAGGAGGGATTTCTTCTCGCGCCGTCCACAGTCTGGCCTATGCGCCGCACGAATCCGCCAAGATCAGGGAAAACGACCTCATGCACCCTTCGCACCCCGGAGCTCAGACCCTTGGCGAAATAGCTGTCTGGCGTGGGGTACTCGACATGCACGTCCGGATGGGCAACTTTGCCGAAGAAGAGGCCGACCGTCTGCATCTTGCTGCCGGTAGTCCCGCAGATGATCCGTTCATACAGGCCCACTTCCCTGTATATCTCATCGAGGCGATCCACAGTGTCGCGGTAGTCAAGAGTTGACGCAACTCTTAGGAGCTTGTCCTCGGCATCCACCGCGTTGTCCGCCTTGAACTCCTCAATGTACTGCTTGTGGATCTCCTGCGTCGCGTGCTCACGCCAGCCGTAGTCCGGCCTTGGAGGGCGGCCATTGATGAGCAGAAGCCGACGTGGCGTCACCGCACCTAGAAGCGCACGGACAAGCTGCTCGTTGAAGGACGTGAACGCGACAAGCGAAACCGGCTGGCCTTGCATCCGGATACTGCTGAGGCACCTTAGCCGTACAATGGACTCAGCCCCCCTGCTTGGATAGCGCAAAAGGATTCTGCTATCGTCCTTGAATGTCTCATATTCCGCCCGCGACGGACAGTAGTCCTCGGCTTCCGAATACACGATTCTGAGGGTTCCGGCGAATTCCCGGAGGCTGAACAGACACGCGAGGATGAGCAGCTTGGTCATGGCGGTGATGTCGAGCACCACTTCCGCAAAAGGCAACTCCGAAAACTCCTTTGCCAGAACGTCCTCAATCCGCTCCGGCGCCATGACGCGGTATGGAATCTGCCTGACACTCTTCGCTCCCAGTTCGCGCAGTGCCGTCTTCAACTCTTCGACCCTATTCTTGCCCTTAGGCTGCAAGTACTTGAAGACCCATGCCTGACTCAACGGCTTCTGGCCGCAGAGGTGACGTACCCATCCCAGTGACCGCTCCTCGAAGCCGGCAGCGCCGACGAACAGCCGGTCGCCGTCCCCAAGCCGGCGGGTTGCCTTCACGATCTCTGGGTAGTCGGCCTTAACGGTGCTCATGTCCGTTTCGATCATCGAAGAGGCTCGGGCCTTCTGCATGGGATGTCCGTTTCGGTCTCTTGCGCCGTCTCGGCACAGATCGCAGTTTCTGCCAGTAGTCCAGGAAGCCCGCCGGCTTCAACAGCAACTCGATGAAGTCCGCATTCGTCAATGGGATGTTGTCATGGCTGGAAAATGTGAGGTTCGCATACGGCAGCAACAACCGGTTCAGGTAAAGCCGCGGCGTGATCATTCCCCGCACGCTCTTTCCGCGCCAGTCCTGAAGGAATAGGTGCCATCGAACCAACCCCTGATAGATCGCATGAGCCTCGTCAGGAAGCTCAAAGTTGTCCACGATTTCAACCCTGAATGCCTGTCGGGGATTCTGGGCCTTCTCGTCTTTAACGAGCTTTCCGTGTTTGAGTTCATGGCACGCGACCTGGACGAAGGCTTCAACTACTTTCCTCAGGCGAACGCCATACTCCCGCGACTCCTTCTTTGATCCGGTGCCGCGGTCCCAGTATGAGGGGTCTGTGACGGACTCGGCGAAGGTCAGGAACTCACCTCCCTGAGCGCGGTATTTCTTGTTCTGCACTTCGTCTGCGATTGGCAACCCGTTCGCCCGTATGTCACCGTTAGCCTCGCGAAGCATGTCCACGAACAACTGTATCATGCTCCGTATGTCGCTCGCCCACATACCCACAAACGCCTCGGCGCCTTGGTAGACCACAGCCCCTTCATGGTCACGCATCCGCCGGGCAAGCTCGTTGTTCGACGACCTCATCTTTCCAAGCACATCCCGTAGCCCCAAGTCTTTGCCGCGCAGAAGGGCGTGTCGATCGATTCGCGGGCGGAAAATGCTGTCGAGCAGATCGTACTTCGCGTGCCAGTCCTGATGCAGGCTCTCGGTCGCCAGGTCGATCAGTTCGAAATCCTGGTGCAGCTCAAGCGTCTTGCCGTGCAACCCCTCGCGCACGAAGCTGTTCGCCGCCTCCGTGGAAACCTTGAAGAACAACTGACTCCTTCGTCTGAAGATGACGGGGTTGAGCGCACGCTGCACGACGCTCGGGACAATGGGAACGGTGTAGTCGTCAAGAAACAGGTAGAACGGAAGGCTGCCGACCCAGGAGACATGCTGCCGGACGACTTCCTGCAACATGTCGAGCAGGTCCATCCGCGACAACTGCCACCCCTGCCGTCCGCCGCTCCCGCCGATTCTCACCAGACGACAGCGCTCCTTTTCACGCTCCAGGAATGCGCGAGTGTGCGCCAAGACATCGGCGCCCAAAGGAAGGGAGACATAGTTGCCCCCGAATATGTCTCCCATGAACCCGTCGAGCCACCGATAGTCACTCCCGGCTCGGTCCACAATCGCCAGCGTCTTGCAGACTTCGGCAAACCACGACAGGTGGAAGTAGTGTATCAACTGTCGTTCTGCGTGCTCATTGAGTTTGCGGGGAATCCAGGGAAACGCTTCCACGAAATCCCGGCAGTTGAGGTAGAAGCCGATGAACTGGTCGCTTCCGGGCACACCTGACGGTTCGCCAATCACCACATCCATGAATCGGGTCAGACGCCGGAACGCCATCGTCTTCCCGCAACCCCGGGCGCCTGTCAGTACCGTGATGTTCTTGCTCAGGAGTTCCTGCGCAGCCAGAAAACTCGGCACGAAGAGGTGTTTCCACTCGTCCGGCCGGCTGTAGGGGACGGCCTCTGCGGTAAGGTAGTCGCCGGGCTCCTGGAACGGCGCGCCTCTGCTGGCCGCCGCGGACTCTCGCTCTGCCTCCGTGCGCAACTCGACCAACTTCCGCAGCATCGCTTCGGGATTCCGGACGCGAGCACCCTGAGTACCGTCGGTTTCGAGCAGTTCCTTGGTCAGGAACGTCTCCAACCTGTCCAGGTACAGTCTGTCTGGCGGGTTCAACTCCGCCTTGTTCAACTTGCGCAGCAACCCCATTGAGACCGCGCACAACTGCCGGTAATCGTCCTTCGGCTGCAACCTGTTGTGGGAGCCGCCGTAGCCGAAATCGGTCACCCAGATGGTGCGCGGACTGTTCGGGATCCTTGGATCGGGATTCCGTATGAGGATGTTCCCTTCATGCAGGTCGCCGTGGGATATCCCGACCGCACCGCAGGCATGAAGCACCTCAAGAAGGCACTTGATCACGGCCTCGGCGAAGGCCAAGTCTATCGGTGTCGGGGGGTTCGCGAGATACTCCCGCAGATTCATCCCGTCGATGAAATGATAGAGGACGAAGACGAAGCTCCGATCCCGCCGGTCGAGCATGGCAGCATGATGAACGTACTGAACCACATGGTCAACGCCCTGGAGGAGCGCCACCTTCTCCAGTTCGCGCTGCCAACCGTCCTTCAGGTGGCCCTCGGGGATGACCTTGCACGCGAGCACAGACCTGGGCGATTCCCTGATCGCCTTGTAGACAACGCCAATCTGCCCCTCACCGACCTTTTCTTTCAAGACGTAGTCGGGGAGTGGTTGACGACCGATGAACGGGTCTCTTGCGTCGATCGGATGACCACTCATTCTCTGCCTCTACCGGTGCGGGACAACAAGTGCGGCACGAAGACCAACGCCCGAAAGCATTTCAGCCATTGGCCTATTCCCTCACCCACCAGGTTCAGAAACCCGCTACCTGTTCAGTTCTCCGTTTCGCCACGACCACAGATACCACGAAGCGGCCGTGCGGTATGGCCGCCACGAATCCCCAATCGCGGCCATGCTAGCACCGTCGCCCTTCTCTTTCAACCGGTACAACCCCGCGATGGCCGAGCACAGGGCGGTGTCATCCAGCGGCAACACATCCGGCCGACAGAGAACGAAAATCAGGTACATCTCCGCTGTCCAGCGGCCGATACCCTTCACTTGCGTGAGTTCGCGGATGACTTCATCGTCGGACATGCGTGGCAGGCGGTGGAAATCGAGTTGGCCGGCGATGACCTTCCCGGCGAGGTCGCGGAGACAGGCGGTCTTGCGGGCGGAAATGCCGGCGGTCTTGAGAGCCTTGTCGGATAGGACAGGTGAGCGAAGAGGAGAACTGCCCGCGAAATACGCGAAAGGACGCGAAACAGGGGAAGCCTTCTCTTTTTCGTGTGTTTGGCGTGTTTCGTGGGCTCCTCTTGACTGCTGCGTCGGGCTTCTGGCGACCTCACGAGGAATGCAGAACATCTCAGGCGCGAGCGGCTTGCCCCCGGCCAGGGCAACGAGGCGTTTCATGATCGAATCGGCGGCGGCCTTGGAGAGTTGCTGGTTGACGATGGCCTGGGCGAGGTGGGCGAAGCCCCCTTTCTGCCGCTTGAGGCGGCATGGCCCAACTTCGCGGATGATTTTGGCGAGGATGGGGTCGGCCTTGATGAGGTGGGCGGTGGCGGCGGCCCAGGGATCAGAGGAAGAGGGGGAAGTTTGCCCACGAAATACGCGAAAGGACGCGAAAGGAGAGAGGCTACCCTTTTTCGTGTGTTTCGCGTGTTTCGCGGGCGACTCTCCGGAGTACGTGGCGGGCGACTCCTTGGCGACGGCCAGGGAAACGGTCTCGCCGATGTCGGTTCGCCATTGATCGAGGGTGGCTGAGATGCTGGCGGCGACGGATCGCTCGGCAAAGAGGGTGAAGTCGGTTATCGGCTTATAGGCCGGTTTGCCGGCCTTGGCGACGGTTGCTGGCGGCGGGTTCTCAAGAGACGCGAACAGCGGCAAAGTGTCGTCAGTGGTCTCGTCTGTCTCACCGTCTCCGTTGTTGCCATTCACGAAATCGCCCATAGGTTCAAGCCCCTTGGCGAAGCGGCGCAGGGTCACGGCAATGGCTTCGGCGCTGTTGTCTATGCCGATCCAGCGGCGGCCGAGTTCCGAGGCCACGGCAAGCGTCGTACCGGAACCGGAGAAACAGTCCAGAACGAGGTCGCCGGGATTGGACGAGGCGGCGATGATGCGCTCCAACAACCCGGCGTTCTTCTCGGTGGGATAACCCGTGATGCGGATGTTCTGGTTGTGGGCGTCGCGGTACTCAAGCCAGAGGTCCTGAACGGGAACGCCCGCGCTGTCATCGAGAAATATCTTGCGGCGCGGGTTGCCGGTCGCGGACCAGTAGATTTCACCGCGAGCGTCCATTTCATCGAGCTTGTCGGGCGTGTACTGCCAGTGCTTGCCGGGCGGCGGAAGTTTGCCCTTCCATGGTCCGCCGGTTGCGCCGTGCCGCACGCCGGGGGCGTGGACGGGGACTTTCTTGTAGCGACGGCCGGTCTTCTCGTCCACGTACTGATACTCGCGGGCGGCGCGCTCATCGGTCCAGGCTTCAACGGGGCGGTGCCAGACGTAGTCGTCGGTCTTGGTGTAGAACAGGATGAAATCGCAGACGTTGCCGTAGGCTTTGCGGGTGTAGTTCTTCGGGTTGCACTTCTTGCGGGTGATCCAGTTGCGGAAGTTGCGACGGCCGAAAACCTCGTCCATGACGAGCTTGATACAGAATGCCATATTGCTGTCAAGGTGAACGTAGATCGAGCCGGTAGGCGCGAGCAGTTCGCGGAGCAGGATGAGACGGGCGCGCAGGAACTCAATGTAATCCGCACCGGAAAGCAAGTCGGTGTAGGCGTCGCTCTGACTGCGGGACTGGAACACGCCGCCGGTGGCGAAGGGCGGGTCAATGTAGGCAACCTGGACCTTGCCTCTCACCTGGAGATCGTCAAGCAAGGCGATCTGAACGGGGAGGTTGTCCCCGTAGATCAGACGGTTGCGGGTGGCAACGCCATAGGAAACCTCATCGGGCCAGAGTTGGACAAGGTGCGCGGGCGGGGTGGCAAGAACCGCGCTCTCGTCCGCCTTGCCTTCGTAGATGACGTGGACGGGAGAACCGTTGGACTGGAACGGCACGACAGGAAGAACGCCGTGCTTCCCCTGCCATTTTGTCTTGGAGACGCCAGTCGCCATCGGATTGATTGCCCGCGAAATACGCGAAAGAACGCGAAAAAGGGGAGGCTATGCTCCCATTTTGCGTGGTTGGCGTGTTTCGCGGGCCTCCCTTGTCAGTACGATCCTCTCCCACTCCAGCTTCGGATAGTGGCCGAAGTTGATCAGCAAGCCGAGTTCCATGCCGGTTGCGTTCAGGTAGTTGATCACCTGCGCGCGGTGCTCGTCGGTCAAGGCCGAGACCGCCTTGATCTCCACGATGATCTCATTGAAGCACACGAAATCCGGTGTGTACGTGTGCTTGAGCGTCTCTCCCTTGTATGCCAGGGCGAAGTTCTGTTGCGCCACGAACGGGATGCCCTGCAATCGGAACTCTATCTCCAGGCACTCCTGGTACACCGGCTCCAGGAACCCACACCCCTTCTCCTTGTAGACCTCGAAGCACGCCCCGACAATCCGGTACGCCTCATCCCGGTAGATGATCTCGGATCCCTCTCCCCTTTCGCGTCCTTTCGCGTGTTTCGCGGGCATACTTCTTCTCCCTATCCCTTCAGCCACTTCTCCGTCAGACGCTCGGGGATCATGCGGAGCGTCAGCACGAGAATCTTGCCGGGCCGGAGCCGTTCGAGACGGTCGTAGTCATCCCACATGGAACCGAGAAGAAGGCCAGGCCCATCGTTCAGGAAGATCACTTTCAAGGGCAACTGCCGCCGGCGGGCGTAGTTCAACACCTCAGAGGCGCAGTCACGATAGCCGCCGGTGCGGTCATCTTCTTGAGCGCCGCCACGATCAGGACCGGCTTGTAGAGTTCGCACGCATCCTTGAGGATGTCCGGGTAGTACTCGCCGGTGGCAAGCGTTATCCACTTGTGGCCCTCGGCCTTGTAGTCGCCAAACGTCTTCGTTTTCGGCATTTCGCAAACCCTTCTCGACGGGGTCCCTTGCAATAGATCGGGACACGGGCACAGGAACCGCAAGAAACAAGGCCCATCATAGGCTCTCAGTCTTGAAAAACAATGCGAAAGACGTTGTCTGCCGCCTGGCCCCGTTTCCCCCGCGTCGCCGGTTGCGCCCCCTCCACGCCAGAGCCGGCGGCTACGGCGTGTCAGGGCCGCAACCGGCTTTGCGGCGACAGACATACGGAAGCAGAAGGACGACAAGACGCGCGCGCCCGGAATCTGATTTGGAGAAGAGGGCAGGCGTTCTTCTGGGCAAAGCGGCGGCGGGAAGCAGAAGGGCGGAAGGGAAGCGGGCGACAGGAACACGGCGAGCCGCCGACACAGGCCGGACGTTTCCGCCGTCGTCCGGCAAGGCCGGACTATGGCGGGACACGCAGGACGGCCATTCGGCGGAACGCCCATCGTTCCGCCGCCGGGTGCGCCTGCGGCCAGCAGGCCACCCGTCAACGTGCCGCGACCCAGCGGCACACCGCATCCGTGCCCGACGTTTCCGCCGTCGCCCCGAAGGGGCTGTGGCGGGACAAGCAGGAGGGCACGGCGGAAGGAGCAGTGCGACGCCGCCTGCCGTTGCCTGACTGCGAGCGGGGCCGAGGAGGACCGCGAAGCAGAGCGGAGCACGCTTCGCGGCAGGCATCGGCCACCACGCCGGACCGGGGGATAACGCAAGCGAGCCGCGATAGCGGCGAGCGTGGGGCCGTACCCGTCCCCACGCTCGCGCCAGACCCGGACCAGGACCGGAGACCGGGCAAGCATGGACACCGACAGACCCACGACCGCCCGCGATCCGCCGGGCGGGATACGTCATCACGCCGACCTCGACACCGACCGCCTACGCTTGGTAATACTTTCGAGCGGCGTCCAGGAAGCCCGACCATGCTTCGCTCGGAGCCCTGCGACGAGCGAAGCATGGTCGGGGCGGTGGGATTTGAACCCACGACGACCAGCTCCCAAAGCACAAGAGGCCGGCGCAACCGCACGTTCAACCCGCACCCGCAACGCCAGAATAGTCAATGGTGGCGGGCCTTTCTACGGTTTTCCCGGTTCTGGACGTCGTTGCGCTTTCCGGGGCATTTTCTGGCTATGATTTCCCCTAATTGTACCCTGCCAATGGGGGCGGGCCAGCATGCGACGGTGGTGCGTGTCGTCCCGCGTCATAACTTGACCAGCGTGCGCACGGCACACACCACGGAGGGCCGGCACCGTGCGAGGAGCTGAACGGCCGCAGGCCGGTGACGGCCCGACCAAGGCGCCCAGTCGGCCGGGAACCGACGACACGACGGGAGGGCGGAAAGAAAGGCTCGCAGGGCTGGCGCGTTGCGGTTGCCTCCGGTTCCTGGCAGTCATTGATGCAGGTCAGCCCCGATTGCAGCCAAGCCGCATTCGATGTCTGGCCCGGTACATGAGCAACCCTTTCTCAAGCTCCTTGCCCTCGAACAGACCCTTGGGAGCCTTGGGCGGGTATCGTACTCCCGCCGTTTGCGCGGTTCCGGGACCTCTCTTCAGGAACGTCACGTCTTCTCCCTGCAATTCCCACTGCCAGGCCACGGAACGACACGGAACAATAGGTGTGCAACTCCTGCTATCCACGCCTGCCGCCGAAAAGAAGGCCACCATGTCGCCATCCAACTCCGTGGGCCGAGGCGTGCCGGCTTGTTTCTCGCACTTGTAGAGCGGCCTTGACGCAAGGTAGAGAAACTCGGAAGCCCCCTTGTCATCGCGTTGGATCGCGAGCAACGCCTGAGTCTCAACCCGCTCTGTTTTGCTCATGGGCAACGACATCCTGAGCACGGAATCAACCTGTCTGATTTCAAAGGTGGCCCGTGGCCAGGTCGCCGTCCTCCCGGTAGCCCGGGGGTTGTGTTCGGTGAGATTGAACGCAGTAATCTGCCCCTTGCACGAACGGATGGCCTTGGACGGATCCACGCACTCAGCCAACTCGCCGGGCCTGTACAAAAACAGCAATACATCGCCTGCCGGCAGCAGGAACTCATCATGCCTCGTGTCCGGCGCCATAAGGTGCACGTACCAAGGCAACTCGCATAGCTCGGCGTCAAGTTCCGCATGAATCACCAGCACATCGACTGGGTTTGGACCGTCCGGCGGATCGTCCGACCCGGGCGGTCGATCGCGGAACGGGATGGCCGTCGCACGGCATGCTTGCAGGTGCTCACATGCGTCCTTCATCACCTGATCGCTGGCCGTTCCTTCGATCACCATCGCAGCTTCACAGTTGATGCCCTGAGTAGCGCGACCAGTGAGATTGTGGCTGCCGACCCAGAGCCAGCGGCCATCTGCGCAGGAAGCCAGAAAGACCTTGGAGTGCATCAGGCCTGATCCAACGCCCCGCTCTCGTGGTTCAAGATACCCAAGGTGCACAAAGACGCGGTCAGGGCATTCGCGGTCGAGTTCGGTCAACGCTTTGAAGTCCGTGGGATCATCGTTGGCGACCACCAGGAAGGAGTCAGGATGTCGCAGACGGTCTGCATGTTGCATGAGGAGCTTGACACCGGCTTTCGTAACATAGGCGCAGGCGATAGCGATGCCGTCACGACCCTCTCTGAGGACCTTGTCCAGTTCGGTTCGCGCTTTCTTCTGCGGAAAACTGGAGAAGAACCGGGTATTCATTCGTCACCCTCCGCAAAGCGCGCCGCATCCTTCACGCGGACTTCCTCAAACGACCGCAACTTGGGCAACGCGTTCCGGAGTGCGGTTACCTTCCGACGCTTTCGACATTCTCATGTCCTCTGTCAAGCGGATTGCTCGAAGATTGCGGCCCTGATTTCCTGAAACGCGTATGCTCGCTTGACGGGGAAATGGAACACCGGCACTCCCGCAACCCCGAGTGCCTTGTCGAGGAACTCGTCTCTGGCCTGTCTGCGTGATTGCTGGTGGCTGGAGTCGTCGAGTTCCACGACAAATTGGATCGACAGGTCGTTTGGATCACAGACGACGAAATCGAGATGCTTGCTCTGAATCCGGTTGAACGCCTGTTGGCGAGCGCTGCCGCTCAATCCGGACTTCACCCTGATGACATCCGCGAGGCGCACTTTGCCCAGAACCCGGTATCGATCGCCAAGGGCCTGCTCAAGCACGGCGAGGAACGAACATTCCGCGGGAGTGAACAGCGCCGGCTCCTTCTGGTACGGGAGTGCGACTTGCGCCGTGCCAAGACCTGGCAAGACGACTTTGACGACGAAGGCCAGGATGCCCAGCAGGATCAGCAGTGCGATCAATGATAGCATTGCGTGCATCCGTCATTCTCCTCTTGTCGAATGGTAGCGCCGAACGGAGCGTGCACCCCCATTTCCGGCGTGCAACGCACTGGGAACGCTCACGCTGACGGTTCGTCTGGAGGCGCACTCGGCGCGGCTTCAGACACTACCTGTCGAGCGTTGTTGGCCAGTCTTCATAGTGAAAGCCTCGATGCCATCTTCTGCATACGCAGACGCAGATCATCATAGGTCATGACCTTGACGGGTGCAGCACCCGTGAGGATCTGCCTGGACTTCTCTTCCGACACGTGCTTCGGTGAGCGCCCGACGACAGCCACCAGCGACGGCTTGATCAGGGAGAAACGCACACGCGGCATGGGCGGGATGGTAGCCAGCGCCGTCGGGGGCGTCAAGGGGGCGGCCGGCAAGACAAGCCTCTGCGCTTGCGCAGGACGCACGATCTAGACCCGGCACGGGGACAGGCAAATGCCCTTTTGCAAAATTTCTGCGAGGGCATCCATCATTGCGCCAGGCCCCCGGCCCCTGCGCGCGCGCGACCCCCTCCCCCCCCCCTGGGGGCGGTCAGGATCGCCCGACGCGGGGGCACGGGCGGCGGCGAGGGCCGTCCGGGTCACTCGGCCTTGCGCGGGATCTCGACCTTGCCGGCGAGGTACTTCTCGACGAGCAACGCGACGATCTCGCCCATGCTCCGTTCTTCCTCGATGGCCCGGATCCTCAGCCGCTTGTGGAGGTCCGCCGGCAACTGGAGGTTTACTTGCCGAAGCTCAGTCTTCTCGGTGGGCATGGTCCTGGTCCTTCCGTTTCCGCAGTCGTTCCGCGATGGCGTCAAGATCCGGTTCCCGGCGCTTGATCCGGGGCAGGATGGCCCCCAGGAGTTTCGCGGGGTTCCCCTCGTAACTTCCCGCCTGTGTCCGCTTGGCGTGTTTCTGCTTGGCGGTCATGCTATCGCCTCGATGAACTGTCGCGTTGCCGTCCCCATCCGGCTGGCCGTCTTCTTGAAACTGCCGGCATAGTCCCGAATCAGCTTCCGCGTCTGTGCGGCCGTCCAAGGCGTTCCCGCGCGCGTCGGGAT
>Ga0194112_10008415_pt1 | contig 13269 bp, 8 predicted proteins | sample TA2MahC400mmetaG_FD_146191 | JGI IMG/M metagenome (GOLD analysis project Ga0194112, IMG submission 146191) | Freshwater microbial communities from Lake Tanganyika, Tanzania - TA2015016 Mahale Deep Cast 400m | ecosystem: Environmental > Aquatic > Freshwater > Lake | place: Tanzania: Lake...
GAATTCCTGGGCGGCGGCCTCGAGGGTGTAGCCGAGGTTCATCAGGTGCCGCGCGAGCGCCAGCTCGGCGGGCTCGTTGAGAACGACCTCCGGGACCGCACCGGACCCCTCGCCGGCATCCCGGACGACCTTGGCCGCCCGGGTGTACTGGTACTGCACATAGGGGGCGGTGTTGCCCTGCAGGGCCAGCATCTTGTCCCACGAGAACACGTAGTCACTCTGGCGGTTGGGCAGGAGGTCCTGCCATTTCACGGCCCCGATGCCCACGATCCGGGCGATCTCGCGGCGCTCGGCCTCCGGTAGGTCGGGACGCTTCCCGGTCACCACCTGGAGGGCGCGCTCCTCGGCCTCGTCGAGCACGTCGGCCAGGCGGACGGTATCGCCGGAGCGGGTTTTGAAGGGCTTCCCGTCATCCCCGAGGATCTTGCCGAAGCCGATGTGCCGCAGGCGGGTCTTGCGGCACGCCTCGGGCTGCCAGCGGGCGAAGACATGGAACAACGCCCGGAAATGGCCCGATTGCCGGTCGTCCACCACATAGAGGATCTCGTCCGGGGCCCAGGTCCGCAGACGATGGTCCACCGTGGCCAGGTCGGTGGTCATGTAGTTGAAGCCGCCGTCGCTCTTGCGGATGAGCGCGGGCACATCCACCCACTCGCCGTCCCGGCTCACCAGGAAGGGATCCTCCTTGGGCGGCATCGTGCGGTCGCTGAAGACAGCGACGGCGCCATCGCTGGTCCGGGCGATGCCCGCGGCCAGCAACTCGTCCACCACACGGCCCAGTCCGGGGTTGTAGAAGCTCTCGCCAAGCGTGTGGTCGAAGCGCACACCGAGCCGGCCGTAGAGGGTGTCGAACTGGACCTGCGACAGACGGATCATCTCCCGCCAGATCGCGAGGTTCTCCGGGTCGCCGGCCTGCAGACGGACCAGTTCCTGTCGGGCGGCCTCCAGACGGGCCGGATCGGCATCGCACTGGGTGTTGACCGCCTTGTAGAGGCGCTCCATCTCGGCGATCGGGTCACGTTCGAGGGCGGGCCGGTCGAGCAGTTCCTTCCATCCCACGAGCAGCTTGCCGAACTGGGTGCCCCAGTCGCCGATGTGGTTGTCGCTGATCACCCGGTGTCCGAGCAGGCGCCAGAGGCGCTGCAGCGCGTCTCCGATGCCCGTGGAACGGATGTGACCGACGTGCATGGGCTTGGCCACGTTGGGCGACGAGAAGTCGAGGACCACCGTCCGCGGGCTCCCGGACCGCGGCACCAGGTCCGCCCGGCCCGAGGCCGCCTCCTCGACCCAGCCCGCGAGGGCCCGGGGCGTCAGGCGGAAATTGAGGAAGCCGGGCCCGGCGATCTCGACGGGTCCACAGCAGTCGGACACCTCGAGTCGGGCGACCACGTCGGCGGCCAACTGGCGCGGATTCAGGCGGGCCGCCTTGGCCACCAGCATCAGCGAGTTGCTCTGGTAGTCGCCGAAACGGGCCTCGGAGGCAGGCTGCACCTGCAGGATGGCAGGGTCGACGGAGGGGACCACGGCCGCCACCGCGGCGCACAACCGGGATTCAAGGACATGGTGGTACATGGAAGGACGTGATCGGAGGCGGGCTGGAATCGGACGGACAGGGGAAGGAACGGACGGAGAGGGGGAACAGCACCCCGATGCCCGGGAGTCAGCGGAGGCCCTCGGAGAAGTCGCGGATCATCCGGATCATCGCCTCGGCGTCCGGAGCTTGGGTGATGGACTTCAGGAAGTCGTCGCGACGCAGCACCTTGGCGATGCCCGCCAGCGTGTGCAGGTGCCTCTGGAACTGTCCGGCCGGCACGAGGAACAGGGTGACCAGATGCACGGGCTGGTTGTCGAGGGCGTCGAAATCCACCCCGCCCCGGGAGCGGCCGAAGGCGGCGGTCACCTCGGGAATCAGGTCGGTCGAGGCGTGCGGGATGCCGATGCCGAAGCCGATGCCCGTGCTCATCGAGGTCTCGCGCTTCTTGACCACGGCCGTGACGGCCTCGCGGTGCTCCGGCAACACCTTGCCGGCGGCCACCAGGCAACCGATGAGTTCGTCGATCGCCTCCCAGCGGTTCTTGGCCGCGAGTTCAGGAACGATCTGCCGGGTCGTGAGGATGTCGCCAAGATTCATGCTCGCCTGTGGACCGTTAGCATCTCGCCGCCCGAGCCGCGGATTCAAGCGTCATTTGCGGGACCCCATCTGCGGACATGCGGAGGATTTGGACGGCCGAAGGAAATCACCTGCCGCCTGCCCGACGCCGGCTTCCCCGGGAAGCCTCCCGGCGCCCCCCCCGGGAAGATCGGAAGACCGGCCTTGAAAAATGGACGAACCTCGTCGAGGAAGTAAATGGCGTGTGAACCCTGACCGATCCTCCCGACGATTCCGCCGTGCCGGTACCCTTCTGGAGGTCCTGGCCATGCTGCTGACCGGATCGGGCGCCGCGGCCGACCCATCGACCGTCCCCCGATTCCACCGGGCGATCAACCTCAACGGGCCCTCCATCACCCTCGACGGGAATGCCTGGGAAGGCGAATCCACCACCAATCTGGTGCTGGGCGGCAAGGCCTTCGAGAACCAGCAGGTGGCCCTGCGGCCCGCCACCGATCCGATCCGGGCGCGCATGATCCGCAGCAGCCGCTGGGGCAACCGTTTCGAGGTGGCCTTGATGGAGACGCCACCCGGCGACTACCAGGTCTTCGCCTACGTGTGGGAGGACAACCACAGCGAGCAGTTCGACCTCCTGCTCGACGGCCGGGTGGTCGCCGCGAGGTTCCACAGCGGCCAGGCCGGCGCATGGCATCGCCTGGGTCCTTGGCCGGTGCGCCTCGAAGGCACCAACACATCGATCCGTTTGGCGGCCCGGGGGCCGGGACACGGGGCGGCCAACCTCTCCGGCATCGAGGTCTGGGCGGGAACCGGTCCGATCCCCGGACCCGAGGCGCCCAGATTCGCCACCCAGCCCACCCCGGAGCAGGTGGCCTTCTTCGAGGGGCGTGTCCGCCCGGTCCTGACGGAGCACTGCGAGGACTGCCATGGGACCCGCTCCGGAAAATCCAAGGGCGGCCTGTTGCTGGATTCGCGGGATGGCCTCGTGCGGGGCGGCGACAGCGGGCCGGTGGTCGCCCCGGGCGATCCCGAGTCCAGCCTGCTGATCCAGGCCGTGAGGCGCTCCGATCCGAACCTCGCCATGCCTCCGGACAAGCCCCTGCCCGCCGAGGCGATCCGGGACCTGGAGACTTGGGTTCGAATGGGGGCACCGGACCCACGAACCGGGGACGCGATCGCCACCCGGGATCCAAAGGTCTCGATCGACTGGAATCAGGCCCGGGAATGGTGGGCATTCCAGCCGGTGGCCGATCCGACGCCTCCGCAGGTCCACCGCCGCGACTGGCCGGTCACCGGCCTCGATGCCTTCATCCTTGCCCGTCTGGAGGCGGCCGGACTCGCCCCTTCGGACGACGCCGATCCCCGGGCCCTGATCCGACGGGTGGCCTACGACCTCACCGGGCTGCCCCCGGATCCCACGGAGACGGAGGCCTTCTCGAAGGATCCCTCGCCCGCAGCTTTCGCCCGGTTGGTGGACCGGTTGCTCGAGTCGCCCCGGTACGGCGAACGCTGGGGACGCCACTGGCTCGATGTGGTGCGCTACGCCGACACGGCCGGCGACAACTCCGACTTCCCGGTTCCGCAACTCCACCGCTACCGGGACTGGGTGGTCCGGTCGTTCAACCGCGACCGACCCTTCCACGAGTTCGTCCGGGACCAGATCGCCGGCGACCTCGTCGAGGGCGGGACTTCGGCCGAGCGACGGGAGCGGATCATCGCCACCGGCTACATCGCCAACGCGCGGCGCTTCGGTTCGCGCGTGGAGGACTACCCGCAGCACCTGACCATCGAGGACACGCTCGACAACCTCGGCCGCACCTTCCTCGGGCTCTCGCTCGCCTGCGCGAGGTGCCACGACCACAAGTTCGACCCCATCCCTGCGGCCGACTACTACGGCCTGTACGGAATCTTCGACAGCACCCGCTACCCCTGGCCCGGGATCGAGCTCGACCAGCGGCAACGCGACTTCGTCCCCCTGGTCGATGCCGAACGGATGACCGACTACCGGGCCCGGTGGTCCGCACGCCAAGACGAGGCCGAACGCCTCCGCCAGCGGCTCCAGCAGGCCAGGGATGCGCTGAAGTCGGCCCCGGGTGAGGGGAAGACCGCGGCCGAATCCGCAGTCCGGGAGGCCGAGACGGCCCTTGCCAGACATGCCCGCCAGCCCCCGCTGGCCGAGACGGCCTATGCCGTCGCCGACTCGGAACGCTCCGGCGACGCCCGAATCCAGATCAGGGGGGATCCGGCCCGGCCCGGGCCCCTCGTCCGCCGCCGTTTCCTGCAGGTTCTCGGGGGCGACAGCCTGCCGGACGGAGTTGCCGGCAGCGGACGGCGCGAACTGGCCCGGTGGATCACGGCCCGATCGAATCCGCTGCTCGACCGGGTCTGGGTCAACCGGGTCTGGCTTCATCACTTCGGCCGGGGGCTCGTGCCGACGCCCAACGACTTCGGCCGACAGGGACGACCGCCATCGCATCCGGAGCTCCTCGACTGGCTGGCGACCCGCTTCCGGGAGTCGGGTGGATCCACCAAGGCACTGCACCGGCTGATCCTGCTCTCGCGGACCTACCGACAGTCCTCCCGCGGGAGTCCCGCATCCATGGAACGCGATCCGGACCATGAGCTTCTCGGTTCCTTTCCTCGGCGGCGGCTGGACGCCGAGGCGATCCGTGACACGCTGCTCCACCTGGGCGGTTCGCTCGACCTTTCTCCGGCCGGGGCGCACCCGTTCCCCCCGGAACACGATTGGAAGTTCACCCAGCACCACCCCTTCCGGGCGGTCTACGATTCGAACCACCGCAGCGTCTACCTGATGACCCAACGGATCCAGAGACACCCGTTCCTGGCAACCTTCGACGGGGCCGACCCGTCCGCCAGCACCGGTACCCGGCTCACCAGCACGACACCGGTCCAGGCCCTCTTCCTGCTCAATGACCCGCTGGTGCATGTGCAGGCCGCCCGATTCGGCCGACGGGTCTTCGACGCAGGGACGACCACGCGCGACCGGATCGACATGGTCCATCGTCTGGCCCTGGGAAGGCCTCCCACGGTGGAGGAAGCGACCCTCGCCGGCGACTTCCTCGTGGCCACCCAGGATCGCGACGGGCGGGCGGGCCCGGGAGATCCCCGAGCGTGGGAGTCCCTCGGCAGGGCCCTGTTCCGGCTCAACGAGTTCGTGTATCTTGACTGAGCGTTCAACCCCATGAGCCTGAATCCCGCCACCATGACCCGAAGGGCATCGATCCGGTCCCTGGTGGGAGGCTCCCTCCTGTTGCCCGGCCTCGTCGCCGATCTGCTGGGCAGGGAGGGCACGTCCGGCGTGGGCGGTCCATCCACCGATCCCCTCGCCCCCCGGGCCCCCCATTTCCCGGCCAGGGCCAGGCGGGTGATCTTCATCTTCTCCAACGGCGGGGTTTCCCACATGGACACCTTCGACCACAAGCCGAAGCTCTTCGCGGCCGACGGCAAGACCCTCGGCGTCGGGGGCGGACTCTCAAACCAGCAACGCCGGTTGTTGCGGCCTGGCTGGGAGTTCCGTCCGGGCGGCCGCTGCGGAACGCTGGTCAGCGACCTCTTCCCGCACCTGCGCCAGTGCATGGACGAGATCTGCCTGATCCGCTCGATGAAGAGCGACGACAACGAGCACTACCAGGCCACGCTCGCCATCCACACCGGTTCGTTCTTCTTCGCCCGCCCAAGCTTGGGCTCGTGGGTCAGCTATGGGCTCGGCACCCTCGACCAGAATCTGCCATCGTTCATGGTCATCTCGGCGGGCTCGCCCTACGCCGGCACGCAGATCTTCAACAACGACTTCCTTCCAGCCTACCATCAGGGCGTCCGCGTGATCCCCGGGCGCGAACCCATCGCCAACCTCGACCGCCGGGCGGGACCAGCCGGGGCTTTCCAGGAACTGGAGCTCGGTCTCGCCGAGGCCCTGAACCGGCGGCACCTGGACGCACGCGGCCACGACGCCGGTCTCGCCGCGCGGATCCGCACCTTCGAGACGGCCTTCCACATGCAGACCGAGGCGCGGGAGGTCTTCGACCTGTCCCGGGAGTCGGAAGCGACGCATGAGCTGTACGGCCTCAAGCGAGGCCAGACCGACGGGTTCGGCTGGCCCTGCCTCGTGGCCCGTCGCCTCGCCGAGCGCGGGGTGCGGTTCATCGAACTGGTGGACGGATCATCCTCCCACAACTGGGACCAGCACGGGGACATGGCCGAGCATGCCCGGCACGCCCGCAACATCGACCAGCCCATCGCCGGCCTGCTGCGCGACCTGAGACAACGTGGGATGCTCGACGACACCCTGGTCGTGTGGACCACGGAGTTCGGACGCACTCCCGGCGTGGACGGCGACAAGGGACGCGGGCACCACAGCGCGTGCTTCTCGTCCTGGCTGGCCGGGGCCGGCGTGCGCGCCGGCACGACCTACGGCAGCACCGACGAACTCGGGGCCAGTGTCGCCGAGGACCGCGTCCACGTGCACGATTTCCACGCCACGCTGCTTCACCTCCTGGGCATGGATCATGAGCGCCTGACCTTCCGACACGGTGGCCGTGACTACCGGCTCACCGACGTGCACGGCCATGTGGTGAGGGCTCTCCTCGCCTGAGCGGTGGCGACTGGACACGGGGGTCACGACGGCCCGCCGGCCGCCTGCGACCTCACCGGATCCACCTCTCGGCCGCCTGCCAGGCCCAGGCCCCGATTTCGAGGGTGTGCCGCGCGGCCCATCGCAGGGCGGTGCCCACACCGGGGCGGCCGGACAGCCAGGACATGCCCAGCAGCAGGATGAGGGCGTTGCCCAGCCAGATGAGCGAGCCCGAGAACAGGAATCCCTCGCCCACGAGGTCCGGCTGGCGGATGCGGAGGATCACCACCGTCATCGTCACGTGGAACCCGTAGGTGAATCCCAGTCCGGCCTGATAGAGCGGCAGGACCCACCAGGCGGCACCCCAGCGCCAATGGACGGCGGCCATGACCAGCGACCACAGGATGGAATAGATCGGCAGGAAGTACGGCGACAGGGCGATGAAGGCGTTGCTCCGGCTGAGCCGGACCGCGCCTCCCCGGCTGCTCACCTGGAAGGATTGGACCCGCGCACCACACATCCAGGCGCTCAGGGCATGGGTCAACTCGTGTCCGAGCACGTAGAGCCACATGGGCCGGGGCAACTGGAGGTAGATCACCCCCCAGATCCCGAGGCCGACCAGGAGCGGCATCCAGAACGGGCCGGCATCGACGGCGAGCCGCCCGACCTCCCAGACCGCCCGGCACAGTCCAAGGTTGATCGGCAACAGGAGCAGGGCGATCGCCCAGCGGATCGCACGGCGCACCCAACGCGACAGCATGACGGCGGGGAGACTCCCGGGACCCGGCCCGGCCGAACAGCCCAAAGCGACCGGAAGGCGACCGGCCGACCGGGCGGACCATGCCGCCACTCCGTCCGGGCCTGCGCGCCACGCACCACCCACGGAGGTGGCCCCGACCTTGAAGACCCGGGATCCGCAGGGCAACCTCCCAGGGCTGATCGCCCGAATGAAGCCGAAGGCCAACCCCCCAGTGACCCCGCCGGCCGTTCCCCCGGCACCCGCCGGGAGGACCGCCTCCGCCCCTCCTGCCAGGGGCAAGGCGCCCGTCGGCAAGGCAAGCCCGGCCGGTGCGACCCGGCGGACCGGCAAGGCCGCCCCGGACGCCGCCGCGCAGGAGACGCTGCCGGCCGACACGGCCGCCAGCGAATTCGCCTCCGAGGTGTCGATTGCGCTCGGGCGTGGCCTCAAGGCCACCGAGATCGAGACCCTTCGCCTCATCGACGCCCTGCTGGCAAGGGTCCGGACCGGCACTCCCATGACCTGCGGCCATCTGGCCGAGTTGGGGTTCCTCCTCCGCGAGAGTTCCTGGCAGAAGATCGACCTCTGGAGCACCCCGCCCCGCTCGTCCCGCGAACTCTGGCAGTATGTGGCCGTCTTCGCCGAGGAACGGAACCTCGCCATCCCGGCCTTCCTCAAGCCGGTCACCCACCCCGACGAGGCCCGGGCCGCGGTGGTCGCCCATCGCCGCGACCGCGAGGTGACGCGCTGGAGGACCCTGCTCTCGAATCTCCAGCTGGGCCCCTCCGAGGATGCGCGGCCGGGCGGCCAGATCGAGTTGCGCCTGCGCCTCGACGCCAAGGAGGCCCTGGTGGAGTGGCGCAAGTCCGGGGCCGACGCGTGGACCCCGGTCAAGCCGGGCAAGTTCAAGGACTTCGACGAGAAGCATGCCACGGAACTGCTGGCCGAGGTGGCGCTGCTCTGGCAGCCGTTGGCGCAGCGGGCGCGCTACGGGTATCCCATCGAGCTGTTCTACCATGACCAGAACACCCGGCTCTTCCTCAACCGCGTGCTGCGCCTGCCCGCCCTGCATCCGTTCATCGTCGGGGCCTCGGGCGAACCGCTCAACCGCCCCGAACAGCCGCTGCGGTGGATCCTCGGCGACGCGGCCGACGACCACGCGGACTATTCGCTGCGCCTGCTGACGGCCGACGGGCAGCCCGTGCCGCCCTTCCTGCTGACGCTCCAGGGCCGCCCGAGCCTGTACCTCACGCCCGACACGCTCTTCTCGGGCCCGCCCGCCGAGGACCGGGCCCTCGACCCCGCCCTCGAGACCCGCATCCCCGCCCCGGCGCTGGAGACCCAGGCCGGTGTGCGCTTCCTGTCGCACCTGCAGCTGGTCCTGCCGCCGCGCCTGGCCGCCAAGGTCGGGGTGATCCCGCTGTTGCCGCGCCTCCAAGCCGAGCTGGTGCAACCCATCGTGGGCTACGACAACGAGTTCTGCTTCCTCGACCTGCAGGCCGTCCGCCCGGATGGACACCCCGTCGAACGCTGGAACGGCACGGCCTGGACCGAGATCGACCCGGCCGATGCGCCGGGCGCCGCGGCGGGGACCCCGGAGGACCCGGAGGCCCTTTGGATGTTCGACCGCAGCGGGCTGGCCGAGGCGGCCCGACGGCTCGACGCATCGGGGTTCCGCTGGGACTTCGCCCGGCAACGTTGGTCGGCCAAGGTGACCCGGCAGTTCCCGGAACGTTTCGTGCCCTGGCTCCGGTCGTTGCCGCCCTCGATCGCGCTGGATCTCCGGGGTGAACTGGCCTCCTTCCTCCGCTCCGAGGTATCGGGCACCGTGAAGCTCGAGGTGCAGGAGTCGGGCATCGATTGGTTCGACCTGCAGGTGATCGTCGACGTCTCGGACACCTCGCTCACTCCGGAGGAGGTCCGGATCCTGCTCAACGCCCGGGGCAAGTGGGTGCGCCTCTCCAACAAGGGATGGCGCAAGCTCGAGTTCAGGCTCTCGGCCCAGGAGGACGAGCAACTGGCACGGCTGGGGCTCAACCCGCATGAACTCGGGGCCGAGAAACACCGGCTGCATGCGCTGCAACTGGCCGACCCGGCCGCGAGGCAGTTCCTCTCGGAATCCGGCTACCAGAAGGTCGAACGCCGGGCGGCCGAGCTGAAGGCACGGGTGAGCCCCGAGATCCCGGCCGGGATCCGGGCAGAGCTTCGCCCCTACCAGCGGGAGGGGTTCCACTTCCTGGCCTACCTGAGCACCAACCGGTTCGGCGGCATCCTCGCCGACGACATGGGCCTGGGCAAAACCCTCCAGACCCTGACCTGGATCGCCTGGCTGCGGTCGCACGAGGCCACGCCGGGACCGGTCCTCGTGGTGTGCCCGAAGTCGGTGGCGGACAACTGGCGCTCCGAGACCCTCCGATTCCTGCCCTCGGTCCGGCCCCGCGTCTGGAGCAGCGACGACATGAAGTCGCTGCCCGGGCAGACCGACTCGGCCGACCTGCACATCATCAACTACAACCAGTTGAGGTCCATCGGCGAGAAGCTCCGCACGGAGTTCCTCGCGGTCATCCTCGACGAGGGGCAGTACATCAAGAACCCGGGCTCGGTCACCGCCCTCATCGCCAACCAGCTCGAGGCGCGGAACCGACTGCTGCTCAGCGGCACGCCCATCGAGAACCAGTTGGTGGACCTCTGGAGCCTGATGGCCTTCGCCATGCCGGGCATCCTGGGCAGCCGGGCCGACTTCCAGCGGCTCTTCGACAGCAAGGAGGACCCCCTGTGCCGCCGCCGGCTGGCCGCGCGGGTGCGGCCATTCCTCCTGAGGCGCACGAAGATGCAGGTCGCCAAGGACCTGCCCGAGCGCATCGAGGAGGACCTGCTCTGCGAGCTCGAGGGCGAGCAGCGGACGCTCTACAAGGCCGAGCTCAAGCGGGCCCAGCAGATGCTCCTGGGCATCCAGAGCAGCACGCAGCTCAACAAGAACCGCTTCAACCTGCTGACCTCCCTGCTCCGGTTGCGGCAGATCTGCTGCCACCCGCGCTTGGTCAAGGAGGACTCGAAGGCCGAGAGCGCCAAGGTCGAGGCCCTGGTCGAGACGCTCGACCCCATCATGGAGGAGGGCGGGAAGGTCATCGTCTTTTCGCAGTTCGTCGAGATGCTGGGCCTGCTGCGCAAGGCGGTGGCCGAGCGCCACTGGCCGACCTACTACCTGGCGGGCGACACCGAGAACCGGGGCGACCTGGTCGAGCAGTTCCAGCGGCACGACGGGGCGGCGGTGTTCCTGATCTCGCTCAAGGCCGGCGGCTTCGGGCTCAACCTGACGGCGGCCAGCTACGTGATCCTCTTCGACCCCTGGTGGAATCCCGCCGTGGAAAACCAGGCGATCGACCGTGCGCATCGCATCGGACAGCGCCAGACCGTCATCGCCTACCGCCTGCTCATCAAGGACAGCGTCGAGGAGAAGATCCGCGCCCTGCAGAAGTCCAAGAGCCAGCTGGCCGAGGATGTGCTGGGCGAGGACACCTTCGCCCAGTCGCTCACGCTCGACGACCTGCGCTACCTCTTCGAAGGCTGAGCCGTCGCGGCACGGCGACGCACACCGGACCGCACGACCTCACCAGTACCTCGGCACCGAGGGGTCGGCCTCACGGCTCCATCGGTCGATGCCGCCGGTCAGGTTCACCAGCCCGGTGAAGCCTTCCTGCTCGAGGAAGGCGATCGCATGGGCGCTGCGGACCCCGTGGTGGCAGTACACCACGGTCTGGACGCCGCCAGCGCACCAGTCCCGCAGCTCCTGCCAGCGGGACTCGAGTTCCGAGAGCGGCAGCAGGCGGGACCCCGGAAGGGCGCAGTGGGCATGCTCATCCGGCTCCCGCACGTCCAGCAGCCGGCACGGCTGCGAGGCGTCGAGTCGCCGTTTCAGTTCGGTCGGGGTGATCGAGGTCATCCGGGGAACCCGTCGGGTGGGGTGGGTGACGACCGGCGTGGCGGGTGCGACCTGCGGCCTCAGCCCTGCAGCGCCGCCAGATGACGCTCGGCCTCGATCGCCGCCGAACAGCCCAGACCAGCGGCGGTGATCGCCTGCCGGTAGACCGAGTCGACGCAATCGCCCGCGACGAACACCCCCGGGATCCGGGTGCGGACCGATCCGTCGGTCTTGAAATAGCCGTTCTCGTGGAGGTCGAGGGTACCCTTGAACAGCGAGGTGTTGGGCACATGGCCGATCGCGACGAACACTCCGGTGCACGGCAGGTGCGACTCGGAGCCGGTCTTCAGGTTCTTGAGCGTCACGCCCGTGACCTTGTCGGCGGCCACGTCCGTCACCCCGGTCACCACGCTGTCCCAGACCGGTTGGATCTTGGGATTGGCCAGGGTGCGTTCGGCCATGATCCGCGAGGCCCGCAGCGTGTCCCGGCGGTGCACGAGGTACACCTTCGAGGCGAAGCGGGTCAGGTAGGTGGCCTCCTCGCAGGCGGAGTCGCCGCCGCCGACCACCACCACCGGCTGGTTGCGGAACATCGGCAGGGCCCCGTCGCAGGTGGCGCAGTAGGTCACGCCCTTCTTCTCGAGTTCATGCTCGCCGGGAACGTCGAGGTGCTTGTGCCCGGCACCGCTGGCGATGATGAGCGTGCGGGTCTGGACCGGTTCACCATCGACCACCAGTTCCGTGACCCCGTCGCCGAACGTCACCGACTCCACGGTCGCGAACTTCACCCGGGCCCCGAACTTTTCGGCCTGGGCCTGCATGCGTGTCATCAGCTCGTAGCCATCCACGCCGTCGGGGAACCCCGGGAAATTCTCGACGATGCTCGTCGTGGTCAGGAGCCCGCCGGGCATCGTGCCTGTGAGCACCAGCGGCTTGAGATTGGCGCGGGCCGTGTAGATGGCGGCGGTGAGACCGGCGCACCCGGTCCCGATGATGACGACGTTTTCCATGTTCTGCGCCGCCGAGCGTATCCCGTAACCCCACCCCGGCCAAATCGCATTTCAACCCGGGAGGGTTCGGTGAGGTTTCACGACCTGCATCGATCCGCCGGCCCCGGTGGCCATGCGCGGGACCTTGCGGGCTCTCCGCCGGACCCTGTCGAGATCGAAGCCGGGGTTTATGTCAATAGTGAGGACCGACCCCCTAGGGACTGAGGACGGGCCGGAAGCCGACAGAGAAGAAGCGGCTGTCGACCAGGAATCCCCTCCGGACGGCCGAGCGATTGAGCCAGTCGTCGAAGTGCCATCCGCCACCCCGGACCACCTTTTCGGTGCCCGCGGGAGGGCCCGACGGGTCGGTTGAGGCCCCGGAGGGATAGGGTCCATACCAGTCCGCACACCACTCGCCCACGTTGCCGATCATGTCATGGAGCCCCCATGCGTTGGGCGTCTTGCGCCTCACCGGACGGGTGCCATTCCCGGAGGTGTTGGCTGACCACCAGGCGATGTCGTTCAGGTCGCCGTGACGGATGCCGGTCGTCCCTGCACGGGCCGCGTATTCCCACTCGGCCTCGGTGGGCAACCGGTAGGCCTGCTGCTGGCCGATCTTGCCCGCCGCCCGCTCGAGTTCTGTCCGCTTGCGGCAATACTCCGCCGCATCGGTCCACTGCACCATTTTCACCGGGAGGTTCTCATCGCCTCGGAACATCGACGGATTGGTCCCAATCACCGCCTGGTACTCGGCCTAGGTCACCTCGTGGTCCGAGAGCCAGAAACCTTGGGAGATGACCACTGGGAACTGCACCTCTTCCGGCCGGCGTCCCGACTCTCCGGCCGGGCTGCCCATCGTGAAGTTCCCGGCCGGGATCCAGACGAACCCTTCAGGCGCGATTGGATTGACCTCGACCAACG
>Ga0194112_10008418_pt1 | contig 13266 bp, 14 predicted proteins | sample TA2MahC400mmetaG_FD_146191 | JGI IMG/M metagenome (GOLD analysis project Ga0194112, IMG submission 146191) | Freshwater microbial communities from Lake Tanganyika, Tanzania - TA2015016 Mahale Deep Cast 400m | ecosystem: Environmental > Aquatic > Freshwater > Lake | place: Tanzania: Lake...
AAAGTCTCGAGGTCAACAATCCGTTCTAACGTTGTCTTTCGTTTTCTCTTTTGCTTTAACAGTTGTTTAGGAAGCAAAGAAAGTAACTCGTCAAAAAACCAAAAGAGAGAAGAATCTCGAATTAGTTGCGTCAAGCGATTTTGGCGTAACAACCATTTGATTAGTTTATCTCTGGAGACTTCTCCCAAATTCATTTCCCAAGCATACCAAAAAAGAGTTGAATACAGCATAGAAATCAGGCAAACGACACAAAGTCGTCCATAGATTATGCATTCAACCCTGTAAGGGGAAGTGCCCAAAATACAATCGATATGCAGCAAAGATTTTGTTTGTTTGAAAATCAGTTCAATCTGCCACCTAAGCCGGTAGATTGTGCCAATCACCTCAGTTGCCCATATGTTAAGCGGGACATTGGTAACGTAAAAACTAAAGCATAACCAGGACAGGTATTCTTTTGTCGGCTTGCGAGATTTCTTTCTGGCATTCTGGTACGCTTTTCTACGACGTTCGTTGACGACTGACCATGGAAGGCGATAAGCTACCAAACGGCAGGGGAATTTTTCCTCACCAAGGTAAACTTGTAAATCCACAACTGCTTGATGGGGATAATGACTGTCGATATAACGAGCAATATCGAAAGCTTGGGACTCGGGTGAATTGTCAAAATATACACCACATGACTTGGGTAAGCGAGAGAGAAAATAAGCTTCCTTTTGCTCAATTTGCTTCAATTGCTCAAGAGAAAAATAGCCAAGGTCTCTGAGAAGCAAATCTGAAGGTTGTATCATATCCATTAAAGCTTGCCCCATTGCTGTTTCCGGGGTAGCGCCATCTGTGACAGTTACAGTTGTGAATTGATGGCGGTGAAAATCATAGACAAAATGAAGTTTCAATGCCGCTTTTGCGCCGCTTCCACCACATCCCCGAAACGGTTCGGCAAGTTTCTCATGAACCGTTATAGTGGTACTATCTTGAATCAGAACTCGTCGGAAAGGAGCCATTAGTGTTGGCGGTGTCAGAGCAAAAATCGGTGCCACTGCGTCTGTGAAACAGACGCAAACTACGGACGAAAGGAAATTTGCAGCACCAGAAGTATTGATTCGTTGCTGAAGTCCTTGAGCCGACATTCGGGAGTTCTCATTGAGAGTTGCTAATATATCACATAATCCGTCAAGAGAGATTAACGGATCCTGAATAATTTCAACCGTCATCAGTTGTACAAAATCAACAGCTTCAATTCGATTGCTCTTTCGTTGAATGAAGCCACTTTCTTTAGCCAGAGTATCTAAATGCTCCAAATCGAAAATCGTAGAGATGTTTTCCTGCCTGAATTCAAGAGCAGATTCAAGGGTTTTCATATTGGAAATCTCCATTCTATTGTATTGTAAAAATGATAAGGTAATTACTTAATGGAATAATTTATTTTACAATCGAATGGAGGACTTTTCAATTCAAAAATGATTTTTCGGCTACTAATCCTACAGAATTATCATTCTGTTATTTTTGAATTAACTAGTTAACTTGACGCGTATGGGGCAGTGCCGCCTTAGACCAATAGTTTGTAGGGTGTGCATTGCACACCAATCGACTCCGCGACGAAGCAATCTCAATTCAACCATTCAAACCAAAATTGACAAAGCACTATCAACAATTTACGCTTGATACGGAGACTAAACAAATTTCATGACAATTCCGAATGCAGAGTATGCCGTTGTTGACATTCGCAAATTGCGCGATTACTGTCTTAATCCAATGCATGACGAAGGCAAACACAAAGCGCGTTTATTTGCATCCGCACTGGGCATGACTGCCAACGATGCCGATGAGTTGCGCGACGCCTTGTTACAAGCGGTCAAGACACACGACGCACAATTAGGACGACGTGACGAATATGGGCAACGCTACATTGTTGACTTTATGCTTCAATGGCGTGGCAAGCAGGCGATGATTCGGAGTGCCTGGATTATCGAACATGATTCAGATACGCCGAGGTTGACAACCTGCTATCCATTATGAAATCTGGAGGTGACGAATAATGAATAGCATCAAATTGCTTGATGTGGTGGCTCTCACAGTTGACTTACCTGAATATAACCTGAGTCGTGGCCAAGTCGGCACAGTGGTTGAGATTCTTGCAGGTGGCAAAGCGTTTGAAGTCGAATTCAGCGACCGTGACGGACGCACATATGAATCGATAGGTTTGCGGCCAGACCAAGTCATGATGCTCCACTATGAGCCGATGAAAGCGCATCCGATGCCTGCTGAATCGGAACAGGCTGACTACACCTACGCCAAGTGTTGCAATTGATGGCGGTAGTTTTGGATTTTTCAAGCGTCAATAAGCGCAACGCTAAATCTCATTACATTATGTGATGTGATGAAATAAAGAAACAACAACCGATAATCCGAGGTGAAGTATGCTATCAATAGACCTACCAACAGAACTTGAACATCAATTGATAGAGGTCATTCAAAAGAGTTATCATGGAAATATTCAGGTGGCAATCGCCTCCCTGTTACACTTACACAAAAAATATGGTTGGAAAGAACAGTTGCTCCAGGATGTAGAGACGATTCGTGCAGAAGTATGTCGAACAGGAGGAATTTCCTCAAAAGCGATTGACGAAGCAATTAACAGGTATCGGAAGACGAGATAAAGACACCATGTTTAGCATATTACTTCTTTCCTCAATGTTCCTTTTGATCAAAAATGGAGGTTTAATCAATGAGAAAAGAACAACTTATCTCTCGTGACCCAGAAGTTATAAATGGTGCTTTGGTTTTTGCTGGCACTCGTGTTCCGGTTGAAATCTTGATTCAGCATCTAATTGCAGGAGATTCGCTCGACAAGTTTCTTGATGATTTTCCAACCGTATCCCGTGAGCAAGCCATTGCCTATTTGAAGATGACACTGGAGGTCACTGATGCGCGTGCTGCTTGATGAGAACATACTACGCAAACTAAGGCAACTCTTTGAAACTGGTGTCGAAACCAAACTGTGAAACCAGAAATTCCCTGCCGAATTTTTGTCCATGTTCATAAATGGCGAGAATGTTTTCAAGCGGCGTCTCTGGCAAGATGGAACTTGTAGAAGCTAACGCAAAACCTCCGCCAGGCGCGGCGACCCGGAAACAGCGTTCTACGTTTCTTTTTACATCCTCGACTGTACCAAAGGGAAGCGTTGTTGTAACGGAAATACTTCCCCACAAGATTAATTTTGCACCATTGCGAGTTCGGTGAGAGGCGATATGCTCCAAAGTACAGCCTGTCTCTTCCTGGAATCCTTGAAATCCAGCGACGCCTATTACGTCGATTAACTGTTTGAGGATGGGGCGAACGTCGCCGTCGCAATGCCAGATGATGCCAATGCCAGCCTGATGTAATGGTTCGACCGCTTTCGCAAGATTCGGGAAATACAGTTTGTTTAGCGTTTCCACAGAACACAACGGCCCATCGTTGTAACAGATGTCTTGCCCGCTGTAGACATACGGCGCGAGATTATATTTTTTTATCGCGCGCGCAATAGAAATATTTGCCAATCTTCCTTGCTCGCCAGTGTAAGCGAAGTACCGTTCGAGATGTTCTGGATAGAGTGCTAACGCGCCGAGATAATTTTCATATCCCCATCCGTATCCACCCATGAAGTCAGCCTGCCCAAAACCTGAAATGAAAAGGATTTCCCCACGTGCCATATCGCGAAGGTTCAAGATACTGCGCGCATATCCGTCGGCATGGGCTTCCACATCAAAATTGCGCTCAAGAGTGTCAGGGTCAGGCAACGCTTCGATGCGGTCGCGGACATCTTCTGGACTACTCGGATGTTGTGGCGCAGACATTCCTGTCTGCGCCGACGACGCTGGCTTTGGTTTTCGCAAATTGTCAGCGTCGAAAGGATCGCACGCAATATGTTCGATATTTGGCGAAGGCATGATAAATTGCGGACACAAATTTGCGCCTGCGCGGATGAATGCTTCAATCGCTACGTTAGGCGCATCTTCGTAAATATCTTTGCGATGTGTAAGACTCTGGAAGAACTCCCGTTTCATACACCATGACGTGATAATGCAAGGTTCCTCTACGCGCTCCTTTTTTAGTGTCCGCCAGGCGATTTCCTCCCCTTTTATTAGCGAAACAATTTTCTCCCCCTTTATTAAAGGGGGCCGGGGGGATTTCTCTCCCGAAGGGCCTTTAATATGCTTCGCTATTTTCGGTTCCGGCAACTTCCATCCGAGTTGCTCGCATATTTTACCCCATAGATATCGGTCATCGGGGCCGCGCAATATTGGTTCAAATCCGAGTTTGAGGTATGTTTTCAAAGCAGGATAGCGCCAATGGTCTGTGAGAAGATAGATTTCGTCATATCCTAAATCAAGCAGATGGTTGACCACCGCAGCACATACTGCCATGCCGAGTTTCTTGCCTTTGTGTTCAGGGTTCGCAGCCAACCATCCCAACTCGCCAATACGCTTTCCATCTCTGTCTGGGCTACGGTCCTGCGCACATGCAGTAGCGACGGGAATATCATTCCACGTTACAAAATATACCCCTTGCGGCGAAAGTGGATTCGTGAGTATTGACTGAAGCCTCTCGACTGTCCAATGCCCTAAATCTCTGTCATTCAGTACCGCGATATAATCTTCTTCATCGCCTTCTCGGAACGACCGAATAGCATAACCTTCTGGGAGAGTAATCTCCGGCGGGCGTTCTGTTACAGGCCATAACATTCGAAGCTGTCTTGGCATAACTGTTTTTCCTTAAATTTTTATTGATTTTGTTATTTTGTTATGATAAAATTAAAATGGTTCCTTTTTTATTTTATCATATTTTAGAAATTGGTTCAATAGAAATAGAAGGAAAATTCTGAATAAAAATATTAGGCAATTTTTTCCTCCTAATAAGTTAGGCATCCAGAATGGAGCATGGTGTGGAACATGAATGACGCGGAGTCAATCGAATATGATATAGCCCATCTGATAGAGTCACGTATCGTGGAGATCGACGAGGCAGTCACTATACTTTCCGAGCTCTTGGAACACAACCGGTTTTCCACCGACTTGGCACCGATCTCCGACGTTCTGGCTTCAGTTCGAAGAGAACTCCACCAACGACTGAGTCAGACCTATGATCTCGCACTTGTACGCGTTAACCTTCGTGACGAGAGGTACAAGCTACTCCGTGTTATAGACGGGGATACATTAGTCGTTGGGCCACCTCAAGAATTAACATCGTGGGTAAATGACATTCACGTTCGTCTGTATGGCGTCGACACACCGGAGCTCAATCAGACCACGGGACCGGTTTATAAGAAGATACTCGAACACCTGTGCCGAAAAGGAGAAGTACAAATCATCTGGGAAAGAGAACGCCTCGGAACCAACTATGCCGGTTTCCCCCTTTCCTCATTTGGGCGCGGTGTCGGAAATGTCTTTGTAATTCTAGAACCACTAAAGGAGCCATTCGCGTGGTCTGGTTCGCATTTTTACCAACAGAATGCTGTCCTATATGTAAATGCTCTACTTGCCTCGCTTCCGCACGTTACGTTGGAGCGCGACGGTAAACGCTTGTTGCGAGGTGCAAAACACCTTGAAAGCGTGGTTTCTCAAATATCCAATTGGACGGACGTCCACCCAAGGGACCACTGTTTTCTTTTGCCATTCTGGCCCGGACATGTAAGGATCCACGCCGAATTCAATAAAGTGGTAGGGGACAATCGTAGCTTTTGGGAGCCACTTTGGAGACGCCACGTACGATATGGGTTCCCCTGGGTCCTTCCAAAAGAGATTATTACAGAGTCTGGTAGAGGGACTGAGGCCATTAAGGATGCGTTGGTGACATCTCTTTCAGCCTGCGAATGCGAAAGGTGCGCAGCTTTGTCACAGTTTTTAAGAGATACCTGGGGCAAGCTTAATCGGGAAACGAAGGGATCTGTATTCGATCCCATATTGTACTTGGCAAATAATGTTAATAAATGGCACGAGTTTTAATGGCCGTGATTGCATTGATGTGCTGATACCTAACCAGCGCATAACAAGGAAACCTGTTACAATGCGAGTGTATCTGGACAACTGTTGCTTTAACCGAATCCGACAGCCTTTGTAAGGAGTGTCGATTTATGAGAACGGACGGAGAAATCAAACTCGAAGGCATAAAAGCTCTTGTGTCCGCGCTTGGGGATGTGTAGGCAGAACGATTTATCACTCTCATTGTAATGCGGGTTTTGTTAGATACGCACAGTTTCCTGTGGTTTATAACCGGCGATAACAGATTGAGTAATCGAGCCAAGCATCTCATAACTGATTTGAGTAACCAGATGTTAGTCAGTGTAGCCAGCCTCTGGGAAATTTCCATAAAAACAGGCATGAGGAAATTGACACTATCCCGTCCATTCGAAGAACTTATCCCAGAGCAACTTGCTCTAAATGAGATTAACCAACTTCCAATTAATCTCGACCATTTAGCAAAGTTAATCTATCTTCCTATTCACCATCTCGATCCTTTTGATCGGTTGATAATTGCTCAAGCGTTGGTGGAAGAACTACCAATAATCAGCAAAGATACTGCATTCCAGGCGTACTCAATTGAGGTAATCTGGTAAATTATCTTTCCCTGGTCAACTCAACAAATTCCCTTACCTTCGCTGTCGGAGTTAAGGGCGTTACTGGACTGCCAAGGGACATCACGAATCTGCTACTGCGACGGCCGATTTCGAGTTGGCGTTCGATTTCCACTGCCATAACTTCACGACTGCCGTTTTGTAAAATTCCGATGGCATCGACATTTCCGAACAGACATGACCGACCAGCGAGAATTTTATCAACTTCATCAATTTCGATGACAAAGTTCTTTTTGCTTTCTTCTAAAGAAATACAGGTTGGATTCATCTGCACCAAATCTTCCAGCCTATCGCTCACGTTGCCGCAAAAGTAGTAAATGCTTTTCATCCCAAGTTCGTTGATAAGTTCGATTTGACGTTTGACGTAAGGCGCGGCAAAGCGGCGAAAATGTTCAAGCGAAATTAAATCGGCGGAACTATAGCAATCCTCAACCCATACTCCGTCGATTCCGATTTGCGCGTATGCTTTCAGTGTTTCCAGCGATGCTAATGTAATTTTTTCTATCAGGCGTTCTACCCATTCTGGACGTTCAATCAAATTGGTCATCATATCGTAAAACCCGAAATATGCGTGCAACCCCCAGAATGGCGCGCCGATGCTTGAGAATATAAAATATTCATCGCCGAACTCACGGATGACTGCAACGGCGTAGTCTAAGCTACCATCTTTGATTCTATCCTCCATAGGATAGATACCTACCATGCGGTCAATATCCTCAATGCTATGAACCCTATTTGTTGTAACTCGAATTTGATTTCCGCCCGGCGGCTCTTTGAAAATTTCCCACTCTTGACCCGTTTCTTTGTTTACGATAAATGGCTGCAAACTTTTTAGTAAAAAAGTTTGATCAAAAAAGGACTGCTTACCGCGCAACTTGATTTCATGTTTTTCTCGCCATTCTCGCGAATAGCCGCCGTTCGCAGGCACCCAATCTATTGCCAGTTTCTCTTGCATATCCTTTGCCACTTGCAAATTTGCTTCAATATCGCCCGCGCGCACTGCCCACCAGGGCACATCCGTCACCTCTTCCCAATGGTCTCGGAGAAAAATCCCCAAATACGGAATAACGACGGGAAATTCCGTCACTTCAACGCCATTCATAACGGCGAACATTTTTTCTTTGCTTGTCATTTTGATAACTCCTACTTCATTCGAAAAAATTCTTCTTGATAATTTCCATGACAGTTTCTATATCCACTGGTCGACTCAAAAAATGATGTTTCTCGTCAATCCCCGTGTGCAAGTGAAATTGCGGATATTTGATAGGGTCAGATTTGGGATGTTCATCCATCTCATAGCGAAACCAGAAACCATCTGGACGGCGATAGGAATAGCTATACGCCATCAATTGCGTGCCTTCAGCACTACCACACTCAACGATTTCATTCATCGACAATATTGAATTATCGCTTAAAGTCAACTTTGCTGAAAGGGTATAAATCTCCAGTACACCACGTTTCCACTGACGTTTACTTTTTATTCCAATTATTTCTTTTGATCAAACTTTTCTTTCTTAAAGAAAAGTTTGGTTACATTCTAATAGAAACCAGACTGGAACAAACTCATAGCTATGCAGAAGGCTGTTGACAAAATTATGGTAGTCGGGAAAATGTTTAAAACGTTTATAAGTCTTTGAGTTCATTTTGCAAAAAATCACAATTTAACAAGCGAATCCAGATATTCGTCTCAAGGGTGTCTTCAAAATCGCCGTCCCACCAACGTTTAGCAAATTCTTTTGAAGTAATCCCATATTTTTTTTCAAATCCCCTAATGCGTTCTAAAACCTCTTCATCACTCATTTCGTGACAAAGAATTTGGGTAGTGCGACCATTTGGCCCACTGATAGTCGTCAACACATCATGTTCATTAATACGCTCTTCGACGATTTTCAAATCATCATATTGTTGTGTTTTTGCCTTAGTAGACATTGTATACCTCCTGCTTGAATAAGGTTTATCCCTCGCGCATAAAACGCTCAATTTCTTCAATAGTCTTCGGGATTTCAGCAGTAAGAACTTCGTTTCCATCTTCTGTAACAAGAACATCGTCTTCGATGCGGACTCCGATGTCCCAATATTCAGGAGGAACAACCTCAGTATCTCTTGATATGTAGATGCCCGGCTCGACGGTTAAAACAATTCCCGGTTCAAGTATTCTTGATTGTTCGCCCATTTTACGTTTGCCTACATCATGAGAATCCAGGCCTAACCAATGACCGGTGTTGTGCATATAGAATTTTTTGTATTTTTCAGATTTTATCAACTCATCGACTTCGCCGGAGAGAAATCCCAGTTTTACCAGGTTTTCAGTTATTACTCGTACCGCTTTGTTATGAAAATCATCTAAAGTGTTGCCTGGCTTGACAACTTCTATTGCCGCAAGCTGTGCGCTCAGAACAATATTGTAAATCGATTTCTGTATATCAGAGAATTTCCCATTTGCGGGAATCGTGCGTGTTACGTCGGCATTGTAATATTGATATTCCGCCGCAGCATCTATAAGCACGAGAGTGTTATCTTGAATTTGGTAGTCGTTTGTAGTGTAGTGGAGGGTTGTGGCGTTTGGACCAGCGCCAACGATGGTTGGAAAAGCAAAGCCGACAGCGCCGTTTTTTCGGAATGTGTAATCAATGAGCGCTTCCAATTCATACTCATACATGCCCGGCTTAACGGTTTTCATCACTTCACAATGTGCCATTTTAGTAATCGCCGCCGCTTTGCGCATCAAATCGAGTTCACTTGCGCTTTTGAATAACCGCATCTCATGTAGAATCTCCCCGGTATCAATTAATGTATGCGGGCGATAACGTTTTATCAAGTTGACAATTTTTTCGTTGAAGGCTTCGTCTGAGCCCATTCGGTAGTAGATTTTATCTATACCATCGAGGTATTTCGGTAAGTTCTCATCCAGTTTATCAATGGGATAAGCTTCATCAGCTCCAAAGTGTTGTTTCGCGCCTTCAACGCCAACACGTCTACCAGACCATCTTTCCCGCGTTTCATCCTTAGGCTGTACAAATAAGACAAATTGATGTTCTTTATGAGTAGGCGCCAAAAGGCAAATAGCATTTGGCTCATCAAACCCTGTTAAATAGTAAAAATCTTTATCCGGCAAATATTTTCTATCTTTCATTTCTGGCGCGCGAAATATAGCAACGCCGCTGTCCATCTTTTCCATGAATCGTTTTCTTCTGTCTGAATACATTTTTTTATTTCCTTACCAATGTGAACTTTAAGTTTGTAATGCTAAATCTACGCATATTTTGACGTTTTCGTGAAACGTGATGCGTGAAATTTATTGTCGAATCATTTGCGCATATTATACATTATTGTATTGTCAAGGTACAAGAAGAAAATTTCGCATTTCATCTTGCGGAACATTGTCAAATATGCTATGATAAAATCACTATAGCTCCACTATTGATAAAGAGGCGAAACAAATGAAAGAATTTAACATACGTTGTGGAACGCCTAATGACGCTGAAGGTATCTTCGAGGTGATGGCAAAAGCGTTTCACGTTGAAGAAAATTCAAGCAGATGGCATAGTTGGAAGAGTTTGGCGACCAATCAAGCTACACAATTTCGCGTCCTTGAAATCGACGGCAGGATTATCAGTGTGGCGTTGATTTCACCTCAACGATTGCGAGTAGGGAAAAATTGTGAGATTATAAAAGGTGACGTTGGAGAAGTATCTACACTGCCTGAATTTCAAGGCACAGGATACGGCAGCGCGCTCATGCGCGACGTCGTCGAATGGATGCGAAAGAACAACTATGATATGTCGCGACTCGGCGGATATGCTGGTTTTTACAGCAGATTTGGATATGTGCCTTTTCCGCGGCGATTTGTCGAATTTTCGTTAGAATCTGTCAAGGCGGGCGCAAGTAATATCTCCATTGAGGAAATGTATCGTCCGCCTGAAGGTTTGCCAGGCATTGTGCGTTCTTATGACGCTGACCGTGATTCCATACGCAGAGACGAATTGTATCAAATATTTAATGGAGAACGTAGCGGCGCAATAGTCAGCGATTTCAAGCCGAAATCCGTTGAAGCGAAGCGGCAAAAGGTTAAAGTGGCGTTAATACCATCGCTATCTGACCCATTTAGACTGGTGTATGAAGTTGATGGCATCGTGGAAGGCTACTTGTTTGCGACTGATTATGGGCGGGACGTTACGCCTTTCGAAGCGCATATCACAATAGGCGATATAGCATTCAACCCCGAATATCCTGATGCGCTCGAAGGACTGCTTAAACAAATTCTCCACTTCGCCTGTGAACACGGTATCGGAAGAGTTACAGCGCGACTGCCATTTGATAATGCTGTCCTGTCTATCCTGACTCAAGCAAAAATTACGTTCAAATTGGAAGAACTTCAGGGCGCTTATGCCACAAATATGATTCAAATTATCAACATAGAATCCCTGTTCCGAAAAATTTGCCCGGAATTGACGGCACGTTTGCGGGCTTCTGCTTTAGATTACAAAGAAGTCTTCTATGTGGAAATCGGCTTTGAGAATCAGCGCGTTGGATTATGTGTAAGTGATATGGGAGTGAATATTTCTTCAGTTGACAACGCCAACATTCAACTACTGACTGACCAGGCAACGTTGATGAAACTGATTTTTGGGATAATCTCTTATGAAGAAGCTGTCATCGCCAACAGGGAAAAGCTTGATGCGTTTGGTTCGGCGGTTCTCAGCGCGTGGTTTCCGCGTCAGCCGTGCGCAAGTGGGCCATGGGGGTAACGGAAGGCGAAAGGCGGAAGTCGAAAGTAGAAAAGTTTATTAGATTTCAGGAAAGTTCGCTCAAAAAAACAGCAGGAGGAAATAAAATGAAAATTACAAAAATTGAATTATTCCCAGTCCATACACCACGTGAGACAGGGTCAATTTCTCCACACATTATCGTCAAAATGCACACAGATGATGGCATCACAGGTATTGGCGAAATGTCGGATTTGGGGCATTTGAGTAAAATGCCTGATGTTGAAGCGATGTCGCAGAATCTTAATGCTGCTCTAAGCGGCGTAGACGTGTATGATATACCGAAGATTGATGAACAGGTGCGCAAGTTGGGAGGCATATTCGGAGCGGGCATAGATATGGCGGTACTCGATATCAAAGGCAAAGTGCTTGATGTGCCGGTCTATAAATTGTTAGGTGGACCTTATCGGAAAAATTTTAAGGTATGTTATCCCATCTTTGGTTGCCCTGACCAAAAGGCGGCGGAGGAGAATATCGAACGAGTTGGTCGCATCATGGAAAAACATGGCTTTGACCTGTTTCGTTTTTATCCAGGACGGCATGTCGAAGGCGCTGAAATATTTCTCAAAGGAGTGCGCGATACTTATGGCGATAAAGTGAAATTCAAATCGTTGGACATGAGTGGCGCGTATGAACCAGATGAGGCGATTGAAGTTATCAATCGTTTTGAACAATACGGTTTTATGTTGGTTGAAAGCCCATGCCAAGATATTGAGGGCAAAGCGCGCGTTCGCGCGGCGGTGAATCTGCCTATAAGCGAACATACAGGAGGGTTTAGCCATGCGCTTGAGTTAGCACGGAAAGGGGCGGTGGATATTTTCAACGTCGCCGTCGTATCAGCAGGCGTCAGACATGCCCAAAAAGTATTTGCGCTTGCAGAGGCTTTGGGAATAAAAATGCTCATCGGTACAACGCAGGAGTTGAGCATCGGCACTGCCGCCCAGGCGCATTTAGGCGCATCTGTCCCCAATCTCGACTTTCCTTCTGACGTAGCGGGTGGACGACTCTACATAAAAGATGTCGTCAAGGAACGGGTTCAGTATGAAAATGGATATTTGCTTGTTCCTGAAGGACCAGGATTGGGCATGGAGATAGATGAGGAAAAGCTGGCAGAAGTGTCAGTTTTATTCGGCTAAAGGGCAAGTTGGCAAAAGGGCAAGATGGCAAGTCAAAATAGTTCTCTAACCCTCTTTCCCTCTTGCCTCCTTGCCATTTTGCCCTATGGCCTGTGCGGGGAAAAATCATTAAAAATGGGGAAAAGTCACCAAGTCAAATTAACTATTGACAAAAATATTTTTGAATGCTATAAATATATCAACATCGAAAATTCGGATAAGCAAGGAGACATATTATGGCAGACAGAACATATTGGGAAAATTTAATTAAAGGTGAATTGGTTCAACGACGCGAAGAAGGCTGTGATATAGAGTCTATTGAGAAAAAATTTAATGAGGCCGATAGGGGTAATGTGGCAAGTTTAGAAGCGCTTTTCGCGGAATTGGAGGCATTGCCGATTAAAGAGGCTTTTCCATATCTGGAGCCTTCGACGCTTGAGGAAATTCGCGCTGAACGCCTTGCTGGACCAAGGAGGATGCAAAAGCGATTCACTGAGTCAGAATTGCAGAATAAGATTCTCGGCGCATGGTTGGGGCGTTGCGCTGGTTGTTGTTTAGGCAAACCTGTAGAGGGATGGCACAAAGAACGAATTGAAAATTACCTGAAGTTGGCAGGTGAATATCCGCTGAAGAATTATTTCCCAATTATTGTCCCGATTCCCGAAGGCTATCCGCAACATTTAGCAAACCATGATTGTATGCAAGGACGAGTTCAGTATATGGCCAGGGATGATGATACGGATTACACCATTATGGGGCTGTATATCCTGGA
>Ga0194112_10008423_pt1 | contig 13264 bp, 8 predicted proteins | sample TA2MahC400mmetaG_FD_146191 | JGI IMG/M metagenome (GOLD analysis project Ga0194112, IMG submission 146191) | Freshwater microbial communities from Lake Tanganyika, Tanzania - TA2015016 Mahale Deep Cast 400m | ecosystem: Environmental > Aquatic > Freshwater > Lake | place: Tanzania: Lake...
CGGGAGGCTCGTTGTGATGATGCTCAATGGCGCCACCTTGCCGGAAATTGAGAATGTCCCCGCGGCCGACTCGAAATAGAGCGTGTTATCTCCAGCGCCCACCATCCCCTCGCTGATAATCGGTGAGCCGTCTCGTGTAACCGTGTAGCCCGTCCCCTCCGCCAGCCCGGCCACAACGTACTGCGCTGTTCCACTGTGCGTCGTTGTAAACGTCACCTGCATGGCTGCCGAACTGCCGGACTTGATGATGGCCACCCGAGGCGCCGCATCCTCAATCTGCACCCCCCGCCAGCCGCTTGTAATACTACTCAGCAAGTTCACCGCCGGCATGGTGTCTGTCAGATTGGCCACGGGCTTGTGAACCACGATCCACTCACCCGCGGTGGCGGAGGCGTTGCATGTGCTTCCGTCCGCCGATGCACAGATCGTCGCGCGGAAGGTGTACCCTGCCCCGCCCGTGTAGCTGCCGTTCGCGTTGTCGGTATAGAATCGAAGACTACTGGCTCCGCCCGGCGCCAGCACTCTGGTCAAGACACTGGCATTGTTCGCTGCCGACGTCCGGCTCGTGATGGCCTTGCTCGTGTTGCAGTCCCCGCCGTCGCAGGAAGTTGTTCCCTCGCCCGATTGCGCGTTCTGCGTATAGTGCAGGTACGCTTTCAGTGTCTGGCCGGTTGTGCCGGTGTCGATGTCGTCGTAGAGCAGGATGTAGTCCTGCGTGCCGGATCGCTTAAAGTGGAGAAAATGCCGGTTTGCCCGGGTGATGCCGGTTGCTGCCTTATAGGCCCCCTTCAGATCGGCAAGCGCGTAGACGTAACGCGATTGGGGGTCCCCCGTAGGATTCACACCTGCCCATCGCACGATCTCGCCGTCCACGAGGACGCCGCTTACCTTCCCGTCGTTGAAATTGTCCGTGTTGCCAATCTCGATGCCGAGTTCCCCACCCCCGGACCCATTCAGCGTTGACGCATCGCCACCCATCAAGTAGACCTTCTTGAACAGCCTGTAGCCACCTATCTGCTTTCGATAAACGTGATCGGGTTCCCAATAATCCTGAGTGAGCAAACCAAAGAACGTGTCGGAAGCGCTTGCCCATCCCGTCCTGCTGATAATGTTGCTGTACTGGCGATTCGAGAGACACGAGAAGCCCGTGGACGCGCACTCGGCATCATCGGTGCTGCGAAACAAGTATTGCGTAGGGAGACTCGACGTGTCCAACTGCCCCAGGGTGGGGTCTGCGTTGACGAAATTCCAGGAGATGTAGGCCCCATTGTTGTAAGACAAGCCCGTCGTGTTCCACTTGCCCCAGACGTTCCGCATCCAGTAATTCGCGTACTTCGCTTCGTCCGAGTTGCCATGGATCGACATGGGGGAAACCCACGCCCCGGAATGGGTGGCCTCGTAGCCAACACAGCCGCCCGAGTCTCCCCAACAAAGCACTGCCCGCGACGAGGTCGGGTTGGGCAGATAGGTGTAGTAAATGTACGGCAGCAATCGCTGAGTCCACAGCCCGCTGGTCAGATTGGGAGGGTTGTTCACCGAACGCTCGATAGCCGCCGCAATCATGGGCATCATGTGGTGTGTCCGCCGGGCATAATACGCGCCGCTCTGAGTAAAGCCCGTCCACAAGTCCTTCGCGTAGGACAGCGAGTTGTCGTACCAGTAGTTGTAGGCTTGGGTCAGGAGAGTTCTTGCCCGCTCATCATCGTCGGCGAGAGCGAGGCCGATCAGGATAAAGCTGTAGAGCTTGGTGATCGTGAGGTTGCCCGCGCCGAAGGCATATGTTCCCGCTGCCGGCGGATAATCAGCGGTTGTCGCCAAGGGGGAAGCGTCGTGATGTTTTACAAACCACAGCCAGCCGCAATCACCGGGCTTCCACTTCTTGCCAAAACGCCAAGACCTGTTGCTGAAGCTGAAGTCGGACCCCGCCGCCGCATGGATGGTCAACTGAGTGTTGCTTTGAATTGAAGCAACCCGCCGGGAACCGCGATTTACCGTATCGAAGATAGTGTCTCCAACGGCAAGCTCGGTTGTGAACTGCGTGCCTGATCCTGTAACGGTTGTGGAGCCCGACGTTGTCGTAATCGTCCCGCTCCCCGTGTACATCAGCGGCTTGCTGCAAGACGTCCCCAGATCATTGAGCATCTTGTTGGCAAACGTCTGTCTTTCCTCCGAAGACAGCTCGCTCCGCATGAGCGAGTACAAGGTGGCCACGTAATCGCCCACGTTAAGGCTTGAGTAGTCTAGAACATTGTGCCGCCCGTTGCAGTACGTCAACGTTTCATCGCAGGCAGTGGAGCCGTAGAACGCATCTTCAATGTGGTTGATACCCCAAATGGCGGCGCTTCTGGCCTCCGTCTGCGTGTTGTCAGCAAACCAGCGGAGAGCGGCCAACAGAAAACGCGCCCGGCCGTAGTCCGTGTTCAAACCTTGATAGGCCGGAGGAGAGCCGCTGAGGAAGGCCGTGTTGTTGTTCTTGAGCGCAACCCAGGGAACGTGATTGTCGTTCGCTCTCCCGCTGGGCCCGCTGTCTTTCACGGAAGTGGTGATCGGTCCATTTGGACCATCCAGCCAGACGCGGGGGTGCCCCTTCATGGTGTACTGAACGCCTTTCAGGGTGACCGTCGTTTGCCCCGCTGCGCTGGCGGCTAGCATGAGGAAGATGAAAACACGGCTCATAACCCGGTCCATTTGAAGGCCATGCGCTCCGGCCTGATACTCTTCGAAGTTGTTGACCGACTGACAACAGCAAACACCAGACCTAGAGGAGTTGTGGCGCCAGGCACATTCGTACTCAGCGCCGTCTCACTGCCACTGTCAATGCTGAAGAGGATCTGGCCAGGCGTTGTCGCCCGTAGGCGGAAGACGTGATAGCTGGTGTCCGCCGCTATTCCCGAATTGGCCGTCGTGCAAGTCGAGCTGGCGCAGCTCTGGTACATATAATTTGAGTCGCCCATGGCCGTGTCGTAGCGAAACCAGATTGCGTTGGTCGGCGTTCCCGACGCAGTGTCAGTGAAGCCCACAAACATCGCCACAGCCGTTGTCGAGACCAGGCGCACCCGAAGCTTCACTTCCCAACCAGCGACCGCGCCAATGCCGTAGAACTGCAGTCCCGTTCCACCTAAGGACAGAGCGGTTCCGGCATCCTGCACGGTTCCCGATGAGATCAAGTAATCCCCCACTAATCCGGCCACCGTTGCATTATTACCTATGCAAGAGAAGCTGTGCCCTGTGGGCGAGCCAAAATTCCATTGCCGCCAGCCGAGAGCACCCATCTGTCCCGTAGTTTCCGTAGTGCAGATGAAGTGTTCCTCGAGGCTTACCGTTGTAAAGTCTAAAGGGTTGTAACCAGAATTCCCACCTCCGGCCTCCACCCAGGACCCGTTGGAGCGCACCTTCACTTTGTTGGAGTCGCCCGAGTCGCAGACAATATCACCATTGGCCGGCGCAGTGGGCAGCGCGGCACAGGCGGCGTTCAGGCCCGCCGTCGTCGCGCTGGCCTGGAACGTCTGCTTCTGCCCGGCTGAGTATGCGTTGGCTTGGTCGCTTCGTACAGCCACTCCCGGCAACCGCCCGACATCCAATGTGCCGGTGTTGATCTCCCCTGCGCTGTGTGTGTGCCCGCTGCTGCTGGCAAGCTGCCACACATTCACGGCTTTGCAGAAATAGAAACCTCCGTTGGTGATATCCGTGTAGAAATCACGTCCCGGCAGGCACGCCACCGTTGGAGCGCCGGACCCGGTATAGTACAAGGGCACCACCGCGTCCTCAATTGAGATCGTCGAACCCCCGATCACAATCCCTGCCCCCGCTACGTAGCTGCCCGACGTCAGCACGCTCCAAGTGTTTGTAGCCGTACACCCGTATAGATTCTTGCCCGGCGGCGAATCCGTCCTAAAGAACATCTCCCCAACCGAGCACGTGGTGGGCAACGATGTCCCAGTCTTCAACGGCTTGGTGGAATGGGCCGCCGAGAAATCAACGTTCCTGCTTTGCGTGCGAAGGTCCACGCTGGTCTGCCCATACCCATCTTGACACACCCAGCTCGCGAGGATGCCAACACCTATCCATAGACGTAGCCTCATACTGTTCTGCTTTCTCCTGACGCCCGGTTTCAAGACCTTCACTGTGGCAAGGCGCCACCCCGAGGCGGTTTTCTGCTCACATAATAGCAAGACAATTTCGAAAGATCATGACATCAAACCGCAATGCGCTGAAAAAAGAAGAGTTATTTTCCGGGAAATCTTGTGACTGGCCTTTTATCCGATCACACCGGCTGCATAATTGGCAATCAACGCCTTAGCCTGGTAGAGCCGCCAAGCCAGACCATGTCAGTCCGGCCTGTGAGTCTGGCTGAGAACGCTGTCTTAGGCCCCAGCGGCGATGCCAAAGACCCTCCTCAGCCCCTCTGAAGCGCCGATCCTCGGCAGCCAGCCGAGTTTCTCCCTTGCCGCCGTGCAGTCGCATGGAGACAGTGGCCTGATCGATCGGAGCCGGTAGCGTGAAAGGGGCGGCCGCCGGCCCCCCAATCGCGCGAGCAACTCCACTCCGACGGCCAGCCCGTACAGGACGAACATCGGCACGTAGGAGACGTGGATTTCCTTCCCCAGTGCTCTCTGACATTGCTCCAGGTATTCTCTCTGTGTTACGTCCTCGCTGTCCACGACATGAAAAGTCAACCCGCAAATCCCCTGTTGCCGTTCCGCCAACAATAGCGCCTCCACTGCATCCTCGACGTAGACCAAAGGCAGGCGCAGGCTCCCTGAGCCCACCACGACCCACCGCTTCCCCAGCCGAATTGTGCCAGATGGCGGAACTCGCTCCGCACCGGGCCCGAAGATCTGCCCGGGTCTCAGAATCACCGCTGGCAACCCCTGGTCGCGTATGGCCTCCGCGACGATTTGTTCGGCCGCTAGCTTCGTCTGTGTGTACCCCCCCCTCAACTCGGGATGGGGTTCCAGCCGGGACCATTCATTCACTGGCGTCCCTGCCTGATGGCCTGCGTGATCCAAGACACTGAGCGAGCTCACATAGACCAATCTCTTGACCCCATACCGCAGGCAGGCGGAAACGACATTCCTCGTCCCCCAGACCGTGCCACGCTCAAAATCAGCCGCCCCCCCTCGCATGGCCGCCCCAAGGTGGTAGACCGCCTCTACGCCAGCGACAGCGCGATCGACGCTATCCGGGTCCCCCAGATCACCGTAAACCACCTGCACACGTGAATCCTGTTCCAAGTTCGGGGAGACCCGCCGGAGCAACACCCGGATTGATTCGCCTTTTTCCTTCAAGCGCGCCAGCAACGCTTCCCCCAAGAAGCCGCTCGCCCCTGTCACAAGAACCCGCATCGGGGGGCACGGAGCCTCAACCGCCAGCCGCTGCCGCCTTTCCGCGTCCGCCTTGTGGGATACCTCCTCCATCCAGGCGACCATCCGCCGGCCTTCCTCCGCCCCGATCGGAGGTGGGGCGCCTTTGGACAGCTCTTCATAGAATCTCCGCACCGAAACATGAATGCCGGGGGAAGGCAGCAGCCTGCCAGTCGCGAAACGCAGGGTGTTGACGCCCACCTCCCAAAGCGTACAGAGTGAAGTGCCCGCAGCCCCGAAAATCAGTTGTATGGCTTTCGGCGCTGGCAGACTCCTGCGAACGCTGCACGTTTGCAGGAAACAGTCCACCCGCATCACGCCACGGGTCCCGTGGATCGCCAGTTCATTCTGTATGGGGCGGACGTTCCAGGACAGATACATTTGCCCTGTCCCCTTTGCGCAATGAACCATGGCCCGCCATTCATCAAACAGTAAGTTGACGTCCCCGCGGGCGGATGCATACCGCACATCCACGCTTTCGATCCTGCCGAGGAATGCCTCCAGCAAGTACAACCCGTGAACTCCAAGATCCTGGAACGGATACGAGCCTTTCCGGTACGGGGCCGGAACAGGGCCGCCTGCGTACGGCGGATAATCCGAACTGCGGAAGAAGTCCACCCCCAGAACCTCTCCGCACGCACCGTCCTTTACGCGCTTCAGAGCTTCCAGCACAATGGGATCCATTCGCGCCGAGTGATTCACCGAAAGCACCAATCCCGCTTCCCTTGCCTGCGCAATCATCTCATCGCATTGCCCGACGCTCTCGGCCATGGGCTTTTCTACAAACACATGGCAGCCCATTTTCAATGCCTCCATGGTGAGCTGGTGGTGTGATGCCGGCGGTGTCAGCACGTGAATCACCTCCGGCTTGGCCGCCCTCATTTCCGCCAAGCTGCCATACACAGCCGGAATGCCGAATCTTCGGGCCAGCTCCGCGGCCCGGTTGGAATCCAGATCGGCGATTCCAACTACCGTGGCGTTTTCCAGACGCTGTAGAGCCCGTATGTGGTAGGTGCTCACATAACCCGCACCTATCAACCCAACCCTCATCTTTTGATCCTGCAACTGTTTCATACAATTCCTTCGCCCTTGGCGCACTTCCATACTACACGCAGTCAACTACTCCCCAGGATTCCTGGCTGCAACCCTCAATCTTTGCTATTTCAACCCTTGCATCGGATATACTGGTGGGTGGGCCGTCCCTACTCCTGGCCGCCGAACTCGGCCTAGGGCGGCTACGATTTCTTTATGTCCTCACGCGATTCTCCCATCTCTGTCTGTGTGATCGGATGTGGCCACTGGGGCAAGAACCTGGCGCGCAATTTTCACAACATCGGCCACCTCTACGGTCTTTGTGACACCCACCAGGCTCGGTTTGAACAGCTTGCCGCCCAATACCCTCAGGCACGCCGCTTCTACCGCTTCGAAGACGTCCTGGCCGACCCCGGCGTGCAAGCCGTGGCCATCTCGACTCCCGCCGAACTCCACACCTCGATGGGAATCGCCGCCCTGCAAGCCGGAAAGGACACCTTCGTTGAGAAGCCACTTGCCCTCAACCCTGAAGACGGCTTGGAGATGTTGCACATCGCCAACCGCGCCAAGCGCATCCTTATGGTGGGGCACCTGCTGCTCTACCACCCTGCCATCCGCCTCATCCACCAGTTGCTCATCTCGGATGAACTCGGCCGCCTGGAATACATCTATTCTAACCGCCTCAGCATGGGGAAGATCCGCCGCGAGGAAAATGCCCTTTGGAGCTTCGCTCCTCACGACATCTCCGTCGTCCTGATGCTCATGGGCCAGTTGCCCTTGCAGGTCACCGCTGTGGGCGGCGCTTATCTCCAACCCAACATCGCCGACGTCACCGTCTCCAACCTCCTTTTTGAGCGCGGCGCCCGGGCGCATATTTTCGTCAGTTGGCTGCATCCTTATAAAGAACAACGCCTCGTCGTCATCGGAAGCAAGAAGATGCTGGTCTTCGAAGATACTCGCCCCACCGATAAGTTGGTTCTCTTTGACAAGCAGGTCGAGTGGGCTCATGGAATGATCGAGGTCGCTCAGCCCAAGGGGGTCCCGCTTACCTTCGATGCAAGCGAACCCCTGCGTCTGGAATGTGAACACTTCATCCATTGCGTGCGGACTCGTCAAAAACCTCTCACCTCCGCCGAGGAGGGCCTGCGCGTCCTCCAGGTCCTGCAAGCCTGCCAGCGTTCCCTTCAACTGAACGGTGAGCCCGTGCAAATCGACAGTATTTCAATCCAACCAATCCTCAGAATGTAACGGATCTGACACTCATGGACCAACGCGACTACTTTGTACACGAATCCTCTTACGTGGACGAACCCTGCGTGATCGGCCCGGGCACCAAGATCTGGCACTTCTGCCACATCATGAAGAACTGCCGCATCGGCTCAAGGTGCAACATCGGCCAGAACGTGGTGATCTCCCCCGATGTCATCATCGGGAACAATGTAAAAATCCAGAACAACGTTTCTATTTACACCGGCTGTATTCTGGAGGATAACGTCTTCTGCGGGCCTTCTTGCGTCTTCACCAATGTCACCAATCCACGCTCCGAGATCGTCCGCCGCCACCTCTACGAGAAGACCCTCGTCCGCCGGGGCGCCTCCATTGGAGCCAACGCTACCATCGTCTGTGGGATCACCATCGGTCACTACGCCTTTATCGGCGCAGGCGCCGTGGTGGTCCACGACGTGCCCGATTATGCCCTCATGCTGGGTGTCCCCGCCCACCAGAAAGGCTGGATGAGCCGTCACGGCCATCGGCTCACCCGCCGGGACACCGACGCCAATTGGGTCTGTCCCGAAAGCAAGTGGAGCTACAGGGAAGTGAAACCCGGCGTCTTGCGCTGCCTGGATTGTGACGAAGACGCCCCTGTGCCGGCTGAGGCTACCGATACGGCAATCCAAACTTGAAGGAGAACTACGGCAATGACGTTGCCGAGCCAAAGACAAATCCCCCTGCTTGATCTGCGCCCTCAGCACCAACCGATCCACCAGGAAATCCTTGCCGAAATCGCTCGCGTCATCGATTCTCAGAAGTTCATCATGGGCGATGACGTCAGACTACTGGAGAAGGCTGTCGCGGAATACTGCGCCGTCCCCCATGCCATCGCTTGTGGCTCCGGCTCCGACGCCCTCTACCTGGCCCTTCTGGCGACGGGAATCAAGCATGGCGCCCAGGTGCTGACCACTCCTTTCTCCTTCTTCGCCACCGCCGGCTCGATTTCCCGCGCCGGCGCCACCCCCGTCTTCGCAGACATCCAGTACGATACCTTCAACATCGACCCCAATCGCCTCACCGAGACCATCCGCTTTCATCCTCGCACCAGGGCCATCATTCCCGTCCACCTCTTTGGCGGCTGTGCCGACCTGGATCCCATCATGTCCCTGGCCCGTGAGCGCGGCTGTGTCGTCATCGAGGATGGCGCCCAGTCAATCGGCGCTGAATACAATGGCCGCAAAGCTCAAAGCATTGGCGACGTAGGTTGTATCAGTTTCTTCCCCAGCAAGAACCTCGGCGCTTTTGGCGACGGCGGCATGATGACTACCAAAGACGCGGATTTGGCCAAAAAGCTGGCTTCCCTGCGTCTTCACGGTACCATCAGGAAGTACCATCACGAATGGATCGGCACTAATTCTCGCCTCGATACCCTCCAGGCCGCTATCCTCCGTGTCAAACTCCGCCATCTCGACTCATGGACCGAAGCCCGTCAGAACAATGCCGCTTTGTACCGGCGGATCCTCTCTCGCCTCGGCGCCCCCCTCACGCTGCCCCAGGTCGCGCCCTATCAAACACGCCATGTTTACAACCAGTTCGTCGTCCGCTGCCCCAATCGCGACGCCCTCAGGGACTACCTGAAGCAGCACGGTGTGGCAACCGAAGTCTACTACCCCCTTCCCCTCCACCTCCAACCCTGCTATAAAGACCTCGGTTATCGCGAGGGGGACTTTCCGGTCAGCGAACAGGCTGCGCGCGAGGTTTTGGCCCTGCCCGTACACCCTGGCCTGTCGGCCGAAGATATTGAATACATCTGTCACCTAGTGCGCTCTTTTTATGCCCTGGGAAGCTAACCCCCCATGTAGCCGATAAGCCCTCGGGAAGATCTGCGTGCCTGGAAAAAAGGTCCTCTACGTCACCTACTTGTTCCCCCCCAGCAGTGGCGTCGGGGTGCCCCGGGCTGTCAGCTACACCAAGTATCTGCCTGACTACGGCTGCCAGGTTCTTGTCCTCACTGCCCGCAACCCCGCAACCCCGCTTTATGACCTTGGCTTGCTCAAACAAGTCCCTCCTCAAACCAAGGTCTACCGAGCTTTCAACCCTGAGGTCCCCTACTCATTGCGAGATCGGCTCTGGAAAGGACTTTCACCGCCTCGCCTCCACCAGGCTCGGTCCACCGCAATCCCATCTTCCCCCGGCTCCTCTCTCCTTAAGCCTGTCAAGTCGGCGCTCCGTAGAGCGGTCCAATACCTCTTCTGCCCGGATGTTCAGGTCCTTTGGACCCCTTTCGCCATCCGCTTGGCGCGCCGCGTCATTCCGCAGCACGGCATTGATGTCGTCCTGCTGAACTCCCCGCCCTTTTCCTGCCTGCGCATTGCCGTAGCTCTGAAGCGAGACTTCCCGCACCTCCGCCTCATCACTGAAATCCGCGACGACTGGCTCGGCTACTACCTCGAATACTTCGACTCCGCGGCTAGCCCCTACAAGCGGCGGATGGCCGAACGCATCGAAGGCGACGCCATTCGCCTCTCGGATTATGTGGTCGCCGTCACCCCTGCCCAACTCCAGCAAATCCGGGACCGGTACCCGGATCAGCCCGATTGCAAATTCCTCTGTGTCCCTAACGGTTACGACCCTGGGCTGTTCCGCAACTTCAAATCCCGGTCCCACGGCCAATCTCGGATGCTCATCACCTATTTCGGGAGCGTTTACTCTAACCCCGTTTATTCGCCGCAGAACTACCTCGATGCCATCGACAGCCTGCCTGAGCAGATCCGCCCCCACCTCGAGACCCGCATCATCGGTCGTGTGGCCTTGGAGGCGGCTGGCTACTTTCACAACCGTTCTTCTGCCATACGCCAGTTCGGTTTTATGCCTCAGTCCCAGGCTCTCCCCTACCTCGAGGAAACCGACTACTTGCTTCTCATCGTTGACGACCCAACCGCTCATGGCGGCAAATTGTTCGACTATATGGCCACTGGCAAGCCCATCTTGGCTCTTTCCCCGCTCGATGGTGAGGTGGCCCGCTTGATTCAACAGACACGCACCGGTTGGTGCGTCGACCCCCGTGACCCGGCCGCAATCCGGGCGATGATCATCCGGGCCTATGAACGCTTCCAGAGCGGGGAAGGCCCCTTGCCGGAACCCAATTGGGCTTTGATTCGCCAGTTTGCCTGGCCTAGCCTGGTGGCCAAGCTGGTCAAAGCTACCGCACTTGGAGGTTCGGGGTGACCCCGTCATTGACCCGTTCGCTCCGCATCGTGCAATTGCTTGAAAGCCTGAATGTTGGCGGGCTAGAGCGGCTTGCCGTCGACCTAGCCGTCGCGCAAAAAGCTGCCGGTCATCAACCCGCCATCTACTGTGTCTTCCAGGCCGGCGCACTGGCCCCTGAAGCCGAGGCGGCCGGCATCCCCGTAACCGCGTTCCACAAGAGAATCGGGGTCTCCCTCAAGACTGCCTTGCAGATCGCCCGCCAACTGCGGCGCGATTCCGTGCAGGTGGTCCACACCCACAACTCCAGCATCCACCACTACGGCGTCCTGGCTGCCTGGTTCGCCCGCGTCCCTGTCGTTGTCAATACGCGGCACGGCCTGGGCACCTTGCACATCCACCCACGGCAAGAGCGCTATTTCCGCGCCATGATGCCTTTCACCGACGCTGTCGTTTTTGTCTGTGAGGATGGCAGGCGCTTTTTCGTTCAGCACCGTGGCATCCCCAATCGTAAAACCCGGGTTATCCTGAACGGCGTGCCGCTTGAGAAGTTTCTCGCCCACCCTGCAGCTCCCGGCAGCCTGTCCTCACGCATCCGTTTCGGCACCGTGGGCCGCATGGTGCCGGCGAAGGCTCATTCCATCCTCCTGGAAGCCTTTGCGCTCTTGGCCCCACGTGTACCCCATGCCGAACTGTGCATTGTAGGTTACGGCCCCCTCTATGAGAAAATCGCTGCACAATTGCATCGCCTCAATCTTGCTGGGCGGGTGACTTTGCAAGGGCTCTCCCTGGACACCCCCCGGATCCTCAGTCAGTTCGATGTTTTCGTTCTTTCCTCTATCAGTGAAGGTTTGCCTGTAGTGATCCTCGAAGCGATGGCCGCCGGACTCCCCCTAGTGTCCACACAAGTTGGGGGTGTGCCCGAAGTGGCTCCCGAAGGCAGTGTGGCTTGGTACTGTTCTCCCGGTGCCCCAGAGCCCCTGGCCCAAGCCATGTATCAGGCAGCCGTCAGCGGCGACCTGGCCCTCAGGGGGCAAACCGCCCGCCAGATTGCCGTGGCCCGCTTCAGCATCTCTCAAATGTGGCAGAATTACGAAGCCCTGTTCTTGGAACTTCTGCACAGGAAGAACTGAGTCTACGGTCATGCCCCGGATCGCTGTTGTCAGCCCCCTCTTTCCTACTCCGCAAGATCCTTCCCGGGGGCTCCCCATTTACCAGACTGTCCGCTATCTGCAATCCTGGGTCGACCTTGAAGTGTACTGCCCCATGGCTGTCTACCCGCGCTGGCGGTGCCTCCATCCTCTCAGCTATCGGTATCACCGTACCGACCTCACTTGCTCCCTCCCGGATGTCCGTACCCACTACTTTGAGTACCCTGCTTTCCCTGTCCTCAGCCGGCCTTTCAACGGCTTGCTCAGCGGGCGGCGCCTGTTGAGCCTGCTCAAAGACGCCCGCCCAGATCTTATCCTCGCCTATTGGATCTATCCCGAAGGCTATGGGGCCGTCTGGACGGCAAAGAAGCTGGGGGTCCCCGTCGTCATCGGCTCGCGCGGTTCCGATCTTCGTCGCATCCGAGACCCCCTTACTCTCTACTTCGTGCGCAAGACCCTGCGCCAAGCTTCTTTTGTCCTCACCGTAAGCGAAGAATTGCGCCAGAGAGCTGCCCACCTGGGTGCTTCGCCCCATCACACGCGCGCCGTGCTCAACGGCTGTGATACTAGCGTCTTCCACCTCACCAGCCGCCTTCAGGCTCGTACCACACTTGGCTTGGAACCAGCCTCTGAGATCGTCCTTTACGTGGGGCGCCTAACCGTCAATAAAGGACTTGGCGAGCTGGTGCGAGCCTTCATCCAACTGGCCCCGCGACGGCCCCGGCTACAATTGATCTGCATCGGTGAAGGTTCGCTTCGGCAGCAACTGCAAGGCCGCCTCCTTCAGGCTTCCCTTGCTCATCGCGTCCGTTTCACCGGTTACTGTAGCCCTTCGCAGGTGGCTCGCTGGGTGGCCGCTGCTGACCTTGTGTGTCTGCCCAGCCATTCTGAAGGCTGCCCCAACATTGTCATCGAGGCGCTCTCTTCCGGACGTCCCGTGGTCGCTTCCAATGTCGGCGGCATCCCTGAACTGGTCGATTCCGACTGTGCTATCCTCTTCCCCCCGGGTGACTATCGCAGGCTGGTTGTCGCCCTCGACCAGGCGCTCTCCCACCAGTGGGACGAAACCGCCATCTCCCAGAAGTTCCACCGAGGCTGGCAACAGGTCGCCGAGGAAACGTACCAGATTTGCCGCGCCCTCCTGCCCCCCAATGGCCTAACTGTACCTAAGCCCATTTGATTTGGGTGCGCGTCTGAAAAGTGACAGCTAGGCGGCGCGGGCCTCCCAGAAGTCTTCAAACCTGCCACTCAAACGGCAGCATCGAAGGGCGATGATCTGGTTGGCCCCTTTGACCGTCC
>Ga0194112_10008426_pt1 | contig 13256 bp, 7 predicted proteins | sample TA2MahC400mmetaG_FD_146191 | JGI IMG/M metagenome (GOLD analysis project Ga0194112, IMG submission 146191) | Freshwater microbial communities from Lake Tanganyika, Tanzania - TA2015016 Mahale Deep Cast 400m | ecosystem: Environmental > Aquatic > Freshwater > Lake | place: Tanzania: Lake...
CCAGCCTGGCATGATGGGCCAGCCGGGGATGATGGGGCAGCCCGGGATGATGGGCCAGCCGGGGATGATGGGAATGCCTGGGATGATGGGGCAACCGGGGATGATGGGGATGCCTGGAATGGGCATGGAGGCCGGCATGGGTGGCGCCGGGGCGGCACCCGGCATGGGCGGCACCCCGGCTACGCCTCAGACGACCAAGGCGCGCATCGACCTGACCCTGAAGATCGCGCTCAAGTAACAGCCTTCCGGGAGGTGCGCGGAACCTATGCCTGTTCCGCGGCGCCCGCGAGATGCCAACTTCGGGACCGCGGCCGTGGTGGTCGCGGTCCCTGTGCTGCTTTGGACCGTGCCGGCCAGCGCCGCGCCGCCGACGACCGCCTCCAACGAGACGCCGATCTCCCTCCAAGTCTGGCGCTACCACTTCCAGGGCGAACCGGCCTTCCTGGCCGAACTGCGAGAGGGCTTCCGGCGCGTGACCGGCCGCAAGGTGGAGCTGTACGACGGGGAGTGGTCGGACTGTGCGCGTAGGGTCAATGACTGGACGGGCAGGTCGGCCGAATACGCTCCCGACATGCTGGTCGTTCAGGATGCCCAGCTGCCCGACGTACTCGGCCGGGCCGCCTCGCTGGAGGGCCGCTTCACTCCGAGCTTCCTCGCGAGCCTGTATCCGGGCGCGCTCGCCCAGGGCCGCGTGCAGGGGGTGCTGGTCGCGCTGCCGTGGGTCCCTCGGCCCTTGGCGCTCTACTACAATGCCGACCTTCTGAAGGAGAAGGGTCTCGCGCCGCACGCCACGCCCCAGCAGCTGGTCGAGGTCGCGCAGAAGCTCGCCGACCCGCCTCGCGTCTACGGCTTCGGCCTTCCGGGGGCGCCCGCCGGCGGAGCTGCGGACTGCTTCATGGCCCTCTTCCGCGCCTTCGGCGGCCTGCTCTTCGACGACCGGGGTCGTCTCTCCCTTGACAGCGACGCGGGCCGCCGGACGCTCGACCTCTTCTCTGGTCTGATGGTCTCACACGCGACCCAGCCGGAGGTCTTGACCTGGTCCGACGCGGAGTTGGCTCAGGCCTTCCTCGCCGGCCGCGTTGCCATGGTGATCGGTGAGCCCTGGCTCCTGCGCGCCGCGGGCAACGCGCCGCCGGCCTTCACCGTCGGCGTGGCGCCGGTGCCTCGCGAGAAGGGCGGCTTCCAACACCTCACGACCGACTGCGTCATCATCCTCGACACTGCCCGCGACATCGACGCCTGCACGCAGTTCCTGCAGTACGCCCTTGGGCCTGGGCCGCAGCGCGCCCTTGCGGCCTGCGGCGTGCCGCCGGTGCGCCGGGACGCCGCAGGCGGCCTGCCCAAAGGCGAGGGTTGGGAAGTCTATGTTCAGGCGCTCCGCGAGGCGCGCGGGCCATCCGCCTCGACGTGGGGGGAGATCCGCCCCCTGCTGGAGAACCTGTTGTACGTGACGGTCAGCGGACGCGCGACCCCGCAGGAGGCCATCGACGCCATCGCGATCGACCTCCTCGACGACCCCGAGTACGTGCGGCTCGGGCTGCCTCCTCCCAGAGGCGGAGGGAAGCCCTAGCCCCGCGCGGAATTCGGGGACACGATCCCAATTCGATACGACCGAATTGGGTCATGTCCCCGAATTCCGGGTACTGCCATGTTGCGTGTTCGTCCTCGCCCCGCGCCGCGTGCCGAGGTTCGCGTCAAGGCCAAGCGCCCGCCGATGGCGTACATCGAGCTGCTGTCGGCGTCAGAGGCAGACTACCGCCAGACGGTGGAGGAGATCGAGTCCGATCCCCTCTTCGCGGAACTCCACTCGCTGGGGGTCGTCCGCCGACGGGGCGGTCGCGGGCGCATGCCCGCTGATCGCTATGAGGAGCGCCTGGACGCCTACGTCGCCGACTTCCTCCGTCGGCACAAGCTCGATCGACATCCGGACGCGCTGGAGCGCATTCAGACAGGGCTGCGCGAGCACGGCCCGGAGGCGGTAGCCGCCCGCTTGCGGGTACCGATTGCCGAGGTGCGACGGTTGGCCCGCTTCCTCGAGCCCTGTCCCTCGCCGCAGACGGAGGCGCCGCGCACCACCTCAGCGGAACCCGCTCCCGACCTCGACCACTTCGTGGCCGGGACCCCCTCGATCGACATCTCACAGGCCACTACCGTCATCCGCGACTTCGTGGAGCGCCACTCCCTCTCTCAGCACCAGCTTGTCGGCGACTTCCTCCATGCCGAAGACCCGCCGGGCGTCCTCGCCCTGCGTTACCGAACCACTGAGGACGCGATCCGCGAGGTCATGGATGCCGTCACCTTTGTCCTCACAGCGGATGTGCTCGCCGCCCCACGCCCCGCGGTGCGTCGCCGCAAGGAGGACCCGGAGTCGCTCGCTGTCGTCGCCCGGGTCTACCTGCGGGACGGCGAACCGCAGCTCACGTTCGGCGAGGAGAGCGGCTACGGCCTGCGGTATCTGATCGACCCGGAGCCGCTGGCGGAACTGGCCAGCGCGGAGGCGCGCTCTGAGGCCGAGGAGATGGTGGCCCTCCTGCGCCACGTCAACCAGCGGCGGAGCGTGCAGTGCCGCGTGGTGGCGCTCCTGTTCGAGAAGCAGAAGCCGTACTTCGCATCGGGGGACGAACTCGATCTCGTGCCGCTCGCCCAGGCCGACATGGCCCGCGAACTGGGAGAGCACCAGTCAACGGTCAGTCGCGCCGTCCGGGGCCGCTACCTCGAGACCCCGTACGGGACGCACGAGCTCCAGCACTACTGTCAGCGGAAGAAGGACATCATCCTAAGGTTGAGCGCCGCGCACCCCGATTCCACCGACACCGAGTTGCAGGAGCTGCTCGCCTCGCGCTACGGCTGCCGGATCGCCCGCCGCACCGTCGCCTACCACCGCGCCGCACACCGCCCCTAGTGGCTCGCTAGCGGTGAGTCTTGTCGTTTCGTGCCTGGCAGCTCACCAGAGCTGCGGCGTGGCCCGCTGATCCCGCCGAGGCGGAGCGAGCGGGGAACGACACGGCAATGTGCGCAAGGGTGCGCGCGGCCCCAGAGGCAGCTACTGCAGCTTCCTGCAGCACTCGATGGTTCGCGCAAGCGTTTCCCGGGCGCGCAGGAGGTCCTGGGGGTCCTTCGTGTAGACGACCAGGCTCTCGGCGAGCTCATCGGGCAGCTTCAGGGCGGCGTTCGCCTGCCGAAGGGCCTGGTCGATACGGCCGCGCAGCGCGGGCCTGTCGGTGCGGATGGCCTCCAGGCGCGCCATCTCCTGTTTGAGCGTCCAGAAGTACTCGCGGTCCTCCAGGCCGTCGCGGAGGAGTTCCCAGCGGATCGAGGCGACCGGCCCCTTGACCACCGGCGTCTCGCTGGGCTTGCGGCACGCGGGGTAGAGCAGCATGCCGTCTCCGTTTCCCCAGTAGCCGCCGTCCGGCGTGTAGCTCATCCCGTCCTCGTATGGGTTCTTCGGCGTCTTGTCCGTCCTCGCGCCGCAGTAGGTTGTGGCCCAGTAGAGGGAGCCCTCGACGCCGTACTTCTCGGCCATCCAGAAACGAATCCGGTGGTTGATGCCGGGATGGTCGATGAAGTTGTTCGGGTACGGGTGGCCCGGCCCGCAGCAGACGTACCACCAGACGCGATCCCCCGCGGCCTGGCGCGCATGGCAGTCGTCGGGGCGGTACAGCGAGAGCACCGGCACCCACAGGTCCACGGCGCCGAAGAGCGCCGGCTCGGGTTGCTCGGTCAGCAGACGCGTGAGGCCGAGGCAGTCCTGCTTCAGCAACTCCATGCCCTCGCGCACGAAGGGGTACGCCTGCTCATCCGGCTCGTCGTACCAGTACGCATAGGCCTTGTCGAGCCAGCCCTTCTCGCGCAGGTGCTGGATGATCGGCCCGTACATCAGCTGGTGGAGGCGCTTGTACTCGTCGGTGAAGCGGGTCTCGCCGGCGATGTTGCCCGGCATGGCGGGCTCGTTGAAGGCGTTGAAGTGGAACTCGTCGAGGTAGCGCGTGGCCGCCTGGTCGAAGTCGGCGAAGTCGTAGGTGAAGCTGTAGTCGTCGCGGCGCTCCTCGGAGGTCTCGGCCTTCGCGACGACCGCGTAGGAGGCTGGATCGGCGGGGTTGATTCGCTTCCGCAGTTCCCCAGCGCGCGCTGCGAGGCCGGCGGAGGTCGTGTCCTGGGTCACGAAGTAGACGACGAGCGGACCCCAGCCGTCGTGCGTCTGGCCGGCCTTGATCTTGAACGGTGCGACGGGGTTGTTGACGGTCACACCATCGCCGCCCGGGCTGATCTGTAGGCCGCCGACCTCCCCGTCGAGGCAGAGCATCCCAAAGCCGGTGCCCTCGCCGCTCCACGCCGCGAAGCCCGGCCGGTTCGCGACCTCCTCGGCCTTGAACGAGGTCTTCGGGATGCTGAAGTAGCTGCGCACCTCGATCTCCTCGGGATCGGTGCCCTCCATCTTCACGAGCCTCAGCGCGAACCAGTCGTCGCCTGAGGGGATGTAGAGCCGGAAGGTTAGCCGGAAGCTGCGCGCGGCGACGGCGGAGTCGTTGTGCGCGCCGACGACCTCCAGCACGCGCATGTCATCAGTGAGGCTGACGTCGGTGATCGACGAGATCGTCTGGACGTAGGGCCAACCGAGGCCGGTCTCCTGCCACCCAACGCCCTCACCCCCGTAGTGGGTCATCGACGTGTTCTGCGAGGCGATCAGCTTGCCATCCCAATAGAGCTTCCAGAGCTTCTCGCCCTTCTCCAGCGCGACCGCGAGGCGCCCCGCAATCAGCTTGCGCATCGGAGCGATGGTCTCGACCTTGATCGGGCGCCGGGCCATCGGCGAGTAGGGCGCGATGCGATGATCGCGACAGCTCTGCATGTAGAGGTCGAAGACCTCTTCCTGCTGCGCGGGATCGGTCACGCCCTGGAAGTCATAGTACGGTCCGCAGCCGTAGGCAGTCTTCGTGTGAGTCTCCGGCGTCAGCGAGAAGCCGTACACCGTCAGCGAGACGGGAATCGAGGTCTCGCTCCCGTTCGCCGACGCCTCGACCGTCCCGCGATAGCGCCCGGGCTTCGTGTCAGGCGGAACGTGGGCCAGCAGCCACACCGGCTGGTTGCGATCGTGCTTGCAGTGCAGCGGCCCTTCGAGCGGCGGGAGCGGGTCCGGCCAGTCGCCGACCCAGCCGAAGGCGTCGGTGGGCCGCCAGACGGGCACGTAGCCCACCTCGAGGAACTGCAAGCTCTCAGCGGGGATGACGCCGCCCGGGCCTTTGAGGTCGGACGCGGTGAGCGAGATATCAGCATCCTGCGGAGGCCGGAGGACGATCTGCACGGCTTCGAATTCGTTGCCGGCGGCGCTCAGCCGGACGTCGCGCTCCTCAGGCTCGGGCAGCGGGTCTTCGCGGTGGACCTTGTGCATCGACTCGGCCCACCACACGCCAAGGGCCTCGCCGCCCGCGACGCGGTAGCCGTAGGGCTGCAACTCCCTGGGAGCAGCCAGCGACATCACGAGTTTGGCCGCCACAACCGGGGCGCCGGTTCGGTCGCGAAGAGCGATGACGAGGGCGTTCAAACCGGGTTTCGTGAGTTCGTACGGCACGTCCGTCCGCAGCTCGCCGTGCGACTTCACCGTTCCCAGAGGCACCACGCTTTCCGTCCGCGCCAGCTCGTTCCCGACGATCACAAGGCCCCGCACGCTAGCGGGCGCGTCCCCTCCGTTGCCCACCGCCGCCGTAACACTGCCCGTGCCCAAGCGCCCCCGGCGAGGGGCTTCGACGTTGAGGGTCAGTTGGCTCGTCGAGGGTCGGACCGGGAGGCTGACGACGCCGAAACGAACCGGCTCGTGGAAGCCAGTGATCGTCGGCGACCAGCAGGTCGTCTCCCCGGTCGTGCGGTCATTGCGGCAGACGTTCAGGCCGATGGTGGCCGCTGCATCGGGCTTGAGGCCGAGGTCGCTGAAGGGGATCGCGAGCTCCGCACACCAGGCGCCGGCATCGCGGGAGGTGGCCGACCGCCATGTCCCGTTCCACCCCGCATCGAAGGGCGGACTCCCGGCCTTGTCGCCGGACTCGTCGCGCTGGACGTTGTTCGCGTTCAGCGTGAAGTGGAAGTACCGGCGCAATGAGAGGCCCGGATCGATGAAGACCTCGATGCTCTCATCCGTCCAGGCGTCTGAATCGCGCGCGGTCTGCTTCACGTCGAGCGTGGCGCCCTCAGTGAAGGGACAGCGGAAGCCGATCCAGACCGTGCCGTCGAATCGCACCAAGCGGGCCGTCGTCTCGTTCGTCGCGGGCTGGCCCTCGATCGTCACGAAGGGGCCAAGGACGGGCGCGGAGGACCAGGCGGCTTCGTCGAGCTTGCCGTCAAGGACGGGCACCGTGTCCGCGATGCCGGCAATGGCGAACGGGGGCGCGATGGGATCCGCTCTCGCTGTCAGCGGAAGCCCAATCAGCAAGAGGCCGTTAGCACACAGGTAGCGGAACATGCTCACCCACCTCGGTTCAGGTCTGACCGCGTGTTCCCCGTCTTCGCGCAGGTTGCCTCCACCCGTCGGCCGAACGCTACCCCGACAGGTAATCCTGGGCGGCTTCCGGACAGTACATCAGAATGAGCACCGACACTGCGTCGATCGGCTGTGGTCGCATGTTGCGCACGGACGTCGAACTCGCGCGACGGTCCAGCCTGGGAGACGCCGGCGCCTACGCCGTGCTGGTCTATCGACACCGCCGCGCGGTCTACCGGGTGGCCTACGCGGTGCTCGGAAGCAGCGAGGACGCGGAGGATGTGGTTCAGGAGGCGTTCGTGCGAGCGTACCGAGCCATCAGCCGCTACAACCCGCGCTACGCGTTCGCCACGTGGATCCACCGCATCGCCGTCAACTGCGCCGTGACGAAGGCCAAGGCAATGCACCGCGTGCGGCAGACGGACGTGGAGGCCTTGCAGATGCAAGCAGCGCCGGAAGCCGGGCCGCATGAGAGCGTCGCGGCGAATGAGCTTGGGGCCCAGATCCGCTGCCTCATTGCCGAACTCCCGCTGAAGCAGCGCCTGGCCGCGACGCTCTTCCATCTGGAGGGCATGACGCTTGCCGAGACCGCGGAGGCCATCGGATGTTCCGTCGGAGCTGTGAAGTCACACCTGCACCGAGCCCGCGAGCGCCTGGCCGACCGCCTGGCCGATCACCTCGCCATCCCCGATCGCTGACCCGTCGTGACCGGAGAGTCACCATGGACTGCCGAGCCGCCCGCGACGAGATGCACCGGTTGCTCGACCACGGCCTCCGCGACCGCGCGCCGCTGGACGCCCACCTCGCCGACTGCGAGGCCTGTCGCCGGAGGCTCGCGTCGCTTCGGCGCCTCGATGAGTCGCTGCGCGGCCTGGTGAGCGCGCCGCCCGATGACGCCGCGCTCGACCGGGCCGCAGCCGCCGCCCTGCGACGGGTCGAGGCCGAGCGTGTTCGCGTCCCGCCCCGCCGGCTGGCGTTGGTGCCGGCAGTTTTCGCCGGCCTGGTCCTCGCCTTTGCGTTCGGGGTTCTGGTCGGCCGTGCAGTCTGGCCGCGGGAACGTGTGGTCACTCGCGTGGTGGAGAAGCGCGTGCCTGTGAAGGTGATCCGCGAGGTGCCCGTCGTCCGCACCCGCGTCGTCTACCGAGATCGCGTCGTGCGGGTCCCACAGCGGAGCGTGGTGCACCCGGAACCGGCCTCGGCAGGAGAACCGCGTGCGCCGGTCAAGCTGGCTGAGATCGTCGTCCGGCTGGACGCCCGGACAGGTGAGGCGCCCTCGACGGTGGTCAGCCGGGAGCTCGCAGATGCACGCACGGTCGACGACGCGGCGCCGGACCCGCGTCCTGCTCAGCCGGAGCGTGCCCCCGGCAGTGACGCGACGGGGGCAACTCCCGCGGCCGGCCTTCGGTTCGCCGCGGTGAGTGGAGGCGCACACCAGCCGTAGGGCCAAGGAGGGTTCACCATGGAGCAGATTGGGCTGCAGGTGGTGGCCACCATATGCCTGCTATCGCTGGACCCGCAGCTCGCCATCGGCATTCGGGCCGCGCGCACTCACGCGACCTCCGAGGGCGTGCTGGTGATGGAGGGTGTCCCTGCCGAGGTGGCTTCCTGGCTCGCTGCGACACCCAGGGCCGCAGACCGCGACCGCTCGGCGCCTTCCCTGAGGACCATTCGCGGCGCGCTGCCTCTCCACACGACCATGGCCTGTGACCTCAACTGGCCGGACGACAGCCCCCGCTACTATCTGGAGAAGGAGGCCGATGACCTCTACCGTCGCGTCCGGCTCGTGGACCGCGAGGGCTACTCGGTCGAACTCCGGCTGGTGGGCGAGGCTCCCGATCTCAGGGTCGAGGTGACGGCCAGGCGCCGGGAGTTCACCAAGGGCACGTACGACGAGACCATCAAAGCCCTGGTCGGCAGGCCGGACTTGCTGAAGACTCTCTGTACGACCACGGCGCCGGTCGTCCCGGGTGACACGACGGTCGTGGTGTGGACCCGGCCTGTCCTGTTTGCGGGTGATCCCCTGACCGATGACCTCGACGCGCGCGTCGCACAGATTGAGAGGGCGCAGAACGTGATCCGGCGCGCTGGGACGCCGTGGCTCGGGGGCGCTGCCGAGAGGCCCAGCGGCGAGTTGCCGGGCCCCTCGCCGACTGGCCTGGCCATCATCCTGTCCGCTGAACAACGCGGCGGTTCTGCCGCGCCGCCCGTTCCCGACGAGACGACCGACGCGGATCTGGTGCAGATAGAGGTTGCCTGCAGGATCGTCGATGTGGTAGCTGGCACGCCGCCCTGGAAGCAGCTCACCGAGGCCGATGATGTCGCCTCCAAGCTGACCGAGTTGCTCGAGCAGGGCGCTCTACGTCCGCAAAGCGAGCCGCGCGTCTCGATCCTGAACAACATGTGCGCGACCACGTCCTTTTGGACGACGCGGCCCAGCATGGGCTCGGCGGAGGCACCGGGTGAGGAGCCAGGGCTTCGACCCAAGCCGCTGGATGTGGGGTCTCGACTCAGCTTCACGCCGCGAGTCCTCGAGGATGGGCACATCAGCCTCGCCATCGAGGCGGAGTTCTCCGACTTCGCCGGCTGGATCGCCGGGGAGGATGGCAAGCGCTTGCCGGTCATGGGAACCCATCGCACGCCCGCGCACCTGGTGACGGGCGACGGCGAACCCACGGTCATGAGCCTGTTCGAGGCGAAGCCGACGCGCGAGGGGGATAACCAGACACGAGGTGTCCAGGCCATTCAGCGAATGCTGCTGATCACACCGCGCGTCCTGAACCCGGAGGCACTGCGCGAGAACGTGCGGCAGAAGCTGGGGACGCCAGTCACGCCGTAGCCCGGCGACCTCAGCGGCTCACTGTTGCGTGCCACAGGTAGCTGATGCCGCCGCCCTCGATGGGCAGCGGAGGGTAGTCGAAGACGTACTGCATCGCGGCGACGGCGACGGGGAGGGCGACGTCAGGGTTCGGGTTGAAGCCACCGATGCGCCAGAAGTAGCCCCAGCCATGGAGGCGGTACGCGCCGATGAAGTCCTGCTTCGCCCCGGCGACCAGCGCGCAGTGGCCGGGATCGTCGCCGCCGCGCGGGAGGCCGCGGTTCACGCTGCTGGTGAGCGCGGCCACGCGCGATGTGAGGTCATCGCCGAGGACCGTGCGGCCCAGAGGCGTGACCTGCAGGGGCTCGGGTGCCTGATCGACCTCGCCGCCGCCGACGGGCAAGCCAAGGGTCGCCATGCCACTCGCCTGGACGGGCGTCCCCTTCCACGCATTCCCCTCGGGTGAGAGCGCGATGTAGAGGGAGTAGCCGCCGGTCTCCCACCACGAGCCGCCGTTGCTCACGTAGCTGCGGACCTGCGCGAGCGTCGCGCGCCAGTCGGCCGCGGCCGGGAACTGCTCGCCATACGCGTTGACGATGGCGAGCCACTTGGTCGGCCCGGCGGCAAGGGCGTCGGCCAACTCGGGGAGAGTGGCGATGCGCTTGACGGCGAGGCCATCCTCCCTGGCGAGCTTCGACTGCTCGAAGGCGGTGACCCACTGCTGAGGAGTGATGGCGGTCCAGGTGGGATGGACGTTTGGTCCCAGATCGAGAATGCCGATGGCAGGACGCGCGCCGGGCCAGTCGCGCGGCGCCTTGTCGGCCAGCTCAGGGGGCGGGGCAAGCCGGACGACGCCGGGGCGAGCTGGGAGGCGGAAGGTCAGCGTGTTGCCCTCGCGCCGGGCTTCCAGCTTCGTTCCATCATCGAGGGTGACGGAGGCGGCACGGGGCTCGGGCAGCTCGACCGTCGCCTGGCACTCGGGAGGTGCGTACACCCAGAGGTCGGTCCCACCTCCGCTGCGCTCCGCCACGAAGGAGGTGATGCGGCCGTCGGCGTCCGCCACGTCACCCGCCACCAGTCCCTCTGCCGTCGCGCGGAAGCCGAACGGTGGGAGGTCGTCGCGGGCCTCGGGGCCGAGGTTCGCGGCCACAGTGACCGGGCCGTAGGTCGCACGGATGACGCCGTCATGCTCGACGGTTGGGGTGGGGCTGCGGTCGTGGCGGAAGGCGGTGACCGGTTCGCCGATGTAGCGCGCGCAGACGGACTTCTGGAGCCGATCCAGCCAACGGAGCCACTCGCGGGGCGCGTCGTTCCTCAGGCCCGCGGCGCCGACGCGATAGCTCAGGGAGAAGCCGAGGCCCATCGTCCACGAGAGCACCTCGCGGTTGGTGACGAACTGACCGAGGTCGTGGTAGAGCATCGCGGTCTTGTCGTGGGCGATGTACTGCGCGAGCGGGTAGACCTCCCAGGTGTCGGGCGGGATGGAGTGCTTCATCAGCGTGCGCCAGGCCGGGCCGCCTTCGGTGGGCACGATGGCCCAGCTCATCCCGCAGAGCTGCGACTCGTAGTTCACGACGCGGTCCCAGCCGCTCTCGGTCGAGAGGGGCTTGGTGCGAGAGTCCTCGGCGACCATCGAGATCAGGCCCTCGCTGTAGGCATAGGGCGTCGGCGAGGAGGGGTTGGTGTCATACTGCCAGCCGCGCGCGCCGCACTGATCCTGGAAGAGGATGTCCACCGGGTACTCCTCCGTGAACTCACGCAGCGTCTTCGCATTCGCTGCGCGGACGGCGGGGTGCCAGTGGCAGACCGTGTAGCCATCGTTCGCCGCGTAGCGTTCGTAGGAGGGCTCCCCGGCGAGGGTCTTCAGCAGCGGGTCGGTGCCCTCGCGCTCGAAGGTCGGCCCCTTGGGGTGATCGCACCACCAGGTGGGGTTCGTGTAGGGCATGACCAGGTGCCCCAGGGCGTGGGCGCGATCGAAGAAGGCCCGGAACTCCTCGGGCGTGCCGAAGGTCGGACTGGGCGGTAGATGGTCTGGGTACTGCTTGTCGAAGCCGCCCTTCAGGTAATCGGCAAAGTGCACCTGCGTCGGCACCGGCAGCAGGTCCAGGTTCTGCGTCTTCTCTCGACACGCTCCCGCGTAGTACACGAGGACTGAGTGCTTGAACTTGTCCAGCACCTCGGGCGTCATCTTGTCTTCGAGGCGCCGGAGGATCGCGTTCGCCTCGCAGTAAGCCTTGAGGCCGGCCTCAGGCGTGTTGCCGATGGTCATGCGTACCGTGGGCGCGCGCCAGGTCTCGCCCGGCTTCACGTAGGTCCCGAAGGGCCGGTCGCAATAGCCGCCCTGCTCGTCGCCCCCACACCCCAGATTGCCCGGCACGAAGATCGCCGCGTGGTCCTGCGCGCCCACCCAGGGCTCATGGGTCTGAGGCTGCACGCGGTAGACCGAGGCGCTGCCGCCCTGCGCGTCCAGATGCAGGAAGTCGGCGAAGGCATCCGGGTAGGGCGAGCCGTGGCTGAGGTACAGCAGGGGGCGCATTGCGTAGTAGAAGGGGTAGCCGCCCACCTCAAACCAGTTGCCGCCGGCACGCACGTACTGCCCGAGCGCCGCGACCGTGGCCGGCATGTCACCATCCGGCGGAACCGGCGCCCACTCCCCGTAGGGGTTCAGGATCGCGACGAAGTCCGAACCCGAGGTCGCCGCCAGCATCTCCGCGGCGGATGTCAACGCGACGAAGGACCGCCCGGTCGCCTCGGCAACGGCACGGAGGCCCTCGCGCCAATCGCGGACGCGGACCTCGGCCCATGAGCCGCGCTCCGGGCCGTGCGGCAAGTCGATCAGGCCGACCTTCGTGCGCCCGGCGGGCGGGGACTCCGCGAGGCGCCGGATCGTCGCCGTGACCATGCTGGAAACGAGCGCCTCTTCCCCATCCCCCACCGCGCCGCCGACCCGCCAGAGCCGCCCCGTTCCGCCGAGAGACGCGGCTGCATAGTATGGCCCGTTGTCCGAGTCGGCGATCACCAGATCAACCTGCGCGCGGGTCGAGGGCCGATTCACGATGGCCTGCATGGAACTGATCCGGTCCACCACCGCCGGAGGGAGCCACTCGCGGGCTTGGTCAGTCGCACGCAGAGGCACCGTCGGTTCGACATCGGCGCGCTGGTCCAGTGGCCCGCCAACCAGCGCCTCGTATCCCGCAGGTCCCGCGGTCTGAGGCCGCCAGCCCGATGGCCGATCCTGTGGCTGCGGCCCGAAGAAGCGCGCGTTGAAGGCAGTGCCGACCGAGGAGTTGCCGTTCTCGGGACAGACAAAGCGCATCACCTGGTCGGGCTCGAAGCGGAGGCGGCCGGGGAGGGCGAAGTCCAGCACAACCTTCTGGTGAGGCGTTACCTCGCCGGTGAGATCTGCGCCGTCGTCTCGCGCGGAGACGGTCACGACAGCGCGCGCCTCCGGACTGTCGTAGGTCAGCCTGAGCGGCTCGCCCGGCTGAACCGTGACGGAGCGGCCCGGCTGGTCGAAGTCGCTCGCGGAGAGGCGCGAACCGTCCTGGAAGCGGATCTGCCAGAGGCCGAACTCGCCCGAGCGCCAGATCGTCTCGCCCTGCGGACCGGCGACGGTGAGGGAACCGGTGCGGTCGTCGATGGTGAGCGAGAAGGCGTCGTTGCGGACGACGAACGCGGAGGCAGGATGGGCGAAGGCTGGGATGAGGAGGAGGAGCATGGGTGGTCCCCTGTGGGTGAGGTGACGGCGACGGCACAGGAACGGCTAGCCACCGGCGAGGTCGAGGGCGCGTTGGACGGCGCGGTTGGGTGAGATGATCTCGTCAGCGCTGCGGATCGTGACAGTGGGGATCGCGTTGTGCTCCTCGTGGATGCGCATCCGCAGCTCCTCATCCTCGTTGGCGCCGGAGAGGCGGCTGTAGCCAAAGGTGCGACAGAGCCGACCGAAGAGGAAGTCGTTCAGCGCGCAGC
>Ga0194112_10008428_pt1 | contig 13255 bp, 11 predicted proteins | sample TA2MahC400mmetaG_FD_146191 | JGI IMG/M metagenome (GOLD analysis project Ga0194112, IMG submission 146191) | Freshwater microbial communities from Lake Tanganyika, Tanzania - TA2015016 Mahale Deep Cast 400m | ecosystem: Environmental > Aquatic > Freshwater > Lake | place: Tanzania: Lake...
CCGAGGTGCTCACACCCACGCCTTCGCGGACCAGCTTCTTGAAGCCGGCGCGTTCAAAGGTCAATTGATAGGTTCCCGGCGTCAAGAGGCGGGCCTCCCAATCGCCGGATTCGTTGCTGGCTACGACGCGGCGCTCGCCCGTGTCAGCCTTGACCAGGGTCACGGTGGTCCCCGGCACAGAGGACCCCGTCGGGTCCAGTACCCTGCCTTGCAGACCGGTGTTGGCGCCGGTCTGCGCCAGCGCCAGCGCCGCGGCCACAGTGAGTAGCAGCGCGGCTCTCATCACGCGTCTGTGGAAAACCTCTGCTGTACAGAACGATGCCATGGTTTACTCTCCTCTCTGTTCGCCAATGTCCGATGCGCCCTGGTGACCGGGAAGGCCCGGCCACCCCTCGGATGGCAAATACCCCCGTCTCATGCTAGACCCAACCGGGACGGCAGTCAAGGGGATACCGTGGGTTCGCGGATTCAAGCCGCGCGCGGCCGACGTGCTCGACAGCGAGGCCCGCCGCTACATAGGGTGAGAGATCCAGAACTCACGGAACGTTCTGTCTGTCCCGCGGCCCTGGGCGGATCAGTAAAAGTGCGTGACCTCGGGACGCAGGCGTTCGCCGTGGTCCAGGCACAAGCTGAGACAAGCCCGGTAGGCAGGGTTGATGCCTGTCACAATTCGGGGGATCGCCACGGCATCGCCTGTGAGGTGGTAAACCGCGACGGCCATGCGCGGCTTGAAACGCTTCAGGGTCTCCCGCGCACCCGCCAGCGCCCGCTGCTCGGCGCCCTCGATGTCCATCTTGATGTAGTCCACGCGCGGCAGTCGCAGCTCCGATACCACTGCGTCGATGGTGGTCAGCGATATGCGCTTGGAGGCCGGCGAGGACGCGCCTCCCATGACAACGCTGTGCCCGCCCGAGTTCGTAAGATCCAGGTGCAGAGGCAGCGACTCGGCGCGGTCCCACACTCCCTTGGAGTAGAGGATCACGCGGCCTTGCTCGATCTCCGCCGCCAGATTCCGCCGCAGGCACTCCAGGTTGTCCGGCTCCGGCTCAATGGCCACAACCAGCCGGGCGCCCGCCTTCAGTGCGCGGCGGGTGTAACTCCCGTAGTGCGCTCCGCAGTCGAGCACGATGTCCCCGGGGCGCACACCCAGGCCGTCTCCCTCGTAGTAGCCAATAGCCTGCTCGGCCAGCTCCCGAGTGAATGGCGCCATACCCGGGTTCCCTGAGATCCAGAACGGTCCCTGTTCGGTCTCCCACAGCTCGAAGCGCCCTTCGCCGCCGATGACGCGCCGGCTGGTCGCCCGGGCACGTCCTTTGGCAGCATACAGGGCGGCAGTGACGCCGGGAGAGCGCACTGCCTCCCTCAGTCCGCAGGTCGTGGCTCTGCCCACGGCGAACATAACCGCTCCCCGGAACGGGAAGCACACCCGAAAGAGCAAGCCCAGCAGCCCAGCCGTGCCGACAGCCCAGGTGGCCGCAACGATCAGTCTGCCGATCAACACTCGTCGCCGCAGTGTCATGGTCATGTCGCCAAACCGGCGGAGCACCACTCCAAGGTTGAACCTCCTCAGAATATCAGCTTCAGCCCCACGGAGATTCGGCGCTCTTCCTGGCCCGTCTGGGTGCTCCTCACCTGTCTGAACAGCGTGCTTGTAAGCCGAGTGTCGGGCGCATAGAGGCTGCGGGTGTTCACGGCCCCCTCCGCCTCGCCGCGAAGCTGGAGCCGGATGCCTTCCCGCGAGGTGATGTTCTTGATCAGCCCCAGGTCCCACATGTTGATGCCGTCGCCGCAGACGCCCGAAATCCGCAGCGGAAAAGTGCGGATGTTGTTGGTGAGTTGCTCCTGGGGCCTGCGATTGAAGCCGTCGATATTGAACCACCGCTCCAGAGACTACAAGTGTGTCGCAGGGACGAGATCATCCGCCCGATCGCGCTCAACGGGCCGCCCGCTCGCCGCCAGCGGATCGCAGCCAGTTCTCAAGCTCATCGAGGCTGCGGATCTTGCCCTCCGCCATGACCGTTATCAGGCCAGCCGTGACGACGGTGTTCACTCGGTGCACATACTCGCGCCCTTGTGTTTCTCCGGGCAACCGGATGATGAACGGAACCTTGCCCTCCCCTTCCCGATGCTTCCCCGGCGGAACCGGTTCCCTGCCCAGAATCAAGCGACCCCAGAAGTCCCGCAGTGCATGGTCAGATGACACAATCCACGCAGTTCGGTCCCGCAAACCTGCCCTTTCCAGCTCCCGCCGAAGTTCTCCGATTACCCTGTCCACCAGCGCCAGGTTGTCTATGTAGGTGGACCCGGCCGCAAGGGAAAACGTGCCCGCCCGCCGGTCGTAGATACCATAAGGATGAGGGATCGGGTAGTGGACCAGCACCAGCCCCAGACCAGGTTCAAGTGCCTGTTCCAGAGCATGGCGGTGGACCTCCCTGAACTCGCGGAGCTGCTGCACCCGCCCGAGCGTGACAATGTCTGGGGCCAAGGTTCGCGGGGCGAGCGGCAGCAGGGCAACCTGGCTGCGCAGCAGATACCAGGCGCTCCTCAAGGGCCCAAGATCGCGTGCGTGGGCCTCGCGAACCAGCAGAACCGTATTGGTCGAGGGCACGAACGCGCAGCAAGACAGTACATCGGCGAACATCCTACAGTAGGGGTGGAACCATCCGACGACTCCCACCTGAACAGATCTCCGGGACATCGTGGCGAAGACCGTCTGTGGACTGGCCCAAGCGCTGAAACCGCTATCGCCGCACCTCAGCCTCAACAGGCTGGGGCCGCCGATCTCGGCCCCATCGCAGACTGTCCCGCTGATCAGCGACGGCATCGACCTCAGGGTTTCGCCGGCCGGGGGATAGGCGCTCTGGGCAAAGAGTGACTCACTCCGCAAGCGGTCCAGTTCCGGAAGGACAAGGTCCTTGGGGCGATGAGCGAAGCTGAAGTCGTAGTCGAACTCATCAAAGATGAGCCAGAGGATGCGCGCGGGAGGCTCACTCGGAGCATGTCGTGCCGGGGCAGGCGGCGAACCCGGGATATTCTCCTTCAGCGGCGAATCCCTCACCGCCCAATGGGCATAGCTGGCGACCGACACGAAGAAGAGCGGCGAAAGTACCAGATTCAGGGCGGCTATGGCCCGTGCCAGTCTCTCGCTCCCACTGGCCAGGTAGAACACCACGCTGCCCAGGACGCCAATGTACAACAGGAAGACCAACACCTTCGCCAGGCCCAGCAGGCCAGGGGATAGATCGGCGCCCTCGCACACGTAGTGGAGATGAAAGGCGGGAATGACGAAGGCCAGCATGAACAGGGCGCCGAGAGCCCGCCGCAAGCGTGGCCGCCTGGCCCTCCGGGCGAGCAAGCCAGCCGCAAAGAAGACCAGGGTCGAGGCCAAGACCACCAGAATTGTGCCGGCGAACAAGGCGTGGCCCGCGGGCGCGGCGCGGTAGTAGTCCACGAATCGGGCCTGCAAGCGCTGGATATCGTGCCAGAGATTCAAGGCGCACAGGTTGGCCAAGCCCAGACTGCCCAGGAAGACGCGCAGCGGTGCTCCGCGAGGCTCGCCTCCGCCGCGAACCGCCCATCTGGAGCCGGAAGCCAGGCTCTTCTCAGACATGGGCAGACCAGGAACCAGGCGCGCCCTGTTTCTTCCGCTTCCGTAGCAGGTACAGCCATCTGTTGGAGCCTGCCAGATGCGTGGTGCTGGCGATTTCAAAGGGCCCGCCGCAAGCGGCTTCAAAGGAATCCCGGCTCAGGTCCTGATGCAATTCGTCGCGCCCGCGCAGCAGGCGGCGAAACTGAGGATCTTGCGGGCCGATGAACTCGATCACCACCGCGTCCCTGGTCAAGCCGGCCGCGAGGTCCACAATGCTCTCCAGAGGCACTCGTTGCGTCACCAGCAGGTGATGCACTACCGCCAGCATGAGCACCAGGTCAAACCCGCCCCGGGAGCGGTCCAGAAACGAGGGACATTCCCTGTTCAGCCAGCCCGTGGCTGGGCTCGGACGGCTGAGGTCCACCACCAGGGGTAAGATGTCCAATCCTCTGGAGCGGGCCAGTCGCCAGGTCTCCCCAACCACCACCGGATCCTGGTCAATCGCCACCACCCCAGCGCCGCCCTCCGCCGCCAGCGCGCTGAAATGTCCAGTGTTGCACCCGACATCCAGCACCCGCTTCGGGTGCAATTCGCCCAGCGCCTGCGACACGAACTTGGTCTTGGCGGCGAATTGTCCCGCCGAGTAGCTGTCACCGTCCTGCATGTAGCTGGACCATTCGGAGACACGGCCCGGCTTCGGCTTGGCCCGGCGCAGGCTGCGGCGCAACCTTCCGAACAGGGAGTCCAGAACGAAATGCGCTCTCTCGGTGTCCTTGAATACCCTCTGACGGTAGATGGGGGAGTCTGCCGCATCCAGGGTCCTTCCCAGCCACTTGGGAATGGAGACCAGCGTGAGAAAGGGCGGCCGGATCTTGTGCGCGGCTTTCACCATGCGGTAGACGGCTTCGGGTTCCAGGCCATCGCGGCGGGCTAACAGAAGCTGGTCCAGGGGCAGGCCGTAATGCTTCCACAGCAACAGCGGCACAACGAAGGTACGCACGAATTGGGCGTAGGACCGCCAGGTGGGATCCCCGGGATGGCGCCGTTCAAACGACAGCACATCCACGAAGACCGGAGCCGGACCGCGAAACAGGACGTTATAGGGCGTGGCGTCCTTCAGTCCAAAGCCCTCCTGCAAACACTCCTGCGCCAGATCCAGCGTCAAGACCGCCGCCGCGTGCAACATCTCCGGAGGCCACTCGTAGGGAAAGCTGGGAAAAGGGATGCGCTCGTGTTCGAGGATCACTCCTCCGCCAAAACGCTCCATCCAGCTCGTGGCCGTCTGCTCCAGCTCATCCCCTTCCCCCGCAGGCTCCAGGACGGTGGTGCGAACGAGTTGTCCCGCCTCGAGGGCGCGCCCGGCCGCGCGGGAACGCAGGAAAGCGAACAGCTCGTCCGCGGCGCGGGCAGTAACCACCCGCAGGAGCCGACCCCGGTACGCCAGGAGTGTCCCCCCGGGATCTCGAAAGGAAGGCACGACACCGTGTGTGGCCTCGCTGGCCGGGTCGTGGCTGAACTCAGGATCCGTCAATCCTTGGTTTCCCTCTTCTTGCCCTTCAGCCAGGACGCTATCTTGCGGACGTAGAACAGCGCTCCCACGAACCCAGCCACGAGAATCTGCCACAGCAGCGCGCCGGAGCCTGGATCCGTGTAAGCGTCGGCCGGGACCTCCGCCGCCGACAGGAGCGCCAGCGCCAGCAGCAGACAGCGCGCCAGCCGGATTCGATCAAGAGAGTCTCTACCCGTCATCTTGCTCCACCCACACCTCCCGGCCGCAAGTATGATTATATAGCCCTCTTCGGATGCGGCTGTCCACTTGACGGCCACAGGACGCGAGAGACCAGCCTCCACTGACGGCCCTGATTTGCCCCAGCCGCACGGGACAGCCCCTGGCAAGGATATGATGAATCCGCTATGCTCTCGCGTTCCATCACACGCCTGCGCCGGGCGCTGAAGATGACTGTGCTTGGCGTGGCCGGCGCAGCCGCCGCGCCGCTGGATCTAAGCCAGGCGGTGCTGGTGGCCGCGCCGGGATTCACCCGCCACGAGCAGAAGGCCGTCTCGGTGCTGGTCGAGGAGGTCGAGAAGCGCACCTTGATCCGCTGGCCCATGGCCGCGGCGCGACCGGCTTCCGGCGCACCCTCCGTGGTCCTGCAACGCGGCGCTCAGGGCGGGCCGGCCGAGGGCTTTCGCATCCGCACGCATCCGGGCGGCGTCGAAGTCACGGGCAACGACGCGCGCGGCCTGCTGTTCGGCGTCGGCCACCTGCTGCGCTCGCTGAGCATGGAGCAAGGCAGCGTGAAGCTTCCCGAGGCCCTCAACCTCACCACCGCCCCCAAGTACTCCCTGCGCGGCCACCAACTCGGTTACCGGCCCAAGACCAATTCCTACGACGGCTGGAACGTCCCCATGTGGGACCAGTACATCCGCGACCTGGCCGTGTTCGGCGCCAACGCCATTGAGCTGCTGCCGCCGCGCTCCGACGACGCCACGGACAGCCCGCACTTCCCGTTGCCCCCCATGCCCATGATGATCGAGATGTCGCGCATTGCCGGCTCCTACGGGCTGGACGTGTGGATCTGGTATCCGGCGCTCGACAAGGACTACTCCGACCCTAACACCGTCGAGTCCGCGCTGAAGGAATGGGGCGAGGTCTTCCGGCAACTGCCGCGCATCGACGCAGTGATGGTGCCAGGCGGAGATCCGGGCCACACCCAGCCCAAGGTCCTCATGGCGCTGCTCGAGAAGCAGACGCAGGTGCTGCGCCGCTACCACCCCAAAGCCGCCATGTGGGTCTCGCCGCAAGGCTTCAGCCAGGAATGGCTGGAGGAGTTCTACGGCCTCCTGCGGCAGCAGCCGGCGTGGCTGGCGGGCGTGGTGTACGGCCCCCAGGTGCGGGTCAGCCTGGAGCAGCTTCGCCGCGGGGTGCCCCCGCGTTATGCGATACGCAACTACCCGGACATCACCCACTCCCGGCACTGCCAGCACGTGGTCCCGGAGTGGGACGCGGCCTTCCAGCTTACCCTCGGGCGCGAACCCATCAACCCGCGCCCGCGCGACATGGCCGCCATCTTCCGCCGCCAGCAGCCGCACACCATCGGCTTCCTGGCCTACTCGGAAGGCTCCAACGACGACGTCAACAAGACCGTCTGGAGCGCGCTGGGCTGGTCGCCGGATGCGGAGGTGGTGGAGATCCTCCGCCAGTACGGCCGTTACTTCATAGGCGCGCGTTACGCGGATACGTTCGCGCAGGGGCTGCTGGCCCTGGAGCGGAACTGGCGGGGGCCTCTGGCCGCGAACGCCGGCGTGTACGCCACCCTGGCGCAGTTCCAGACCATGGAGCGGGAGGCCTCGCCCCAGGACCGGCTGAACTGGCGCTTCCAGCAGGCGCTGTATCGCGCCTACTACGACGCCCACGTGCGGCGCCGCCTGATCGCGGAGACCGCCGCCGAGGAACAAGCCCTGGACCGGCTGCGCGAGGCCCCCCGCCGGGGAACGCTAACCGCCATGGCCGCGGCGGAAGCCATTCTGGACCGCGCCGCCGCGCAGGCAGTCGCTCCGGAGTGGCGCACGCGGATCTTCCAGTTGGCCGAGGCGCTCTTCCAGAGCAACCGCATGCAGTTGAGCGTCGAGCGTTATGCCGCCATCGCCCGCGATCGCGGCGCCACGCTCGACTCCCTGGAGACGCCGCTCAACAACCGCGGCTGGCTCAAGGCGCGCTTCGCCGGACTGCGCCAGCTCTCCAGCGAAGCGGAGCGCCTGCGCGGCCTCGAGGCCATCGTCAATTGGAGCAACCCCGGTCCCGGCGGCTTCTACGACGACTTGGGCAACCCGGCCCAGCAGCCGCACCTGGTGCGCGGCCCTGCGTATGAGGAGGACCCCGATCACCTCCGCCGCCCGCTGCTGGGCATTGCGCGCCAGCTCCCGGATGCGGATCCCTGGCGAGCGTCCTCGATCACCACCGCCGAGACTATGTACGATGCCCCGCTCGAGATGCACTACCGCCACCTGCATCCCGCAGCGCGCTACAGGCTGCGCGTGATCTACGGCGGAGAGCGCTCGGCGCAGCGCGTGATGCGCCTGCTGGCGAACGAGAAGTTCGAGATCCATGCCTACCGCCCCATCGAGCGGCTCACCGAGCCGCTGGAGTTCGACATCCCGCCCGAGGCCACCGCCGGCGGCGAGCTGCGCCTGAAGTGGACCAAGACGCCCGGAGCGGCGGGTTCCGGGCGCGGCTGCCAGGTGGCCGAAGTCTGGCTGATCCGGAAATGAACATGCCCACGTTGCACCCCTCCAACCCCCGCTACAGATGGTACGTGGTCGGCATGCTGTGGTGGATTTCGTTCTTCAACTACGCCGACCGCCAGGCCATCTTCTCGGTGTTCCCGCTGCTGGAAAAGGAAATGCACCTGACCCCGGTGGAGCTGGGCCTGCTAGGCTCCGCCTTCGCCTGGGTGTATGGGCTGTGCGCGCCTTTCGCGGGCAACATCGTGGATCGCGTGCGGCGCACCGCGGCCATCCTGTGGGGCCTGCATGTGTGGAGCGTCATCTGCGTGGCCACGGCGCTGTCCCGCAACTTCCGCCACCTGTTCTTCTTCCGCGCCGCCGAAGGCCTGGGCGAGACGTTCTACTACCCGGCCTCGATGTCGCTGCTCAGCGATTACCACGGCAAGCGCACGCGCTCGCGGGCCATGGGGCTGCACCAGACCAGCGTGTACTTCGGCACCATCGGCGGCGGGTTCTTCGCCGGGCTGATCGGGCAGCACTACGGCTGGAGATGGTCGTTCGTGGTGTTCGGGACGCTGGGCATTCTGCTGGGCATCGTGCTGAAGAAATACCTCTGCGAGCCGCAACGGGGCGCCGCCGAAGAGGGCCTCCAGGTGGCCGCGCGGATGCCCCTGGGGCAGTTCCTGAAAGTCATCTGGGGCACGCCCACCGTGCTGGTGCTGATGGGCGCGTTTCTGTGCGCCAACTTCGTGGCGGTGGTGCTGCTGAGCTGGATGCCGAAATTCCTCTACGACCGGTTTCATCTGAGCCTGGCGCAGGCGGGGCTGGCGGCCACCCTGTTCGTGCAGGTGGCCACCTCGGTCGGCTCTCCCCTGGGAGGGTGGCTGGCGGACACGCTGCGCCGCCGCCTGGTCGGAGGCCGCATGCTGGTGCAGGCCCTCGGCGTTCTCTGCGGAGCGCCGTTTGTGTTCCTGTGCGGGCGCTCCGAGTGGCTGCCGCTGACCATCGCGGTGCTCATCGCCTGGGGCCTCTGCAAGGGCTTCTACGACGCCAACATCTTCGCCTCGGTCTACGATGTGATCCGCCCGGAGGCGCGCGGCACGGCGGCCGGATTCATGAACCTGGTCGGCTGGCTCGGCGGTGGTTTCGCCCCGCTGATCATCGGCTATCTGGCCCAACGGTACACGCTGGGCGCGGCCATTTCGATGACTGCCGTGGTCTACGTCGCCTCCGGTGTGCTGCTGATCACCGGGATCACCGCCTTCGTGGCCCGCGACGCCGCCCGCGCGCGCCTGGAGCCTGGCGGCGCAGGTTAGCTGCGACTGGGAGAGGATGCCGTTAACCCCGCGGTGGCCGTTGACGCGTGTAACCTAACAGGTTACACTGAAGACCAGAGCGTGTGATCCGAAGCTTCCGTCACAAGGGCTTGAGGCAACTGTTTGAAAGCGGAAGTCTGCGCGGCGTGCCACCCGAGATGGCGCAGCGGATCGTCCGGCGGCTGGATGCCCTCCAGGCTGCGACCGCACCGCGCGACCTGAAGCTGCCGGGGTTCGACCTGCACGAGCTGAAAGGAGCGCGCAAGGGCGTCTGGAGCCTGCGCGTCAGCGGGAACTACAGGATCACCTTCGCCTTCCGTGAGGGTCACGCTTGGGCCGTGGATCTGGAGGACTATCACTAGAGGTGCCTCATATGGCGAGCAGCAAGAGACGGCCGACTCACCCCGGAGCTATTCTGCGCGAGGACATTCTGCCTTCTGCGGGCATTACTGTGACGGAGCTCGCCCAGCGCCTGGGCGTTTCGCGCCGCACCGTCAGCGAAATCGTGCATGAACACAGACCGGTAACCACTGACATGGCGCACCGGCTGGCTCGTGCATTCGGGAATTCTCCGGAGTTCTGGCTCCGCCTTCAGCAGGCGCTGGACGTATGGGAGGAGCTGGAGGAGAAGGGCGAGGAGTACGAACGAATCCGGCCGCTGACCGGCGCTGATCTGCGGCAGCAGTGATCCGGCCACAGCGCGGTCACTGCACACCCTCGGCCCGCAGAATCGCCGCGCGCAGGCCGTCGATGGTGAACGCCTCCGCCTCGACGGTCACGGCGATGCCGTGAAGGCGCGCTAGAATGCCGTATGAGCAAGGTATGCCAGGCAGGTGAGCCGATGCCCTCTTCCCGGAGCCGCACACCATGAATCCCCATGCCACGATCAGCCTCGCCTGCCACGGCCTTGAGCTGCGCTGCCCGGCCGCCGGCGTCAGCGAAGACCGGCCGCTCGCTGACGAGGACTATCGCCTGTTTGCGCGCTGGGCCGCCCGCCATCAGGAACTCGCGCGAAAAAGCCCGGCCGCCGCCGCCGGTCTGCTTCAGCCCGGGTGCGAGATCTTCGACTGGCTCAACGGCGCGGCCCAGTTTCTCACCCGTTTGCCGGATACCGCTACGACTCCGCTCGTGATCGAGTTCGCCATCGGCAAGGCGGACAGCCCGCTGGCGCACACCTTCCTGGACGCTCCCTGGGAACTCGCCGCCCATGCCGGCAGGCACTGGTCGCTGCGCAGCGACATTATGTTCTGCCCGGTTCGCCGCATCGGCAAGGCCGTTGAGCCGCCGCCGCCCTCGCCGGACCGTCTCCGCGTGGTGTTCATGGCCGCCGCCCCGCGGGGCGCGAGCAGTCTGAACTACGAGGCTGAGGAAGCTTCCATTCTCACCGCCACCCGGCACATTAGTCTCGACCTCGTCGTCGAGGAAAGCGGCGCCTTGGGTCTGCTCTCGGCCTGCGTGGCGCGCGAGAAGCCGGACGTGGTTCACATCTCCTGCCACGGCACGCTCGCTCCCGAGCCGGGCCTGCTGCTGGAGGACGACGTCGGTGATAGCGACTTCGTGAAGACCTCTCAACTCGTCACCAAGCTGGCCGCCCGCCATACCCGCCTGCTGTTTCTGTCCGCCTGCGAAACCGCCGAGGGCAACCCGGTGCTCGATTCGCTGGCCCGCTCTCTGGTGCGCTCGGGCGTGCCCTCGGTGCTGGGCTGGGCGGCGCCGGTGCTCGATGCCGAGGCCACCATTCTCGCCTCCCACCTGTACGAGCACCTGGCGGCGGGCGAGGACCTGGCGCAGGCGGTGGCCTATGCCCGTCTCGATCTCGGGCAGTCCGAGCAGCTTCCCGAGCCGCCTCACTTCGGCCCCCGTTCCCGGGAGATTCGCGCGGCCAAAGGCGAGGTGGACGCCGCGCTCCAGTTGCACACCGAGAGGCTGGGCATCTTCGAGGGGCTGGGGGACAAGCGGTCGCGGGCGGTGACGCTCGGCGACACTGCGCGGATTCGCGCTCGCAAAGGCGAGGTGGACGCCGCGCTCCAGTTGCACACCGAGAGGCTGGGCATCTTCGAGGGGCTCGAAGACCAGGCCGAAATCGCCCATACGCTCTGGTCTATCGCGCAGATCGAGCTGCAACAGAAGCAGTTCCGGGAGGCTTTCGAGCACCTGTTCAAGTCTTACGAGATCAACCAGAAACTGGGCCGTCTGGATGGCATTTGCTACGTGGGTCTTGACCTTGGCCAGTTGCTGTGCGCCGCCGGCCAGCCCGAGGCCGGCCGCGGCATCCTCACCCGTTCCCGCGAAGGCTTCCGGAAACTGGGCCAAGCTGAGATGGTCAACCTCGCACAAGCGCTGATCGACCGGTATTCAGAGCCATCGGCTTGACCTCGGCGGGTCCCGGCGACTTCCGGGGATTGCAGCGCAGGCCGGCCACAGGCCTGGAGGCCTATTCCACTGGGGAAGGCCGATGGCAAGAAGAGGCCGGCCTAGGGGCTGGCCGCAGGCCTGCCGCTGATCACCGGCATCACCGCCTTCGTGGCCCGCGACGCCGCGCGGGCGCAACTCGAGCGCGCCGGCGCAGGCACGCCGTAGATTCCCTACAGTTCGGCGAAGATCTCGGCCAGGGGGATGGCGATGCCGGGGTTGGCGGTGCGGAGCACGCCGTCCTTGGCTTCGCGGCTCCCCTCAGGGGTGTGGATGTAGCCGCGCCGCGCCCGCGGGTTGATCACCCAAACGTAGGACACGCCGAAGGCCAGGTACTCGTCGATCTTCTCCTGGATCGCGGCGGCGCGGTCATCGGGTGAAAGCACCTCCACGCACAGGAAGGGCGGCTGCGTGAAGATCTGCTCCATGGGCTTGGGTCCCACCGTCACGCAGATGTCGGGCACACGAAAGCGGGTGGGCGTGACCTGGACCCGCTGTTCGACATAGACGTTGATGCCAAGGGCCTTGCGCAGGTGGCTCAGGATGACGGCCACCTCCGTTTGCAGCGTGCTGTGATCTCGTTCCCCCAAGTTGCGCTCCACAATGACGCCGTCGAGGTACTCGCAATCCGGGTCGTAGGTGGTGGAAAGGTACTCCGCCACGCTCACCAGCGTTGCGCTCGCCATGCCTCTATGATACCGCCTCGGCCCACAGAATAGCCGCCACCAGGCCGTCGATGGTGAACTCTTCCGCCTCCACGGTCACCCCGATGCCGTGCCGGCGCGCGGCCTGGGTGGTCACCGGCCCGATCGAAGCCACCCGCACGCCCGCAAGCGCCCCGGCGCCGGCGGCGCGCACGAAGTTGACCACCGTCGAGGAGCTGGTGAAGGTGATCCAGTCCGGTTTGCGCGCGCCCGAGAACAGGCGCGCCGCCATGGCCGGAGCTCCCTCGGGGATGGCGGTGCGGTAGGCTTCGACGACGTCCACCCGCGCTCCGCGGCGAGCGAGCTCCGCCGGAACCACATCCCGCGCCACCGCCGCGCGCGGCAGCAGGATCTTCTTGCCCGACAGCTCCTCGGCCGCGAAGGCTTCCACCAGGCTCTCAGCCACGTACTTATCCGGCATGCGGTCCACCCTCCAGCCGCGCTCCTCGACGGCGCGGCGGGTGGCCGGTCCGATGGCGCAGATGCGCGCGCGAAATCGGGGAACGTTCCGTCTGTCCCCGAAGTGGCGCACCCCGTTGGCGCTGGTGAAGATGATCCAGTCGTAGTCGCCCAGGCGCCCCAGCGCCGCGTCCAGCGGGCCATAATCCGCCGCCGGCCGGATCTCGATAGTGGGGAACTCGATGACCTCCGCGCCCAGCGCGCGCAGCTTCCGCGAAAGCTCGGAAGCCTGCTCGCGCGCCCTGGTGACGACGATGCGCTGGCCGGCCAGCGCGATGATGCCGCGCGCCCCGGCAGCGAGCAGCTCGCGCGCCAGCGCTTCGCCCAGCTCGCGGGCCTCAGTAGCGGCGCCGGAAATCTCGCGGCGGATCACAACGCCGCCATCGGGAGACGCCACCACGCCGACCAGGTGGAGGCGTCCGTCTTCGATCCGGGCATGACCCGCGATGGGCACATGGCAGCCCCCGCCCAGGGCGGCCAGCAGCGCGCGCTCGGCGGTAACGCAGGCCCGCGCGGCGGAGTCCTCCAGTTTGGCGCAGGCAGACTGG
>Ga0194112_10008436_pt1 | contig 13252 bp, 6 predicted proteins | sample TA2MahC400mmetaG_FD_146191 | JGI IMG/M metagenome (GOLD analysis project Ga0194112, IMG submission 146191) | Freshwater microbial communities from Lake Tanganyika, Tanzania - TA2015016 Mahale Deep Cast 400m | ecosystem: Environmental > Aquatic > Freshwater > Lake | place: Tanzania: Lake...
GCCGTGCCTCTTGAGGGCCCAGGTAGGCTCGTTCACAGGCCGGGCAGACCTCCACCGGCTCGACATCCGGCTGCATCTGGCGAGTGCGGGGCCGGGCGTAGGTCACCTCGTAGCGCTGGCCCCGGTAGTAGACGAAGTTGCCGGGCGCGTACTCCGTCAGCGCGATGGCCGGGTCCCGTGCCAGCTCGTCCTCTCGGTCGTCGAAGGAGAGAACCGTCGCCTGGGGTGGAAAGGCGTAGCCGGGCAGGAATCCCTCGCCGCCCAGATAGCGGTATAGGTACCAGTCGCCTTCCCCTTCTCGCATGGCCTGCAATTTGCCTTCCACCACCACCCGCCGCCGGTTCAGCCCCGGGTCCACCCCCTCTCGTCCCAACAGCCGATTCAATTCCTCTCGCTCCTCGTCCAGCCGGCGGTATTCCATCCGCCAGCGATTCATCGCCCGCTCCAGGTCGTCCACGAATCGTTGCACCGTGCGCTCGACGAACATTCGGTCGAACCAATCGAACCGCGCTATCTCCTCGGCGAAGGCCTCCTCCACGGCAGCCACGATGACGCCGAAATACCGCTCGATCCCTGCGCGGTAGGTGGCCTCCCAGTCGGCGTAGAGTGGGAAGGCCTCCCGATCCAGGTTCACCAGATCGCGAGGCTTCCCCGGCAGCCGTTCCACTCCCTTCAGCCCCATCGTCTCCAGTACCAGGGAGTGAATGTGGGCCTTGATCAGATCCCGATTATCCAGACGGAAACGGGGAGCGGCGATAGCCCCGGCGATCATCTTCTCCGGGAAGCGATAGAAGTACTGGTCGTGAGGGCCACGGGCGAAGCCCACACCGGCAAAGACGGTGATCAGCGAGGGCTGGCCACTCCGCCCGGCCCGCCCGGCTCGCTGGGCGTAGTGACTTGGGCTGGGCGGGACGTTGCGCAGAGTGACCGCGTTCAGATGGCCGATGTCTATCCCCAACTCCATCGTCGGCGTGCAGATCAGGGCGTTGAGCGGGTCATCGGGATCGCGGAAGCGCAGTTCGATCTCTCGCCGCTCCTGACCGCTCACCTGCCCGGAGTGCTCCTCCGCTCGCACCGGCACCGCCTCTCCCAGGGGCAGGGTGTAGACCTGCCGGAAGTAGTTGCCCTCCAGACTCCGCTCCTGGAGTGTGGTACGACAGGTAGAGCCAGTGCAGACCCGTAGACGGTGAAAGCGGTGCACAGTCAGGCATTTGGGGCAGACCCAGTGATCGGCTGCTTCGTCAGCCTGCAGGGTGAGCACCTCGGGGTTGACCATCCACAGGTCATACCGCGCCCGGCGGGGACCCTGGACGGTGTGTTGGACCAGGAAGGCGGCCCGCTCGTCTCCCAGCTTCTCCACCATCCGCCCCACCAGGTCGGTCGCGGTGGCGTGATCCACGCCTAGCGTCCGCTTTATCCAGGTGACCGGCTGGGTGTTGCTGCCGGTGAGCCGGTAGACCCGATAGCTCCTCCCCCAGGGTGCTTCGTCACTGTAGCCGATGGGGCCGCTGAAGGTATCGTCGTGGACGTGAGCCGCCTCGTCCAGTCGGTCCAGCACCTCCGTCTGGAAGGTGTTGGGCCGTAGGGCTGCCTCGTGGGCTATGGCCAGCCGCTTCCGCATCAGGTGCAGGAATCCCAACAGCACATCGTAGCGAGTATCGGAGTCCAGATCGGCCAAGATGGGGATGTCGGCCCAGAAAGGTTCGTGGGCTGCACACTCCTCTAGCCCATGGTAGCCGACATCCAGTAAGCCCACGTCCTCCAGATTCTGGTGCGTCCGCCGGTGGGTGGCCTGCAGCTCCCGCAGGGCGACAAACTGGAGATAGCGCTGATAGCGGGCCTCCGACTGTCGGTCGCGCCCGAAGATACGGCGGTCACGGTGGAACTCGGGGAGTATGCCGTGGCGCTGCATGGTCTCGAAGGCTCGCAGCCCTGCCACGGCCAGTTCCATCCACTCTCCGCTCTCCGCTTTCGCCCCGCCCTCCAGCAGGGTATGATACAGGGCACGGCGGAAGGCGAAGCGGTTGTGTAGGCTGTTCATGTGCGCGGCTTGCAGTGCCGTGTCCTGCCGGTTGTCGGAGAAGGCGATCACCTTGCGTCCTCCTTGCGGCAGCTCATGTACCTGGGCACTGACCAAAACGTCGGTGGCAGTAGAGCGGCCGACAGAGCCGAAGGTGAACAGCTTGTTGAACTCGCGGGCGCGCCGGTCGTGGATGATGCCGCAAGAAGGACAGAGGAGGAAGGGAACGGGGATAAAGGTGACCTCATGTCGAGGATGGTCACAGTTGCCATCCAAACGGCCGCAGGTAGGACAGAGAGAGCGGGACTGAGGGACGGACTGTCGGTAGCGGGAACGGATGTTCCCTCGTTCAGTCAGCCACGTGTCTGGTAGGGCGACCTCGTCGGGGTTCCAGCGGCCAGGGTATAGGTAGCCGGGTTGCCCGGGCACATCCACCGCATCCAGGTCGGCCGGATGGAGATGGCCTCCGTCGTCTACGGCGACGCTGAAGAATTCCTGGCCGCAAGCTCGGCAGAATACCATAGGGAAGGTGGGCCGCTCTCGCCCCTCCTCGGCACAGACAGGGCAGGTCCGCTCTCCCCGGTCGTTGAGGTGAGGGCCGGCAGGATCCAGGCAGGCGGTGATGGCACGGCCTTGGGAGAAGAAAGCGTGGAGTTTGGGGACTGGAGGTTGGATATTGGAGATCGGGGATTGGAAGGTGGAGGATGGAGATTGGAGGAGGGCCTGCTGAATGCTTTCAGGGGGGACGTTCAGCTCTTGAGCGAGTTGGGGGATGGTTTTAGGGCCTTCGGTTAGTGCACTCGCCACCATGCGGGTGAGTGGTGGCAAGTCGTTGGGGAAGGACTCGTAGGTCTCTGTGACCACATCGTCGGGCGAGAACGGCTCGCCGAAGAGCTCTTGAGCGAAGTCCGCAACAGCCTCGGCCGCGCTGACTTCCCTGGTACTCTCCACGGTGGCGCTGGTGGCAATGCAGCGAAGACGGCCAGCCGTGCCAGTGTGCTGCTTCAGGCGGCGGATGAGAGCGGCCACGTCTGCCCCTCGCTTGCCGGTGTAAGTGTGCACCTCGTCCAGCACCAGGAAACGCAACACGCCCGGCGTGGCAAAGAGACGACGATCCTCGAAGCGGGTGAGGAGGAGTTCCAGCATCACGTAGTTGGTCATCAGGATATCGGGAGGGTCGCGCTGTATCTCCTCACGGGACAGGACCTCGCTGTCGTAGGGCTGGGCGCGGCCGGTGACCCGACGGTACTGCTCCAGGGCCTCGGCAGGTGAGTAGAGGGTGTCGCCGGTGTAAAGCGCGATGCGTAGTCCGGTGCCGTGCAGTCGCCGGGCGAAGTCGTCGTACTGGGAGTTGGCCAGAGCGTTCATGGGGTAGACGATGAGGGCCTTGATCCCCGGCACCCCCCGGTCGCGCAAGCGCAACGCCGTGGAGACAATAGGGATGCCGAAGGTGAAGGACTTGCCAGAGCCGGTGCCGGTGGCGACTACGACGTTGTGGCCTGCCCTCACCCCCGGCCCCTCTCCCAACCCTGGGAGAGGGAAGTGGCCGAGGATGCGGCGAATGGCATCAGATTGATGGTAGTAAGGCTGGATGGGAGCGGAGGCCACGTCATTGGGATCGTCACGGAAGATGGGTGGAGTAGCAGGGTGGAGCAGCCCTTCGGCCACCAGAGCCTCCAGTATGTCGCCGGGCGCGAAGGGGCGAGAGATTTGGATGAAGGGCGGCTTCCAGAGGAGGGTGCCGCTCTGCACCCGCTCTAGCACCCAGTCCTGGATCTCAGGGTTCTGGAAGCGCTGGAAGGTGCGGACGTAGGTAAGATAGTCTTGTTGGACGGCTTCGAGTATTGCAAAAGGATTCATGATTCAGCCCCCTGTAGTGATTCCAGCGCGCCATCGTCGGTCAGAAAGTAGAAGGCAACGCCAGAAGTGAAGTTACCGTAGCGCTCAAGCCATAGCAGTGGTATCTGCCGGTCATTCCCAAAGACGAGAAAGGTCACCGGCGCGACGGTCTTCTCCAGCAGCCAGACGTGCTCCGCAATGACGGAGAACTTGGCCGGCGGGAGCCGCTGCCCCCGCACCAGTGTGAAGTACTTGGCGTCGCCGACAATGTCTCTATCTGGGGAGACCATGTCGAATTCCTTGGGTACCCCGGGCACTTGTCCAGGCACCAGCGGCACACCGAAGTGGGCGCTCATCACGGAGCGGGCCAGGTCCTCAAAGGCGCGCGGCGAGAGTTGCTTTTCAGCCTGGGTGAGGACCTCTCGCATCGGGGCCTGCCCTGGCGACGCCAGTTGAACAGCGGGCGATTCGTCAGCCCAGAAGATCCACCCCCGCCCACGCTGCTCGCCCCGGATCAGCCTGGCTCCCATCAACTCCCGGGTGAGCAGGTAGACCAACTGATGGGACTTGATGCCAGTAGCTTCTCGAATCTGGCTGTTGGTTGCCCTGTCGGGCGAAATGGACCACAGGTAGTCGAGAATGCGCTCTTTATTTGTCCTGCTCACAATGCTTCTTCTTGCTCTTTTGATCTTTATCGTCTGTAGCGTCTCCGCCTCAATCTCCATTTCGATGACTGCGGCTCTGAGCTTCTGACAGATCGCATCTTGCCTGTCTCCTTGTCAATCACCAATATCGGATCCTGACTCTTATGTGGCTCAGTCAGACAGTCGCCGGCAATCTCTTGCAGCAATGCCAGCAGCGTCTGCATTCGCAGATCGCTCATTGCGGTGACCAATAGGGTGCGATTGTGCTTGAGTTCGATATCGCCGAAACAAAGAATGCCATATTGATCCTCGACCGGCGGATGGCCATGGAAAACCCAAAAGGCGCTGGCCTGGCTGGTATCTGTACCGCGCAACCGCCGATCCGCCATCAGCCGCTCGCGGACCACGTCTCCGTTGACGTTGCGAAACGTAGCTGCTTGAGGCTTAACCAGGCTAAATCCTTGCCGGCCAGGGTTGGGACAAACAGGGTGCCACAGGCGTTCGGGTTGACAGCAATCGCCGTAGCGCTTGCCACTGCCGCACAAGCAGGTTTCGTTCGGAAAAACGGGAATATAGCTGGTCATGGACAGCTTTTGGCCAGGCATCTCTGGATCGGCAGCCTCTGGATCGGGCCGCCAATGCGACGTCATACTCAGGAATCCGCCATCAGGATGGATCATCCCCTTCAGCTCAGGGGGCAAGTCGGGGGGTAATACATACTTGCTCATGGTTTACCTCTTGTGTTTCCTAATTTTGAATGGTCAACTGATAGTCTCTCACTCTCGTCATCCCCATAAACATACTCATTTCGGTTCGGAATGAGTACGTTTAACGCGCTCATGAGCACGTTTATAGTCTTCGCCACCGCGCCGACCGACCTGTTCCCAGACACTCAACCTGTCCCTGTTCACGCAGTTCACCTAGCACACGTCGGATGGTCGCCCGGCTTACGTTTGGGCAAGCGCGCTCCAGGTCAGCGATGGCAAAGGTCTGGCTCGCGCGGAAGGCTTCGATGGCCAGCCGAACTGCCTTACTCCTGGCCCCTGGCGCTGCAACCAGTTCACCTACCCGCTCCTCAAACTCGCGATAGGCGTAGACCAGCACACCCAGGCTATATTGGTGCCAGGGGGTCAAATCGTGCCGCCCCACATCCCAACGCTGACTAGACTGCCACAATGCCTCGTAGTAGGTCTCCTTGGTCTGCTCGATGATGCGCTCCAGGCTGATGTAGCGCCCCACTTCATAGCCAGCCGCGTAGAGCAGGAGCAACGTGAGCAGCCGGGCCAGGCGGCCGTTGCCATCGGAGAAAGGATGGATGCACAGAAGGTCCAGGGTGAAGGCGTTGATGACCAGTAACCGGTCTACCTGTTGATTCTCCCAAACAGTCGCTAAGTGGTGGCATAGCTCCTCCATCGCAGCCGGGGTTTCATCGGCCGGCAGAGGGACGAAGCGCACCACCTCACGCCCGTTGGGAAGGACCTGGCGGATGACGTTGTCGCGCTGTTTCCACATCCCCCCTTCGCCGGGCAGGTAGGCATACAGGTCGGCGTGCAGCTCGCAGATGGCATCCGGCATAAGTGGCAGGCCCACTTGACCCGTGTGGATGCGCTCCAGCACGTCACGGTACCCGGCAATCTCGCTCTCGGAACGGGTCTGAGGGACGGCCTGGGCCATCAGTGCCTTGAGGCGGTCTGGTGGGACGACAATGCCCTCAATGCGATTGGATGCCTCGGTGGATTCGACGATGGCAATTTGGCGCAGCGTCTCCAACACCTGTGGGGCCTGATGCTGATAAAGCTCTTGCCGGCCCTGGTAGCGGCCCAGCGCGGCCATCAGGTTGGCAACGGTCACGTCAATAGGCTCAAGCAGACGGTTATTCCGAAATGACCACATCGGTCAACACCTTCTGTGGTGTATCTTCAGCGACCAACAAATCGCCAGCCTGGGCGTCTACATCTATGAATGTCGCACAGCCTCGGCGACCGTGAGCGACGAGCACGGGCACTCGCCACACTGGACGTTCGCCCGGCACATACTCCGGCTCTCCTCCCATCAGCAAATTGCCCACATCTCGCACCAACCACGTGCTGACTTTGCGCCGGGCGGTGCGAGCATCCACCGCAGCAACTGGGCGTTGCTGCAGCAGGAACTCGGCAAAGCGCAGAACGGTTCGGCTTTCTTCGGAGGTCAGTTTTTCCAAAACAGTCTCAAGTTCCTCGTAACTCACGTTCATTACGCGCTTACTCCTTTCCGCAGGCCATTTTCTGTCTCAGATCATACCACCTATGCGCCGCAGGTCATAGGGAATGGCTCGACGGTTTCTCATTGACTGTTTCCCCAATTATACCACCATTAGCTCTGGATTGCATAAATTCGGTGACTCCAACTCCTCAAACGCCTCCAACACCAGCCGCTTCGCCCGACACTCCCCGTACCGCTCCTTATCCTTGCGCTCATTGTCCTTCTTTTGCTGCGCCGCGTAACCGAAATGCATTGAACGCTTGCTCCACTTTCTGTCTCCACATGGCTGCTTTGTTCACTTGTCCACGACGTTCTGCAATCTGGGCCATAATGATATACGTTTTCCATGGTTCCGAAGAGAGGCCTATCTTCTCCTTAAGCTGTATTGCCTCCTCAGCATACTTTTCCGCTTCTTCTAGCTGACCTAAAGCCAGGTAGAGATTGGCAAGATTGCTCAACAAGGTCGGTAGGTGCTTGCGGCGATCAGCCTGGCGAAGGACGGGCAGCGCACGTAGGTAGCAATCACGGGCGAATGCCAGATCCCCATTTTTGAAAGCCAGGACGCCAAGTTGAGACCACAACTTCGCCCGGAGCACTTCATGGCCTGCCTGGGCAGCAAGTTTCAGACCCTCGCGGTAACATCTCTCGGCCCCAGTCCAGTCTCCCAGTTCACCCAATATGATTCCTAGCTGAAATAGAGATACCGCAACGCTTTCCGGCTCGCCAAGTGCTTTGAAAATGTCAAGTTGCCACTGCGCCCACTCTTTGGCCTGTTCCAATTCTCTTTGCTGCAAGGCACAGTAGGCAGCCCCTTGGAACACGGTAGCAATCTGCCGAATGTCTTCGCCCTGCTCGGCTAACTCAAACGCTTTCTGGAAGTGCTCCTCGGCTTCCAAGAAACGGCCAGTCTCAGCCAAGATTTGGCCAAGTTCAGTACGAGCAAGGGCCACAATGCGTCGCTCTCGGTTGTCAGCGAGATTCACTGGATGCAACACACGCAGCACTTCCCGGCACAAGTCTTCAGCCTGCTTTAGTTCACCCTGCTCTGTCTTGCACCTGGCCAATTGCACCAAAGTAGCACTTCGATCAAGCTCGACGCCAGACTCAGTTGCCCTCTCTTGCAGCCAGATTAACAGAGTACCGAGCCTGGCTTCGGCCTCTGCCCATTGCTTATCCCGCATGAGCAAGTCAGCATCAACGCTGAGAAGTTGGTATTCGCCTTGGACTTTAGAACCTTCCGGGCTCATCGCAGATATGCTTTGCGCTGTCACCTGCCCGGCTTCACGATACCGGCCCAGGGCCATCAGGAATTGGGCAATTTGGGCTGCGAAGCGAGCCGCCTGTCCATATGCACCCGCTGCGTAAGCCCAAGTAAGCGCACGCCTAAAGTTAGGAAGCTCTCTACGCGCTACGATCCGGGCTTCTACGGAGTTAGGTCCTGAGAAGCTTCCAGCCACGAAGTCAGCAAATGATAGATATGCTCGCCAGTACCGTTCTCGCAGCGATGTTCGGTGTTGGTCATCCAGGCAACTTTCCAAGAAGGGGGGAAGTGTAGGATGGAACGCGACATATCCCCCGCGTCTCTGGCCCAGCCTCAATTCGATGGTCGGGTCAACGGAGATTAGTCCAGTCCTCAAGAGCTCCTGCTTGACCTGTTGCCAGGCAACCCACTCCAATCCACTTGCTTCGGCAACCATGGCTTCCATTGCGCCACCACGAAATATTGCCAGGGTGGGAACAAACTTCCGAGTCTCATCGCTAAGCCGCTGCAAGGAGAACTCCAAGCTGAGCACGAGCGACTCGGTGCGCCCCTCGCCGATCTTGAAGCCCGGAAGTAAGCCTTCAAATTCGTCCATGATCTGGTCAACAGACATCTCCTGCAATTTGGGCAGTACCAAGACCAGTGACTGGGCGTGGTTGCCGAGCAAGTCCATTAGACGCTGCAAAGCGTACCGATCAACCGAGTTCTGGTCAATACCCTCTTTGCCCAAGATGACCCCAGCAAAAGTCAGTGCGTCACGCTCTGAAAGGCTACCTAGCTCCACCTTGGCTGCACCAGGGATGTCCACATTTGGCTGGCGCGAAGTGATAAGCAACCGACTCCCACCGCGTAAACCTATCCACTGTCTGGCCAGCCTCAGTAGCCGATCGCGATTCTCAGGGGGGTAATGCTCCTCCAGGACTGTTTCGAAGCTGTCCCAAACCACCAAGGTAGGATGCTCGGTCAGGTATGCCTCAACGGCGATCTCCCATCCCTCAATCGGTCGCCGGAGAAAGCGGAATCCCTCGGCGTACTCTCCAACGGCCAGGATCGCCTGCTCGTCGGTTTCACCGTGCTCGAAGGTTGTGAAGACAGCCCCGCCTGGGAACATCCCTGTCTTCGTAAGCCAATAGGCAACCTCGCGGGCCAGCGTTGTTTTCCCGATCCCTCCAAAGCCGTGCATCACCACAACCTTGTGGTTTAGCAGCCTTCGTTCCAGGTCCAAGCCTTCCCGGGACCGGCCAACGAAACCATATCGTGGTGATGGCGGGAAGGCGCCGAGATTCTCACCCTCAGCAGGTTGCCGAAAGCGTGGTTTGGCCTTCCTTCTCGGTTTTCTCACTTTAGCCAACGGTGCACTGTCAGCTCCACGCTGGTACAACAGTGGTACGAACCAGTCTTTGAGAGTCACGCCCTTGTCAGTACTCGGAATGCGCCAGGGGCTGGTCATCAACGAGTCTCGGCTCGCTCGTACCGCTGCTCCGATGGTCTGGGCGTCAACCAGCGTCTCGTAGAAGCGTAGCATGAACAACCGGGCCGCCTCAACATAGACGCTGTAACTCATGCAAATAACACTACCTACCCCAGCAACGATCAAACGTGCTGCAACACTGGAGAAAGCTTTCGCTTCTACCTCGCGCCCTGTGCGACAGGCGCCCAGCACGGCCAGGGCAATGCCTCGTCGGTTTAGCAGATTACCCAACTCATCAGCGGTAACCAAGTGGGTCCTATACTCCAAGTCCTCAAAGACGAGACCACCCAGCCCCAGGTTGTCGTCATAGAAGCCGTGGCCATCGAAGTGAAAGATGTGGTAGCGGCCCTGATCTGAGCCCAGGACATAGCCCAACTGCTCGAAGGTGGCAGGCCGTACGAAGTCCACTTCCACCAGTCCCTGGTCGATCAGTGGTGCCAGTGCATCCATCACCCCGTGAGCTGAGAAGCGCGGATCCACGAAGCCGGCGTCCATTGGACGAGAGATCACGTACAGTACCTTGAGAGGCAGACTGAAGTGAGGCAGGGTGGGTGTCAGCCACTGCTCCACGTGACGGCGGATGGAAATGCCTGCCGAGTATAGCGGGCCAGACTGATCGCGCATTAGTTCCCAAGGCAAGCGTAGCACCCGTGGATCAGGGCTCATGATCGTGAGAAAGCGTTCGGGGTCATCACTTTCCACGAGTCGGTCGTAAAGCACTCGTGCCTCAGCCGTGGAGAAGATGGCCTGAAACAATGCCTCGCCCCATTTGTCCAGCATGGCCTCGATCCGCAGACCTCGGTCCCGAAAGGGGCCGTAGGGGTAGTCGAGGTAATCTTCTAGATACCAACGCAGGTCGGCCAAAGCACGCTCATCCATAGGGAAGGTCAGAGGGTTATCGCGCTGGTGGCTCTGACCATCCAGTGTGAGGTCAAAGGTGAACTGCTCTTTGTCCATTGGGGTTTCCTGAAAGCTGACTGTGAGTTCCACAGAAGACTCCTTGGGTGCTTACGAGGTGTAACCGATTGAACTGATCAACGAGGATCAAACCACTCTATATTCTCGTATCTCTCCAACACCAACCGCTTCGTCCGATACTCCCTCCACCGCTGCTCGTCCTTGCGCCGCACGATGGGGAAGGTGTCCAGGATGTAGGACAGCTCGTCGCGGGTGAGGCCGTAGAGGTGGGCGTAGAGGGCATCCAGTTCGGCGCGCAGGTGGGCGCGGCGCTCCTCGTCCCAGACGAAGGGCGCAGGGGTGGGCGCTTCGGCCCACGCCGGCGGCGGGCTGGTGTGGACAGGCGCATTGGCGAACCAGCGCGCCCACGTCTCCGTCCCGACCTCGTCTAGGATGTCCTGGGCAAAGGGCTGCAAGTCCCAGGCAGTGTAGGTGAGTTCGACCACACGGGGGACGATGAAGTCGAGGAGGTCGGGGGTGTAGCGGCCGGGTGGGGGAACGGGCAGTTGTTCAACGATGTAGAAGTTCAAGTTGACGTTGCCCATTTTCTGCCGTGCCAGGTAGTCAAAGACAAAGGAAGCCAAGCTGCCTGCCAGGCAAGCAAGATGTCTCGTTGAGGGTGAAAGGGCGGGTAGAATCAATGGGATTGAGTTGCCTACACCTGACAATGGGAGTATGGTCCCTAAGAAAGTTCGCTCATTGGTGGGTGCTGTCACGTTTTTGAATCCCAGCACCCACTCATATGGATAGTCGGTCCCGAGCTTTGCTGTGACCTCGGTAATCTTTACCCAAAACCTGGGTGTCGGTACGAATCGTGGGTTAAGGCGATCTTCCAGAGTTGCAAAGTCAGGCTGTCCAGGACGAGCGATGTTGTCAGTAACAACCACATCAGCATAGCGGTGGTCGAATGGCATGAACATCTTGCCCTCATAGAGTGGCAAGTATACTTCGCTGCCACGCACAAAACGGTTGCCGTCCAGTTCGCATCCTTCGGCTTCCAGTTGTTCGCGTGTGCGGAAGAGGTGGCTGTCGTTGGTCATGTGAAACATTGTGGAGAAGCGAACGCCCCACGGATTCTCCCCTGTCTGCTCGTTGACCAGCACCGGCGCGACGCGGTAGAGCTTGCGGGTCAGCTCGGCATCTCGTCGCGTGCGGAGCACAGGCACGGTGCGAGTGTTGGGGTTGATGAGGGCCAGATCTTCCCGGTCCAGGGTGAAACGACGGTCGGGGTCGGCCAGTTCGTCGGCCGTGTGCAGAAAGAAAGCAAACTCGGCTTCGGGGACTCCAGTGCCGGTGAGGGTGAGCAGGCTAAACTTGTAACTGCGATGCGTGCCAGGGAACGGTCCTGCGCGGTTCTCAAAGTCGTAGAGCGAGACCAATTGCTCGCTCTCCACCGTGTCGGCAAAGAAATCGCGGTAGCTGTAGTCGGTGGCGATTCCGGTGGGCACGACGAGGCCCGCCCGCCCGTCGGGGGCGATGATCTGGCGGGCCAGCCCAGCAAACACGGCGTAGGTGTTGATGTCGCCACCGGAGGTCAGCGGGAAGCGGCCGGAGTCACGCAGGAAGTGGCTGGTGGCCTCGCTCTCCCGCAGGGCGGCGGTGTAGGCGGCGTGAAGGGGAGGGTTGGTCTGGGAGAGCTTGCGGATCAGCCGGCGCCGCTCGGCGGCGGTGCGGGCGTTGGCGATTTCGGGGTCTTTGTCGGCGAAGAACTCTTTCTCCTGCAGCTTGATCCGCTCCCACGGCGGGTTGCCCAACACCACGTCGAAGCCGCCGACCCTCACCCCCGGCCCCTCTCCCTCGGAGGGAGAGGGGGGAAACACGTCGGGGAACTCCAGGTGCCAGTGGAAGAAGCGATATTGCTCGGCCAGTGCCTTCACCTGGGCCAAGATCTGCGGTGACAGGGCTTGAGGGCCTTCGGAGCACAGTCGCATGAACTCACCGTGGGTCGGCACCCACTCTACGCCTTTGGGCAACGGCCAGAAGAACGCTGCCGTCCAAAAGTCAGCTTCCAGCTTTTGACGTCGGTATTCGGCCGCCGTGCGGTACTCCTCGTACCGCTCCCGCGCCATGCGGGGCTGTTCCTCAGCAAGTTGGGCGAGCAGCCGCCAGCGCTCCAGGTCCTCCAGGGTCTCGATCATCGTTACCTGCAAACCCAGCGGCAACTGCCCCGCTTGCTCCTCCCGATTCCGCTTGCGGAGGGCGTTGGCCGTCGCCCGATCGTTGCCCACGATGCTCTGGTCGAAGGCCTGGTGGGGGATGCCCTCCGCCATCAGCTCTGGCGTGGCCCCGATCAGCGAGTTGCCGCACTTGATGTGGTGATCCAGGAAGCTGAGGGGCTTATCGCGCACGCTGGCGTTGATCCACAGGCTCACCTTGCACAGCTCCACCGCCATGGGGTTCACGTCCACCGCATAGATGCAGCGGGTCAGCACGTCCCGCTTGGCAGCCTGCACCTGATCCTCAGTGGGGTACTCGTCGCCGCTGCGGATGCGGGCCAGCTCGGCCCCCAGTGCGTTGTTGGCCTTCACCAGGAAGTGGCCGCTGCCCACCGCCGGGTCGCAGACCTTGATCGTCAACAGCGCCTCTTCACCTGCACGGCGCTGCTCGTCGGTCAGGCCGGCGTAGTCGGCCAGCAGGCCCGCCGTGGCCTCGCCGATGGCTTTCTCTTCGATCACCGGCAGGCCCGCCGCCACCAGCCGGTCCCGCGCCACCGGCAGCAGCGCGCTCTTGATCAGCTCGTTGACCAGGGAGGGGTGGGTGTAGTAGGAGCCGGTGGTCTTGCGCTCCGAGCCGCGCGGGTCGAGGAAGAAGGTGTTGGC
>Ga0194112_10008440_pt1 | contig 13248 bp, 18 predicted proteins | sample TA2MahC400mmetaG_FD_146191 | JGI IMG/M metagenome (GOLD analysis project Ga0194112, IMG submission 146191) | Freshwater microbial communities from Lake Tanganyika, Tanzania - TA2015016 Mahale Deep Cast 400m | ecosystem: Environmental > Aquatic > Freshwater > Lake | place: Tanzania: Lake...
CAGAATGACGTCTTCCTTCTCTATTGTCGACCTCCAACAAGGCGAGGCAACTTATGAACCACGAGCGCTTTGAAGAACTCATCAACACCTACATCGATTCCGGACTGAGCGACATTGACTCAGCCTCGGTGTTTGCTCACTTGAGTACGTGTCCGTCCTGCCGGGAGCTGTTGGCAGGCGCACTGCGAGTCCGGGCTCAGCTTTCCCGCGAGAAGCTCGCTGAAGTCCCCGTAGCGCTCGACGCTCGCATAGCACGAAGTATACGCGCAGCAAGAGGGGTGGCACCGGATCGGACGACACAACATCGCGCTATGTGGGGAGGGAGAAGGCTACCAGGCTTGATCACTGGCCTTGCTGGAATGAGGGTTCCGTTTCCACTCGTCGCGATCCTTCTTGTCGTAGTAATTGCGGGCACTCTGATTTTCACTACATGGTCTGGACCTGAGAAACAACCCGCGCAGTTTCAAGAGCAAATTGTCTATGTACCGCGATTGCCAGCGATACAGGTAATCGGCTTCTACACGCCAGACCAAAAGCCAGCAAGGTGAGGGAGGTGCACCATGAACAACATCGTATTTATCCTTGCACTGCTCTGCTGCTACCTGATCCCTTGGCAGGGGCAGTCCGCCACCGCAATTGCACAGCGGCAAGAAGTGCAACCTTTCTTCAAAGGCGTTGTGTTCGACTTCGTGACAAAAGCACCAATCAGAGGGGCGAAAGTAGAGGTGGAAGGAACTCAGCTCAGGGCCACCTCGGATGAGAAAGGAGAATTCGAGATACGAGGCTGGACTCCCGGCGTTTACACGATTCGTGTGACACACCCAGAGTATAAGCCTCTCATTCGGAAAAACTGGGAGATACATAAAGGGGGTGTGCATGCTGGCCTTGTCTTGAAATCTGGAACCCCAAACGACAAACCGTTGGTGGTTGACATGAGGCCACGCGGACAATTCGTGATCGATGAGGATGCAGAGCCCATCGAGAGGCGCGAACCGGTTTATCCCGAGTCGGCCCTCAAAGATAAAACAGAAGGCACGGTTCTCCTCTGGGTGAGCGTGAATGAGGAAGGAGAAGTTCCCTATGCTTGGGTCAGTGAAGGCGTGCGGGAGGATCTTAATCGTGCTGCATTAGAAACCGTTCAGCATTTCAAATTCAAGCCGGCCAAGGTGAAAGGCAAACCGGTCGCGGTGATGGTAACGATCCCGTTTGTCTTCAAGCTTGCTGACAAATCGAGTAGTTTTCCGCTAGAGCTTACGGGAGGGCCACTGACAAACGAGGATATCTTAAGCGCGCTCAACTATCTTGGCGTTCAAATGTATCGATTTACGTATCGGCTGCCCTTCAAGCACCAACTGAGGCTTTCTCTTGATCAGTACTTAGATGGCAAGCTCAAAGATTCAAAGAGTACCCGCGTAGGCACGTCACCGCCTGGATTGCACAACGTTACACTTTTCAAGTATGTGAAAGAAGATAGCGTTCAATTCACAGTGAGAATTGGCGCTGGGGCAGATGTCGGATCCATAACTTTTGACAAGATCTCGATGAAGGGATTCCCTTCTGTAGCCTGGTTCCCCCTTCTCGGTGCGCAAATGCAGTCCGGCACCAAGACACCGTTCTGCGCCCTTGTCCTTAACCCTTGGGGAATGCAGCTTGCGGTGCGCGAGCCGTTGGAGAATATCATCTCAAAGAACAAACTCGTTGTGGTTGCTGCTGTCGAGCTTCGACTAGAATAGGATCCGGAAAAACAGTCTGCATCTTTACAGTAGAGGCCTTCCTCGAGGTGAGACCTGACAGGTTTCCAAAACCTGTCAGGTCTGCCCTATCCGTCGTTCCGATATCTTGTTGATCGGGATCTCCCCAATTTCTAGCCAAGATACCTTCCGAAGGTCTTTTGTGGCACAGTGGAACCTTCGGAAGGTCTGTTTGCCTCCTGAAGCAAGTTTCCTGCCCTTTGTGCATCTTTGATGTAAAGGGACCTCGAGAGGATTCCGCCTAAATGGGCCCACAAAGCCCTCAATCAAATCGCGTTGGCGAGCTACGGCCAGACGCTCAACTCGTAGAGTCCGTCCGGCTCGGAGATACTCAGGCGTTCGCCGAGCTATACGAGCGCTACAAACGCGGCGTCTATGAATACTGCTTCCGGCTGCTGCGCGATCGGGACAACGCAGCGGATGCGACGCAGAACGCCTTCTTGAAGATGTTCAAAGGCATCTCGGAGCTCAAGAGCACGGCTGGATTCAAGGTCTGGATGTTCACCATCGCCCGGAATGAGGTCTTCCAGCACCTCAGGCGGTCAAGGAGCAACGGGCTGCCCGACGAAGATGATTTCTGGGAGACTGAGTCACCACAAGAAGCCTACCTGCAGCAGGAGCAAACAGAGCTCGTGCAACGAGCGCTCGGTGAGCTAAAGCCGGAGTACCGGGAGGTTTTACTGTTGCTGGAATATGAGCAGCTTTCCTACGCAGAGATCGCCGCGGTCACTGGAGCAACCCTCAGTTCGGTGGAGTCACGAATCTTCAAAGCCCGGAAGGCGCTTGCGAAGAAGTTGAAACCGTATTTCAAATAGCTTGTAGGTCGGGCATTTGCCCGACCAACATTGGTTGACGAGACTCGCGGATCTACACCATAAAGTCGGCCAGTCTGGCCGATCTACGTGGTCGACGAGACTCGTCGACCTACATAAAGGATCATTCTATGAACTGTAATGAGATTCAACTGGACATCAGCAAGCTACTTGACGGAATGCTGGCAAAAGAACTGACACCAGCGGTATTTGCGCACCTTGCGGGGTGCCAGGATTGTCAGGATTTCTTTAGCTCAACGGTACACATTCAGCGAGCCATGCGCGCGGCACCACCAGTCCCGATGCCGGAGAGATACGAGGCGATTGTGCCGGGTGTTCGAGGAACTCATCGGCGATTTGAGGCGGATCGGGGCCCTGTTGCGCCAGGAGCGGTTTACAGACCTGTTCGAGTCCGGGCTTCGACCGTGGCCCTATGGATGTTGATGCTGTTTCTGGGGGCGCTTGCCTTCTCAACCCAGATAGAACTCCAACCGACTTCAGAGTATACCGCCACGCCGAGCCTCGATTCAGGAGTGTTGAATGAATAGGAAGGTGGAACCATGAAGAATAAGCTCAGCAGCTTTTTCCGGTCGCCAGTGTGGTATCTGCTCCTTTCCGCAACCTTTGCCCTCCTAGCGATGCCAGCGAGCAGGCTTAGGCAGATCGGCTTCGGACAACCGCCCACGTATGTTACGATCAATCTCAGATGGGTGTTCTGGTTCCTGCTGATTGTTTCGGTGCTTTGTCTGTTTCCGCTGGTAATCAGCTACTTGCGCATCCTCCACGACCGACAGAAGCTGCCGGGGTTTCTTGACTTTTTTTATCGAGACCCATTTGGGCATTTGGCTCATACGTCGCTACGCCGGCTACAGGAAGCAGCCGCGAGCACACTTGGACAATTAACGTTGATTGGCGCTGGCATATTCGTCATCATCGTGTTGCTGTCGGGCACCAATGCGATTGACAACAACCAAGTGGACTTCTCACTTTACAGGCTTGCAGGGGATCTGATGCAGAGATACACCAAGCCAAGAGGATCATCAGTCGTAGTTCAATATTTCCTCTCCACCTTCGATAGCACATGGAATAACTATGTCGACCGGTACGAGGAGACTATCCGCCGCTTGAAGGACAGCGGCGCTAGAGCGGTATTGATTGATGTTCAGACGGTTCGAGGAGATGTCTTCAAGCTGATGGAAAGTCTCGAGAAGTTCGGCATCGTTGTTCTCGGGATGGAACAGGGCACGCATTTTCGTTCTTGGAGATTGGATGGTACTGAGCGCAAAATCTCGAGAGCAACCTACACTCTCCCCAGTGAAGATCGACCATGGGTCATTTTCATTGAGCGCATTCGACCTGTTGCGTCGACCTATGAGCCGATTGGACAAAGATATGAGGGTGGACAAATACTGGACGTGGCTCTGGAGTTGGTCAGGAAGTACAACGACTATCCACAAGAGCTTTCCGCAAAACAGGAAGGGGGACACATTGTCTTTGGCGATTACACGATTCCCCTAACAAACGATGGTTGGACATACGTCCACCGGACACCAACCGCTCTCCCGGCGTACGCCCTCGACACGCGTTTCGGCGGTATCTTCAGCGCACAAACAGGACACGTTCGCGCTGCATCGGATACAGCGTGGAAAGCTGCACAACGAAGCTTCTTTTCAGAGAGGTTCAAAAACAAGATCGTTCTGATCAATGAGAATCCGAGGAACGTGGTCTTCGGCCCGCCACTCAGGGACTTGCGATACGCTAGCGTTATCCAGGGCATAATCGAAAAAAAGTTCGTCGCGAAATCAGGAACGGGCCATCTTTGGCTTTCGCTCGCCTGTCTCGCCGTTGCTGCGTTTCTCGCGTACTGGTTCCGCCCGCTTCTGGCTATATTGCTAATATTTGTTTTGGCCGTCGGCACGCTACTCCTTGGTTTGTATTTCCTCGACAGCCAGAAGCTCCTCATTGATATCTCCTATCCACTTCTATCGTTAGCGATGGCCACGGTTTTCTATCCCATCATCACGATTACCAAGAAAATGCGGATCGGAGAAGGGGTGGTGGAATCGTAACGGGCTCGGTAGCTGGCAGCACGCATGGAGAGCGTATCAAAATCTCCGCATCCTCTGGCACGCGTACCGAAGGAGCAAGCATAATGCACTCGCACACCACAATCCCAAAGCTCATTACTTTCTTGATCGTCATCACAACTGGCTTATACGCTCAAGAAGGTATCCGTCCCCCTGATGCGTGGGAACTCCACGGCCTTGTGGACGACATCCTGACGGGTACGCATCAAGAGGTCGTTAGGTCCTCAATTGCTAGTGCCGTTTCAAATAAGTCTTCTTGTGTTTGGGTGAAGCCTTGTTTCTGTTGTTCCGGTAGCGAAGGAACTTTCGTATAGCATTTTGTAAGGCTTGATGTGTTTTGTAGAAGATGTTGTCGATCGAGTATTTCTTCAGTTCTGTAAATTGGCATTCGATTCTGTTGAGCCACGAAGCGTTCGTCGGAGTCCAGACCAGGATGATCTTGTTGTCACGAGCCCAGCGACGAATTTCGCCTCTGCGATGCGGCGAGAAGTTATCCAGAATCAGGAAGATCGTTTGACGCCTGGGATACTTTTTGCGCATCCGCTTCAGGGCTTGGAGTACTTCCTGCCAACGTTTTCGTTGGGAGAAGTAGCCCCAGAGGACATCGCTATGAACATCAAAGAACGCCAGAAAATGTCGCACACCGTGGGGGCGAGTGTAGGTTGCCGGCAAGCGATGGGGATGCCGACGGCGTGCCCAGCTTTGCCCAAAGTGCGGGCGCAGTTCCAAGGGTCCGAACTCATCGAAGCAGACGACTCGCGAACCCTTCGGAACTCGCCGATACAGTCGTTTCAGCCGTTTTTTTTAGCTTCGAAGCGTGGGTCGTTGGATTCTTTCCACGTTTTAGTGCGCTGCAAGCTCACCCGCTTCTCATGAAGAATCGTGCGTAAGGTCTCCAGACTGATGGAGGAAACGACCTTGGCTTTCACCAGATACATGGCCAGTTTCTCAAGTCCCCACCGGGTGAATGGTTGTCGAAGCAATGACGGTGGGCTCAACGCAATCTCGGCAATCTCGGCCTTGATCTCCTCCGGAAATTCGACCGGACGACCGGGCCGTTTTTGTTCAACGAACAGGTTCATGCCTTCCTTGTCAAAGCGTCGGATCAGTTCGCGAACATACTCTTCGTGCATCAACGTCACGCGCGCGATCTCTTTCGCTCGCATCCCTTGTTCAGACAACAACACCACTTGCGCCCGACGTACGACAACACGATTCTTGCTATGCCGGAGCAATGATTGTATTCTCTTGCCTTCGACGATTTTCAAAGAACGAACATACACGGCCATCGAGGAGTCCTTTCACTTATGACTCCTCGATAACAATTACTCTTTGTAAAAAGTACAAGGTTATTTTTTTGAAACAGCACTAGCAACGCGAAATTTATCGACGGCGTGGCAGAACAGAATCTCTCTCAGGCACTCTTTGGCTCTGAGCCGTCCAATGCCATTAAGCTCGAACGCAACCGTAAAGTCTGGAAACGTTACCTTTTCTTGTCCCCGGATTCAGACGCGGGATGCGTTATTGTGTTCACTGGCACTAAGGACCGAACCCAAATCCGCGTGCATTCTGTGTTCTTCTTCAAATCCAAGCAAGGCGACTGGAAGATCTGGAGCTGGCATACCAGTTCTTCTTAGCACCAAGAAACTGCTTCCTGTTGCCTCGGCCGGTGGATGCATTACTTCTACCTAAGAAACCTTCCGAAGGTCTCTTGTAACACGGTGGAACCTTCGGAAGGTACTATCGTTCTTTGCTTTTCTCCCGCCGACATGCGAAATTAGGACTGCCCTTCCGAAGGATTCACGTGCTTACCCAGAACCTTCGGAAGGTTCCCTCTGATAAAGGAGGTGCAACCAGCTGTGGACGAAAGCACCACTTCCAAAAAGGATGACCCCGAGACGATCGCAATGCTGTGGTGGATCCTGATCGCGATTATCCTTGTGTCCATCCCCTACGTGATTCCGTCGCGCTCCACTAGTTTCTGGGTCCCGCTGAACGCGGCAGGACTCGTGACCGGAGTCTATCTCCTCGCACTTGTCATCTACCTCCTCCGAAAACCGCTTCGGCTGAGCAGAAGACCTCTTCTTGGCATCATAGCTTTTCTTGTGATTGGAGTTGCCGCATACGCCTGGGTAAGCGCGGAGCGAGGCGCAAAAGAGGTAGCTGAACTCCGCTACCAGCGACGGGTCGCAATTGCCCGAGGAGCGCTCGTTAGGGAGATGTCATGGCGGCTCACAGAAACATTGACCGCATATTTTCACAAGGATACGCGTGGCCTGAAGACGCTCGCGCAAAGCTTCCTGCGACGTCACCCAAAGGCCATGGTCGGTTCAGACATTCGTCTTCCTCTCCTCGGAGGGGATCGCAAAATCCTAGTCCAAACCCTTGAGCCAAGACGGATCGCGCTTGTTGGCCTGGAAACGACACTCCTCGGTAGGGATTCGACCTTCAAGAACTACGATGGCACAATTGGAAGAGTGCAAGAGAAACTCATTCTCACTGAGAGGGGGATAATACGTGAATCAGAGAACTGACCCGATCGAGATTCCGCGAGCCAACGAAGCTCCAGAATTCGCCGACGGGTTCCTTTGGAAGCTAGAGCTGATCACGATCCTTGCGCTGCTCGCAATCCTCATTGTGGGGGGCTACTTCTCGCGTGACATCTTCATGTATTTTCGACTCATCGGGTTCCCATGGTTGCATGCCAGTCAGCTGACGATCTCCGCTCCCTATTCTGATACACACAGCGTGAGCTTGCCATCGTTAGGCATCGGAAAGCAAATGTTCCTTCTCGCCGAACTCTTGGTCTCGTTCGTCATCTGTCCGACTGTCTTTCTGTTTGGCTGGCATCGGCGGAGAGTGAACCGTGAGCGGTCTCAGAATGTCCGGTCACTGAGCCTCGATTCGGTGGCCTATGGATTCTGCGGAATTGTGACGGTGGCTCTCGCCATATCCGTCGGTCCTGCTGCGTTCCTGCAGGGACGCTCTACCACTTCTCGCTGCGAGGGAGATGCGTCACGAATACAGAGGGAAGGGATGATGACGGAGATGAGCCTGATCGGAGTCGACGCGTTCATCTATCAGCTACGGCCCAAAGAGTTGGGTGGGGGAGATGGATCTTTTGCCGGTTACGGGATCGGAGAGAAGCTCTCAAGGACAGATTACGGAGAATACACCGCGACCGTCAAATCTGATAAGACCCTTGAAGTCAAGGGTAATTCAGCGAGGTGCGCGACGAACACGATCTCTGTGTTAGTGGACACCTATGGGGGAACGTACGGATGGCGATTTGAAGGTAACTGGTTGGGATATGGATGATGACGCTGCGTGAGCGCAGGGTGCGCTCCCAAAAACTGACGTAGTGTAGCTCCTTATGAACAACGTCAAGATACTGCCGGTCTTCACAAGATTCAGCTGGCAGTGGCTGCTGGTGTGCTTCTGCTTTCTCGTGATCTTGCACCTGGTTCCAACCTACTTTTCAATTGGATTACTAGGATTGCTGTACGCGCGCTCTCCTGTGGTGTTGGCTATATGGCTTGCTCTGGGAGCGGCCCTGGTGGCCGGTTTCGTTGGGTACCGGTCAAGGGGATTGACCATCATTGAGCCTACGCTCGCGACGCTCCTTTATGCTCTGATGATTGTGATGATGTATGGCCCGCTGATTGGAAGCTATGTCTTCTCGCTCCACCCAGCTTCAGAAGCGAGGATGTCACTCTTGCTGCTTGCCTCCGTTTCTGCCCTTTCCGGATCTGTTATCGGAGAGCTTCTGCGGATACGAAAGGAGAGAAGGCTGAAGCTCGCGGGAGTAGGATCGGGAAGCAAATTTGGTTCATGAGGGGATGTTTCTCAACTGGAGGCAGAGTAGGGCCCCCATCAGTAGTAGGCAGCTCAATGATGACCGAGCTCTTCAAACCTCAACCCTGGTGGCTGTACAAAAAGAAGAAAACAGGGTGGGACAAACATTCCTGTTTGTCCTTTTTTTGCCACCAGTGGACAGGCATTCTTGCCTGTCCTACCAAAAAATGTGCTTCTTGTGCGGCCCCTGCATATGATCGAGACGGGCTATATGCAGCCCTTGTGTTCTTGGGGGAGGTACGGTCGGGTCTCTTCCAGTGGCCAGCAACTTGATGATCGCGCGCTTCAGACCTCACCCCCGCCAAACAGCGTGGCGGGCAGACCCTCTCCTAATCCCGACGAACAACATCGGTCCCGCTCTTTGGAATCCCACGCATTAGCGGAATCCAGAAGGCGGAGACACAGAAAGCGTGAAGGAGAGGGAGCTGAGGCTAATTCCTCGTGAAGCTTGTCCTTCTGCAGAGACCTTCAACGTTCTGGCTTCCCCCCAATCTTCAATCGCTTCTTGAAGATCTCCCGTGCAAGATTCTCTTTCCTAACAATCTTCTTTCGATTGAAAGACTCCTGCGCGAGCAACTTTTTCGCACTTTCTGCATCTTTACGCTGAGATCCGAGGAAGCTCCTTTAAAGGCAGTCGCCACCTCCCAGGGAGAAATATTGACTTTCAGCTCCGAAGAAGAGCTCATCGACGGGCTTCAATGCGGGAACGACCGCGCGTTCGCCGCGGTCTATCAACGGTACGGCGAAGGAGTGTTTGCCTACTGCTTGAAGATCCTTGCCGACCGTCAGCTTGCTGAGGACGTTTTGCAGGAGACGTTTCTCAAAGTTCAGGAGCAGGTACAGTCTCTCCGTCGCAATGCGTCGTTTCGCTCGTGGATCTTTCGCATCGCGCGCAATGAAGCGATGATGCATTTTCGAAAGACGCGGCTGAACGGTCGGCTTGCAGATGATTCAGTGTGGGATGAGGAGACACCGCACGAAATGCTCGTCTCAGCCGAGCGGTCCGAGATCGTCAATCGGTTGCTCGAGAGCCTGAAGCACGAATACCGCGAGGTGCTGGTGTTGCTGGTTTACGAGAATATGTCCTACGCGGAAATTGCCTCGATTACCGGCGCGACGGAAAGCTCGGTGAAATCGAGAATCTTCCGAGCACGGAAGGCGATGATAGAGAAGTTAAAGAAACACTACCCGTAAGACAGCCAGTCTGAGCATAGTCTGCGCCATAGGCGCATGGGCCTCTGGCTCAGAAGACTGCTCCCGGACAACCGAGCGCTGGACATACTTCGACTGCGCTCAGTATGACATGTAGAGTGTAGAATTGGAGGCAACATATGAACCACGAACACTACGAGCAACTTGTCAGCCAGTTCATCGACCGCGAGTTAGATGCTCGTTCCGAGAATGAGCTCTTTCTCCATCTCAGCACGTGCGATAATTGCAGGCACTTGCTCCGGGCATCGTGGCAGCTCCAGGCAGACATCCTTCGCGGGAAGCCAAAACGAGAAGTCGAGGCAGCAAGGCCATCTCCTGTAATTCCTCGCGGACGGGTCTACCCGCTTTGGGTCACTCGGATTTCAATTCCTCTGCCCGCCGCTGCATCTATCGTTTTCCTACTGGTTGTCGCAAGCCTGTTGTTCTCCCCGATTATCCTGCAGGGGGAGACGCCTCGGCCGGAGGTCAGGATTGAGCAGACGTTGCCGATTCCTCCCGAGCTGCAGAAGGTCCTTCAACTACATAAATAGGGTTCTGAGAGTATGGAAAAGGACACGATTACTATCGAGATCAAGCAAGAGGTTTCGATCACGCTCCTGTGGATTGTGGCAGGCGTGGTGTTTGTCTCACTCGCCTTTCTTCTCACGCCGCGATCGACGGAGTTGTGGCCAGCTTTGAACGTGGCAGGGATTGTGGCCGCAGTGTATCTCATTACCCTCCTATTCTATGTGTTGAGAAAGCCGCTGTCGATGAAACTACGGCTTACAGCGGGGATCGTCGCGGCTGTAGTCATGGGTTGCTCTGCGTTCACATGGACCAGAATGGAAGATCAAACTCATTGGAATGCAGCCAAGCTCATGGAAATCCGTGAGCGCATGGGGCGCGGAATAATGTTTCACGAGATGCCCGCGCCGCTACTGAAGACTCTTCAAGCATATCATCAGCAGGGAGCGGCGAAGAAGAAAACCCTTGAGGATGTTTTCCGTGGATTCTATCGCGGTGCCACGGTTGGCAGCAATATCTACAAGCCGCAGTGGGAGGGCGATCGCCTCACGATTATCGTCGAAACCCTCGAGCCTGACCGGATCGCCCTTGTCTCCCAAGAGACGTATGTCAAAGGGAGAGATCCCAATTTCAGGAATCTCGATGGCAGGATCGGCATGGTTCAGGAAAAATTCATCTTGACGGGGAGAGGGATCACACATGTCTCAGAAAACTGACTCATCAGAATTTGCGCCCGGTTTTGTCTGGCAAATCTGTTTGCTGGGAGCCGCAGTTCTTGCGTTCACTATCTACTCGTCGAAGGGCAACTTGTGGGTGGCGTCGAAGATCATCCGGGAGCCCGCAACGGCCCTCCATCCTTGGGTCATCGCGGGATTGCAGACTATGGAGAACGGCCTCGCCGCGTTCAGCGGGATGCCACCCAAGACGCCCCCCCTTGTCGCTCAGACTCGGCTTCTCGCAGCCTTAATCATAGTGCTTGTGATCTCCCCGACAGTTTTCCTGCTGGGATGGCGGAGGCGCCGACTGAACCCGAGTCCATCGACCGGCGAACTGCGACTGCACGGCTCGGGAGTTCTGTACCTCTTGACAGGTGTTATTACTGTCTACGTTGGGCTTTCAGCGCCCCCCATCGTGTACTTCGCCGAAAAGGCCCGCGGGGATCTTCGTCGCGCACAATCGGTTCAAGACAACAGGGACCAGATCATCACTGACCTGAACTTTCTCGCCCTGGATATTTACCAGTACCGCCTTCTGCCCCGAAAGATGAATGGCGGAGCCGGCAGTTACGTCGGATACACACTGCCTCCGGAGGTGTCGAAAGCCCGCGACGCGACCTATTCAGCAGCGGTCAGGGACAACGAGGTTGCAATCCACGCGCGATCTACGATCTACCCGTCTGCGTCGGTAAAGGTGACGGTGGATGCGACAGGAAGGCTTGTCTGGTGGGAGTATGCTGGCGAGTTTAGATGATGAATTTGCAGCAAGACAAAGTATGAAACATCGAGATAGACACCACGAGGACCGACACATGGAAACTGGCAAGGAGCGTCGCTTTCGAATGCTTATCAACTGGCGATGGTTGGTCGTCACGTACTGTTTCTTGATACTGTTTAGCCTGTTTCCGACATTCCTGGCATTTGGAACAGAGGTCTTTTTCCAGTCTTACGCGACCCAGTGGTTCACCCTTTGGGCAGGCGGCAGTATGGCAGTCGTGTGTGCCTTCGTCGGTGCCCGTTCAAAAGGGATTACCCTACTCGAGCCAGGCATCGCCTCAATGCTTTACGTTCTTACACTTATAGCCGCGTTTGAATTGCCCTGGGAGAATGTAAAAGGATTTAGCCGTGTGGAATTCAAGATCGGACTCTTTCTCCTTGCATTCCTAATCGGCTTTGGTGCCGCGGCAATGGGGGAATGGATGCAGATGAGAAGAGAGAAGAGGCTAAAGTTGTCAGAAGGAGGATCGGAAAGCAAAGTAGGTTCATGACGGGATGTTGTTCGACTGCAGGCATGGCAGGCCCGCATCAACAGCAGGTAGCTCAATGACTGAGTGCCCTCAGACCTCACCCCCGGCAAACAGCATGGGCAGGCAAACCCTCTCCTAATCCCGATGAACAACATCGGTTCCGCTCCTTGGAATCCCGCCTATAACGGAATCCAGAAGGCGCAGACACAGAGTGCGTGAAGGACAGGGAGTATTGAACCAAAACTAGGCGAGACGTCTGTCCCCCTCACGGAGGGGGACGCGAGTCCCACTCTCTGGGTTACATCGAAAAGGGACGAGCAGGGGGTCAGCATTCAAACCGAATCAGTGGCAGCCGCTTCTCCGACTTGAGATTCCGAACAGATGCATTTCGGAATGACAGTGTAGTGTGGCTCCCTGGGGGCAAAAAACCACCTGTCGTCCCGACACGCCTTAGGTCGGGACCTCATTCTTGTCCCCACCTCGTTCCCTCGGTCTCAGCGCCAAACAAAAACCCCCAGTCACCCCGAGCCGAGTCGAGGAGTGCTACCGGCTTGTTCAACCGTTGCTGTCGGTCGCCAGCCGGGTGCATAGTTCGACTACGCTCACTATGACTTTGGTTGGGTAATTGTTCCGACGGCTCCCCGTGCAACTTCAGAAACACGTTGTCATGCCCGCGGGCTTTGCGCTTTCTGCATCCAACCGTCTTGTTGAGGATAAGCGGGTATCCAGAAATAACTTTTGCCTAGATTCCCCCCTGCCTCGATTGTGCTGCAAGGTACGCCTGATCTTCTCTGGCAATCCCGATGAACAACAGCGGTTCCGCTCCTTGGAATCCCGCCTGTTAGGGGAATCCAGAAGGCGGAGACAGAGAAAACGTGAAGGACAGGGTGCGCTGAAATGAGAGGGGATCGAGGTCTATCTCTGGGGAATCTCAGCCTTCTGCAGCGCTTCGAAGTACTTCCTGATCAACTCCTGGTAGTCCTTCGCATAGCCCTGCTCCAACGCCTTCAGCAGATCTTCCAACAACCTATTCCTTCCCTCCAGTGTCGATGGATCAAGCTCGT